>Ga0100392_1001491_pt1 | contig 21790 bp, 13 predicted proteins | sample CryGeymeta201516_FD_81548 | JGI IMG/M metagenome (GOLD analysis project Ga0100392, IMG submission 81548) | Groundwater microbial communities from Crystal Geyser aquifers in Utah, USA - Crystal Geyser metaG 2015-16 | ecosystem: Environmental > Aquatic > Deep subsurface > Groundwater | place: USA... | reverse complement strand
TTGAATTCGAACCCATTGATGTTATACATGGCTGGATAGCTTATAAAGTAAGGATTAAGATGTTTTGGCTTATTTTAACTGAAATCTAACTGAAGTGATTTTTTGAGTGGTTGAACCCTTATGCTTCATGTAATCGATTACAGAGGGAGTACTGTATTATTGTAGTACAATTAGTCTGTCATCCTTCCTGTTCACGATTACTAGTATTTTTATTTTTTTCTCACAAGAGGAACAATTCATAAGTACGACCTACTGCGAGTATTTAACGATTGCTATGAGGTGGCCGTCCTTAATTCGGACGAGAACAGATACGTGGCAAAATTGATAGGTTGAAGACGTAGCCGCAGCCACGAACACAAGATAGCAATGGAAAAGCATAAGGTGTGAGCACCGATGATGACACGCCTCATCATCTGCAACCAAAAGTACGCATTGCTCATTTATTTATCTTTAATTTTACGACTTCCAGTTGCACCCAAACGCTTGTCCATCTATTATATTTTAGCGCATCATAGCGCAATACCTGCTAGCATCTCCAAACAACATGAACTTCGTTGCAACAGCACTAGGCCTGCAGCTACCAACCCTCAGGGCACGGGATACCCTACAAGAGCACCACAGTGCTTGTCTCTCGAGAAGAACTCCCTCCACTCGTAACACTAGTGAAGATAAGATCGAATGGGGATGCGATCCTCTTGACAGACGGACATGGCTATTACCTGACAAGGAAAGATGCGATGACGACGAAACTGCAAGCACTGTATCAGACTGCGACCATTCCTTTTCGTCTTATTCCGAAGCTCTCGGCTGCGTCTCCTTTGCAACTCCTCTTGTAACAAAAGTCCATCTGCGACCATGCACGCCCATGGCAGAAAGACAGAATTTGTACTACAGCGAGGTTGACTTTCGACGTTTTCGCATGGACTACCGACAAAGCCTTTTGCGCCCACGTCGAACCAGTACGGTAACCTTTTCCGCTCACGTTGTCACTCACTCTTTACCTACCGTTGACAACAAGGACGACGTTTTCTATTCTTCATCCGAATTGAAGCAGTAAGTATTCTATCGTACTATTGTCGGTTGGCGAACGGAGTAATGCACCACTTGACTATTCAAAGAGTTTGTCCTAATTTATATCTTCCTTTCCTGCTCGCTTACTTAAACTTTCAGATTCCTAGAAGACTTCATTCTATCGCTCGACGAAAAGACTGCTTCGTCATAGCTCAACTGCGTCTATTGCATATGTTGAAGCAGCGAAACGTCCATTTTTGCTCTATGAGACACAGCCGTAGATGTAAAATGCTCTTGCTTGACAGAATCCTGTCGATTGTTTCCTTAGACAGTATTGATTGTTTTTAGTCAAGCTGGATCAACTTCCCAATCTTCCAGTGGTGGACCCACACCAAGCCAAAAAGATATTTTGTCTCATGCCAAGGCAATAACGATTATTCCGGCACGACGAGATACGGCTCTGCTCTGACAAACTTTCGAAGCACCAATGCAGCACAGTTCTGTGCCAACATATGTTTTTTACATTCTAGAAAGACCATTCGTTGATTTCCTCGAGACGCCCCGCTTCATTCTTCTCTCTATCAGCTTGCTTTGAATACTTCTGTTCTAGACCTGACACGATGAGAACTTCCTAGGAGGTCATTTCAGACACTTAGTTCTAGCATCATGATATTGCTCATAACGAAGCGAGTAAGCAATAACGTTCATGAATAACACCAGTATCAAAGATTCTTTGTGTAGGGTACGGCACGCATCGTTGTCGGTAAGTAACGAATTAAAGAGCTCTAGAATCTTCAGCATACCTGGTAGTATTCACTGGCTAGCTAGCGAAGCGAACAAAATCGGCAATCTAGATTAGTGAATTACATTATTTACTACTCGGAGTATGTTCTTTTAATGAGAACGTGAGCACTTGTCCTGGCTCTAACAGTAAGCGAGTATGCCTTGATATCGTTGATGTTTGCCATGCTGCCACATTCCCGGGAGACCATATGGCGACGGAAGACCCCTTATCCATTGCATGGTTAGCCCAATCTTGTGATATTTTCCGTAGACGAGTATGAGCATAACTACCGTCCGCGACGCTAGCCGCTCAAGATCAACCTCACGACTAATTGCCGAGAAACGCTTCCGGTTGCTTTCATTCAATAGAATGGCAGCTTCCAGTCGCAGTGTTCCCGAGAAGTTTGATCGCCGTTCGCAGGGGTTTTGCGGCAACGTCGCTATTAGTAGCAGCCACTTTAGCGCTGTACCTGGTACGCTACGGTACTCTACTATCGTAGTCTTAGGCTGACAAGGATTGCCAAGTTTCAACGAACGCCAATAGTTTGTGTGCGTCTATCTACTACACCTTCCTCGCACATTCACTCCACTAAAATTCATGACGAAATAATAATAATCTTTTGCTTTTTGGCAGGTTACATTGATTACTCTCACCTCGAGGCTTAGCATTGTGCTTTGTGCCACGCATTATATCATCACCATGGCGCATCAAGACGCTCCATTACCGCTTTCGGACTTGCGAGAGCGCGTCTCGGTAAAAACTTTTCAGTGGCTACAAAAAATTCGAGGAAAAAAGACAGAAAGACTTCCTGGAAGAAGCTGCCGCCAATCCCATTATGTTTGGGTTTAATGACATTGGAAGCAATCTAAATGATGAAGAGGGAGAATTATGGCCCAGAGTGAGAGAATGGACGAGTAGCTTAGAAAGTCCTGATGGAATTGGTGGATACAATGAAGAAGACTACCCAGAACAACTACAGCAGGCCAACATATGGCACGGATGGAAATTCTGTTCAAGTAAAATATATTCTATCTTCCGCAGGAGGTGGCCACGGAGATGATCTATGGGCTGCTTCAAGGCATATTGCCAATATTTTTGCCGATGATGAGAAATGTAGAGAGATCTTAGGGCCAGCAATAATACCAGAAAGCATCAATGAAAATCATATATTAATGGGGTCAAACTTTGTCGAATTGGGTGCCGGTGCTGGTGTTCCAAGTTGGACAGCCTTGAAATGCTGTGCAAGGGTTGTATGTACTGATCAGAGCATTCCCGATAGGATTCTTTGTATCGCAGAGAGCGCGGAACGAAGCCGACGAGTATTGTCGGCAGCTGTAGAGGCGATAACGCAATAAACAAGCAGCTCATGGAATCCTCATCCCGTGTACGAGCTGGCCCGTACGATTGGGGGGCTTCAATCGAAGAAATTTCGGCAGTCCTCAATGACGACGAAAGCAAAGAAGCAGGGAAACTCGCTTTGATGTCGTCGTGGCGGCAGATTGTATCTACATGCCCGAGTTTCACAGCGTGCTACTGGATTCGATTCGTTATCGGATCATGGAGTTGCATTGTTGCCCTTCGCTTTGCACGGAAATACGGAAGATACAAAAGTGTTGGGAATTCTTGAAATGGCTGAGTAGAAAGGTTTCCATGTCGGACAATTTGAACCGCAACAGCTGTCGCCCCAAGCATCGGGGATGGATACCAAACGAGCTTTGGTTCACCTGTAGAGATTGACAAAGACATCACCGTAGCAGTCAGTCAGTAGTTTCGTACGATTACTTGCGAAAGTTTCGAGCAGTATGATTATCTAATACCGTCAAAGGCTTAAGAGGTGGCAGAATGATAACCGCAGAGTTAATGCTCGCTGGTGAAAATTGGAATCATCTTCTAGAGATTGCCGTCATACATCTTTATGGTAGTCTTTCTGTAAATACATGCAATGTGTTTCGTGGCACAAACAGTTTGGATGGATTTGGTGATAATTGTTCGTGGAGGCTTTTGGCAGTAGTAAGTGAAAGCGCGTGAATGAGGATGAATTTGATGACTCTTCTTTTCGTGATGGTTGGTAGATTATGCGGATTCAGAATGGATTGGCTCAAGTTGAGATTGTGTTATTTTGTGGAATATCGAAGTTCCAAAACCTTCAGCCCACGGGCTAAACGCCCTGCAAACAGCAAGCGGTGCGAGATAGTCGATGCATATCGGCAAAAATGACGGCTTCCTATTTCTCCTTCCAGGCAAAAGCACTCAGATTCTTTTTCTGAGTGACCCATAATCGGTTTAGCGTCGCATTTGTACCTGTTACCCTTGTTGCAACAGAGAGTTTTCGTCCAAATATCCTGCAGGAAATTTTTGACCCTTGATCCAAATCATTCCATTCCCCATGAAGTGATTCTTGACGTGGTGGAATTTTTCAATACTGTCTGCTGCTCTGCTTGCATTTGCCCACATGCGAACCGTTTGAGCGGCACTCAAGATTACCAAACAGAAGAAGAAGATTCCCAACCACGAAGTATAAGGAGGCTTGTCATAAGGGTCATCGGCCACGATAATTGCGCGAAGAAGTGTCGTCACGAGACAAAGTATTAAGCAACAAAGCATAACGGGTGCCAATTCGGTCTGCTTCGTCATCATTGAGTAGGGGATGACAAGAGCAAAGGAAGTGCCACTCAGGAGAAGCAAATAGTTGCTTACCGCGAAAATGCGAGGATCAAGGGACCAGCTTCCAAAGGCTCCCAAAGCACCAGATACCAAGATGACGCCTTCAAATTTGGAATAGGGCAGAGGTGACACACCCATGATATCGGACATGACTCCGTCCATCTCGTAGAGAAACATGCGCGGATTCAGCTCAGGTGGAGCCGAGGCACCCCATACACAATCGGTGAGCCATGGATCCAAGATATTTTTCAGGCCAAACAACGCACAAGTCAGGCCGTACGGCAGCAACAACAGACTGCAGACACAATTTAATACAACGTTCATCGCTTAATGACGCGTTGGCTTAAATTGTAGTGGCAACAAGGAAACGAGTTGAGAGGTGGAGTATTTTGTGATAGCTAGCCCTACAACCTACAACTCCTTTCAAGATAACACAACACAACAACAGTAGGACGTTATGAAAGAAATCTCTTGCTTCGAGTGAAATAATGTAGAGATAATTATTTAATAGTCAAACGTTGCAAGTAATAAGGTTTTACTCCAAAAAAATGTTAGTCGGGATGTTTATTGCGTCGGCTTTTGATGAACGATGACGAATAGATCTTCTTCTGTTCGCGGAAGATAATGACAAAAAAGAGCACGCACACTTTCCATCAGGAGCTGAAGATCGAGTAACTACGAACTCTTGCGTACTCTGGGTAGATCGCAGAACTGATCTACCGGCTAGACTCTTCAAACTTTGCCAGGGCGATTGGGGTGAAAGATCATCATCTTTTGTCAGCCCGAAGCATCATTGTTGCTGCTTGAACCATCATTGATTCAAAAAATGAATTTTCCCTGCGATTTCAATTAAAAACACTCGCACGAACAGTTGCATCCTACACCCGAAGAATTGCTTGTCGCCGAGTCCTTGCAGTCTACTCCCACCGTGTCAATATACCCACTAGACAGCAAAAAGCATACTTCCACTGGTACGCTGCCTTCTAGCTGATTGTTCTGAAAGAGCATGGTTTTGCAGTTGGTAAGATCGGAATATTGCACTGGTATGGTACCGGTGAGGGCATTGTCATTTACGGAGAGACTGGTCAAGGATTTCTGCAGCCGTCCTAACTCCATCGGCAATGTAGACGATAGCCTGTTGTTTGCCAGATCCAGTGTGGCCAGCTGGGACAGGGACCCCAATTGATGGGGAATGGGACCTGTGACCTTTGTATGGGTCACAGACAGCCACTGTAACTGCGACAACGTTGCAAGCTCTGTTGGCAAGATACCCAACACTTCCTCACCCGAAATGGTAAATGCACCGAGAGATTTCATCATTCCAAGCTCTGAGGGCATTGCTGCGGTATGAGTCGTCGTTCCAGTGGCTGTACTGAAGCGCTTGCCCAATAGCAGTTGGCGGCAATTAACAAGTCGTCCAATTTCTGTTGCGATTCTCTTGATAAAAAAGGGCGTATCTCGCAGATCAATCGTTTGCAATGATGCATGTAAGTTGCCAATCTCACTGGGCAGACTGCCCGCCAATTGAGGTAAATTGGACATTTGTAGCGCTCGCAAATTTGTCAGTAGGTTGACAGTCGTTGGCAGCGTCCCATAAATTTGCAGATTGTCGGACAGTTGTAACTGCTCCAAGTTCGTTAGAAATCCAATCTCCAGCGGTAGCTGGCCCACTAGATTATTCTTTTGAAGCGCCAAATAGCGATATTGCTGGTTGATATCACACGCCAATTGTGCCCGCGAAAACCAAAAGCATTCATGAACATTATAGGAGAGCCAACCGTCCGCGTTAGTCCAATATACCACTCCACCGCTTTCATCGTCATTGCCCTGAAATAAAGTGGACACAATATCGGGATCGATTTGTGGATCTTGAAGGGAAGCCGTAAAAAAATCTTGGTTGGTAGCATAAAACAATGTTGCAAGAGCCATGCGTTGTCGTTTTCGGGACGAAGAATAGGTATCAAAATTTGGATCTTTCAACAGCCAATTGTACGCCTTGGCTTGTGGACTGTTGGGAGTATCATTAATCACATCGGTCGTATACAAAGGTAAGCCCATTTCTAGATCGATGGGTAGTCGTGTCGGCTCCTGTGTTCTTGTTAATGTGGGAATTCGAAATGCGGGTCCTGTCTTTGTTGGTGATATAGTGGGTTCATTTGTGGTGGGACTGGGGGTGACAGATATGGTAGGAACAGGGCCTATCGATATCGGGCTAAGAGATTCCGACAAACTCGTACTTGTAGTACTGCTGGTTTCTCGCGGAATCATAGTGATGGTGGGACTATAGCTGATAACATTGTCGTAGTCGGTGCTGTCGTTCAAGTTCGCTAAAACCAAAGGAACAACGATTAAGTTCACCAGCACGGCAAGCACAGCCATTCCTGCCACAAACACCAACCGTCGCTTCGAAAACGGATTGATTTCGTCTTCTTCAGCACCATCATCACCGACTCTGATACAATCCAAGCCTTCCAACACGCGCGCAAAACATCCCCGGTGTTTTGGCTCTTTGTCTTCTTTTTCGTAGGTCTGGGAATACTGTCGTGTCTCTGATTGCATCTGCTCCAGCCGTTGCTGCTGCTGTTGCGAATCGAGGTCAGTTTCGGCGTTTGATATGGCGGTCGCTGTTTCCATGTTATCCCGTGCTGTGTAGTTCTTTTATCTGGTACACAACGTACTCCACTATTGCGGTTACTAGAACTGTAGCTGGAGTTGTTGTGTTATTATGATGTTTCTAATAATACAGTATTATGCAATTGAGTTTTAAATTAGTTCACCCAGGCCACCAATACAGTATTTGAGAAAAATACAGGGTTACTACTAGTAGGATAGTACTTGGCAATATTAATGGTGCGGTGGCTCATTATTTATTTATTTTATTTCCTCGCGTTTATGCGTAAACCAAAGTCAATATTCCAACTACTGGTCGACCAAAGATCCGGGTATTATTGATTGAGTAGGCTCCTGCTTCCAGGAAGGAAGGAAGGACCTACTAAGAAGTGAACGAGACCTCAACCTTCGGGGGCGAAGACTGCAGAAAGTTGATTTCTCATGTTCCAGGATATGCCACGAAATATTATAAAATAACTAACAAATTGAATAGTTACATTTATTTTGAAAAAATGTCTTCCGCGCGTGCATTTAACTCACGATGCCAAGACACGCGCTGTACTGTGCTCTAGCTAACTAAAGATATTATTTTTTGAGCGCAATTGTTTCATTCGAAACTATGCGATTGCCTTTCCCGTCAACCATCTCGCTGCGCTTTCTATGAAATAACAATGTGTGCAGTGCTGTCATTTTGGTGATTGCGCGTGTTTAAAAGAGCAAGATCATCCAGCCCACAAAGGTATAAAAGAAGAGGACAGGGAAAACAGCCAAGAATCTCCGCTCCTTTTTCACATAAAGCCCAATAAAGACTGACGATGCTCGTGTGGCCCACACAAATGCCACCACAATCCAAATCATATCTAGCCAGGCCCATGAAAACCAAGTCAATTTTAGACAATCAATGACCAATGCTGCTAAGGACATGGGGAAGATACAATATCCAAGAACACAAACGGATTGGAAAAAGGAAATATTTCCTCCCAAGAGTTGCGCGTTGACCGTGACAATGGCGGATCCAAGCCAGACCGTAATAAAGACCGAAGCAAAGACGAGACTGGCTTGATTGGTAGGTGCTTTAAAGCTCAACAGAACTGCTAATGCCAAACAGATTAATAGCGGCCCCCTGTGTAATTTTTGACAAATTATTATTCCACGTGTGTTATAGTGATGGTTGTGTGGGTGCGTGCCATTCGTGGTTGCCGGACAAGTTTCGATGTGGTTTCGTTTGATGAATGAAATATTTTTCGAAAATGCAGACGTTCAGAAAAGTTAGAACAACTCCTGAAGGAAAAATAAAATTAATTGAAAACAGCAGCAATACAACAACAAGTACGGCAGATATTCTTTGTCCCGATCAGTACATACCAAAGATCCCAGTCCTTCAATTCCTGAATCACTTTTTGATCATTTTCACTCATTTCTTGTTCATTACTGGAAGAGGCATTTTCTCCTGAATCGCTACCATGCTCCGAAGTTGCTACTCCAGTGTACCCACTAACAAAATGGGGCTTTTGTCAGAAGAAAAGCGAGCAAAAGGGAACAAAGTATGAGATGACAAGGTACTTTAAAGAAATTTTTGCAGGGAAAACTCCATGCAAACAACAAACCAAAAAGGAAACTGGAAATGATGCATTCAATGAAGTCCACGACATGCTAGCGAATCCAAATCCAAATCCAACTCCAACATGGTTCCTTTCTTCGACTGCTACATACAGACTGCCAACTGCCAACAAGCATAAGCTGTTTTTCTACTTACCGTTCGGTCCAGGGGTAACATGACAACTTTGAGCTTCGCAACCACAGCTCGGACATCTCTCAAAATGGTTTCCCGGACGGGTTCATCGAGAGTACTGTAAGGTTGAAAGAGAGCATTTTCGTGGGCATTGGCATCTCCGGTCCCACCGGTACTACTCATTTGACCAGACATTCCTCCCTGAGGTGCCGAGGCGTCTGCCCATTGCGGTTGGTTCATACCTTGCATACTGCAGCAATACTGTTGAGAGGAGGCTAGCTTGATAAAGTTTGAGAGTGTTAGTTATTAATGAAATATGAAAGGATCTGGAAATGAGATTGATTCATTCATTCACTAGGAGTACTTGTGTTGCTGGAAGCAGTGTTACCGTTTGCCGTAATGCCATCCAAGGTCATGACTCGACGGGTTCAGTGAGCATGTTGTTTTTCAAGAATCTGTTCCATCATTGTTCAGTGGACAATCAACGATGATCTTATTAAAAATACTGTTTTTTTTTGCTGTTTTCATTTTTTTAAATTCGCAACACACTAGTAGACTAGTACTAGTCTACTGGTACCACAACTAATACTTCTACTACCAGGGGTAGTCTACTACTGGCTGGTGGTAGTCTAGCTAGTACTTGATCGAAAAATCCAAAAACTGGACTACTCTAGACTACTGCATCTAGCCAAGTAGTTAGCAGCCGACATAATTGTTCAAACGACAAGTCGATCACAAAAAACCTGCAACCATACTACACAAAAAGATGGAGAATTTCAAGCAGCAGGTATCCCTCCAGCTGTACTTCAAAAATCGTATGGATTTGCAGCGGTGATGGTGATGTGGTCGAAACGGACTGCACGTGCTGGCTCCTGTTGGTGAACAATGAATAAGGGTTTATAAATAGGATAAAAGAGACAAGGACAAGAGTGAACTTATAATAGTATTACCGGTAGTAGGGCGATGCCTGCCTGTCACACTTTTGTCCTTCCATAGCTCCTACCAACAGCTCCAAACTGTCGTGCACGGGCCAACAAGGACTTACGGCAGGAACGCTGAATAATACTCAAATCCAAGATCATGCCTGTGAATACATTAAAATTGTGTAAAGTTATGCACATTGGTTGACGAATGTTTCCTGTGTCAAGTAACGATTGGCACGAAACATTCAATTGCAACAAAGGATTGAAGAGAGAGTAGGCAACAAAATTGTACTCGTATTAACCAAGAATTCTTCTACGCGGGAACCATGAAGCTATAGACACAGTTTTCCGTCTGCCTATTTCATACCACTTCTTTATAAAAATACAAACCACACTGCCAGGGAGCTTCGAACACTCTAAATCCTTTCATTTCAATTACTTTTCGGCAGCATTTCTTGCCATGGCTAAGGCAGTATATTTGAGGCCTCCTGACTCTTGCACATATTTAGCTTTTCGTTCCTCTCGTTGTCGCCTTGTTTGCTTCATTTCATATTCTCGTTCTATGCGATGTTTGGCTTTTTGCGCTTTTGCTTTGATGGTCGAGGCTGCAGCGGTCTCATCATACTCGAGTTCGCCGCAAGCATTTCGTCGTTGTCGGTCCCACTCCATGAGTACCTGCAAATTAAGTAAGAATATGTTACGGGCTCCCTGATTTTTAGCATCGAGGGCAAACTTCACCCATTCCTGCGTTGTTTGCCCATCTGGCTCCAAAATATTCAACACAATCATCTCTTCATGAAGAGGCACAGCAGTGTGAATTCTTTTTAAGCTGATTGCGCTTTTGGGTTGAGTACCGGCTTTCTTCTTTTCGGAGGACTTGCTGGTAGGCGACGGCGCTTCTGGATCGTCCATGCCTAAATTGAAATCACTTTCAAACTCATCGTTCAGCCCCGCTGCGCCAGTGCAATTACTGCTGTCCAATACGGTTCGCTTGCCAATTTGAATTTCGGGAATCCCATCCTCATTGTCGACTAACTTGAAATAAGCTTTCACAATTGGGTTGTTATCGTCACCATCATCGTCGGCTTTGCTTCTCCCAAATATTGAAAACGCCTTACGTTTCACGTTCTCCACCAATCGATTCTGAGAACGGTGCCAAATAATGCGGGCTCCAACCGTGTTCAGTTGGTTCAGTGCATCGCGGGCATTCTTGTCTTCTTCGTTTTGGCAGCAAGGGAGGAATCCCATATAGTAAAGGGAGGTCAGAGGACCTCCGAACATGGTTGAGCGGAATATTATCTGCTATTTATGATAATTGCTGAACTGCCAAATAGGTTGTAGGGCAAGGAAGAGGAGAGGGTGGCGACAAGTAGGCGGATACTCGCTTGCTCGATACTATATACTTCCATTACTCGTCTAGTCTAGGAGACCTGAACAAAGACAAGGGATTTAATATGCATGCGGATCGTTTTTTTTTAATGCGTTCTTCTTGACCTGAATTTCTACTGATATTATTATTTCTACGGGTGGTAGAAAATGTCTCGATTTTTTTTACTTCCTTTGCCACGCACATGAAGGGTTCCCACGAAAATAGACAACCCAGAAAGGCACTGACCCGTCCATCCTTCGCATACCAAGTGAATATGAAAGCAACCAACCAAATGCACCGAAACGCAGCGATATTATCACATTCAGGATATGAGAAATTCTAGTTCATTGTCACTACCTAATTTTCTTTCATAGCTGCGCTGTAATCTGTAATCAAATGTACTGGTTGGGCAAAGCCTGGCTATGACCCGAGGCGAGTCACCTATCGACATTACCAAATAAGGTGCGGGTCGCCCCTATCTTCTAGGATGACATTTACCTTATGGTGACAGACGACAGTGCATTCCCAACAGATGAATAATTTTGCTTGTTTCGACGTACACTTTCTCAGCTGGGAGCTTTCTACTCTTCCTTCTTACCATTTTCTTTTCCTTTGCCATTCTCGTCTCTCTTTTTGTCGCCAGCTCTCTTTCCACCGCGGTTTCTAGGACGGTTGCGACCACCTTTCTTTGGTCCAGAGCTTTTGATCAGAAAGCATTTTCGCATTTGAAACATATTCTTTTCAAGAGCCTCCGACTCGTCTTTTTTACCTTCTCCCCAAAGGGATTCGGGGGTTTCCACTTGCTTCAAACCGGTCACGTTTTCTAAAAGTCATAAGAAGAAAGCCCTTTCAATGAGCTGGTAGTTTCACATCTGATCAAGCATACACAAACAGTGAAAATATCACATACCGTCTGACCAGTTGAAGGATTTTACGAGTCCTTCACGGGCAGCTTCATCCTGAGGCTTCCACTCATCATCTTCGTACTTCAACATGTTGGTCCATTCCAAGGCGACAGTACCTTTGTCATCACATGTAAACTTCCCTTCGGCTAGAACTCCGTCTGCGTTGGCCAAGGCAGCATAACCATCAGGCCCGAATTTGACCCTCGCTTTGTCGACAATCACAAGAATTGAAGTCTGTCGCATATCAAATTTCTTTTCCTTCAACTTTTCCTTGATTTCTTCGGTAAATCCACTATCAAAACGCTTCCGAGGCTCACGTCCTGCCTTTTTCGGAGCAACCGCCGGTTTCTTGCTGGCAGCGCTCTCCTCTGCTTTGGCGGATTCTCCGTTGTGTTTCTCATTCTCTTCCTTATTTTCGCCCTTTTCCTTCTTGTCGCCCTTACCACGCTTGCGAGCGGGGCGCTTAGGGATAATACAGGGGCTACCATCAGTAGCCGATACTGTCTTGCACTTATATCTGCCCTCGTCGTCCGTATACACCGTAAATTGGACTTCATATCCAGCTTCCTGTCACACAAAACACAAATGCATGAAAAATATTGATGTGAGCAATATATTGGAACGGTTAAAGCCATACATTATCTCATCGACACATTAAAAAGAATGTTGCGTAGCAGTATCTTGCTATAAGCTAACACAACTTACCAGCCACTTGTTCTTTTGCTCGGAGTTGATGCTGGTCTGATGGAAAAAGATGTCATCCTTGGTAGGAGCATTGTCAGAGGTGGGCGTTACATACCCCCATGCCTTTCGGATAGAATACCACTTGACTTTTCCTTGAAACGTATCCGTCATTGCCGTCGCTGATTACTACTTTGCAAATTCGAAATAGAATGCGTCTAAAAGGAGAGCTATTGTTGACTGTTACTGCAAAACTTATGGATCTCTGGAGTCTGGAGTATGTGTTGTTTGTGTTGTTAACCGTCGATGGCTTCGCAACCGCACTCTTCATCTCGACAGCCGAGCAAGAAGACGAGGCACAGTGACCGGGAATGATTCATTCCCTGAAAATGAAAGGCGTGCCCGGGTGTGCTTCTAAACCTGAGAAAAAGATACGGAGATGATGAGTGATTTAACGGTGTGTGAATTGTCATTAAGTACTCTACTAGTACTAGTAGCTAGTGGTACTAGCTAGTACTACTCTGGACTACTACTACTACTACAAGTAGGAGTACTACTCCTATTGGAAAACACTTTTTCTGGCGCAATAGTAGTTTGTCTCACTCACAGTCCAAGAATGGAACTGGCAACAGAGTTTCATAACATGCAGACGAAGACAATAAGAAGAGTATCTTTTCGAGAAATGGTCGACTCGGATGTGATTCTCGTCGAGCGCCTCGAGAATGGTGACCTGTACTAGCACTCTAATGACTACGAAAGATTCCGGCAGGAGCGGGAGTTGGAAGATGTACCTCTCGACATGAAGGCACAGTCATCTCCGAAGCCATTGCGGCAGCGAACAATTTATCAGGCTCCAAAGCGGACACAAGCCCCTAGGCGATCCAGGAGAAGGAAGAAGTAGCAGGTACTATTACTCGGGTTTGCTAGTTAGTAAATAGTACCACGCGACGGGAAAGCACCACATGCGTGTTGCTACCATTCTGAAGAAATCATCGAGAGGCAACAGTCACTGTTCTCTGGCAACAAGAGCATACAGATTCAATTGCTTGCTTTTCAAAGAGCATGTTTGCTCTAGATTGAAAGTTCTCTCTTCCGATCCAACCTTGCTTGTAGCCCGGTACAGAAAGTCACTCGACGTTTTGTACAAGACTTGTAGCGATTCTGATGCAGGGCAAACATCAATATCAGTTGATTGATTCATTGTCCAGGGCTTCGATGAATGTCAAAATTCGTGATCTTCATATTTCATAGCATTCAAAAGATGCTAGTTATTTTATCAGATTCTAAGCAAAATTTGTCGATATGCGTAGAAAATGCACATACTCGGGTGTGTACTATATTACGTTATTAAATATTATATAAATGTAATTATATAAGTACAAAGTATAAATCTACTTTATTTATGCGGTCAGTAAAGAAGAAGAGTTCACCGCAAAGCTGTGCGAAGTTTACTTCGCCTGCTTGACAAAGTACCACTTGCGAAATCTCCGTCGCCTGGTCGCCCTTTTGCGTCCTTTCGAAACTGCCGGTACGTTTCCATCAAGACATGGTAGTCCTGTTCGGATAGTGACGGCCTAATGGAGCGCAAAGCACTCATCAAATGACGAATCGCGATAGTCACTTTTTGATTATGTTGGTCTGTCTGTAACAATTCGTGAATGACATTCAATTGGGCAGTATCAAACGCCGCTTTTAGGTCTGCGGCTGACAATCGATGGTAGTATGGGCACGTTTTCTTCAAGTCCTCCATGAGTTGCGGAATGGACAAAGCTTGCAAAACAGCCTGGTCGACAGAATAGCTTTGAGCCACCTTGAGCAAGAGATCTTGAAATTCGTCGTCACTCTCGGGATAGCCCACGTACACATGCTTCTCCAAGCGTCCAGGGCGCAAAAGAGCTGGGTCGACGACATCAGGTCGAGACGTCGCAGCGACAATATAGACAATACCACCAGCTGACACGTCTTCTACGCCATCTAGTAATGTCAGCAGCTGATTGACAACTCGATCAGTTACTCCTGTTTTATCAGAGCCCCGTCTGGGGGCCAAGGAATCAATCTCATCAAAGAAGAGAATGGCGGGCGAAGCAGCTGAAGCACGCGCAAACAGCTCTCTGACCTTGAATTCAGAAGCACCTATGTATCTGTCAAGAAGCTCTGGGCCATGGCAAGTAATCAAAGAAAAACTAATCTTGTTTGCCAGAGATGCGACTAAGTGAGACTTTCCACATCCAGGGCTTCCAAAAAGCAGCACTCCTCTTGGCAGCTTAGTTTTCGCATTTGAGTAAACGGGCCTGTATTTGGATGGATTTAATATGGTAGACGTGAGAGCTTCCTTGGCTTCAAAGAGTCCGCCAACACACCATTCCACTGCATCTCTGGATCCCTCGCTGACTGAGAGATGGCGCAGTGGCGTGAAGTCTTCTAAAGCATCCTTGACACACAGTGCAAGACTACCAAAATCGGAGCACTTCCATAAATGCTTGGCCCTGAAAGCCAGCATAACAAGGTCTTTTGGTCGATAGCTTTCTGTCTTTCTGCCCAGTCCAAACATCTTCGCATTTTCTCCTTTCATCGAGATACCATCGTCTACAGACAGCCCAGATGATATCATTTTCCAAAACAGCTCCTCTCGTTCTTGGCATGTAAGCTCTGGGGCAGAAATGACCTGAGTAAAAGGACGCGCCGACGAAACAGCTGGGTGAAGAGATCTAGTATCTCTGCAAGTAATCAAAATAGAAATGTTCTTATCCAGTATTTGCGAACCTTCCTCGATGCAGCGCCGGACAGAGTCAGCGAGCAATTTAGATTGGTCCACAACGGCAGGATTGACTTGATGAGATTGCGCACTCTCGCCTCCAGAAGCTCCGTCATAAGTGTTCGGACAGAGCTCATCAAGGTCATCCAATATAACAAGCACATCGCCAATGTAAGAACTGGCTTCGTGAAAGATTTGGCGAAACTCAAACTGGATCTGTTTCATTCGGACACCTTGACCCTCCTTCAATCTCTTGCAATCCAGATAGAGCGTGGAGCAGTCTCTAGCAAAGCGAGCAAAAGAGGCCACGACAAGAGCAGAGTGTGTCTTCCCGCTTCCGTTCTCTCCGCAAACCAATGCATCGTACACTGTATTTATCTTCATAAGACTCGAGGGCAAAGCAGACGTTGGACAAAGGAGATCCACCAAATTTGGCGTTGATGTAAGATTCCAAGGGGTAGACGCAGCTTCACGCCCGAACATTAATTCTATATTGTGCTTCATCACAAAGTGACGACCGGGGGGCTCGTGTCTCGATTCCTCGTTTGTCTTGGTGGTTGAAACGGAACACAATATTCGTTCTTCGGTGTTGCCGACAAAAACGAACGAGCCGTCTTCCAGGGGCTCAGGCTTCTCCAATCCGGGAGAGGGCATATTCCACAGTTGCTGCTGGAGCGAACCAGCCATGTAAGGATAACGCCACTTGTGCCCTTGGCGTACCTCTTGCAAATCCACCCGTGACAGTGAGAGAGGCGTGCCCCCTCCTCCATCAACCAACTTTGATGCGCGGGACACTTCGATTGGTGTTAAGAGTCTTGCAACTACAGCATGGTTGAGAGCCTGTACATTCAGTCGCGATCGTGTCAACGGATGAATAGCTGTGCAAAAACGAAAAAGAAACGTTGGCGTCAGTACGACAGAAAAGGAGTGGATTTCAAGTAAATACGCCAGCCCAAAATGGAAGCTCTGGTCCGGGTGTTGGCTAGGCAGAATACATCTCAGAATAAAATAGAAGTTGTGGTCTTCATTCTGCTTCAGAATTAGCATGGTGTTGGTCCTCCTTGATGTTCATACCCGCTGCCGGCAGTTTAAAGCCACTTCTCGTCCTCTCATTCGCATGCACTTACCGATAAAGTTTTCTGGGACACTATCACTAAACGCGAGCTGCAGCACGCACGATAAGGAAGCGTTCCCGCTTAAGTCATCGGAAATGTTTCCATTTGCAGCGTCATGTACAAGCACCAAAGCACAATTTTCGTCATTTTGTAACCCCGGAAACAGGGACTTTGCACTTGTTGCAGCCCAGACCGTCCCTGGTGTGGTTGCAACTTGTGGCTTGTCGAATTTCTTAGCCAGTTCCAACATAGCTACCCCATAGTCATTTTGTGTCGTGTAGACCCGTAGAGGTGGACTCCATTGTGCCTGGCGATTGTTGTTGGATGACCGTGGTTTTGGCGCTACCGAAACGCGAGTGTCGCGCACCAAGCGGAGGCAAGGTGCTGTCGTGGTGCTATTTTGGTGGTAAGAGCTTCCCCATTTCTTTAAATCAGGCCACGCCGAGTTCGGCGCCTCGCTTTTATCAAAATTACTAGGCAATATCCGAACCCACGCTACATCCCGGTCTCCAACCCACAGCGGGATTTCTTGGCCCGAATAGACCAAACTTACTTGTTGCAACAATGCTCCTTGTTCCAAATAAGAAGCTCTCGTTTCCAACAATTCCCAATCTTCTGATGTCAATGGTTCCACATGCAAAACATCGGCATCTTGAACGAAAGGAAGAGCTGCAACGTGCACCAATGTATTGTCCGCATATCCCTCGGGAATAAGCGATGCTTGCAATTCCAAGATATCTTCACCAGAAGAATCTACGATTTAATATTGAGAATAGAAATGCAAAAAGGGTGAAAACAAGAGACAATCGATCAAGAACACCTCGAGCTTTCCAGTTGGCACTGGTATCATGATTACCAACTTCTGCATTTGCTTCTTTTCGCCTGTCAGTAGGAAGGCAACAGTTGATTTTCTCTCTCCATGGATACACAGTCAGAGATAATTTATATACTGTATTCAATCATCGGCGATAGAAGGAGCAACAGTAGCAACAGAACAGCAACGCTTTGTCGCACAAAACAACAAAAAGCTGCATACCTTGTGGTTCCCTATTTCCAGCAGAAGTAGAACGATGGATCTGTCCCCCATTGTAGGAAACATAAATTGTACGGCCCGGGCCAAGCTTCACGCTCAAGGGAAGAAAGTCGATCGTCGAAGGATTGCTGTTGCCAATATTCCAGCCTTCTTCGTGTTCTTTTTGTTTCTGATTGAGATGTTCGGCAGCGCGGCATAAGGCATCCCTTCGAAGAGCCGTCACAACCGATGGAGAAAGTCGAGCAAAGAGGCACGATGCAAATGATAGAGTATCACTATTTGTGGTTGACTGCCTCCGTCTTCGTAATCGCAAACGCCGTCTGCGGAGGCGAAGATCCGACGGCGACGAAGGTGACGATGGTGTAGTCAAAGAAGTAACCATCTCAGACGTAGCAGTGGTGGTGGGTGCCTCATGTCGGTACAAGTTGCAGCGATCAATATCTTGTGATTTTTTGTCAAAGGAAGAAAAAGAATGCAGTACTACAAGTAATCTTGAAAGCGAAAAAATAGCAGTCTAGTACTCTATCGTATCTTTGTGTACCAGGTACATCTGTGGACGTCTGCAACAAGGTCTGGCCTTCACCCTATTACGCTTCTTTCTTGACAGAAATAAAAATAATCAAAATCAAATACTCGGATTACTACAGAGTCTTACTCGATATTTGCGAGCAGTGGACTAGCTAGTAGTTTACTCTGGGAGCTCTCACGAACTACAGAAGCCATTAGTAGCAAGAGCGGTACGGTAAATAACTCGAAAGTTCACAAAACAATATTATACCCGCAATTCCACAACAGTTAACTTTGTATACCGCATTATAAAGTTACTGGAGCTCGTGTTTGTCTGCTCTGAAATGATTCAACCATTATCATATACAGTTTGATAAGCTCCAGATAGCGTTTATGCCCGAAGAGGTTATTTCATTAGAATATCAGAAGTATTGGTCACCCGAAAGTTTGCAGTTGCGTTTGCCAGGATTATAGCTTCGTCGTCCGAATCCAAAGTCAACGGAAAATCACACCCTTTGAGTGTATCGCTATGAGTTATGACGACAACTATGAACTCTCAGATTACGAATTGCTGCGATTAAAACGGATTCGTAAGAATGAAGAGCGTCTGGAACAGTTGGGGTTGAAAAGTGCTAAGGCAAAATTGATGGCAGAGACGACCAAAAAAACAAACCGCAATCAAAAACGTGCAAAAGCTCGACAACTCGTCAAGCCAGGCGAGGAACGACGTTCGCATCGTTTCAATAAAAATAAGAGTGGGAAATTGTTCATGTTATCCTACGCAGAAGATGAGGATCGTGCTGTTACGCAAGATGATTATTATACGTTGCCCAGCAGTAGCAGCGCGTCTGTCCGAAAAATGCCAACATTTCATGATCCAGGACGCGAAGCAAATCTTCCCAGCCCTTCGTTTCGTCAAACCAAGCGAAAAGGTTTGGATCAAGATTTTGTTTTGACGCAGGAGGAGAAGGATGTTCTGACAAAAAATATCATGGACAAGAATTATCTTGCAAAGTTTCAAGAATTTTTGGTATACCACAATAAGATTAGTGAACAAAATTTGCGCAATGTCATGCGTCAAGTTACCAAGTTGGCCAATGGCGAAGGCATTCGTTACGATTCTCCAACGTATGGGTGGAAACCTCACCAGGTGTTTATGAAGGGTGTCAAAATAAATCCCCTTTCAGATTTTGTAGAATTGATGGAAAAAGCTCAAGAAGCAGAGGATAGGTGGGGTCGTGATCACGGCAATGGTTGGTTACTCTCGCATCCGCTTAAGAAAATGTTGCTCTTTCAACAATTTTGCTTGCAAAATCCTGATTTTCTCTCTTCTAAATGTCGTTTGAACGAATATTATAACATGGATGCTACTTCCAAGAATGAGATGTCAACAGTGGCAACTGAACCAGAAACTGAGACTGAAAGCGAGGAAGGCATCCTTACAGTGGTTGCAGGTGACGAAGATAGCAAGCAACGTGCCGCAAAAACCAACGAAGAGGTTTACACTCCTAACAAGAAACGACGTCGAATTCGCAAGGAAAATCTGGCAAGATAATAAGGTGTTGTATCAAGTTAGGTGTGGTCGAATATTAAAAAAAATTGAATGTCTAATTTAGGTGTGGTCGAATATAGTCATGGTAGTAAGGAAGAAATGAACGCATCGGCGTTGCAAGAGGCCTTGGATTTGTTTGTTCAACGCCAAGATTAAAGTCAATAAAAAATATGAGCAGAATATGTGAACAGACGGGGGTACTCTTAAAAAAAGTGTAAAACTAGGGCTCTCTTCGCGATGACTTTGTCCGTTTTATTTCATAAATGTTTATAAGCGTGGTAGTTACTGGTGATTTAGTTCGCGATAGCAGATTGTACACAAATGCCAACAATGTATTTATTTCAGACATCATAGACCTGATGAAATACCAATACACTTCCACATAAACTAAGGTAAAATATTTCCATTGGCGTCACCACACCACGTTCGTTGGTGGTGCCTCAATGCTGACAAATCGATATCCTTGTTTCCGATGCAAGACAAGGCTGTTACCCCAATTTTGTCCAAATCTTCCGCTAGTCTCGCCCCACATCCCTGCGAGAAAACAATCGCCCCCTCTCCGTAGAGCTGAACGTACTTGGTCATTTTTGATAAGATACACCCAACAGCGCTGCGATTGTCGTGTGGTATTGTAGAAGCCCCATAGAACATCTTGGCTTCAATCCAGTATATGGTCCGATCATGTTGTTGGGAGGCGGGTGGTATAACTGACGATTGCTCTTGATTGTGGTGAGTATGACGATGCTGGTTTTTCTTGAAATCATGCTCTCGCAGATGTTGCCGCCCTTCAGGACGAAGAATACTAACAGCAGGTGTTTCCACATGCAAAAGAATTGGATTTTTCATTTTGAAGTCTGGTGTTCCTTGAATCAATTGTCCTGGATTGCGACGCTTGAAGAGTGCCTTTTGTTCGTGCTCACTCCAAAAAGCGATCCGTTTCTTTTTCAACATGGCGGCAATAGCTTCTTCGAACAATTCCGCCGAAGCCTTAATATCCTTAGAACTTCCCAATCGAAGCATCTCTTTGGATTTACAGAGATTCAGTTGGGACATACGGTGCCGTCTCAAGGAGCAAGCTTGATCAAGGCTCACGCCGTGAATGTTACAGCGTTCTTGTATCTTCTTCAATCGAAAAGCTGGCTGATCCTTCAACATGCCCCGTTCTCGTTCTCCCCATTTCAGAATCACTTGATTCATATCTTCTTCCACTTTCAATGGCATGTGAGGTTCAACATGAATCCAGCGGAGCGTAAGTTGATTGGTTGAACTGGGGTTGTCAGCGCTGGTATCAAAATCGATTTGATGCTGCTGCTTGAGCATGTTTCGGATTTTGTTTCTGCTACCATTGGCATCGGTATTATTCTGGCTCGGCCTTCGTTTTCGTCGTCGATTGCCAGACCTGGTGTGGCCTGTAGTATGGCTATTAGTAGGTTCTCTTGGCCGTCCCAACGGGTCTTCCCGGCCGTCTTTCATATTCATAGTGTATTTAGTATTTACTGTACTACTTTAACAGTGGAAAATGGCCCTTCCGCTCTCTGGGTACTAGCTAAATTGTTTCTTTTTCCTTCGCCGCTTCTGCTTTTATTGCACTATCGTTTTATGTATGAAAAGATCACGGTCGAAGTGCTGTAGACTCTATTATTGCGAAGGTTGAGTTCGATAGTCGATGGGTTTGGGGTGAAGGTTCATACTCAAAACTCTATAACGAGAACTCGTACTACTGTACCACCTACCTGGTACAGTAGTATTATAGGTAAAATGAGACCCAAGTCTTATTTCAACCGACAAGGTAGAATAACCCTATAGTAAAACAGTAGAGTTACCTATACTGTCAAATTTTGGAACAGTATACGACCTACTTTTAAGTGGAAGATACACATAGCATTGGCAGTACGTTGACCGTGTTAATGGACCTACTTGATGCCCATAGAGAGTCCTATTATTTTGCCGGGAATGAGACTTTGAGGCTAAGTACCAACCTGAAAAAAGAGACCGGCACTGGGTAATTAGCAACCCATTTTTGGGTCCTTTAATTGAAGCACTCTTTAACATTACTTATTGTTTTTTGCAAGTATTTTGCGCAAAATATTGCTGCTAGTAATTAGCTAGTGTTTAAGCAAAATATTGCAAGCGCAAAAACACACCCCTC
>Ga0100392_1001484_pt1 | contig 21861 bp, 19 predicted proteins | sample CryGeymeta201516_FD_81548 | JGI IMG/M metagenome (GOLD analysis project Ga0100392, IMG submission 81548) | Groundwater microbial communities from Crystal Geyser aquifers in Utah, USA - Crystal Geyser metaG 2015-16 | ecosystem: Environmental > Aquatic > Deep subsurface > Groundwater | place: USA... | reverse complement strand
TATGAATCAAGGGGACCAAATTAAGCCCAGGTGGACTGTGGGACTCAGGAGTTAGGTCATACTCTATTAGGTCGTGTGCCTATGCTTACTCTGTATCCACACACTAGTCTAGTCCAGTAGTCCCGTCTATCCATAATATTACTCTAATATCAACGAGTCTCCACACTAGCTTTTTACGCTGAGACTGGAGAAAGAATAAAAAATAATACAGCAGTGATAGCGTAGCTACTGCCAAAAAGCACTGTAGGAGCACACTTGCTCAGCAGTTTGCCGCGGTCATGGATGTTGAAGCACAACATACTACTAACAAGGCCCCTACTACTAGAAACTGAATTGACCTTTGCCATAATATTAGGGCACAACAGACAACAGAGTAAAGTACTGTATTTGAAAGAGAGGTGATATATTAATACCACTGCCAGAGAATAATCTAGTACAATTGCCAGCATGGCTGATTTGGATCAAGACGCCTCCAACGGGGATGCAGCAATGCCTCAACCGAATCAGCAAGAGTTCGGAGAAGGAATTGGAGACAAAGACCAAGAAATTGTCAAAGAAACACAAATCCATGGAGCCGGGTCTGAGGAAAAGCAAACAACTTCTGAAGCCAGTTTCGTAGCTCCTGAACCTGAAGCTGTTAAATCGCCAACACCTGTAGCGAATACCCCTGCAAAAGCTCCAGTAAGTGGCCAAAATGTCACATCCACACCCGGCGGCGGGGATAAGGATGGCAGCGAAGCGGTCATGAAATTGACGAAATCTGGAAAACTTTCACCCCAAGAAAACCAAGCCGTCAAAATTCTCGTGAAAGACCATGCTGCTCTAAAAATAAAGGTCGACCGGCTGAAAGGACTGCTGGGTAGATCTGCTAAAGCACAGCGCGAGGCCAAGGTGGATCTGGAAGTGACGCAAAAGAAATTGGAACAAACACAGCGAGAAGTAAAACGTCTCAAAGACAAGGTGGATAAATTATCCAGCAGACCAACACACAGTAAGTTGTTACCTAGGTGCTGTCGTATGTATGCTCGCTGTACTGTTGATGAATAAATGCCATTTGAATTGCTGATACTGGCTGCGATTACTACTTCGAATTGTTCGAACAATAAAAAATTATAAAGTGGATCTGTTGAACGACTTTGAAACTAATTTCGACAGAGCCTTGCTGAGTGTTGGACAGAGTGGTGGAGAAGATACCGCAGCACCCGTTGCTCGACCCACAGAAATGATCGCTGGTGATTCGGCTCTGGATACCATGCTGATGCAGGAATTAGATGAAGCGAGAACTCGGTTGACGAAACTAGAGACGCTAAACCAGGCTCTCTCACAGCGAGCTCAACAGCTAGAAGCAGGCGCAAACGAACGTAAAAAGGAGCGCGATGACGCCATGCAGAAATTATCGCACATGGAATTAGAGCTTCGAATGTCCAAGATGGAAGCCGAGCACGCTAAGCGTGCCATGGATGAGAAAGCAGCTAGTTTGGAAGAAATGCAGATGGAAATTGATTTGGTAACGAAATCATCGATGAAAGCAAATGTGCGAGCGGCTCACGGTGAGGCGGTAGCAAAAACTTCCAAAACAGACCGACAACTTGTCGTGCAGTTGGAAGGACAGGTCCAAGCACTGAAGGAATGGGCGTTGGCGTCAGCAGAATCAAAGAGGTTGGCATTGGAGCGCGTGGCAATGTTAGAAAAGAAGTTGCAAATGCAAGGCGTGAAACTTGAAAATGGTGGGTCAAATGGCCAGTCAATTTATAGCAAAACTGGATCGCTCGTTGTTGGTGCTGGAGACGTGGGACATCTGGTCATTGAGCTGAAAAATTACATCAACTCTGGTGCCAGATTGCTACTGAAGTGGCAGTTCGATTCACTGCCGGCTGCTGACACAACCTACTTTAACATTATGAAAGGAAAATGCCAGACTTCAAGGGAACAGGCCGCCGCCGCTTATCTCATTCGTGACCGAGCTGTCGTTGGAGGCGCCGCCGGAGAATTGGAGGGTGTTTTCTCAGACGATCAGACCGAATGCACACTATTGTGGTCCAACAAGCATTCATGGATCCGGCCGAGGACGATCAAATATACACTCGAAGTTCTCTCCTACTCTTAAAGGATAGAGCATGCTTCTGTCCAAGTACTAATACACGTATCTGTGTTTGTTTTACTGTGGACCTAGACTACTCGCATAGCCGTACAAATTCTTCCTCGGAATATGGGTTTACGCGAGTATTATTATTTAGGGTCGTACACTTGTTCTCTGCTCTGACTCTATTATGACGCAGATTTCAGATTCAATCTGTCAATTCATTCCAGCAGCAGTGGTTACCTCTACAAAAAGCCACTACTAGACTAGTCTACTAGCCTACGTTACTAGTCGACTATTGGAGGAGAAGGTGTTGCTACGATAGTAGGAACAAACATTGGCTGGAAAATGACGATTGGAAAGAACGCTCTTCGCATTTCCAACTAAAGTGACCAAAGAGAATCCGCAGTAGCCTCAGCTCATAATATTATCACTAAATAAAAATCAAGGGCTTTCTATCTTTTTTCTACAAGAATCCAATTCTCATCGAGAAACCGCCAATACAACTCGGCTGATCCACAATGCGTCCGTTTTCATCACGAAAGACTCCGTTTCGCCTCCTTGTCGCTGCTTTGCTATCGGGAAGAATAGAATCGTTTCAGTCATTGAATCTTCCATCCTTAAACCTTCATGCCGCAAGTCAAACATCGACGTTGTCCGCCCTCGCTGTATCCAACACTCAATCCTTCGATCTTTCCTCGGGCTTGATATCTTCACTGGCAGTTGTAGCACTAAAAGCCAGACTTGCAGCTCAGTCCAGTGTGGAGTGCGACGTGACGGCGCAATCTAAAGGATTGATCCAGGGAAGAGTGGGACCAGTAACTGTCAAAGGGCGAGGATGGCAAAGCGGTTTGGGATTAACATGCCGAGCAATTGAAGCTACCGTTGAAGTTTGTGAACTAGACAAATTTCGCGTCGTCAAAGACAGAAAGATTGTGCTGCAAACACCAGGTAGGTATACTGCATTTTTATTATTTGCATGAACGCATGCTTCTAACCGTAACAAATTCTCACCTACAATCTCTCTTCGGCGTGCTCCTTTTTCTAGCACGAGGCAGAGCTATGATTGCGTTGGACAAGACAGATTTTGGCAATTTTCTTGTTCATCCTCTGGTGAAACCACCTTGCAATCTACAATTTATGAAGGATAACGTATTTATAGATCCTGATAATGGAACGGTCATGTTTGATGCCTTGCGGAATGATGAGATATGGCGCTGTACCCTTCGAAGAGGCACCAAAGGACAGCGACGAGCCCAAATTACCGTCACTAGAAAAAGTGAAACACCGGATAACGAGGATTTAGACAAAGCAGACGTCGAAGCTCTCCAAAAACACCTTGGCAGAGAGTTATCTCAATACTTCAACGATATTGTATTTGAACTGGATGGATGTTTTTTGACGTTTCGAGATCTGATGCTTACCGACAAGGGATCGGCTCCCAGTGTGATGCTAAAGATGGGTATCAAGGTGACCAGATTACCATCGCGAAATCTTGCCTTTTGAATAAGCTGAAGCGAAAATGAATTCGAAGCCAAGCCGTGTTCTCCTTTGACCAGTAGAGAACAAAATAAGGTGGCCTCAGTTGTGAAGTTAGAGCTCCACTTGTGGGTGCATTGATCTTACTAGCTACTAGAATCGTGCTACAATTCTGCAATTAAGTAACAAAACTTTTGAGACCAACATTTCGTTCAGTTCAAAACCTATGTTTAACCCAGCAATGAAATTGACATTACGGATATCTGGTAGCTTTTAGTTTGTCGATCTCTATTATTTGCCACCGAGTTTTCGTCCCTTGCTGCGTTTCTTAGACTTGAGAGCCGAGCTAAGCGCTTCTTTGTTCTTACGAGCATCAGGGTCGAATCGTTGTACCAAAAAGTCAGGCGCGGCCAACCAGTCTTCTCCTCCAATCTTGGGCCAGACAAACTTGTTAAACTGATAAAAGTGACCAGAAAGGATACCCACAATGTGAGGCATGGCCGCCATGGCACTTCCTGCTTGCAGAACATCCGATGCCATTAGTCCGTACGGTAAGGTCCAGTATGGGACTGTAAAGACGAGCCATTTGACTTTTTGGTGTGGCATGGCTCGACTCAGAACGTGCAGCATGGCCGTAATCATGGAATTTGCGAAAAATGGCATACCCAAAATGGCACTGAAAGCCGAAAGCACAATCAGTTCCGTCACGAGGAATATAAAATGCTGAGCAGAACCATAGGCGCGTTCCAAGCTAGAACCATATTCAAAGAGATAGTACCCGCTCATGAGCCACCCGATCGATGGTGGACCCAGAAACGAAGCAGCCGAAAATGGTCGCCACAACTCCAACCCGTAAAAGATTCGCATAGGATCGAACGCCAAAAGACCTTGTGTGAGCTCATCACCAAGAATCATCCCCAGAAACGTAGCAGCTGCAACCATTGTAATATATATTCTCGTTAAAGGAAGGATCTTTTTGTATTTGGCCATGGTATCGCCCAGGGCGGACGGTTTGGATTTTTCTGCTTCGGCTCTGGCGCCAACCTTTTTCTTTCCCGTCGCTGTCTTGGCGGACCGTGCTTTGGTCTTCTTGGTGCTTTTTCGGCGTGAAGCTCCACCTCTCATGTCCAGCAGAACACTTTCCTGGGAGATGGGCATTTTGTTGACTCCAAAACAATTGTTCCTTGTCACAACTACCAGTGATGGTCTCTGGACGGCTGCCGAAACCATTACTTGCGTCTGCTGCAGGGATACAGCCGCTAAGACGCATGCTAATTGATATACCTTCATTGTTTTCAGGGTCTAGGGCGCTCGGTCGAGTACTTGTGTGTGCTGCGAGAAAACGGTGATCGTCCGATGCTACTATAAAATTCGAATTGAAAAGCTAAAATCTGACGAGTGGCAACCCCTGATCGATCATCATCTATCTGTCGTATGTCTGGATTTGCTTCCACGTGAAAGCCAAAACAGAAATTTCATTCAGCACTGTTCTTGAGGCTACCCCCGGGCACTCAATAGTATCCACGATTCATTCTTTTGTGTGCTCAACAACAACAACAGTAGCAATAAGCAACAATCAATCTGACATCTTTTGTAGAAGACACCCTACTGTACTAGCGTACATTTGTCTTTAAAATAGAGTACTTGTTCGAGTATTGACCACAGCTAGCGGGACACCGCGCTTTGACCTGTTGTTGCATTAAGAGTGCAAAGCCTATTGCATAACAGTAAATGTCCGTCTTTGAGAGATACTTGTTTGAAGGTTCGACGGTGAATGGCGTATTAGTATCCAATTTCAGTGGAGATGACAATGACGAAGACAATGTCAACCAGACCTCATCCTCATCACCTTCTGACGAAACGAATCCCCGTGAAGAGTCTTTTAGTTTTGACAATGCTAGCTTGTCTGAAGAGACCACCAGAGAGATCTTAGAGGGTATGATAATCTCGGTCAGCGCTGATGACACAACACAGAGCGAAGATACGCAAGCCAACGTCGGCAACACGAACCTCGTATCCGTGGCCTCTGCATCTAGCTTTGGCGATCAAACTATCTTATCTTCAACAGCTTCGGATATCGCAGTACCAGAAGCTGAGTACCACAGTGAGCTCCGCAATGCTCTTCTACAAGTCGCTGGACCAAGACAGCCGCTGCCGAGACAGCAGCACCCGCTGTCGATATCTACGGCATCCTCTGTGTTTATGCAAGTCGACGAACATGGTCGCAGCATACCACAAGTAGTGGATCATGTCTCCTTGACATCCTTGTCCTTTGAGCCAACATTGCTCGATAGTTCCTTCACTCTGGAGCCCATGATTTTGGATTTGCAAACTGCAGCAACGGACGACGATTCGGACGCCAGTTCCTGTGCGGCGTCCACCTTGGGAAACGAGCAACAGCTCGTCGCTTACGACAGTTCCCGAAGAGTGACTCTTATTGAACGAGTAAGAGGAATACCTCCTGCTCTGCTAAGAGCCTTGAATTTGGTGCGACCAGGAATAAAAAACGTTGATGCAAGACCGACAGGCATGCACTGGTATGAAACCTTTACTGAAGAGGATTGGGAAGATTTTCGCAGCAGAGCCAATATGGTGCTACGTTGTTTGCAGTGTACATCCCCTACACCTCGTCACCATCTTCGAGGACTATACCGGTTGCCGCCGTTGCCTCCTCCACAGAATGCTGTGGAACAGAGATTGCTGGCGACAACGGTCAAGAAAAGTTCGAATCCTTCCACATTTTTGCCAGAGTCCTTTATTTGTTCGATTTGTAACGATGCCATTGTAGGCGCCCTGACATTGGATTGCGAATGTGGTATCAATGTTTGTATGGCTTGTTGGGAGTATACCTCTATTGCCAAGCGCTCGGGTGATAACTCTGCTGGTTACGAGTTGGCATCTCAACTCGGTTTTACTGTCATTTCAAGTGAAGACGATGCTGTTGGAACATGCGCGGAATCTCCGCAACGATGCCCCTCTTGCTCGCAAATGGTTCACCGTCCTCTGGTGTGCAATGCTTTGGATGTAGCCATTCTGCAAGTGGTGCAGAATTTAGATCGAAAACACTTCACATTTCAGAGAGCCTACTACGGCCGTTTGCAGCAATGGAGAGACGAGATGGAACGCCGCAAAATTGAGGAAACCGAGAACAACGAAGATCATCTTTGTAACGAGCAGATTGTAGCGCAACTTATCCAAGAGGAAGAGCAGTATTGGCAGCAACACAATAGAGCAACACATCGAAAGTCGGTTACTCTTCCAGGAACCTTGAGCTATGTTGTTGCCATCATTGCATCTATTGGAATCAAATTGCTAATTCAGAATCACCAGGTGCTGCGCAACTCCTGATTGCAACTCGATCATTTAAAATTTGAAACCTATCCGTTGGATGGATTCTTTGTAGTCTATGATTATACAATAGTTCATTCGAAGATGATATTTTAAATGTTGAAGTCGTCAAACCACTACAACTCTTTATCGTTGTCTTTGGGATCATTATTTTGTGTTGACCCGTAGATTGTCTCGTGAACCCATAGAGGAAGATCAAAAGAACTAGTTTGCAATTGAGGGTGGTAGTAGGTTGTTGTATGCCCTTTCTTCCGCATGTCTCGAAATCTTTTTTGGATGTCTTCAATCGTCGCAGCTTCGTCTGGAGATTTTTCCAACAGCAAAAAGCCAATCTGTCCCGTTGGATAACTAGATATGAATATTGATCCGTATTTTGCTGATGCAAACCCAATATCCAATGCTTGTTTTCGCCAGTGAACAATCCCATCAAGATCAGAGGGGATAGTAAAAGTCTCCGCTTGCAAATTCAGGATTCCATTGGGCTTTAAAATTCGATACAGATTGCGGAAATGATTTTCCTCGTACAATGCGCTTGATGGGAGCGTTACTTGGTTGCCTTCGGTATGAGTGATCCAAGGATCTGAGCTATCCTGTACTATCAGATCGTAGCTTTGGGCCAAGTTAGAAACATATTTGGCGTTTGCAAAACAATGACACTTTCCTGCAGCGCAAGTGGTAAATAAAATAGAATGACGGAAAGTTATAAAACATACCTTCCGTCGTCGGCATCACTAGCAAAGGCTGCACCGTCTGTAATATGCAATTTTACTCTAGAATCAGACCAGGCTGCTCCCCAAGGAAAATGTTCTTTGCACGCTTTGACAACATCGCCATCCAAATCAACATGATCCACATGCTGCACACTCTGGTGCTTCAATACTTCACTCAAAACATAGCTGTTAAAGCATTGAATGCGAAACTGAAATTAGAGAAGGAGAACATTGACTACGCATCAAGTGAATATTTGGCGTTTGGTATTGGCTTACCCATCTCCACCACCAAGAACCAGGACTCGTTTGGGGTTGGCATGTTGAAAGAGAGGAATGTGTGACATCATCTCATTGTAAGCATCGGCATCACGTTCTGTGAGTTGTAAAACTCCATCTAATGCCAAAATTTTTCCGTAGTAAGCACTTTCATATATCTCAATAGCTTGATACTTGGACTGTAGAGAATATTGTCGTGTTGCCTTGATGGATTGATAGAAGCCAATTTCTTCAAAATATTCACCAATTTCTGGTCCCACACGAGCATCATCGCCTTCTCCAACTGAAAAATCTATACACACGAGGTAGATGCAAAGTAATAAACGAGTTAAGCGGGATGAAACCATGGTTTTTATTCCAAAATTTCGTCTCAGAATACTTTTTACTTTTTAGTGCCTGTAGATAGTACTAGATAAAATCTCTCATTTTTTTTCTGTTGTGAACCGTTTTAGTTTTCTCTTTGCTTTAACGGGAACTTTTACAAGTCGCACACTTGCTTCGAGTACACCTACATTTTTCATGCCTGCTGTGAAAGAAGGCCTTCTGAGTAAAATAAATATTGCGTTTTAATTTTTTTATGATTCTGTTTAGTAGAAGCAGTGGGTCACATAGAGGCAGAACTCCACTATCCAATGGCACAATCTCTTTTATTTGAGATGATGCAATGAAATTCGAATGAGATTTCGTTGTTTTGGGACATGCGGATTGAATTTTGGTTTTGCGTAAATTATCGTCACCTGGTCTGGTCTAAACGCGCCAAAACAAATAACTAAATAAATGAGAATGAATTCTTTACGTCAACTCCAGATCGTGTGTGAAGGTATTGTTGTCGCCCATAATTAAATCGTGTCCTCGACGATCTTTGTTGCCACAGCACATTCTGCAGGGAAAGCACAGAATCTTGAAAAAGAAGCAGAAAATTGCGACCCAGCAACGACACATGCTACAAAATTTTAAAAAAATGAGGTGAGCATTCATAAAACCTGGTAAAGAAAAAAGCTTTCACAATTTCATCCATAAGAAAGAGAGGAAAGAAAACATGAATTCTCAGACACACCTTGCACAAAATCCATCTGGATTCTCGATCACTTGCTGAGCTGTAATTATAGCCAAAATAAATCCAAAAGCAACGGTACAGGAAACTGCAATGATAACGTTTTTATCGTGCATCATTTCTTCGGGAGATTCTTGCTTCCAATCGCCTCCCGTCCATAGAGTTTCGTCGGGTGTATTGGCAAAGGGATCATCGCCAACTGGAGGGACGTACGGAGCTTTGGTTTCCTCATCCTCTGGATCTTGCCATCCACCTTCGTATTCTTCTTCACCACCAAATTCATCATCTGTTCCTTCTTCTCCCTTGTATCCATCGTCGGTTCCTTTCTCTTCTCCATCGGGCTTGTCGTTACCTTCGCCCTCGGTGTTAGTGTCTTCGTTTCCCCAGTCATCACCATCACCTTCACCATCACCTTCACCAGGCTCTGCAGCTGTATCCTTACTTGGCATTGTTGTTGGGGCGCTCGATACTACATCATTCACTGGGGCATCGGAAGGTTCACCGTTGGCGGGTTCTGGAGCCGAGTCTGATGGAGGCAACGATGCCGTTTCTGATTCTGATGAATTTGCGCTTGTCCCGGGAAGCTGGACAGGTAAGATGCCTGGATCAAGTGTGGCTGTAGCAATTTCTTCTTGAGAAGCTTCTGTGGTGGATGTCGTGTTCGGTGCACTCGCATCGTTGTTGTTGTCGTCGTTGGCGGGTGGGGCCGTTCCAGCAGCTGAGGCAGTATCATCGGGATCATTTTCAAACCAGCTGCCCTTTGGGTCTTCTGCTTCTTGAGCAACATTGTTAACATCTGCTACCGTTGGAAATTCTGTTGTCACATCTGGACCAGGTGTTGCAGTCGGAACATTTTCATCGCCCTGGCTGCTTACTCTCCCCAGAAAACACAGCACCAAAATATATAATGGGATCGGTAGTTTCATCTCGTGTATTATTTTTCGTGGTTGAAGGTCTGAACCTATAACAATTCCGTTCTTAAGCTACAACAATACAATGGAACAAGGATATCACCAACACAATTAAGCTACCTCTTAGTTTAGTAGGAGTAGATTATTAATAGTAATAATATGAAAAATAGGCAGATCTTTGCTTTGATCGTCGGAGGTCGGAGCGAGGAGGAGGCACTGGAAAATGACCGGCAGAGAGTGGTGATACAAAAAAGGCATTGCTCGTAAAGCCTTAACTCTACTGCCAAATCTCTCTCCCAAATGCCTTCCTTTTCCTCCCCCCCCCTCTTCCTCAACTTCTTAAAAATAGGGACTCTACGTTCTTGCCGCAAAATTTCTTGCAGATAGACTACCTTCACCACAATAAGGAAATTTCCGCCTGGTAAAGCTAGGTCAAAGCTCTAGAGTAGACTATTGCACTACCAGCAAAATAACGTGTAGTTTCTTGAATGACTGCGTGAAGTGGGATGGCGTCAATGGTTCTAATGCAGCAATTGGGATCGTGATGACAACCTTAGCCGCTTACTTGTTGCGACGGACCTAAGTTCAATGTTGTGCAAGATAACATAATAACAACCTGAAGGGGAATCTTTCATCCTATTCAATACAACACGTGTGGAACTAATGCACCCAGAAATACTTGCTAGCACATGCAGGATTCGGGAAAGCAATTAAATTTTTTTAAATCTCAACCAACAGCTCATTCTTCTGCCGCGGTCTTAGCCTTTTTCTTTTTTCTCTTACGCTTTTTAATGCCTCGCTCGTACGCCTCAATAGACAAATCTGCAAGACGCTGCTTCTCTTTCTCGGCCTCCATTTTCTCCAAATCAGTCTCTGTCATTCCCGCAAGCTCTGCTTTAACAACAACACCTGCAATATGGGGTTCAATGACAAGATCCACATCGTCGTATCCTACAAGCTCAAAGACAGGATAAAGTTCTTCGTCAGATTCTTCTTCGTCGTCACTGGCAGGTGCTTCTCCTCTTTTGGTTGGCTGAATGGTGGCCATGTACTCCAAATATGATTCTCCGTCAATCGTTGTTTGTTCGCAAAACAGAAATCGACCACCCGGCTTCAAAACTCGGGCTGCTTCTTCTATGGATTTTTTCCAACTCAATCCATTTTCGGCCATTTTCGCTGCCGCCTGCAAACTAATAACTACGTCAACACTCTCGTCGGGTGTTTCTTTCAAATCGTCGGCGCGTTGGTCGACGTACGTGATGGTGGCAGATCCTGATCGTCGCTCCTTTTGTTGTTTCAGTTGACGTCTCGTCGATATGGGCAATTCGCCATCCGCCTCGAGGGAGGAAGTGATCAACTCGCGAATGGTTTTAGGAATGAAGGTCACGGCTCGTCCGTCGGCGGTTCCCAATTGAAGACAGACGTCGGCTTCTCGTGGAGTCTGATTCGTAACCAAGGCTGCACTGACCCACTCTGTTCTCAAATAAGTCACCATATCTAATCCCATGAATAAACGCATATTGTTCTGCTGTCTGGATCCAGTTGCCGGTTGGTTCAAATGTGCAGGGGCAAAGGCCAAGCATTTCGAGCACTGGTCCAGGAAGCCAAAAAGGGCCAGCGAAAACATAAATTTCAGCTTCATCTTGCGTCTTAACTTTCTATCAATTGAAATAAATATCAATCTAGTGTCCGATTAGATAACTGCTAGATTTTCAGAGTACATAGATAATACAATACTTAGTCTAGCACAGGTAGAATTGAAAATGACATAGGATCTTGTCAAAGTAAACTGTGGCTTGTGCTCGAAGTGGCCACCTGGAATTTGAAGAAAGAAAAACGAAAAGTACTCATTCGTATTAGCGTTAAGGTTTAAACATATTATGATGAGTGGATGGTTTTCTTTTCCTGTCCCTTTTTGACTGGCTTTCTTTGGTTCCTTGCGACTGACGATTGGTGCAGAGGAAGACTGTCACCAAACAGCCGGCATTAAACAGTCGCGATGGACGATTGCGTCTCCGCGGGGTATGCTCTTCCGGCTATAAGCGAAACAACAGGCGCTCCAGCCGAGACTGTACAGGTTTTCTTTTGCATGCACCAAATACAAAAAGTTACTATTCGATGAAAATGAGGTGTTTGCTAGTAGTATGGGCAACTGCCATGGTCGCTAATTGTTTAGAGTACACTTCAGTTTCGATCTCCTCAAGATGGCTTGGATATCCTTAAATGCACGGCAGTAGCGAACCGCATCTACCGCTCTACTAGGCCTCCTCATTTCAACCCAACGAGAATTGAAGACCAAGAAATACTACTACCAGGTACTGGTACGGTATGGCAAGAAGTACCACGGTACTACTACTACTAGTACTAGACTAGTACTAGACTACTACTAGACTACCATAAGTAGCAATTGAACTCTCACGGGAATCAACAGGTCACGAACTTGCGTCATCGTTCCTTCCATTCGCCCGTCTGTTCATCCTTCCGTCAGTGACGGAATGTGAAGTTGAACGTGAAGGATACCGACTATCTTTGTACTCGAAGCGTGATGATGATGAGAGACGAGTACGTCTCTTCAAGTATCAGGCGAGAGGCCATCTCCCAAATCAACCATCAGCACACACTTTTTCCTTAATTGAAGGTAGGTTGAACCATGGCGGAGGTTGCTCCAACAGTAATGAAACAATTTACATTTCGGAGATCTTATACGGACTAAAAGAAGTCACTGATTTGAGCAGCAGAATTTCCAGGTGAAGGGATAAATTCTCTGGTGATTCACTGTGAAGTCATTCTTCTTCGGTCGGTAGTACGATCCTTTCCTGTGTTACTTTTTCAGATACCTCACATCATTGTTTTCTTTCTTTTCCTTGCAGATATTCGTTATTTCAGAAAAATGAAGACTGCCATCCTTGCTTCCCTAATTGCCGGCGCAGCCGCCTTCACTGGACAGCCCCTCCGAACTTCGGTAAGGATGATTCATTTATTTTTCTATCGACAAATTGATGGCATTTATCCCGATATGGATGCTTACTTTTCTTCTCCTTTGCTCATCTCTAGGTTGTGAGCTCCTCCAGCTTGAGCATGGCTGCCATCAAGCCCAAGTTTGAGTACGTCCCATGTATTCCCCTTAAGGATCTTCCCGGACCAGGAGGCGCCACTTCGGGTGTTGCCGGAGGACTGGCTATTTGCATTGCTGTCGACCCTAAGGGATCCGTCTACGCCCTTGGTGACAAGTGCCCACCTGTCAACCAACCCCTTTCTTTCGGAAAAGTCAATACTGACGGAACCATCCAAGATCCCGTTCTTGGAACCAAATTCTCTTTGAAGACTGGTGAGGTCGTCGAATGGTGCCCAGGTGGTATTGGAAAAATTATTGGAGGTGTTTTCACTCCCGTCGGTGTCCCAACATACCCTGTCCGTCAACGAGGAGGAAATATTGAGGTTCAGGTTGATGTCAATGCCAAATTGGCATACGAATCCAATTACTGGACCGGAATCTTGGATGCTCAGGGCAAATCCGACGGAACCTACTACTAGATGTCCTAATGCTGAACTGTTTGGATGCTTGCTAGCAAATATCTTTCTCTTAATGGAAGGGTGATGTACATCTTAATTCTCTTTAATAGACAGCTTCGTGGTGGAGTCATAACCCTGGTTTTTTATTGATGAATCTCCGTACTGTAAAAACTTAACACGGATAAAGCACATGGCAACGCCCTGAGAAGGTTTTGAACTGAGAGTCGTTGTATCAAAGGCTTCTTTTACCATTCTAGAGTTGTTGAGCTGTGTTCGAGGAACCCCGGATAAGATCGCTATTCGTTCCATTCCCTTGTTTCAATTGCGGCAGGAAATAGAGTACGACAATTTATTTGTCAACAAATCTCGGCCAGCAACCAAGAAAGCCCAGACGCTGTGTTGATAATACAGCATGGAAAAACACTTTTTTGAATCTGTCGCAACCAAGAGAGTTCTTTCCCTCCATCAATCAGGGGAGAAGATAAATTTGTAAATGCGTACAGACAGCAGCAGGCGTTCGTAATTGTGGACACTCCTCTTCGAGGTGCTAAAGTTTTCACAAGCCTGTGGAACTGTTTTTGCATATCGTGTCCACTATATTCGCGATGACTGCCCTGGTGGTAGTTGCTAATACTAGTAAATATTCCTCCACAAGGTTGCCAGTAACTACTACTAGCTAGCTAGTAATATTACTATAACACGGAAAAGCTAACTGGGCAAGCTGGTCGAGTGTTCGTCTGAGATCAGAGGACGAGCACAAAAGGATAGAGGGTTGAAAATGATACAGACGTTCACTTCTTCTCATTAAGATTTTCCTTCAAGGTGTCTTCTGATTGGTCCATGTAATTTAGAATATTCATTACTAGCTCGCTAATAGTACTTGATGGCTACTATGGTAGGAACACAAAGAACGGCAAAGGTTCGAACTGGCTGAGCTGCCGATAGAGCGCTTCTTAAGATATTATGATTACGACTACGCTGTACTAGTATTCACCCCACCTGTCAAAGGGAGATAAAACCTAGATTCAAGGTTGAAAGATCCTACATGGAATTGATTTCAGACTTCTGTGATGGTTAAGCCGATCGAAAATTGACTGTCCACGAAAGACGTGACGGCTGCTACCTTTCGGCCTTCCTAAAATGGTATCTACGGATGCGCAAATACTGTTATACCTATTATTCTAGCGCTCTGATTAGGGTATATTTGTTTGAAATCACTAGCGCTTAGAGATATGTCGCGCCAAAACCAAAATTGCTTTCGAAGTGCTCTTCTTGCTTCAAACTTTAAACTGCATGCCGAATACCTTTGCTCTACTACTAGGCTGCATCAAGCGTGAGCGACTGGTATCGACTGGCATAGCCAGATTATGAATTTTTACTTGTCAGACCAAAGCTGCATCTTTTGGTGTTCTCTTCTCATAGTAATATGCTACAGTAATATTCAGTGCGAAGCAAGAATCAATGAAGATTTGCGAGCGAGCCAGCCAAGGTACACAGTACGATTTCAACGTAAAATCTGCTGCTCCAAAAATTAGTGCTCGTGGTCGATGGAATCAAGCCATCAACTTTATCGTTAAATGTTGACGGGTGATTGACTTTTATGTTGAATTTGTCGCCCCGATCACCTTTTACTTCAGCTCGCTTCTCTCCCTCATCTTTACGAGCATACTTGTTTATCTGTTCTTTCGGATAGATTATCCTATACCTCCACCTTCTTCTTCTTGCTTCATTGGCACACGAGAAGACTTCACCAGAAACGGCGAGATAATAGCAACGGTTGTGACCTTTCTCTCCATGATTGCGGCTCTGTAGCTTCCTCACCACTCATCATTACATCACACATCACCCCCCCACACATCACTCTCATCTCTCATCGCACACCAATTTGCTATATAAACCTGCTTTCATTTCTAGAATCTGTTTCTTGAATATCCCAACTTCTAATAAAGTCATATCCGTACATCCAACCGTAAGTTTCAGATGATCGTGGAATGCCTGAAACCGATTCACGACTATTCTTTCAATTAAGTACTACTACAGAAGTTCACCATAATTGCTGCCGACACTCACAGAGATCGTGCTTGTCTTCTTGGTTATCTTTATATTGTTCCGTCTTATTCTTCCGTAGCCAAGTACCACATCAAACTCATTGAAGCTATCAAACTTGAATCTACAAAGATTCACTAATACTTGGACGATCAACAAGAGAAAGTCAAGATCAAGACCGTCCTTGCATCTCGTCAGTGACTCTCAAAATACAATATAAAAATGTCAACATCTCCTAATTGGGGTCCTGAGCACTCTCCCGCCGATCCATCATCCGTAGAACTTCCCTCCATGGCGAACTCGTCGGATCTCTTTCATGGCGAACTCTTTGGAGACGAACTCCTTGACATTTATAACGCCGCAGTTGAAGTCAATGCCAATTCTGACAGTCATCAAGACAACGGTATGTTTTGGCGTTCAATATTCTGCGATATCGTTTTTTCTTTTGTTATTAAAAAAAGGGTGTATGCTCACCGTCAAACATTATTTTTCTTTGAAAGAAATCCCAATTTTGCCTGGTGACGAACATACAAAAGGAGATGCCCCAAACCCATTACACTCGGAGGATCACAATAATGCTGGAACAAATGTCACAGATGATGGCTTTGGAGCCTTTCGTTCCTCAACATCATTCAACGACTTGGCGACGTTGTTGCCGCCTGATGGTACATCTAAGGGTGCACCTGGACAACCTGATGCCCATCCAGGCGCACCGCATGCCCAGGCACCGGATTCCTCAATTGTTGTTTCTGATGCTCCCGTGAATGCTACCTTAAAAGAAGACAGTACCCATCCGGTGCCTGTAGCCCCAACGCCTGCGGTAAGCGCTCTGCTAAGTCAACCAACAGCTTCTGCACCAAAACGCAAAGCATCTACGACTTTAGCCCCGAAGAACGTCAAGAAGCAGGCTGCTGGTGTAGTTACGGCGGCGCCTTTGGCCAAGTCGGGTATTCAAGTACCTGGTACGTTTGTAGCTGCCATGGAAGCAAAACTGGTTGCACAGAAACCTGCGGCTGGCACAACGCCGAGAGCAAACCCTGCTCCAGCTGCTGGCAAGACCAACGCGACCGACAAGAAAATTTTATCCTCGGTGGCCCCAGATAATGCATCGTCAACGCCATCCAAGTCTGTTACGGAGGCAGATTTTAAGGGAGTGGCACAGGCTGCTGTTTCGAGCTTGATTCTCAGTACCAAGAACGGCGAGTTGCCACCTGGTGATGGATCCGGCGATGGAGAAAAAGTCGACACATCTACGGCGCATATCAAGGCTCTGACTGGAACGAATTGGGTGACAGCATGCTCAGGGGTGGGTGCTGCTGCCGTAGCTATCAACAGTGGAGACCCAAAATCTAACAACAATCGCTCGAAGCGACAGAATTTGACAGCCGACGAACGCGCGCGCCAGAATCGTGACCGCAATCGGGAACACGCGCGAAACACTCGACTTCGAAAGAAGGCGTACGTAGAAGAATTGAAGCGTACCTTGACAGAACTTGTAGCACAGCGGGACAAGGCCGACTTAGAAAAGCGTCAGGTAGCTCAGCGGGAGGTTGAGCAACGGGAAGTGCGCTTTCGAGTCATTGAAGAATACCTGAAGCTTCGCAGTCGAAATGAATCGAATTATGCGAGCTGGGCTGCTATCTTGGATGCCAATTTCAAGCTTACTCTTCCTGCTACGGAGTTTCTTGAAGACGGAGAGAGCGCTGGTGTCCCGGACCCTACTGCCGGGGTGAAACTGGAAAAGACGTTCACTGGTGTACCTGCTGTCATGGCCGAATCAAATAAGTTCGCTTCGTTCCTGCAGACACTCGGTAGTGCCTCAAAGATTAGCGAATGCAACTCTGTGGGATTTGTGTATACTGGCGATCGATCTGATTTCTTCATGGACGATAATCAGGCTGTTCTGGAGTGGACTGCCAACACTGTGGGATTGACAATGAGGGTAAGCGCGTGTTCGCCTTGGAAGTCTTGCCTTGTCATTGTTTTTCAAAAAAAGTCTAACATTGCATCATGTCCATTGTCTTTGCGGCCAGGGTGCAACGGCTGAGCTGACGATCCGGGGGTCAATTCGGGCGAGCTTTTGTCCCGCTTCCAATAAGTTGCTTTCGGCAAACATGATGTATGACACTGGCGCAGTTATTTCTCAGCTACAAGAATATCTAAGCTCCGATACCGATGCCACGCGTGCTGCTGCTGCCGCTGCTTCTCATGCGGATGCTATTTTAGATTCTCTGCAAATGCCGCAGATGAACAAACATGTTGGCACTGTAGCAGTCGTACCACAAAGCTCGAGCTCAGTTAGCGAACACGAGCATTCCGACGATGGATCAAAATAGCCCTTTATTGAGCATTTTCTCGGGAGTTCTACAAGTTTGCACATTGCATCGTTATTTTTTTAATTAGTCCATATTTCTATTTCTGCGTCAAGCAAAAAACATCGGAAATATTATTGTGCCCTATTTGCATAATTGATATTTTTGCAGCGTCGCGGCAATGGCCTCGGATTGACTACCAAGCTGAGTGAATCGATAGCCGTTTAATTGTATTATCGTTTCGCTTCTCTGTCGTTTTCATCTTTGTGCCATGCATTCGTGCAGCCCTCTGTCTATGCATGAAATCGTTGAAAGTCTGGAACATCCTTGTCTGGATTCTTGGGACGTGCAATCTTTCTTTTTCCTTTACCACCATTTTGGCTGGATCCGCTGCGATCCGAATCATAATCCGAATCGGTCGAGGACTCTCCAAATGCTCTCTGTTTGTGGAATATACAGCATCGTTTGGAACTCTTACGTCCCATTCCTTCGTTGTCCGCCACGTTTTCATCCCTAGTTAAATAAAGAAAAAAGGAGAGGCGATTGGATAAAGCGAACCTTTTAAAGTGAGCAATCAACAATGCCTGGAAACTGAAAATAAGATTATTCAAGAAACGTACCATCTGACGGAAGGTCTTGCTCTCAAAGTCAGTGGCAGCACCTCGTCCTCTCCTTCTGCTGTCTCTGTTATTGTCACAGTTGCAGACCTAGTGCCTGTATTAACCGAGGCTACACCTGATGTCGGTTGGTTGGAAGAAGGGTTGCGAACAGTTGATGACGAACCGCCGCTAGTTCCTCCCTGATTGTTCTGCGAAGCTCCTTGCCCTTGTGCTGATGCTGTAGCGTACGTAGAGTTAGTATTGGTCTGTTCGCTCATCGTCAATTGTTGGCTGGGGAATACTATTGTTATCTTCAGTTATTAGTTAATGACACTTTATACTAGTATAGAGTAGACTAGTTTATAATAGTAGTCTTCGACGAGAAGGACGACAACAGCCGGCATGCAGTCGTGTTGGAACGCTGTGATGCTTGGGAAAGACCAAGCCTGATGGATAGACAGACAAACAACGATCAACCCGAACACTAACTAGGCCGTACAACTGAATCCAGTCAAATCAGGAGTGGTCCGGAACGCGTAAGATAATAGTTCGACCCTATTTTGCTAGCTAGGCAGTAATAGATTTTAGGTCTGCAATAGAGAACTCGCCTATTTTCCTTGAAGCATGGAACGATATGGACCAAGCTCTTGGAAGCGCAATCTCTCTTGCAGCATTTGTTTTTGTCGTTCTCGTCGAATATCCCGGAGTCGAGTTGCCAGATCCACGGGTCGTACCGTCAATTCAACTTGCCGTTTGTCGCGCAGAATAGTAATTCTCAAGTCCTCTCCCACGGGCGCACTATCGATGAGCCTACGAGCGTCATCAGATGATTGGACGCGTTTGCCACCTATATCCAACACCACATCGTTGGCCTTCAATCCCCCGTGTTCTGCAGGCGTTCGTGGGAACACGTTGTGGACAAGAGCACCGTAAATTTCTGGTATCCGCTTGGCATCCTTCACGTTGGCGTTATTTTGTCTTGCCCAGTCGGGCGTGCACGTTGCCAAAGAAAGACCTATATAGCCGTGGGAGATCTGGCGACCTTCCGCCAAGTCACCCATGATTTCTCGCACACGGTTGATGGGGATAGCAAAGCTCGTGCCTTCCATGTGAGCTCGAATGGCTGCATTAATACCTACCACTTCACCTGTCTATTATGCGAATAAAAAGCAAGAGTGAGGTCTACACGGCAAAGCAAACAAAATGACATCCATCTGCCTCGTACAACTCACCTCAACGTCCACAAGGGGACCGCCACTGCAAAGAAAGATTCAAAGTGCGTAAGAAGTAGGACGTTTAAAAAGCAAGCTTGGATTACTGCAGCGGTAGTTTACATACCTGTTACCAGGGTTTATCGCTGCGTCTGTTTGGATGTAGTCGACCTTTTTGTGAGGAATTCCTACCATAGTTGAGGAGCGCTCCAACCCTGATATTATTCCCATTGTGACAGTATTGTCTAAACCTCCCGGACTGCCTACAGCAATTACAATCTGTCCAACATCTAGTTTGTCACTGTCGCCTAATTTTGCCACTGGAAGCTCTGGTATGGTTGAGATGCCCTCTCGACTTTCGGGTAAAATTTTGATCACGGCAATGTCAACAATTTCATCTGCATTACGAAGATTAGGCAAACGGGAACGTGAGATTACTACTTCAACGCGCACGTCAGCAACTGCAATTGCCACGTTATTCGTACCTTGCCCCAAAACTTTTGCTTGGTACATTCTGCCATCTGTCAGTGTAACCGTAACTTTGGTGGCATCCTCAACAACATGAGCATTGGTCATAATCAAACCATCGGAAGAAAAAATGAGACCAGATCCTTGTCCTTGCTGCACGAGACCACTATTTGGCGGCGAAGGAATTCCGCCGTCATCACCAGCAATCATGTGCGTTTCCGTATCAATTCTTATAACTGATGGACCTACGGTATTCACGGCATCTGACACGAAGGATAGTATCATCTGGCGCCGCTTTTCTACTGGAAGACTTTCCTCCGTATCAGTTGTGGGCAAGGATTCACTTACTTTGCTATCAAGGTCTTCCACTTTGATTTCGGGTTTTACCTCCTTGTAAGGAGTATCGAAAGGCAACCCGTTCGGTTCCGTTCGTGGTAAAATTTTCTCACGGGCCATGAAATTAACGTTTCCTTCCCAAAGTTCTTCTGAAACAAACGGCGCGACAAAGGCAACAACAAATCCCAGTACTAATAGCTGCACAGCTTGTCCGATGAATCCTTTGCGCTTTTTGGGGGATTTCGATACTTTGTCGCTGTCGTTTGTGTTGTCGGAGGAGGTATTCTTTTTGGTGACCTTTTTACTGGACAACCTGCTCTTCTCTTCTGAAGACGAGGAATCCGTGTTCTGCGCTGCTGAAAGTTCCATACTTTTTTCTTTTCCTTCAGCTTCGGCAATGTCGTTCGCTTCGGTAATATCACCTGGTTCGCTCTCATGGTCTTTCGTCTCCACTATTGGGCCTTTCGATTCAACTGTCTCTGGTTCGACTTTAGTTGTTGGAAGAATTTCTATAGCATTTGATGACAGCGAAACATTGGAAGGTAGTGCTTCAGTGTCATCATCGATCCAAGCCACGTTTGGCAATGGCTGTGCCTCATTTTCATTACCTACCACTCTCGCATTGGTTGTTGCATTGATGTCGCTTAACACTTTCACTTTCACTTTGTCTTCTTCATCGTTTGATGCTGTCGAGTCTTTCTCCTTTTCTTTTGAATCTTTTCGATCTTTCTTTGATTTCGTACTACTGCTTGTAACATCCTCACTTTCCGAGGTCTCGCCAGATCGATTTAATACTGCCTCTTCTGGATCGTCCTTGATTTCAATAACTTTGATGGGATCGGCGGTGTTGCCTGTCCGTCCAAATATTCGGCGCCACAGCGAGCGCTTTTCGTTCTCCGATGATTTGGCAAGGATGAGGGATGAAGATGATAATCGAGGTTGAATGTTCCCAATTGATTTTGATTGGGACTGCCTGGAACTTCGTTGTGACGAAAATGCCACGGAGGAGTCCAGAAGGAGGAAGAGAGATAATAATATGACAACCGTCAATCCATGAATTCTGTCTGTGCAATAATACTGCATCGACATCGTGTGTTTCATCGTTAGGGATGAATTTAAGATCAATGCAAACAAGGTTAGACCTAAGGTCTTTCTTTGCGGTATGAAAAAATGAAGAAATAGCTAAGCAAAGCTGTTGGCAAAAACTAGACTACTAATAATGATTACCCTGGTCCCTGTTACATGTATTGTTTGGAAAAGAAGCTACGAAGGGGGACAACCAAACGATCTTGATTGAGGTTTCCTTGAGCACTTGATCGCACATTATCTCTCTCATGCGAAAGTGCTACAATCCTGCACAAAATCCAAACCCCAAAAAAACCTTCACTTTTGTTCACTCTCTACTAGCTAGTCTACTCGACTACCTGGTGGCTAGCCGACCGTTGATGCTAGACATGATCTTGCTCATACGAGTACAATAATCAAAACGCATTACTAGTAGCAGTTGACCCTACTATA
>Ga0100392_1001469_pt1 | contig 21919 bp, 16 predicted proteins | sample CryGeymeta201516_FD_81548 | JGI IMG/M metagenome (GOLD analysis project Ga0100392, IMG submission 81548) | Groundwater microbial communities from Crystal Geyser aquifers in Utah, USA - Crystal Geyser metaG 2015-16 | ecosystem: Environmental > Aquatic > Deep subsurface > Groundwater | place: USA... | reverse complement strand
TCTCTCGATTTCGAACTGCTCTGGGGCGTGCGGGACCATGCAGATCGCGCCAGCTATGGGGCCAATGTCCTGGGCGCACGGCTCGCCATCCCCCGGATCCTGGATCTCTTTGCCCGGCACCAGATCGCGGCGACCTGGGCCACGGTCGGCTTTGTGATGTGCGCGACCCGCGACGAGATGATGGATGCCCTGCCACCCCCGGACCTGCGGCCTCGTTATGCCGATCCGCGGCTGTCGAGCTATGCCTATCTGGGCGAAGTGGGCCGGAACGAGGCGCAAGACCCGCATTATTTCGGTGCGTCGCTGGTGGCGCGGATCATGGACACGCCGGGGCAGGAGGTCGGCACGCATACGCTGTCGCATTTCTACTGTCAGGAGCCCGGCGCGAGCGAAGATGCCTTTGCTGCCGATCTCGCTGCGGCGGTGGCCATCGCGGCGCGGCAGGGCGTCACGCTGCGGTCGATCGTGTTTCCGCGCAACCAATACACGCCCGCCCATGTCGCGGCCTGCGCCGGGGTGGGGATCACGACCTTTCGCGGCAATCCGACCGGCTGGGCCTATCGCGCCACGGGGGCCGCCGGCCAGACTCCGGCGCGCCGCGCGCTGCGTCTGCTCGATGCACATAGCGGTGTGCTGGGTGCGCATGGCTATTCCCTGCCTCCCCGCCAGACCCCGCGCAACGTCCCTGCGAGCCAGTTCCTGCGCCCCAATGCGGGCCGGTTCGCGCGGGTTCACCCTTTGCACCGCCGCGCGATCATGGCGGGGATGGCGCGCGCGGCGCAGGCGGGGCAGGGCTATCATCTGTGGTGGCATCAACAGAATTTTTGGCCGGGACACCGACGCAAACCTCGACGGCCTCGCGCAGATCATCGCGCATTTCACCATGTTGCGCGACAGGTTCGGGATGCAGAGCCGGTCGATGGCGGGGACAGCGTGATGACCGCCGCCGCGCCGAAAATCACGGTCGAGCCATTGGCGCCTGACGTGATGGCCTATTACCAGAAGTCCGGTCTGACCCGGGCCGACGGCGACGGGGCCGCTCTGCGCTGGAGCTTTGCCGGCAATGATATGCCGTTTTGCGTGGCACGGGTGCATGGCGACGTGGCCGGCCTGTCGGCCTATATCGGCCACCGGATGAAGCTTGGGGGCCATGTCGGCACGGCGATGCAGGCGGTCGATTCCTACGTCAGCGAAACGATGCGCGGGTGCGGGATGTTCCCCGCGCTCGCCCAGACCTATGAACACCACGCCGCGCGTCGCGGCACAGACATCGTCTGGGGCTTTCCAAATCCCAAAGCCGCGCCGATCTGGTTCGACAAACTCGGCTGGACGTCGAACGGTCAGGTGCCCTTTCTGGTCAAGCCTCTGCGCGCCGGTTTTTTCCTGCGCAAACTGCTACTGCCCTTTGATGTCGCCCTCGCGCGTGGTCGTGACCAACAAATCGAGCGTCTGACCGCTATCGGGCCCTGGGCGGATGCGCTGTGGGGCCGGTGCGCCGCAGATGTCGGCGTGGCGACCGTTCGCGACCGCGCCTACCTCGATCATCGTCTGATGCGGGGGCCCTATGCGGACCTGTATCATGTCGTGGCCGATGAGGATGAAACGGGGGCGATTGTGGCCACGCGGGTCGCCGACAAGCATGGCGGCCGTATCGCCTATGTGATGGAGGCGATGGGCGGCGCGGGCCTGCACGACATGTTGCGGTCGGAAATGGCCCGTCTGCGCGACAGCGGTGTCGAGGTCGCGCTGGCCTGGGCCTATCCGTGGTCGCCGAACTATGCAGCGTTCCGGCGGGCCGGTTTTTTCCCGCTGCCAGAGCGGCTGCGCCCGATCCGCATCTGGTTCGGCGCCAAAGCACTGTCGCGGGCCGGCGCATTGGCGCTTGACCCCAAGGCGTGGTACCTGAGCTATCTCGACAGCGACACAGTCTGACACCGCGAAAGACATCTCACATGACACGCATTCTCATCACCGGCACGGCGGGGTTTATCGGCTTTCACCTCGCGCGCCTTCTGCTCGCCGAAGGCTTTGTCGTGCATGGCTATGACGGGATGTCGGACTACTATGACGTCCGGCTGAAACAGCGCCGCCACCAGATGTTGCTGCAACAGCCGGGGTTTTCCATGACCGAGGCGCTGCTCGAGGATCAGGGCACGCTCGACCGGGTGGCCGATGCGTTTGCGCCCGATGTGATCGTGCATCTCGCGGCGCAGGCAGGGGTGCGCTACAGCCTGGAAAACCCGCGCGCCTATCTCGACAGCAACGTGATCGGCACTTTCAACGTGATGGAGGCCGCGCGGCGGCTCAAGGTGCGGCATCTGCTGATGGCCTCGACCTCGTCCGTCTATGGCGCCAACACGCTGATGCCCTTTGTCGAGACCGAGAAGGCCGATACCGCGCTCACCATCTATGCCGCGACGAAAAAGGCCAATGAAAGCATGGCGCATGCCTGGGCGCATCTGCATGACCTGCCGATCACCATGTTCCGGTTCTTTACCGTCTATGGGCCCTGGGGGCGGCCCGACCTCGCACTTTACAAATTCGTGGATGCGATCCTCGATGGCCGCCCCATCGACATCTACAACCACGGCGACATGTATCGCGATTTCACCTATGTCGATGATCTCGTGCGCGCGATCCGCCTGCTGATCGACGTGGCCCCGGCGCGGCCCGTGGATGGAGCGGTGCCCGAGGGCGACAGCCTGTCGCCGGTGGCGCCCTACCGGATCGTGAATATCGGCAATTCCGACAAGGTGCGGCTTTTGGATTTTGTCGATGCGATCGAGGATTGCCTGGGGATGAAAGCCATCCGCAATTACATGCCGATGCAGACCGGCGATGTGCCCGCGACCTGGGCCAATGCGGAATTGTTGCAAAGCCTGACAGGCTATCGCCCGCAAACGGATTTCCGCGACGGGATTGCACGGTTTGTCGAATGGTATCGGGATTATGCAGGGAAATGAGTGACATGCAGGCGCCAATCGCCATCATCGGGCTGGGCTATGTCGGCCTGCCGCTCGCCGTGGAATTCGGCAAGCATCGCCCTGTCGTGGGCTTTGACATCAATGCCGCGCGCATCGACGCGCTGCGTGCCGGGCGGGACAGCACGCTCGAGGTGACGGGCGAGGAGCTGGCGCAGGCGCGGCATCTGACCCTCACCGCCGATTCCGCCGACCTCGCGGCGGCGACCATCTATATCGTGACGGTGCCGACCCCCATCGACGCGCACAAACGGCCCGACCTTACGCCGCTGATCAAGGCATCCGAGACGGTCGGTCGCGCGCTCAAGCGCGGTGACATCGTGATTTACGAGAGCACGGTCTATCCGGGTGCGACCGAAGAGGACTGCGTGCCGGTGCTGGAGCGCATTTCGGGCCTGCGGTTCAACACCGATTTCTTCTGCGGCTATTCGCCCGAACGCATCAACCCCGGCGACAAGGCGCACCGCCTGCCCGATATCCGCAAGGTCACGTCGGGCTCGACCGCCGCCACCGCCGAGGCGGTCGATGCGCTCTATGCCAGCATCATCACGGCGGGCACCTACAAGGCCCAGAGCATCCGCGTGGCCGAGGCGGCCAAGGTGATCGAGAATACCCAGCGCGACCTCAACATCGCGCTGGTCAACGAGCTTGCCATCATCTTCAACCGGATGGGGATCGACACCGAGGCGGTGCTCAAGGCGGCGGGGACCAAGTGGAACTTTCTGCCCTTCCGCCCCGGTCTGGTGGGCGGGCATTGCATCGGGGTGGACCCCTATTACCTCACCCACAAGGCCGAGGCGCTGGGCTATCACCCGCAGGTGATCCTGGCCGGCCGGCGGATCAACGACGGGATGGGGGCCTATGTCGCCGGGCAGATGGTCAAGGCGATGCTGCGCCGGCGGATCCAGGTGGATGGCGCGCGGGTGCTGGTTCTGGGCCTCACGTTCAAGGAAAACTGTCCCGACCTGCGCAACACCCGCGTGGTCGATGTGGTGCGCGAACTGGCCGATTACGGCATCGCGGTCGATGTGCACGACCCCTGGGCCGATGCGGCCGGCGCGCGGCACGAATACGGGATTGACCTCGTGGCCGACCCGCAGGAGGGCGCCTATGACGGCGTGATCCTTGCCGTGGCGCATGACGCGTTCCGGGCCCAAGGGGTGGCGGCGCTACGCGCCTACGGTCGCGAGGTTCATGTGCTCTATGACCTCAAACACCTGTTCGGGGTGGACGAGAGCGACCTGCGGCTATGACGGTCGGGCCGGGGCGCGTAGAATGTGCGGCATAGCGGGGCTGTTCCTTCGCGCCCCGGCGGGGGCCGATCTGGCCGGGCAAGCGCGCGCCATGACCGACCGGCTGGTCCATCGCGGGCCGGATGGCGCGGGGCAATGGAGCGACCCCGAGGCCGGCATCGCGCTGGGGCACCGCCGGCTGTCGGTGATCGACCTGTCGCCCGCCGGTGCGCAGCCGATGGTGGCGGCCTCGGGGCGGCATGTGATCGTGTTCAATGGCGAGATCTACAACCATCCCGCCCTGCGCGCGCGGCTGGAGGCCGAGGGGCACATGGGCTGGCGCGGCGCGTCGGATACCGAGACGCTGCTGGCGGCGATCGGGGCCTGGGGGCTCGCGGCCGCGTTGCAGGCGGCGCAGGGGATGTTCGCGCTGGCGCTGTGGGACCGCGAGGCACGGGTGCTGGCGCTGGCGCGCGACAGGGTCGGGGAAAAGCCGCTGCATGTCGCGCGACTGCCCGGAGGTATCGGCTTTGCGTCGGAGATCAAGGCCTTGCACGCCGCGCCGGGGTTCGATGCCACCATCGACCGAGGCGCGGTGGCGGCGATGCTGCGTCTGGGGTATGTGCCAGAGGGGCAGGCGATCTACCGGGGCGTGACCAAGGTGCCGCCCGGCACGATCCTGCGCTTTGACGCGACGGGGGCAGAGGCCAGCGCGCAGCCCTACTGGACGCTGTCCGACACCATCCATGCCGCGCGGCAGGGCACGCGGCAGGTCACTGCGCCCGCCGATTTTGCCACCCTCTCGCGCGCGACAGAGACCGTGCTGGCCGATGTCGTGGCCTCGCAGATGCTCAGCGACGTGCCGCTGGGCGCATTCCTGTCGGGGGGCATCGACAGCTCGCTCGTGACCGCGCTGATGCAGCGGGCATCGTCGCGTCCCGTGCGCAGCTACTCCATCGGCTTTGCCGAGGCGCGGTTCGACGAATCGGGCCATGCGGCGGCCGTGGCCGCGCATCTGGGGACCGACCATACGGCCTTTGCCGTGACCGAGGCCGAGGCGCTGGCGCTGATCCCCGACCTGCCTGCGATCTATGACGAGCCCTTTGCCGACAGCTCGCAGATCCCCACCACGCTGTTGTGCCGGCTGGCGCGGGCGGATGTGACGGTGGCGCTGACGGGGGACGGAGGGGACGAGGTCTTTGGCGGCTACAACCGGCATGTGCGGGGTCCGCGCCTGTGGCGGCGGCTGCGCCATGTGCCTGGGCCCTTGCGGCGGCGGGCGGGGGGCGCGGCCGCGGCTCTGCACCGGATGGGCGGGGCCGAGGGGGCGGCGCTGCGCGTTGCGTTGCGGTGGGCGGGGCTGCCGGTGAGCGCGGTGGACAAGCTCGCCGCGATGGGCGATGCGGTGGCGGGCGCGCGTGACCTCGCGGGGTTCTACGACGGGCTGGTCTCGGTCAATGCCGACCCCGGCCGCTATGTGATCGGCGGCGAGGGGCCGCGTGCGCCGCGCCCGCGCGACGCGGGGCTGACCGACGCGGAATGGATGATGGTGATGGATACGCTGGGCTATTTGCCGGGCGACATTCTGGTCAAGGTGGACCGCGCCGCGATGAGCGCGTCGCTCGAGACCCGCGCGCCGTTCCTCGACGCAGGCGTGATCGCGCAAAGCTGGGCGCTGCCGCAGGAGGCGCGCATCGCGGACGGGCGCGGCAAGCACATCCTGCGCGACATCCTCGCGCGCCATGTGCCACCCGCGCTGACCGAGCGGCCAAAGCAGGGGTTCTCCATCCCGCTCGACCGCTGGCTGCGCGGTGCGCTGCGCGACTGGGCCGAGGCGATGCTGGCGCCCGAAGCGCTGGCGCGCACCGGTCTCCTGCATCCCGGCCCGGTGCGCGCGCTCTGGGCGGCGCATCTGGCGGGGCGCGGCAACCACGGGCCAAAGCTCTGGTCGATGCTGATGTTGCAATGCTGGGCAGGGGCGCAGAGATGAAACCGCGGCTCGCGATCATGTCCCGCTATGACCGATTGGGCGCGTCGAGCCGCCTGCGGCAGTTGCAATTCGTCGAAACCTGTCGCGCCGCCGGACTTCAGGTCGAGGTGATGAGCTTTTTCGACGATGCCTACCTGACCGATCTGTATGCGGGCAGGATCAGGCCCCGTGACATCCTGCGCTATTTTCTCCGCCGCTGCGGCGATTTTGCTCCGGCACGCCGTGCGGGTGTCGTCTGGCTCCAAAAGGAGGCGCTGCCTTGGGTGCCATGGGGCCTGGAACGTTTGATGCTGGGTGCGGTGCCAATCGTTTCGGATTTTGATGACGCCGTGTTCCACCGATACGACATGCATCGCAGTCGGATCGTGCGCTGGCTTTTGGGGCGCAAGATCGACAAGTTGATGGCATCTTCTACGATCGTCTTTGCCGGCAATGACTATCTGGCTGCCCGGGCAAGGGCGGCCGGGGCGCGGCGGGTCGAGATCATCCCGACGGTTGTCGATGTGGAGGCCTACGGGATTGCACAGGAGCACCATGGCGGCCTGCCCCGGATCGGCTGGATCGGCACGCCCGGTACATGGCGGGCCTTCGGTGTGCCGATGATGGCGATGCTGCGCGACGTCATGTCCCGGGGGGCGGCCGAGTTCCATGCCGTAGGGGCGGCGAAGCCCGAACACCCCATCCCCGGTTTCACCTTCCATGACTGGTCCGAGGAAACCGAAGTCGCGCGGATCCAGCAGATGGACATCGGCATCATGCCCTTGCCCGATTCGCCCTGGGCGCGGGGCAAATGCGGCTACAAGCTGATCCAGTACATGGCGTGCGGGCTGCCTGTCGTCGCATCGCCCGTGGGCGTGAACCGGCAGATCGTGGAGCACGGGGTCAACGGCTTTCTGGCCGAGACAGATGACGAATGGCGCGAGGCCCTCGCGACACTGGTGGCCGACCCCGACCTGCGCCGGCGCATGGGCGCGGCGGGGCGCAAAAAGGTCGAGGCGGACTATTCGCTTCAGGTCTATGGGCCGAAGGTGGCGGCGATGCTGCGCGATGTGGCGCAGGCCGGGCGTCGTCAGAGGGCTTTGCGCTGATGTCGCGGACACCGGACAAGCCCACCGGATCAGAGCGAATCGCGCATGTCGGCGAGGCGCAGATCGGGCGTGCGGTGCGCGTCGGCGGTGTCTGGTCGGTCCTGCAGATCCTGCTGCGCAACGGGGTCAGTATCGGCACCACGGCGATCCTGGCACGGCTGCTCAGTGCGGATGACTACGGCCTGACCGGCATGGTGGCGACGCTGACCGCGGCGTTGATGGTCTTTGCCAACATGGGGCTCAGCTGGGCCACGATCCAGCGGCGCGACCTCACCGAGGCGCAGGTGAGCAACCTTTTCTGGCTCAACGTGATGATCGGCTTTGCGCTCTGGGCGGTGGCCGCGTTGCTTTCGCCGCTGGTGGCGGGCTTTTACGGTCGGCCGGAACTGGTCGCGATCATCCTCGTGATGGGCGTCAGCTTTGCCATTTCCGGCGTGGCCGTGCAGCCGGTGGCGCTTATGACGCGGGCGATGCGGTTTCGGGCGCTGGCGCTGATCGAGGTGTTGACCCCCGTGCCCGGCGCGGTGGTCGCGGTCGCGGTCGCCGGGGCCGGAGGGGGCTATTGGGCGCTGGTCGCAATGGGCATCGTGACCCAACTGACCCGCACCCTGGCGGTGCTCTTTGCCAGCAACTGGCGCCCACGGCGGCTCGCGCGCGGGGTGGGCACGCGGGAGATGGTCGTCTTTGGCGGGCTCCTGGCCGTGAACGGTGTGCTGATCTATGTGTCGCGCCACTTTGACAGCATCCTGATCGGCCGGGTCTGGGGGGCAGAGGCGCTGGGTTACTACGACCGCGCCTATTTTCTGATGTTGCTGCCCAGCATGCTGGCCAATGGCGTTCTGACCAATCTGATGGTGCCGTCCCTGTCGGCATTTCAGCACGACATGGACCGTTTTGCCCGGGCCTATCGCCGGGCGGTCCGGCTGGTGGCCTATTTCGGCATGCCGATGGCTGTGGGCCTCGCCCTGACGGCGGCGCCGGCGGTGCGGCTGGTCTATGGTGACGGGTGGATGCCGGTGGTGCCGCTGCTGATGTGGCTGTCCATCGCGGCTGTCACACAACCGGTCTACAACACCACCGGATGGCTCTTTACCGCGTCGGGTCAGGCGCGCGCCTATCTGTGGTTGACGGCTGTGAACACCGTCGTGCTGGGAGGTGTCTTCTTGCTGACGGTGCCCTATGGGATACTCGTTCTGGCGGCGGGTTACGGGATCACGATGGGCCTCGTGATCCCGCTGCCGGCGCTTTGGTACGCGCATCGCGTGGCGCGGATCCCGCTTTGGGCCACGCTGCGGACGCTGGCCCCGGTGGCAGGGCTGAACCTGGGGATGGCGCTCTGCGTGGTGGGGGCCAAAGTGGGGGCCGAGCGGGCGGGCCTGTCCGAAGGCGCGACATTCGCGGCGCAGGTGGTGACGGGCGTGGCGGTCTATGCGGCGCTCACCCCGCTGGTGCTGCGCGAGATGTTCTATGGGGATGTGGTGGCGATGTTGCACTTGGGTAAAATGGGATGAAGAATTGAGCAGGCTCTCGAGAATGGTCGGCGTGTTATCATACATTTTCCATGGCTCTGCCGGGAGGGGTTGATGAAGATTGTCTATTTGACGAGCGTTGATCCTTCAGCGCATGATGCTGCTGCTGTCCATGTTCAGGGAACTTGCAAGTCCTTGAGCGCGTTGGGCCACAAGGTTCTGCTCATTCACCCGGGCCCAACAATGACAAAACCAGTCAGGCTAGATTGGGTTGAATCTCAAATCTGCTGTTGGTGGCCTCCATTGAGAGGCGGTTATCGTATTTTTGATTGGCTCGCTGTCCAGAGTCTTCGCAAAGTCGTGCGCTCATGGCATCCCGACGTCATCTATTTGAGGTTTGGTGCCAGTCGCCGGCTTGCACGAACGATAAAGTTGTTGTCGGTGCCGACGGCAATTGAGATAAACGGTGTCGAGTTCGATTCGAATGATCGTTCGCTTGCGACCATCCGGTCAAGTGATTTGATTCTTGTCGATACAGATCGAATGAGAGAAGTTTTTGTCGATAGAAATAAAGATCTAGAAAACAGGGTTCATGTCCACGAGACTTTTGTGACCGATCCGGAAAAATTCAGACCGCTGGATCGTGACGATTGCTGTCATCTTCTTGGCCTCTCTCCCGATTGTATCAGAATCGTTCATACATCATCATTTCAATCGTGGCACGACTTTCAGACAATCGTTGACGCTGTCTTGCAGCTCGAAGGTAAAAGTGAAAAAGACATTGAGGTTGTCTTCGTTGGCAACGGTCCATTGAAGGCAAATTTGGAAAAGACACTGACGCAAAGGCTTGGCGGAATCCGGTTCAGATTTCCAGGGTCTGTTGAGCATGAAAAGATAGCTCTATATCTTGGGGCATCCGATATTGCACTTGATTTATTCACCAGAAGCAGGCTTGAAAACGGAAAAAACATGGGGGCATATAAATTGTATGAGTATGCCGTTTGCAATAAGCCCATTGTCACCGCAGTCAGCGAAGACTTTGTCCCACCTGACTGGGCGCGCGACAACTTTGCATTGATCCCACCAGAAGATCCACAGGCACTGGCCGCTGCAATAGGTCGGATCATTCACAACCCGCTTGAGTGGGCCAAGAAAGCAGCGACGGCAGGTGACTATGTTCGTGCAAATCTCAATTGGGATCGGGCAACCCGCACCACATTGGTACACCTTGAGCGACTGATTGCCGAGAATGGAACGGCGTTGGCGAAATGATTTTTTCGAATCGGCCCTCCCCCTCCAGCATTTCCGTCGTCATTCCGACAATCAACCGGGCCGAAGTCCTGCTCGACACCCTGCGCGACATCGCAGTGCAGGATTTTGACGACTGGGAGGTCATCGTCATCGACCAGTCGGACGAACCCAATGCAGAGGCGCAGGCGATCCTCGCGCGAATGCCGGTGCCCCATACCTATGTGCGCCCCGATTTTCGCGGGCTGCCGCAGGCGCGCAATGCAGGGTGGCGGGCGGCGGTCAAGGATATCGTCCTCTATATCGACGACGATATCCGCTGTGGCCCGGGGTTCCTGCAGGCGCATCTGGACGCGCACCGCGCCAGTGGCGCGGCACTGGTCGCGGGCGGGATCACCGAAGCCAAGGGCGACCGGACCTTGCCCGGTGCCACGGGGTCTTTCAACTGGTGGACGGCCACGAGCGTCCGCAACTTTCACCTGCCGGACGCCGGGTTCTGCCTGCATGCGCCGGGTGGCAACTTTTCCATCCGACGGGACGTGATCGCCGCAATCGGCGGGCTGGACGAGCAACTCAGCATCGGCGCCGCGCTCTATGAGGAAACCGAGCTGGCGCTGCGGCTGCGGGCCGCCGGCCATCGCTGCTGGTTCGCGCCAGAGGCACATCTGACGCATCTGGCCGCCCCGATGGGCGGGTGCCGGGTGCCGCACGATGTGCCGCGCTACATGCACGGGCTTGCGCATAACCGGGCCTTGCTGATCTATCGCCACTTGCGGGTCTGGCACCGGCCAACCGCAGTTTTGCGGCTCTTTTTGCTGGGCCTGTCCTACAGCCACGCCGACCGTTCGCTCGCCCCGCTGCGCGCGACGCTCACGGGGATGCGTGCCGGCAGGCTGGCGGCGCATTCCCTGCCATGACCGGACAGAAGGACAACATGAGAATGCGCGGATGAAGGTTCTGCTGACCGGAGGGGCCGGTTACATCGGCAGCCATACAACGCTGGCGCTCTTGCGGGCGGGACATGACGTGTTCGTGGTGGACAACCATCGCAACAGCTCTCCCGTGGTGCTGGACAGGGTGCGTGCGCTGTCGGGGCGCGATTTTGGCGCGGCGGAGATCGACATCTGTGACGCCGGAGCGCTGGCGGCCTGCCTCGCGGCGTTCCGGCCCGATTGCGTGATCCATTTCGCCGGGCTCAAGGCGGTGGCAGAATCGATCCCCGAGGCGGTCGAATATTACCGCGTCAACGTCGGTGGAACGATTTCTCTCTTGCAGGCGATGGACCTCGCAGAGTGTCGAAAGCTCATCTTTTCGTCCTCGGCCACGATCTATGGCACCGCGCTGCCCCCGCCCTTTGCGGAGGATCACCCGATTGCGCCGTCATCGCCCTATGGTCGCACCAAAGCGCAGGTCGAGCAGATCGTGACCGACTGGGTTGCGGCCGCCGATCACCGGGGCGCCGTGCTGTTGCGCTATTTCAATCCGGTCGGCGCCGACCCGTCGGGCCAGATCGGCGAGGACCCGCGCGGCATCCCCAATAACCTGATGCCCTATGTCCTGCAGGTCGTGGCTGGCCGGCGGGAGGAGTTGCTGGTGTTCGGCGATGACTATGACACGCCCGACGGCAGCGGAGAGCGCGACTATATCCATGTGGTCGATCTGGCGCGCGGTCATATCGCGGCGCTTGACTATGTGATGACGACCGAAGCGAGCGCCGCCTTCAATCTGGGCACCGGGCGCGGCGTGACCGTGCGCGAGGTGCTGCGGACCTTCGAGGCCGCGACCGGCTGCACGGTGGCGCACCGGATCGTGGGGCGCCGCCCCGGTGATGTCGGCAGCAGCGTCGCGGATGTGGCAAAGGCGGCCAGGCTGCTTGGCTGGTGCGCGCAAGAGACCTTGGCCGACGCCTGTCTGTCGGGCTGGAACTGGCAGCGCCGCAACCCTGACGGATATGGCCCTCATGACCGATGAACACCGCCTGTCGCCGCTGGTCCTGTCCTTTGACTATCCGCCCAATGATGGCGGCATCAGCCGGCTGGCTCTGGGTCTGGTGCAAGAGATGATCGCGGCGGGCCGGGTGCCGGATGTGGTGACGCTCGATCCGGCAGGGGCCGAAGGGTTGGCGCGACCTGATTGCCCCCATCGGGAGGTGCCGGCGCGCCGCGGCCCGCGGGAATGGGCGCTGCTGCGCATCCTGTGGCGCCAGCCGCGCAACCGGCCGGTGCTCTGCATGGTCTGGAACCCCGAAGCGACCATGGCCCTGTTGGCCGGGCGGCGGCGGGTCTCGGTCTGGGCGCATGGCAACGAGGTGATGCCCTATCGCGGCCGCCGATTGCGGGGCTGGCTGCGGCGACAGGTGCTTGAGCGTGCTCATGTCGTCGTCTGCAACTCGACATTCACTCAGTCACTGGTGGCCGCGATTGCACCGCAGGCGCATACCGTGGTCGTCAACCCTGCTGTTGATGCGGCGCAGTTCCACTCTGACATGGACCGCATGGCTGCACGGGACGCGCTGGGCCTGCCACAGGACCGGCGCATTGTGCTCACCGTGTCGCGGCTGGACCCGATGAAGGGGCACGAGACGGTGTTGCGCGCCATCGCAGCGCTGCCGCCGGACCAGCAAGCGCAGTTGTGTTATGTGATCGTGGGCAAAGGGCCTGCCCGGCAGGCGATCGAGGCCTGCGCGCGGGCGATGGGCGTTGCCGATCGTGTCCGCTTTGAAGGCTTCGTGAGCGACGACCGCCTGCCGCATTATTACGCGGCCGCTGACCTGTTCACCCTGTGCAGCGTTGTGGACCATGATCGGTCCAGCCTGGAGGGGTTCGGCATGGTCTTTACCGAAGCGCAGGCGGCCGGATTGCCCGTCATCGGCACCCGTTCGGGCGGGATCGTGGATGCGATCCGCGAAGGCGAAGGCGGCTGGCTGATCGAAGAGCGGGACGCAGGCGCGCTGGCCCTGCATCTCGGGGCGCTGGTCGCCGATCCCGCAGCCTATCGCGCGCAGGGTGCGCGCGGCCGCGCAAGGGTGTTGCGCGAGATGACCTGGCGCGGCTATGCCGACCGGGTCCGTGACGTGATCTGAGCCCATGCATCCGCTTCTTCCCATATACGGCGTGCTTTGCCTGCTCCTGCTCGGGGGGCTCAAGGCCCGCACCCGTGCCGAGCGCACCGTGATCTGGTTTGCCGCCTGGGGCGCGGTGCTGACCGTATTCGTCGCGGTCATCTTTCGCGAGATCAATGGCGACACCTGGCGCTATTACATGACCTACCTGAATCTGCGCCAGCAGCCATTCTCGACGGTGTATGAAAGAACCCAGGATAATGTCCTTTTCGCCTATCTGAACTGGGTGCTGGGGCAATTCGGGGCGCATCCGCTTTACCTGCTCGCACCGATTGCGCTGTTCTGCACGATGATGCTGGCGTGGTCGCTGCGCAAGATGTTTTCGAGCTTTCACACCGCCATCCTGCTTTTTGTCTATTCGATGTATCCGTTCTTTGTCTTTTACATGGCGTCCGGGATGAAGCAGAGCATTGCAATGGCGCTACTGCTTCAGGCCTATATAAGGTTGTTCCAGGGGGCCAGGTCAGGCTGGATCTGGTTGCTTGTGGCGCCGATGTTTCATAGTGGCGCGTTTCTGGTGTATCCCTTTGTCATCCTGCAAAAGCTGACGTTCAATTCGACTTTCGGGCAGCGGAGGGCGCTGGGAGGGAGCCTGCTGCTGCTCGCGGGCGTGACACTGCTTTCGATCACCGGCCTCAACGAGACGTTGTTGCTGCCGTTGCAAAAGTACCTCGTCATTTCTGACAACTATCAGTTATATTTCCAGAATGCCGAGGACTTCGACTACCGGGCCGGTTTCCGACCGGATTTCGCCCTGTTTTCGCTTGTGCCGCTCGCCGTGGGCTATTGGCTCTGGCGCAATGGGTATCCGGTCACAAGCACATTCACCGGATGGTGGCTCAATTTCTATATCCTGCTCATCAGCATCTACCATGTGTTTTCCTTTGCGCCTTTCGCAGATCGCTTTGCCGGGTTCGGCTGGTTCATCATGCCGCTCCTGCTGATGGTGATGGTGGTCGAGTCGCGGGACCGTCGCGTGTTGCAATTGTTTCTGCTTGGCTTTGTCGTCTCGAACCTTCTCTTGCTGCAATTCTATACCGGACGCGTACTGACGATGGGACTGACATGACCCCGCCCCCGCAACTGACGGTGCTGACACCGACCTACAACCGCCGGCACCTGCTGGAGCGCGTCTATGCTTCGCTGCTTGCGCAGGACGCGCCTGCGGGGTCCTTCGAATGGCTGGTGATCGACGACGGATCGACGGACGGGACCGAAGGCCATATTGCCGGGCTGGTCGCACAGGCGCCTTTCCCGGTGCGGGTCGTCCGGCAGGAAAATGGCGGAAAATGCAGCGCGCTGAACCTTGGGGCCGGTCTGGCGCAGGGGCGCTGGATCGCCGTGCTCGACAGCGACGACCAGTTTCTGCCCGCCGCAGTGCGGCTTGTCTGCGACAGCATGCCTGCCGCCGAAGCGGGTGGATGCGCGATCATCTTCGCCCAGTCCACCTTCGTCAACCGGCCCGCGCGACAGTTTGCGCTGGTGCAGAACCCGTGGCGCTATTCGGCATGGGTCAGGTCGCGCGACAAGTTCGACTGTCTGCCGGTCCTGCTGACCACCCAGATGCGCGAATACCCCTACCCGCTATTTCCTGACGAAAAGTTCATGGCCGAGGGGTGGCAGTATCTGCAGATCGACAAGACCTTCCGGACACTGTTCATCACGACGCCGGTCATCCTTTGCGAATATAACGACGATGGTCTGAGCGCGCAGTCTCGCAAGCTGCGGATGGCATCGCCCAACAATGCAATGAGCAATTACGCGGCGGAGTGGCAGGCCGATCTGGGTTGGCGATTGCGGCTGCGTGCCGCGGTCAATTTCTGGAGGTTCCATTTCCACGCGATGCGGCGAGGCGCGGTTGCGAAAATGCCGAAACGCCCGACTTGGCTGATGGTGCCATTTGGCTATGCGTCGGGGGTCATCGACCTGATCTCGGCCAGGCGGCAAGGCTGAGATGTCGTTTCGGACGTCCGGGTCATGACCGGCAAACCGCGTCACATCGTGATGACCGTCAACGCGAGCTGGAATGTGCTCAACTTCCGATTGCCGTTGCTGCGGGCGCTTCTGGCACGCGGGGACCGGGTCACGGTGCTGGCGCCGCCGGATGATGCGGTGGCGGCGCTGATCGGCGAGGGCGCGCGCCATGTGCCGCTCAAGATGGATACCAAGGGGCTCAACCCCTTGCGCGACGGGGCGCTGGTGGGGCGGCTGGCGCGGCATTTCCGGGCGCAGGCGCCCGATGTGGTGCTGTCCTGGACGATCAAGAACAACCTCTTTGGCGCGTTCGCCGCGCGGCGGGTCGGGGTGCCGTTCATCCCCAATGTGACCGGGCTGGGCACGGCGTTCCTGTCGGGCGGGCTGTTGCAGAGGGTGGCCGAGACGCTGTATCGCGCGGCCTTTCCGCGGCTCGATACCGTGTTCTTTCAGAATGAGGACGACCGCGCGCTGTTTGTCGGCCGCAAGCTGGTGCGCGCGGGTCAGGCGCGGCTGCTGCCCGGGTCGGGCATCGACCTTGCTCGCTTTGCCCCCGCGCCGCTTCCCGATGGGGGGCCTGATGCCGGTCCGGCGTTCCTGATGATCGCGCGTCTCTTGCGCGACAAGGGGGTGGTGGAATATGCGCAGGCCGCGCGGCTGGTGCGCGCGCGCCATCCGGGCGCGCAGTTTCGGCTGCTGGGCGCGCTGGGGGCCGAAAACCGCAGCGCGATTGACGCGGCCACGCTCGCAGGCTGGCAGGCGGCGGGCGACGTCGTCTATCTGGGCCAGACCGATGACGTGCGCCCTGCCATTGCGGCGGCCGATGTCGTGGTGCTGCCCTCCTACCGCGAGGGCGCACCGCGCACGCTGATCGAGGCCGCGGCGATGGCGCGCCCGCTGATCGCGACCGACGTGCCGGGCTGCCGCGCGGTTGTGGGTGACGGCGTTTCGGGGTATCTCTGCGCGGTGCGGGATGCGGCCTCGCTGGCCGAAGCCTGTTTGCGGATGATCGCCCTGGCGCCGGCGGCGCGGGCCGCGATGGGGCAGGCGGGGCGGCGCAAGATGGAGGCGGAGTTCGATGAACGGATCGTGGTTGCGGCCTATCTCGACGCCATCGCGCGGGTGACGGGCGGCGCATGAACACCGCGTTTTTCGTCGCCTCCAAACTCATCTGGGCGCTGGTGCGGCCTGAGAGCTGGATCGTCCTCGGGCTGGCGCTGAGCCTGCTCGCGGCGGTGCGCGGGCGGGTGGCGGCTGCGCGGCGCTGGGGCGGGCTCACGCTCGCCTTTGTGCTGGCGGTGGCGGTGCTGCCGCTGGGCGACCTCGCGATCCGCCCGCTCGAGACGCGCTATCCGGCCGATCCGCCATTGACGCAGGTGGCGGGGATCATCGTGCTGGGCGGGGGCGAGGACGCGCAGCGGACCGCCTATTGGGGGCCGCCGCAGTTTGGCGAGGGGGCCGAACGCTTTACCGCCGCGCTGGAGCTTGCGCGCGCCTGGCCGCAGGCGCGGGTGCTGTTCACGGGTGGCAGCGGGTCGCTGCGCGATCTGGGCAGCGGGGCGATGTCGGGCGCCACGGTGGCAGAGGCGTTTTTTCTGGCGCAGGGGCTGGCGCCCGAGCGGCTGCTCTTCGAGCGCGCGTCGCGCAACACGGCCGAGAATGCGGCGCTGTCGCTGGCGTTGGTCCAGCCGGGCGAGGACGAGACCTGGGTGCTTGTGACGAGCGCTTTCCACATGCCGCGGTCGCTGGCGAGCTTTGAGGCGGCGGGCTGGACCGGCCTTGTGCCCTATCCTGTCGATTATCGCAGCGGCGGTTTCGGGGATGGCATCGGCTGGGATCTGGCGCGCAACCTGCTCACGCTGAACACGGCGGTGCGCGAATATATCGGTCTGGTCGCCTACCGGGTGACGGGACGATGAGCACGACCCACAGCATCGACGACCGTCTGGCGGCGATTCTGGCGGCGATCCTGTGTGACGGGGATGTGCCGGTGGACGATCTGCCGGCGACGCAGGTGGTGGAGCGGGTGCTCTATCACGGGATCGCGGGGCTGCTGGCCGGACGGCTTGCCGCCTGGCCCGAGGCCATCGCCGCGCCGCTGCGCGGTCAGGCCCGCGCGCAGGCGATGTGGGAGATGCGGCACCGCGTCGTGCTGGGCACGCTGCTGGCCGATTTCGCGGAGGCGGGGGTCGCGGTGCGGGTGCTCAAGGGCACGGCGCTGGCCTATGACCTCTATGCGCGGCCCGCCGACCGGACGCGCGGCGACACCGATCTGCTGGTCGCGCCAGACACGCTGGTGCGCGCGCGTGCGGTGCTCGAGGCGGCGGGGTATCAGCCCTTCTACGACGACCCGGTCGCGCCGGGCGAGGCGCGTCTACAGGAGCCATGGCGGCTGGACCATGCCGATGGCACCGGGCATGAGATCGACCTGCATTGGCAGGTTTTCAATCGGCGCAGTCTGGCCGATAGCCTGTCGGTGACAGACGCTTTTGCCGGCGGACAGCCGCTGCCGGCGCTTTGCTCCGTGGCGCAGGCGATGCCGCGCCATCTCTCCCTGATCCATGCCTGTGCGCATCGCGCTGCGCATGTCACCTCACCCTATTTCGTGGGTGGCACGCGCCATTATGGTGGCGACCGCCTGATCTGGTTGTGGGATATCGTGCTGCTGGCGCGCGCGCTGGACACGGCCGGCTGGGAGGCCTTTGCCGCCCATGCCGCGCGTGTCGGTCTTGGCCCGGTTTGCGCCCAGGCGCTCGAAGATGCGCAGGCAAGGCTCGCCGCGCCTGTGCCCGCGGCGGTGCTGGCACGGCTGGGCGACCCGGCCGCGGCGGGGCCGGCTGCGGCCTATCTGCTGTCCGGCAACTCCGTTGACCGTGCTGCGCATGACCTGATGTCGGTCAAGGGGGCGGCTGCAAGGCTGCGCTATATCCGCGACAGGCTGTTTCCGCCTGCGCCCTTCATGCGCGCGAATTACCCCGAGACCCCGCGCGCGCCGCTGGCCTGGCTCTATCTGCGCCGCTTTGCCCGCTTTGCCGGGGCGTTGCGCGGCGCGCGGTCGGGGCGGAGCCGGTCATGACCCCGCGTCGCCTGCTTGCCCATGCCTGGCCCTATCGCGGGCGGCTGGCGCTGGTGGCCGTGCTGATGCTGGTGGAATCCGCCGCGATGCTCGCCGTGCCATGGGTGGCGGGGCAGGTTGCGGGCGGGCTGCTCGTGCCGGGCACGGTCGCTCTCCCGATGGGCTGGCTGTCGGTGCTGCTGGTCGCGGTGCTGGCGGTGATCGCCGGGCTGCGGGTGCTGGTTGCGCTGGTGTCGGGCGCTGTCTCGACCCGGCTCCTGGCCGACCTGCGCCTGCTCGCCCATGACAAGCTGCAAAGCCTGCCACTGTCATTCCATCAGGCGCACAAGCAGGGCGACCTGCTGGCGCTGAGCACCTACGAGGTCTCGCGGCTGAGCGATTTCCTCTCTGGCACGCTGGTGGGCGCGCTGCCGCTGCTGCTGACCGCGCTTGGCGCCATCGTCCTGATGTTCCGCATCGACCCGGTGCTGGCGCTGCTGGTGCCGCTGCTGGTGCCGGTGTTCTACCTCATGCTCAAGATCATTGGCCGCCGGTTGCGCGTGCTCTCGCAGCGCATCCAGGAGGCCGAGGCCGAGGCGGTGGCGCTGGCGGGCGAGGATCTCGAGATGCTGCCTGCCATCAAGGCCTTTACCCGCGAGGGGCCGACATCAGGGCGCTACGGCGCACAGGTGGCCACGGCGCGCGACCTCGCGCTGCAAGAGGTGCGGATCCATGCCGTGCTCTCGCCTGCGATCCAGCTCACCTCGGCCGTCGCCGCGGTGGCGCTGTTGCTGCTCGCGGGCAGCAATGTGCAGGCGGGCCAGATGACCCCGGCGCAGATGGTGAGCTTTCTGCTCTATGCCGGGCTGCTCACCGGGCCGGTCGCGTCGCTGGCCGACCTTTACGGGCAGATCCAGTCCACCCGGGGGACGCTGGCCCGGCTGCATGACGTGCTCGATGCCGCGCCCGAGCCCGGCGCCGATGCGCCGGGGCGGATCGGGCGGTCGCGCGGGGCCGTGCGCTATGAAGGCGTGGTGTTCAACTATCCCGAACGGGCGCCGGCGCTCGCGGGTGTCACGCTCGACATCCGCGCGGGCGAGACGGTGGCGCTCACCGGGGCGAATGGCGCAGGCAAGAGCACCCTGATCGCGCTGCTGATGCGGTTCTTTGACCCGACAGCGGGGCGTATCCTGCTCGACGGACAGGACATCGCCGGGCTGCGGCTGGCCGACCTGCGCCGCCAGATCGGCGTGGTGCCGCAGCGCGCGTTGCTGTTCAACGGCACGATCTTTGACAACATCGCCTTTGGCCTGGACGGTGCGGGCGTGGCGCAGGTCGAGGCGGCGGCGCGGCTGGCGCAGGCGCATGACTTTGTGATGGCGCTGCCGCAGGGCTATGCCACGGTGATCGGCGACCATGGCGTGCGGCTCTCGGGCGGGCAGGGGCAGCGGGTGGCGCTGGCGCGAGCGCTGGTCAAGGATCCGCCGATCCTGGTGCTCGACGAGGCCACGTCGATGTATGACCTCGAGGGCGAGACCGCCTTTGTGGAAAGCTGCGCCGATGCGCTGCGCGACCGCACCGTGATCCTCATCACCCACCGCCCGGCAACGCTGGCGCTGGCCGACCGGGTGATCGCCCTGGCGGACGGGCGGATCGTGACGGCGGGCGGAACGGCGGGCGGGGCGGCGGGCGGAACTGCGGGCGGAACTGCGGGCGGGGCGGCGGGCGAGGCGGCGGGCGGAACTGCGGGCGGGGCGGTGCGCGCATGAGCGGGATCTGCGGCATCCTGCGGCTTGACGGGGCCGCGCCGGACGGTCTGGCCGCGATGACCGCGCAGTTGCAGGCGCGCGGGCCCGAGGGGACGCGGCACTTTGCCGATGGCCCCTGCGCGCTGGGCCACACGCTGCTGGCCACCACGCCCGAGGCACAGGTCGAGGTGCTGCCGCTGACGGCGGCCGCGACCGGCTGCACCATCACCGCCGACCTGCGGCTCGACAACCGGGACGAGCTGCTGGCCGCGCTGGGGATGGCGGATACGGGCCGCGTGATCGGTGACGCAGAAATCGTGCTGCGGGCGTATCTGCGCTGGGGCGAGGGGTGCCTTGCGCATCTGCTGGGCGATTTCGCCTTTGCCATCTGGGACCGCCGCCGCGGCTGCCTCTTTGCCGCGCGCGACCCGATAGGGATGAAGCAACTGATCCACGCCCATCTGCCCGGCCGGGTCTTTGCCTTTGCCAGCAGCGCGCAGGCGGTGTTGGCGGCACCCGATGTGCCACGCGCGGTCAACGAGGGGCGGATCGCGGATTATCTCGAGGACTACCTCGAAGGCATTGATTTCACGTCAACCTTTTATGAGGGCGTGTTCCGCCTGCCGCCCGCGCATTGCCTGACGGTCGATGCGGCGGGCCTGCGGATCCGGCGCTACTGGGCGCTGGTGCCGGGGCCGCCCTTGACCCTCGACAGCGACGAAGCCTATGCGGCGGCGTTTCTCGAGGTGTTCACCGAGGCCGTGCGCTGCCGGCTGCGGGCACCTGCGGGGGCGCTGGGGTCGATGCTGTCGGGCGGGATGGATTCGGGCTCTGTCGTCGCGGTCGCCACGCGCCTCTTGGCCGCGGCCGGGCGCGGGCCCTTGCCGACCTTTTCTGGTGTCGGACCTGACCCCGCAACCTGTGTCGAGACGCGCGCGATCCATGATGCGATCACCATGCCGGGGCTTGCGCCGCATCTGGTGGACTGGTCGAAGCCCGAGACATGGGCCGATCCGGTCGCAGAGCAGTTCAGAGCGCAGGAAGAGCCCTTTGACGTCGATATGAACCTTGTGCGCGCTGTTTATCTGCAAGCGCAGGCGGCGGGTGTGCGCGTCATGCTCGACGGGGTCGCGGGTGATCTGGTGGTCAACCCTGGGTCCTATCTGGTGCGGCTGATCCGGCGGGGGCGGCTGGTGACGGCATATCGCTGCGTCAAGGGCGAAGAAGCGTTCTGGCAGAGCGGCGGTTCGGTTGTGCGGGCCTTTGCGCGCGAGCTGCGCAGTGCGCTGATCCCCGATGTGCTGCGGGTGCTGCGCCGGCGCTGGTCGCAGTGGCGGCCGCAATCACCGCAAAGCCCGCTGATCGCCCCGGATTTCGCGCGCGCGGTCAATATGAGCGCGCGTTTGCACATCTTCGAGGCCCAGCGCCTGCCGCAACTGGGCCACTATGCCAATGAACGCGCCGACAGCATCACCCACACCTATCTGGCCGTGGGGCGCGAGCGGTATGATCGCGTTGCCGCCCAGAGCGGGATAGAGCCGCGCGACCCGTTCAGCGACCTGCGCGTGATTCGCTTTTGTCTGGCCTTGCCGGCGGAACAACTGGGTGGCAAGGGTTGGCCCAAGTATGTCTTGCGCATGGCTGTGACAGATTTGCTGCCCGATGCCGTGCGCTGGCGAAAAGGGAAGGAGCATATCGGTTATATGTTCAACCTTCGGCTCGCCGCGGGGCTATCGCAGGAGCCGGATATCCGACACCTGGTCAAGCGATTTGTTAACCTTTCGGCAGTCAGCGGTGGACAGGACGCTGAAGCGAAGTTACAAGCCAGCATAGATGTCGCAGGCCTGTCGCACTGGCTGGACGCGGAAAATGAACGCACAAAGCAGGTTGATGATGAATAGCCAATCCCAAACACAAGATATTTTTGCGTCGGTTGGACAGGCACCTTACGAGGCCCCAACGCTGACCCGTTTCGGAACGGTCGTCGCGATGACCGCTGCTGGATCCGGCGGC
>Ga0100392_1001464_pt1 | contig 21953 bp, 18 predicted proteins | sample CryGeymeta201516_FD_81548 | JGI IMG/M metagenome (GOLD analysis project Ga0100392, IMG submission 81548) | Groundwater microbial communities from Crystal Geyser aquifers in Utah, USA - Crystal Geyser metaG 2015-16 | ecosystem: Environmental > Aquatic > Deep subsurface > Groundwater | place: USA... | reverse complement strand
ATCCCTATTCAAATAATTGTTAAATACTCTTAAAGCAACTATTGCAATATCTTTATTATAAAAACCTTTCAATCCATTCGATATTGTATGTTCTAATGGATAACTGTCATCATCCAAAACTAGCACATATTCCCCTTTTGCAATCTTAAACCCCTCATTCCATCCAGCAATGCCGATGTTTTTTTGCATCTGAATAAGGATAACATCCGGGAATTCTTGTTCAACCATTTCCGGGCTACCATCTAAAGATGCATTATCAACCACTATTACTTCGATGTTTTTGTAATCTTGTTCATAAACTTTTGTAAGCGTATTTCGCAGTTCATCTTTACGATTAAAAGAAAGAATGTTGACTGTAACTAAAGGGGAGTTATTACTTTTCTCAGGTTCTAAAGGACTATTAGTAATCTCACTATTTATTTTACTTGTTTCCAATTTCACATTCCCTTCTTTAACTCTTCTATTTTTTTCATAAACTCCGGCACTTTGTAAATGGGGATGTCTTTAGCAAGCTGGGAAAAATCTGTGATTTTAACAGGACTTAACCGCATTAATGCAGGATAATTTGCCGGATCGTCGTTTTTCCCCGGTGTCCATTCATAGAGATCATTTGGGGTGCAGTTCAACCATTTGCAAAAATCTTCTATTTGGTAAGCCTGTAGATTTTTAGCCACATTATTAACAATCCGGTAAGCCGTATCTTTATGATATCCTTTGCTCACAAGAAATTGTACCGGATTTTTTATTCCCCGCAATTTGAACAACCTTTCAAGATTGTATTTTAACATAAAAACCTCTGTTTTTAACGAAATAATGAACTTTATAAGTTATTCGTAATGAAATATATTGAATAATGTAATCAATTGATTGAATTAACTTATAATTAATTTAAATTAGTCTATTATTTATTTGAATTAATTTCTTGTTTAATTGATTAAAATTATAATCTAAACGAACTAGATTATAAAATAATTGAATAAAGCTATTATTTCAATGATATAATTCAGAATATGGAAGTGTAACTCCATATAAAAAGGCAGCTTTTTTAGTCATTCCTATATTGGCTTTATCTTGCACTTATCTTGTACTTAACTTGGCTTTTAAATAGTATCAGCTTTTGATTTTAAGAAATAAAGACAATTCGCCACCACTTGATCCATATTATAATATTGATACTCTGCTAATCTTCCGCAAAAGAAAACATTTTTCTCCTGTTCGGCTTTGAGGCGGTACTTCAAATATGAAGCGCGGTTTTCGTCTGTCGGTACGGGATAATATGGTTCCCCTTTTAGTTGAGGGTATTCATAAGAGATTGTTGTCTTTAATGTTTTTTGTCCTGTTAAATATTTGTATTCCGTTACGCGCGTAAACGGTTCAGCATTATCAACATAATTTATACTGGCGGCTTTTTGTTTCCTTTCAGTATTCAAATGTTCCCACTCAAACTTAATAGACCTATAAGGCAGTTTCCCGAATTGATAATCAAAGAACGCATCAATCGGTCCGGTGTAAATTATTTTATCAAACTTAGTAGTATCAAGTATCTTTTTATAATCTGTGTTCAATGCTTTCTCAATATTTTTATGAGAAAGCATTTTCTGAAACATTTTTGTGTAACCCTCTTGCGGCATAAATTGATATTTATCGGTAAAGTAGCGGCAATCATCATTAAATCTTACAGGTATTCTTCCACAAACCGAAGGTGATAATTCGTTTGGATAAAGGTTCCATTGTTTCTTTGTATAATTCTTAAAGAACGCATCAAATAATTCCGTTCCTACTTGATTAATGATAATATCTTCAGAATTTAAAATCGGAAATCTTTTTTCGGCTTTTGTAGATAAGAAATTCTTTACTTCTTCATCATCTATTAAATTAACGCCAAAGAATTTATTGATAGTAATTCTGTTAATCGGAATCGGGAAAAGTTCACCCTGATAATTTGCCAACACTTTATGCTCATAAAATCTCCATTCGGTAAACCGCGATAAATACTCAAAAACATCTTTACTGTTCGTATGAAAAATATGAGGACCGTATTTGTGAATAAGAATTCCGTGTTCATCAAATTCATCGTAAGCATTTCCTCCAACATGATTTCGCTTTTCAACAATCAAAATTTTTTTATTGTACTGTGAAGCTAACCTTTCCGCCATAACAGAGCCGGCAAAACCGGCGCCGACAATCAGAAAATCATACATAAAACTTTACTATCCCAACAACTCAATTTTTTCAGTTAAATAACCCTGAACGAACCTTGTTTTATCCTCCGAAGCATTTAGATTTTTACTGATAATAAAAGATTTTGCGAGTGATTCAATATTCTGCAAACCGATCAAACTTTTTAGATTTATCATTTTAATAAATGACTTATACTTTGTTTCAAAAGCATATTTGTTTTTTAAATCATCAACAATAAAATCTACTTCCGAACCGTCTTTGGTGCGATAAAAATAGATTTTAGCATAGGATGGTATTTTTCTCATCAGCTCAAGAAAAATAATATTTTCAAATATTGCTCCGGAATCTGTTCTCCTATCAAGTTTAACAAAATTTGCAAAAATAATGTTTCTTAAACCTATATCGGTAAAATATACCTTTTTCATTTTTAAAATCACTTTCCGTTTATTGGTAAAAAAAGGTTGAACTAATTTTATAATAAACATTTGTTCTAACAAAAAAATATAGTCTTCACATTTCCTATATACAAGTCCGGTAGTATTGGCAAGCTCATGTACGTTTATCATATTACCTATTTGTGAAGCGAGCATAACAAGAAGTTTATTAAAACCCACAGCATCCTCATTCTTAACGTAACTTCTTACATCTCGTAAAAGATAAGTCTTGTAAATATCATCAAGCATTTGAATTTTTGGCTGCTCTCCTTTTGTTAAAGCTATTCGCGGAAGCCCGCCATAGATAAGATATTCATCAAAATAGTACTTTATTTTTGAGTCCACAATCTCATCGGCAGTACAACTATCATACTTGTTGTACAGAGTAAACAATTCTTCATTTTGGAATCGTAAATACTCTGAAAATGAAAGTGAGTAAACATCAATAATGTGCACCCTTCCGGCAAGAGATTCTTCAACGTGTTGGATAATTTCTAAACTTGAACTTCCGCTGCAAATAATTTTTAATTTGGGATGAAGATCAACAAGAAGTTTTAATGTTGTTGAAATATCTGCAATGAATTGAAATTCATCGAGGAGTAAAAATCCATCCAACTCAGGATGCAAATTTATTTTGAGATAACTCTCAATAGTTGTTACTTGCGTAAAAAGAAAAGCTACATCCGGGTCTTGACCAACAAGATAAAGCGATGGTTTTTGTAAAGTAAGATTTTTAAGGAGTGTAGTTTTCCCAACCTGTCTTGCTCCGATTAAAACCGTAATCGGGACTAAAGCAATAGTTTCTTCAACTTGTTTAAGCAATTTATCTCGTCGTACAAACATAAACTTCCATTTTATTTAGCAGAAATATAACTCATGCCAGGATTTTTTACAATTATGTTGAAAATATGGCGATATATTTTACATTCATGTTAAAAAACTCGACGTAAATAGCTCTTTAATCTTTCAGCCATGAAATTTCAATAATCATACTTCATGCAAATTCTTTTTCGTGAAATAGAAATAAATCATCCCGAGCGTTACAAATATTTCTGTTGCCAAGACAGAAAATGCCGAACCGAAAGACCCGTGCGTAGGAACTAAAAAGAAAGAAAGGGATATGCTTATTACACTTCCAAAAATAATTATTGCCGTGAATTCTTTTTTCTTCCCGAAGTTTAACAACCCTTGAATGCCGAACATATTGCTCAAATAAATTATAAACGGAAGCAGCGCAATGATTTGTAAAATATAAACTGATTTTGAATATGCGTTCCCGGCAAGCAGCAATATTAGTGGTTTAGCAAAAAAGAAAATCACCATTCCGACAGCGAATAAAGCTGCTCCTCCCACTAAAGTAAATTTCATCAGAAGTTGTTCCGATTGTTCTTTATTGTTTTTAGAGAGAAACGCCATTCGTGGATAAAGCGCTTGATTAATTGGATTTGCAAAAGATTGTATTCCCGCTCGTATTTTATCAGCGGCTGCAAAGTATCCAACTTCTGCGGAAGAAGATAATAATCCAAGCAAAAAAATATTTGTAGTTGTGTAAAGACTTATTGAAACGCTTGAGATAAAAAGCAGATAAGACTCTCGCAATTGATAAAACATTTCATGCAATGCCGGGATGACAAACGCCACTTTATAATATTTCTTCATCATCGCTGTTAGCGCAACTGCGTTAAGAATTGAACTTGCACCGATAAGCAGCATGTAAATTGCATCATCAGCCGGCGATTGAATGAAAAGAAATATTCCGATTATCATCAATATTTTTGAGATGGTCGAGACGATAACAAGCTGCTTCATTTCTTCCAATCCCTGGAAAAACCACATCGGAGTAAATGTTGTTCCAAGTACAATAAGAAAAGAAAAAAAGAATAATTCTTTTTCAAAAGAAAACTTCGGTATAAAGGAGATCAATAAGAAAAATATGATGAAGCATAAAATCAAAAGCAGAAATTTGATTGCATAAACTGATGAGACAATCGAAGCTAATTTCTTCTTTTCGTTTCTGTAAATTGATATTTGTTGGGTTGCTGAAAAGTTAAATCCGAAATCTGTGATCATCGAAAAATAAGCTGAGAATGCAGTAACAAAACTTACCAGACCAAATTTCTCCGGACCCAGCACACGCACCAAATAGGGGAAAGTAATAAGCGGAAGAAAATTATTTATTACTTGCAGAAAAGAAAGAGATAATACATTCTGCAACAACTCTGACTTGAAAGAGAACCTAAAGAATCCTACTCTCACTTCTTTACCAGCCACACTTCCGGGTTTTGATGATCGCGCCGTTTCCAAATTTCAAAATGTAAAACTCTTCCTTCAATGCTTTCAGAAACGTTCCCGAGAATTTCTCCGTAACTTACTTTAACACCTTCTTGAACAGATATTTGTCCAAGATGCCCATACACAGTTCTGTAACCTTCGCTGTGCGTAACAATAACAACGCTGCCATAACCCGGCAGCCATTCGATTGCCGAAACAATTCCTTCACCAACGGATTTTACTTTGGAATCACCGGACACTTTAATATCAATGCCGTAATTCAATGTTACCGTGTTTAATTTTTCATTTTTATCTTCGCCGAATTTTCTAATCACTGCCCCGCGTGAAACGGGCCAAAACATTCTTCCTTTCAGTGCAGAAAATGATTTGAAATTCTCGGTTGCAAAACCTTCGGTCGGAAAGTCTTTCATTTCTTCTTCTGTTGAAGTTGGCGCTTGCTTTTCTTCGTTTGTTTTTCCTTTAAGAGATTCCCGTTTTCTTTTTTCCGCCAATCTTTTTGCAAGTTCTCTTTCTTTAAGCGCCGCGCTCTCAACTAATTTGCTTATCATATTTCTTATTGATTTTTCAGCCTGCTTTTTGTTTGCCAATTCTTTTGCTGCTGCCGATTTATCATTCTTAAATTTCTTTAAAATGTTTTTCTCGTCTGCAAGTTTTTTCTGAAGTTTTATTTCTTCAATAGATTTTTGTCCCAGGAGATTTTCTTTCAAACTTTTTTCATTCTCAACCAGCGTACGGTTTACCGCAAGCTGTAACGAGTTTTCTTTTATTTGCTGTAAATCTTTTTTCCTGCTGTTGGAAAATTGTTGAAGATATTTATACCGCGCTAAAGCTTGCTGAAGTGAAGCTGCATCAAAGAGATAGATAAATTCATTTTGATAAATGCCTTTGTAAATAGCGGACGCATACCTTGCGTAATTCTCTTTTAATGCGTTTGTCTTTTGCCGGAGTGTTTCTATGTGCAATTGAAGCAAATCAATCTGTTCCAACTTTTCTTCTATTTGATTTTTATATGAATTGATGAGTTTGTTGAGAAGAAAATTTTGCTTATTGAATTTTTCGACTACGGAAAACGATTTCTTCTCTCGTTTTGAAATATCTGATATCTCTTTTTCAAGCGATTGGATTTCTGTTTTCAGGTTATCCAACTCTTGTTTCTTTTGAGAGATTTCTTTTTGCTGCGGAAGCGCTATTGAAAAAAAAATGAGAACAAAAAGAAAATACTTCTTGGAACCTACCATCTAATTATAGTTGCATCTGAAGGGAATTTAAAGTCAATCCGGATATCTTTTTGATTTGCCGAAATATTTTTGTAATCAATTTGAAAGTATTGTTTCTCGCTTTTATTGGAAATTGCAATTCTTTTAGGAGTTGCAACATTTTCAGTGAGTGAAAAATTCGTGTATTCTCCAAGCAGCAATTCTTTCCCTTTAGAAGATTTTAATGTGTACTGGGTGATGCCGAGATTCCTTATATCAATTGCATAAGTGGAAACTGTGTTTTGAAGTGAATCGTTGTATGCTATAACATACTTATCATTTTGCACTTTGTATGCATCAGGATTTTTATAAAGCCTGTCTGTTAAATTTACCGCGCCGATAATCGCATCCAGTAAATCGGAAAAAGAAATATCAATGCGTAAAATATTTCGCAGCGCATCGTCATTAGTTTCGCCCATGTATACTGTGTTTGAAAGAGTCTCGTAAAAAGTGAAAGCTCTTTTTGTAACCAATGCTTGCGCCAGCTCAATCCCAAACGGACCCATAATGGTCAGGTAAATTGAGTCAGGTTTTATCATCACCACCTTAAACGATGCGGAATTATTAAAGTCCGGTGTTTTAATAGTGAGTGTTCCGCTTCCTTCAAACGAGCGAATTTTTCTTCGGTTGGCTTCAAGTTTTTTTACTAACCGGTCAGCCGGTAAGATCTCAACTTCTTCCGAAGTAGTTGAAGAGGAACAGCCGTTAAAAGACGAAATTAGAATTGAAGCCAAAACAAATGTAAGCAATAGAGATTTTAATTTCAAAGCATGCCTCGTTCAATTTTTATTTGCAAACCGCCGATAGAATTATCAAGTTCAAAGGCCTTTTTCCACGTTGAAATTGCTTCATCTTTTTTCCCAAGTTTGAATAAAACATCTCCGAAATGATCTAAGATTACGGCTTTTTCTCCTCCGAGCTGGAGAGCTTCTTCAATATATTTTTTTGCGTTTTCGAATTCACCAAGTTGAAAGTAAACCCATCCGATGGTGTCAAGATAAGAAGAATTTTTCGGTTCGGCTGTGATTGCAATTTTTGCCATCGCAAGCGCTTCATCCAATCTCACCGCACGTTTGGAAAGGGAATACGCATAGTTATTATTTATCAGCGCATTGCCCGGGCTGCTTTTTAACGCAAGTGAATAAACGCTGTCGCACTCGGTCCAGGATTCTTGTCCGTCATAAATTAAACCAAGCGTTCCAAGCAGATCAACATTTCCCGGATCAAGTGTTATCGCTTTCTTAATAAAGAAGATTGCTTTCTCATTTTCTTTTAGTTGGCTCAGTGTGTATCCATAAGAAGTGAGGGCGTTAATGTCGTTGCCGTTTAGCTCAACCGCTTTGTTTAAATATTTTTTTGCGCTGTCATGTTTATCAAGTTGGGCAAATGAAACACCAAGGAGTAAGTTAATTGTAAAATCTTCGGGGAATTTAGTTATTGCTGTTGAAAGTACTTTTACCGTTTCAAGGTATTTTTTATTATCGAAGTAAAGTCCTCCGAGACGAATCCAGCCTTCGGGATGCCAGGGCGCTAATTCTATCACAAGATTATAATAAGAAGTTGCAAGAGAATCATTTTTTTCAATCGTAGCAATCGCGCCAAGGTGTAATTTAACCTGCCAATCCGTAGTGTCCTGGTCTATGGTTATAAAAAGTTTTTTTGCTATTGAAAGCAGCGTTGAATCTTTAAAAGAATGCTGAAAGTAACTTGCGCCGATGCTGATCTTCGTTTCCAGCGGGACGTTCTTTTGTTCAAGAATAAATTGATATTCCACCGAAGCTTTCGCCAAGCTATCTTGTTGAATATAAATTCTGGCTTTAGTCTCATGCGCTTCCAGATCATCGGGATAAGAACGAAGCACGTCATCAACTTGCATGATCGCTTTTTCATAATTCTTTGTGCGGAGATAAAAATCAACGATTACTTTCTGCAATTCCTTATTCGCCGGATCAATCTCCGATAGAGATTCAAGCGTTTCAACCGCTTTATCATTGTCTCCCAACCGCTCATACAAATCGGCGACACGGGTTAAGACCGTCCACTCATTGCCGATTAGTTTTGTAACTTTTTCATAGATATCTATTGCCTGTTTGGGTTTGTTTGGTTCATACAAGCGTGCAAGTTTATAATAGGCATTAATATTTGTCGAATCCAGCGAAAGTATTCTTCCTAAAACGATCACCGCTTCATCATTTTGTTTTGCAGCGGAAAATATTTCTTGCTGAAGCATCAGGTATTCAATGTTCTCAGGGTCTAACGCCACAGCTTTGGTAATATGCTGAAGAGCGAATGACAATTTGTTGAGAAAGAAATAATCTTTGGCGATGGCGTAATAAATTCCACCGGAAGGGTCTAATTGTGCCGCTTCCTGGTATTCAAGGATCGCAGAGGCATAATCTCCTTTTGCATCTGCATTTGCGCCGTTGAGGAAAAGATCAAGGGCTTTCCGCTTTACATCTGTTTTAGAAGATTCCTCTGCCCGGCTACCGTTGGAATCCTTTTCATTTTTGATTGATGTGGTACAACCGAAAAACCCGAGCATTAAAAGCGTAAAAAAAACTATTCGCATTGAGTATTCTTTTTTTATGGAAATTTAAGAGAAATTTATTTTGTTTAGAATATGCAGACAATGTAGAAAGTAGAAAGGATAAAGGATAAAGTACCAAGTCTTAACTTTCCACTTTCTATTTTCTACTTTCTACTTTTGCTTCAGAGTAATCTGTATCTCTTCATCTTAAACGGAATTTTTTTTATCTTGGTTATAAATTATTTTAGAATCAAAATTTTCACGGTAAAGATACATAAAAATGATCGAAAAATTTGACATCGGTTTCGCCTATGTGTGGGAATTTGACGGGAAATTTGCCCATAAGTTTGAAGAAATTTTCCAGGCTAATGGTCTGACAACTTTTGTCATTGGGTTCCATAACATTGAAGAGGTGAGAGAAAGGATCAAAGACAAAAGTCTCCATTTTCATTTCTATTTAGACAGAGCCTGGGATGTGGAAGAGCAGTTTGAAACCCTCGGAAATTTACTGATGAAGCGCAAAACGCATTTCTTTAATCCTTATAAAAAAGTTTTACATGCAATTGATAAAGCAACGATGCATCTTGAATTAATGACTGCGGGGATAAATGTCCCTTACTCAATAATTATTCCCCCGGTAACTGAAAAAGAGGAATTATTTATCTCCTTGAGTAATTTGGCAATTTTAGGACGCCCTTTCATCATCAAACCTTGCAACACTACTGGCGGTGGGATTGGAGTGATAACTGGAGCCGAGTCTTTGCATGATGTTTTATTCGAGCGGAAATTTAACCACGAAGACAAATACCTTTTGCAGGAAAAAATTTATCCGGTTATTTTGGAAGGAATGAGAGCCTGGTTCAGAGTGTTTTATGCCTTCGGGAAAATTATTCCTGTTTGGTGGGATGATATGACGCATCTTTATCAAATCTTGTCCCCCGAAGAAATTGAGAAATTCAACTTGAAAAAACTTTTTCAGATCACCCGGACAATTAATAAAACCGTTGGTCTAGATTTTTTTTCAACAGAAATTGTAATAACTCCGGAGCAGAAGTTTATAGTTATTGATTATGTTAACGACCAATGCGATCTACGGTTTCAATCAGCACATCGTGACGGCGTTCCGGATGAGATAATTGTTTCTATAATCAACGCAGCAAAAAGTGAAGTGGTAAAATTGAAAAGAAAATATAGGCTATAAAACAATGTCAAAAGTCGAGATATATTTTACTGCGGTTGTAGTTTTTAGTTTGTTTGCATTTCTTGCTCATCAATATATTTTTTCAATTTATGAAGTTGAATATAGAATCTCATCAAGAGTTCTTTATCTTCATTCCGATGCGAAGATTGTGATTGAAGCGGTTCCCATTAATAGCTTTGGATTCAGAGCCCCCTTCCGGAATAGTGACACTAAATTTTCTCTTGTTGAAGGTAATGATCTGATTGAGATCGTTGAAAATAATTATGAAAAAGGAAAATTAATTATTCAATCGAAAAATATTCCGGGTGTGGCGATTATTCGGGTAAAATCAAAGTACTCACTGCTTCCAACGGAATTCGAAATTAAAATTATTCCGAATCTTGCATGGCTTTAATCAGTCGGCAGATGGTAATCGGCAGTCCGCAAATGGTTTACTTTCAACTTTCAACTTTTTACTTTATACTTTCAACTTTTTACTATATTTGTCAAAGAAATTCTAAAAAATTGTCGAGAGAAAATAATGAAACGTCTTTTAATCTTATCGTTCAGCTTACTTTTTTCTTCACTTGCAACCTACGGACAGGGAACAGCCGGGGAAGATGCGAAACAAGAATACCGTTATTTGGTTGATATGCCCTCCTCCGGTGTGCTTGAGAAAGGTTCTGTTGGAGTTTCAAATGATATTTTGCCGGATGGAATTGTTGTAGGAAGAATGGAAGTCGGTGTTTTCCAGGATGTCTCCTTCGGTATTTCTTACGGAGGCGCAAACATTATAGGTTCCGGTTCTCCGAAGTGGTATAAATATCCCGGTGTTAATTTACGGTTTCGGGTTTCGGGCGAATCCTTAACTTATCCTTCAGTAACGATCGGGTTTGATTCTCAAGGTAAAGGTGAATTTTTTGATTCGACAAATCGTTACGGAATTAAATCTCCCGGATTTTTTGTGAGCGGATCGAAGAATTTTCAATTCCTTGGCTATTTGAGTGTAAGCAGTGCAGTCAATTATTCGCTTGAAAGCAGGGACGGAGATAATTTTTTGAATTTGATGGTTGGAGCTGAAAAGACAATTGGAAAAAGAATTTCCGCAGTATTGGAATATGATTTTGCATTCAATGACAACGCTGCAAGATTTTACGGAAAAGGGAACGGTTACTTAAATCTTGGCATCCGGTGGTCGGTGGGTGAAGGGTTAACGTTGGGATTTGATCTGCGCGACTTGCTCAGTAATAAAAAATGGACAGCCGGTTCCGCCGATCGTGCCATAAGGATCGAATACATTAGACCTATTTAGTTACGCGATGAATTATCTCTTTGTTTCACTTGGAGCTGCAATTGGGGGAGTATCGCGCTATTGGCTCTCAAATTATATTCATAAATTTCTCCCTTCATTTTTCCCGTTCGGCACTTTGTTTATTAATATTCTTGGAAGTTTCTTACTCGGGGTAATTATTTTTTATTTTGATGAGCGGGAGTTAGTGAGTCAACCGGTAAAACTTTTTTTAACGATTGGCTTCTGCGGAGGGTTTACCACATTTTCAACTTTCAGTTTTGAAACAATTAAACTTTTCCTTGACTCGGAATTTCTTTTAGCGTCGGTGTACATTCTTGCAAGTGTTTTTCTCTCAATACTTGGCGTTTATTTGGCTTATATTTTTAGCAGATAAGGAGCAAATCATGCATCTTGAAGGCGAAGCAAAGTTAATTAGAATATTTGTCGGTGAGGGTGATAAATCAGGGTTGATCCCGCTTTATGAAAAAATTGTGCTCGAAGCTAAAGCGTTGGGATTAGCGGGCGCTACCGTTACTAAAGGAATTATGGGATTCGGAAAAGACAGCCGTATTCACACAGCCAAGATTCTCCGATTGTCCGAAGACCTTCCTATCGTGATTGAAATAGTTGATTCGTTAGAAAAGATAGAATCCTTTAAAGAAAAATTGGAGGAACTTTTTGAAGCGACTAAATCCGGCGGATTGATCACTATTGAAAAAGCGGAGATCATTCGTTACTCGTCAAGCAAATGAAAAAATTAATTTTTCTGGCGCTTCCCTTCTTCCTTATTTCATGCACTTCAACGCTTCGCTATGCAAAAGAAAATATTGTAAAAGAAGAAAATTCATTTCGATATAAAAGATCAAGGATCTTTGTTGAACCCAATTCACTCGAAACCATTACCGGGATTGCTTCCTATTACGCCGATGAATTTAATGGCAGAAAAACTGCTAACGGTGAAATTTTTAAGATGAACGATCTAACAGCCGCCCATATTTCTTACCCCTTTAATACCATTTGCCGTGTTACCAATTTGAAAAATAAAAAATCAGTCATTGTAAGAATTAACGACCGGAAGCCCGATACCAACAACCGCGCAATTGATCTTTCTCTCGCAGCCGCGAATGAGATTGAGATGATAAATGATGGCTTAGCTGAAGTTAGAATTGACATTTTAGAATGGGGGGAAGAATAATTAGGAATTAGGAATTACGAATTAGGAATGAAGGTTCAACATCTATCCGGTAATTTCTTTTTATTCAATTTTCACTCTTGTGTATTCGATGAACCGCTTTTGAAATAAGCTTAATTTGTATTTACTCATTTTTTTCTCCAATTTGAACGTGCATTTTAGTGAAGAAAAGGAGAACTCGATGAACTTAATAAAATTGATTTCCGTCTTTTTGTTATTCGGTTTAGATGTGTTGCAAGCTCAAAAAATTGCTAATCCTCCTATTGTTGGAGGAGTAACCTCATCTTCAGCAAGTTTTGTTGTCCGCATTGATGCGGAAGCGGAAGTAAAAATTGGATTGGATGTATCCGGTTCATTTTCAAATCCGGTTTTCACAAATTCAGTTTCTGCAAAAAGTGATTCCGATTTTTTCTGTCTAACTTCCATCTCCGGTTTACAACCCAAAACAAAATATTTCTACAAAGTATTTATCAACAATTCTGTAGCCTTTGATTCTGTTGAAAGATATTTTACAACGTTTCCGGTTGAAGGTGAAAAATCTCAATTCAAGTTTGCTTTTGGTTCGTGCCAAAAGCAGGGGCAGCCCGGTACAATTTTTACAAAAATTGCAGAAGAAAATCCGGCATTCTTTCTTCAGCAAGGGGACTGGGGTTATCCAGATACAACCGAATCTCCTTTTTCTTTAGATGATGATCTTGTAAAAGAAAGTTTCCGTTCGCGGTATTCTTTTACACATCCCTCATGGCAGTTGATAAGAAAAACTCCATACGCCTATACGTATGATGACCATGATATGGCTGGCAATAACACTGACGGATCGCTTCTTTATTTACATGGCGCTCAAAAAATGTTGAGCGCATATAATAAATTCTTCCCTCATTATTCTCTTCCCGATATTCAAAAAGGAATGTGGCAAAAATTTTCGTACGGGAATGTTGAAGTATTTTTAACGGATAATCGTTCGCAACGAGATCCTAATCTTTTAGCATTTAAAACAGCAAACGATTCGATCTATTTTTCTCCCGATTCCACACACTCAATACTTGGTGATGAACAAATGGAATGGCTGTTGGACGAATTAAAAAATTCAAAAGCCGACTGGAAATTTATTTCTTCCGGTACGGCGTTTAACCCGGGAATGCGCTCTGTAATTGAGTTAGCCGTGCTTCTCCAAAAAGATCCGAGGTATCAAGAGATTCCTACTCTCTATGGAATGTTCAATATTAAAGATATTGCTTTCGAGCTTTCCGATAAATGGGCAGGTTTCCCAAAAGATGTTTTGCGTTTATTAAAAGCGATTGATGAAAATAAAATTACAAACGTAATTTTTCTTTCCGGCGATACGCACACTTCCGGTGTTGATAACGGAAAAAATTCCATGATTCCCGAAATGATGGCGGGACCACTCGATATAAAAAATATGGGATTCGTTTCTTTAATGGAACGGTTTGGAGTCTTTGTCTTTAATAGCGGCGGACATACTTCAAATCTTCCCGAATCGGAATTCGGCAATGCGTACGGACGCGTAACCGTGTTTAACGCTGATTCCGTGCTGCTCGAAGCTGTTTCTGAAAATGGAAATGTTCTCGGAAAAACGACTGTAAAAAATGGTTACCTGCCGCAAACTATAGCTGCAACGGTGGCGCCAAGTATTTTAAATTTTGATTCTGTTGCGGTTGGTACATCAAAATTGTCGGTTTTCATACTTCTTAATACGGGTACCGATGATTTGATGATAAACCATATTGAATCCTCAAATCCAAATTTTTTAGTCCCAATTATTCCGGACTCATCAATAAGAATAAAACCGGGAGACAAAGAAATATTTCTTGTTTATTATGTTCCGCACCTTGTGCCTAATCAGGGCACGTATGATGATTGTTATATTTCAATTGCTTCAAATGTTAACGACGGACTTTCTCCTGTTTATTGCAAAGCAGTTCCATTCACTCCGAACAGTGTTGACGAAAAAAACAATATTTCCTCATTCGCACTTTTTCAGAATTATCCCAACCCGTTTAACCCAAGCACAGTCATCAGTTGGCAATTAGCAGTCGGCACATTCGTTACATTGAAAATATTTGATGTTCTTGGGAATGAAATAGCTACATTGATAAATGAAGAACAGCAAGCGGGAAATCATTCATTCAATTTTGATGCAACTAACAAAAGACAACTAACAACTAACTCATTACCTAGCGGAGTCTATTTTTATCAGTTAAGAGCAGGGAGTTTTGTGCAGACGAAGAAGTTTATATTGATGAAGTGACTCATTGCAGCCAGATGTTGATTTTTATAGATGAGTTGACGCTGTTATTAGAAAAAAATAATTAAAATAGTTCTTGCATATATCGTTTTTTTTTTTGATTATAATTGCGAAAAAAATTGTTTTTGTGTTTGTTTATTGTGAGTTCAGATTTAGTGTTGCAGTTTTGCCTGTAACCGGGTGTTCTTAATTAACTTTTTGCAGTAATAACCTACGGGGTTATCAGTGAAATCTCTTTGTAATAGTGATCTAAGTCCATTTTCTGTTTGTCCACTTTTATTTTACCGAAACCTAAAGAAGAATTCCGGTTCTTTGTCCCGTAAGTTATATCCTCCATTATTTATAGAGGTAATCTTAGCCCTAAACTCATTCCCTTTTTCCTCCTTCACCCTCGAAAGAACAATTACATGAAAAAACATATCCTTGCTGTTGTACTGGTAACTATTGTATTGTTTAACCCTGGCTGTAAAAAATCCCCGACGGAAGCTATAGACAACACACAACCCGGTAGAAGAGATTATGTCTGGACGGTGGATACACTAAAAATCCCATATACCGTACTAACAAGAATGTGGGGAAGTTCCCCAACCGATTTATGGGCAATCGGACCAGGTGGAGATTTGAATAAAACAATTTTCCACTTTGATGGGACTTCATGGAAAAACGATGGTAAAAGCAGACCGATAAGTCCAACTTCAATCTGGGGAAGTTCAGCTAATAATATTTGGATCGGTGGACGAGAGGGGAAAATATGGAATTATACAAATGGCTCATGGGGTGAAGCATTTACTTATTCGATTTCCGGTTTTCCCTCATTAGGCTTGGAATGTATTTGGGGCGATTCACCCGATAATGTTTATGCAGTTGGTTATGCGGATAGTTTGGGGATAAGATATAAAGGGGTAATCTTACATTTTAATGGTTCTTCTTGGAGGGTAATGGAAACAGAAGAAATAAAAAATGGTTTTATAAGTATAACACGTGCACCAGCAACCAGTTCAAACTATTTTATTAAAGGGATACGAATGGATCCTGCAACTGCTGATACCGTGATGATCTATGAATTTGACGGAACCAACCTAAAAAGAATTCAAACCAAATCCATTTCGGAAGACCGCTATCCCAAAATAGTCAATGCAGGAGGAAAACTACTCTTTGTAATAGATAGAACAATTTATAGTTATACAAACCAACAATTTAAAAGTGTTTATAACATCGGTTATTGGAATTTTGTTGACATCTTGGCAGGGCGAAGTGAGAAAGATTTATTTCTTAGTATGAACGATGGTATCGCTCATTACAACGGAACTGATGTTGAGTATATATACCGGTTTACAAGTAATATTAGTATTACCTGCTGGTATATTTTTGAAAAGGATATTGTTTTTATTGCGTACGATTTTGTAAAAGATGTGCATCTTATTTACAGAGGTAAATTAAAAAATTAATAAAAAGGAAGTTCTATGAAAATAAATATTCCATTAGTGATGATCTTTATATTCGCTTTCATATTCCGGGTGGAGGGACAGATTACCGAAATAACGCCAAAAAAATTCGGTTACTTACCACTTTCGGAAAACCAAATTATGCCCGGTAATTTGAGAGAGCATGACGCATTATCACTCAAATTAGACAAAGAGTATGGAAATTATGTGATGAGGATAGATACAAATGTCAACAAGATCATCTTGAACAATAATGATAGTAATAGTATTAGAAAATTATATTTTTCTTTTGGAGCAGGCATATCTGAAGTTGCCCATTTAGGAGCAGGATATCAAATCGATAGTCAATATGCTCTTTTAATTAAATATGCCATAACGTGGGTTTCTTATGGTGCTGGTTTTCATTTCTCAGGGGGAAGTGGGGCTGGTTGGGGAATTACAGTTAGTTACTTTACAGACTTTTGGTTGTTTAACAATATAACGCTTGAATATCTGTACTACAATAATTTGCCGTTGCGTTATGATCCTTATGATAACCAGTTGAAAAAAAATTATGGCAACTACTATCAGATTAATTTTGGAAAAGAGTACATCTTAAAATCTAAAAATTTACAATTCTACTGGTTAATTGGAGTCGGTATAAGTTGCCCTAAAAAGCAAGGAGCATTAGTACTCCCAACAATTGGAATTGGATTTACAAAAAACAACTAAGAAAGGAATAAATGACATGAAAAGGATCGTTTTACTATTTGTTGTCTTTGTCTCAATTTGTTTTCCGTACAAACAATCCATGCATCAGTATATCACAGCGGAGGCATATAAATTACTTAAAAACCAGCTTGGCTATGATATACCTGTAATGGTGGACAAAATAGGAGGAACTTCAACATGGTATATTGGTGATCGAAACTGGCAGCGACGTTATATCGCAACAGGTGCATGGCGTGAGGATGTTGATGATATTGTATTTGGGTATGCTAGTAATTGTCCCCCACCAACCGGCATTCTAGGAGAAACATTTGCAATTTTACTCAAAGCAATGAATGATAATAATGAATGGTATTCAAGTGTTACACATTTCTGGTATGCAGATGAGGGTGATAATACTTTAGTATCAATGAATGCTGCTTCTCATATGTTCCCGCCGAGTTCGGGACCGATTCTTACGTCCACTTTTTTTATACAAAATGCTTATCAAAAAATATCAAAGTTTGCATACGCAAATAGAGGTTTTACAATTAAATATACTGATGGAAATCATGGGCATTCATCTGATTTTTATTTACCAAATGGAAGTATTAAGACAATAAGTTGGTTTGACCAATTGGGGATAGAATACAATTCATTAAGTGAACTTTATACTACCGGTAGAGCCTGGATTGTAGGTTACTATGATTCAAACGGGCAATGGATAAATAGCAATTTAAACCCTGAATTACCAATAGAAGTTAGACTGGGAAGTGGTTGGAGAGATGCATTTGTTTGGGAAATTTTAGGGCGAATGAGCCACTTGTTAGAAGATATGAGCGTTCCTGCGCATGCCAATATTGACCCACATGGCAATGATGATGCATTGATACAGGATTATTATGAGAATTATTTTGGAGACAATTTTTATTGGGATGCAGATAATACTTTCTCGCAAGTCGGAGGTTTTGTTAACCCTTATCAATCTTCAAATCCACTCCATTTTTTGATGTACACAACAAATCAAATGGCAAATCATTTTGCAACTCAGGGACCTCATTATAAACCATGTAATGATAATTTTTATGGAAATCCATCACCGGAAGAAACCAGTTACTTGAATTCTCTTAATATTCCAGCTTTTGGAGCGCCAACTAGTATAAATGGTCCGTTTGACACCGCACAGATATTAAATGTAAGAAATCATATGTTACCACAAGCCATACGCGCCACTGCAGGTTTACTATATTGGTTTGCTTGCGAAACAGGTCTTCTTAGAAAAGTTGAAATTAATAATAATTTTGCCGGTGGTTTAGTAAAAGTAAATAACCAGAATGTTACCACACCCTTTCAAATTATTAAGGAAGATGGGCAAGCCATAAATATCGAAGCTGTCCCGCAAACTGATAATGGAGGCTATTCCCGTGTATGGAATAACTTTACTCCTCTAAATAGAAGTAAATGGGTCAAACAATTTGGGAACACTTACAGTGATTTTGTTGGTGGAGATAATATTAGTTACATCATTGCTGCAGCTAATAACGAAGGTAATGTAAATTACATTGCCAACTTGAGAAAGATATGTAATGTCTCCCGTAACGACCAAACAGAGTTTGACGGGACTATTTCAGCAGGTGTAATAGCAAATATTGTAGAGCAGAACAGCGGACAAATTTCTGCACCCCTAACTAAATCAGTAAATGGTAAAGATTATCGCTTTTATCAATGGTCTAATGGTGTTACCAGTAATTCCCAAAATGTTACACCCAACGATAACACTACCTACACGGCACTATACAAGGCTCACTTGTATAGTACCTCATCAACAGCAACAACTTCCAACAGCCAGCGGAAAATTGTTCAAAGTACCGATGGTTTATGGGCAATGGTTTATGTAAGTTCTAATCAAATCTGGGCTTGTCGTTCAACGGATGGGATTACCTGGACAAATGAGACGTTGATTAGTGATGATCTCGGTTATGTTGATGGTTATCCATCAATTTCAATAGCAGCAAATATCGCCAACATTGTTTGGCAGCGTATCGATTGGAATGAAGAATATCCAGGCTTTTCTATGGGTGTCATAGTAGTCAGAAGTCTTAATCTATACAACGGAACTTTAGGCTCAATTTCTCAAGTCGCCGATTTTAACCCGGACATAGAGGCGTTTAACGCCAGTCCAGTTCTTGATGGGAGTGATGGTCTAATGATGGTTGCGTGGCGTGAACCTTCGGGAATTAAAGTAAAGTATTATAATGCATGGGACGATAGCTGGAGTAGTGTTGGTTCGGTAACAGGTACAAATTCAAACAGCTTTAATCCTTCAATAGCAACTTATAACGGTTGGATTTATAGTCTTGTATGGGAAGTTGAGGGGCAAATATTGTACACTCAACCTGAAATAGTTAATGGTTCATGGAATTTCCCCACAGCTTTTCCTATCCCTCTTTCAGGTTGGGATAGGAATTTCAGACCTCAAATTACGTTCGCGTATGGAAAACCCACCGTAGTATGGACAAGTTATGGTAACCTTGTTGAAGGAGGAGTTTCGGTGCACGTAAGGCAAAAAAGTAGCAACCAGGGAACATGGGGGAATATCACTTCGTTTTCATATACAACACCTGAGAGTTTAAGTCCTGTCATTGCTGATTATAACAACAGCGCTAAAATGGATGCCTTATGGAACATTGGGAATACTGTTTATAAAAGCACTACACTGGATGGGACAACCTGGGCAGCTCCCACAATTGTTACAACCTCCGGCGGAACCGGCGTAAATGTAAATATAAATGCATTAAATCAGACAAAAGCTTTATGGAAAAAATCAAGCGGAAATATTGATTTCACCATCACTGCACTTTCTAAAGTAGCTGCGACTGATGATAACAAAGCGCCTTACCGGTTAAACCGGCATGCAATTATTGATATATCCAAAATATCACCCAAAGCTTCAGGTTCTTTAGCCTTTGAAATTGCCTGGGTAGGAATGCCTGATGAAAATGAGGATATGAAAATAGATTTTGAGAACGAAGGGAGTAAAAATCTTCTTTCCTCAAAACCTTTTACCGTTACCGCAACAGGTAAAAAATTATTCTTTGCGGGTGCGGTTTACGGTTCAAAATTATCTGTTTCTTCCGCAGCTATTTCCGAAATAAAAGAACCTTTGGCAAAAGTCTCTCTCAAAGAAACTAAAACCGGTAAAGTTCTTGAAGACATTTGGATAGCTCCTCCATCCATGCTGCTTTCTGTAAAGGATAGTACGTTCGGGGAGTACAAAGAAATTACCGTAAATCTAAATAAATACATTGGGAAAGAAATATACCTGGATGTTGAAACGGCGGGCAAATTAAAAAAGGTTTCCCCCTTGTTTGTTGATGATTATTTGATGGTGTCAAATTCGGCAAATGCTAATCTAGGGAAAAGAGCATCATTAATAGCTGATTTGCCTAAAACCTATTCCCTTAAACAAAATTACCCGAATCCATTTAATCCAAGCACGGTCATAAGCTATGCTCTTCCCAACAACGCCTATGTAACGTTAAAAGTTTTTGATGTATTGGGGAATGAAGTAGCCTCATTAGTTAACGAGGAAAAATCAGCGGGGAACTATACTGTTGAATTTAATGCGTCAGGTCTTTCAAGCGGAATTTACTTCTATAGAATACAAACTGAAAGTTTTGTAGACACTAAAAAGTTGATCCTGCTTAAATAAAAAAATAGAATTAAACGTAGAGACGGGGCAACTTGTGGCGCTTCGGCGACATGCCCCGTCTTTACTTTTAACAGGAATAAATATGTTAAAAAGAATACTTTGTGTAATCATTTTTTACCTTGCCGTTACCGTAAATGTTTTGGGATCTGATCAAAAAGAAATTTTAATTGAGAACAAGGCATATATAAATAAGTATGCTAAACTATTTGATCTCTCTCCCCGATTATTGGCAAGTATTATTTACTCGGAGCATAAGTTAAACTTAATGCCGGGTGAGTCAACGTTAGATTATATCTTCGCGAAGAGCGGATACAACAGTTCATTAGGTGTAGCGCAAATAAAAATTACTACCGCCGAATGGATAGAACAGCAGATCAATAATGAACAAAGTCCTTTTTATTTAGGAGCCTCAAAAAGTTTGTTAATAAAGATAAGTAGTTCCAGAAGTGAAGTGATAAACAAATTATCCGACCCGCAAACAAATATTCTCTACGCAGCCTGCTATGTAGCAATGATCTTAAAAATATGGGGGGATGAATTGAATTTTTCAGAATTAAGGGGTAGTAAAGTCGGAATAACCGCAACGCTTTATACCTTAGGAATTGTTGACAGTGAAGGGAAAACAAGAAAACCACATTCCAACGCAGGTATGAATAACTTTGGTAAAACGGCGCAAGAATTTTATACATCCTTTATGCTGAGGGAGGAATTTGCAAATTAAGTTTTTATACACCTTATTTTTGGTAGTGAGTTCATATTTCTTAAATTTCCAAAGTCTCAAAATCCCAAACCTATTCAATAAGCAGAAATTACTGATAATTTATTCTCAACAGCGTTATCTTCGTTTATGCTCTAAAATCGCTAATTTTCAATAGTTTTGTTGGTCTTTTAAGGTTCCCAGTTGGTTTTGTTTAGTTTCCATTCCGCTTTGTAAGGTTCCCATTCCGCTTTGTAAGGTTCCCATTTTGCTTTGTAAGATTCCCATTTTGCTTTGTAAGATTCCTACGTTTTTCCCGCAACGCTGCTTGGAAAATGCTGCCCGTCCGCCGAATTACCGACAGAGTGGCGGATAAAAAGGAAAAAATGAATAAAGAATAAGCCTGCCCGACTCATTCAGGGAATTTTGAATAATGATCCACAGCCACGGATGAAATACAGATCACTTTCACTTCAAAATTCATTATTCCTTGCTCAATATTCGCTATTTAATTTTCGTTAATATGTTATCAAAAGTGATTTTCTAAGAACCTCATCCACTTTGTAAGCGTTACTCCAAAGTTAGGAACTCCACCTATTTTTGAACCTCTTCTCTTTTATATTTCCCTTCGGCAATGTCTTTAACCGTTAGAAAAGCAAGTTTGGTTATTTGTTGATAGAGTGCCTTATTCAGCGTTTCCGGTTTATCGGTTAATTCGTGGAGATGCTCATAACTGTTTGTTGTAACAAAATAAATTGCGGGAATTCCTTTTTCGTGAAAGGGACTTGCATCT
>Ga0100392_1001455_pt1 | contig 22015 bp, 16 predicted proteins | sample CryGeymeta201516_FD_81548 | JGI IMG/M metagenome (GOLD analysis project Ga0100392, IMG submission 81548) | Groundwater microbial communities from Crystal Geyser aquifers in Utah, USA - Crystal Geyser metaG 2015-16 | ecosystem: Environmental > Aquatic > Deep subsurface > Groundwater | place: USA... | reverse complement strand
ATGTGTTTACGGGCAACGTTAAACGCGCTCCGCCACTGTGGTGTAAGTTAAATCTGGAATGGGCATATCGGTTATTGGCGCAACCAAGTCGTATTGGCCGACAGCTGGGGCTACTTCGATACGTCTGGTTGTATTGGACTGGTAAAATATAATGTCACGGATGCAATAACATGACGCAACAACAATTACCGCTTATCAGTGTTTATATGCCCACGTTTAACCGGGTTAATATGGCTATCCGGGCTATAGAGTCGGTATTGGCGCAGGACTACCCAAATATTGAGCTGTTGGTGGTAGACGATGCTTCCACCGATGAAACCTGGCCAGTGTTGACCAATAAGTATATTAATGACGATCGCATACGGTTCTTTCGTCAAAGTACTGGGCAGGGCGCTTGTGCTGCACGTAACCGGGCAATTGAAGACGCTAAGGGAGAATTTGTTACCGGTATTGACGACGACGATGAGTTTTTGTCGCACCGGCTTAGCAGCTTATATCAGGCCTATGATGACAAATACAGTTGTGTTTGTTCTGGTTATATCTGGGACTATGGCACAGTGCAAAAACCCTTATTTGCATATCGTCATGTGGTGAGTTTACCCGAGCTGCTTGATTTGCATACTTTGTCCAATCAGGCGCTGGTACGACGCGACCGCATGCTTCAGCTAGGTGGTTTTGACGCATCACTAGCCGCATTTCAGGACTACGACATGTGGGTTAGGGTGGTACTGGCATTTGGCCCTGCGCTGCGCATTGCCGAACCTAGCTACAAAGTAAATGTTGGCCATGAATTGGGGCGCATTACTAATTCGCCGAAGCGCTTAGATGCACACAAACAATTTGTCGCAAAACACCGTGTGCTGATGAACGAACGTAATTTACATAATCAAATGTTTTATCGTCAGTCGATGGAGCATATTCCAATGACATTGGTGCAGTTGCTCAATAGCAGTCGCTATGGTTTGATAAAACTAAAATGGCGATACTACATAAAACACAAATTAGGCTTACTCGGGCGTTGGCGTATCAAAGTGTTTAGTAAGGGGTTGTCTGGGCTGTTTAAAAAATAATGCCACAACAAGATAACAGCATGCGCTGGCAACAACGCTGCGACATTGCGCTTTTTTGGCTGGTGCCGGTATTTTTGCTGGTAGATGGTCTAAATGGCGCCATATTGCAGTTTTTTGGGGTGAATCCCGGGCTTTCTGTCGGCTACAAACTTACCGTGTTGCTGCTGATGCTCATATCGTTGGGCTATAAGCAGGCTAAGTTGGTTATAGCGTTTGCTGTTGCACTATTGTGTCTGTTAGCAGGCCCGGCAATGCTATGGCATAGCATGTCACTCCACTGGATACGAGCTGATGTTCAGCTGGCTATCAAGGCTCTTAGCCCCCTAATCGCTTTTAGCTATTTATGCTTGCTAAGCCAGCGCGAACCCTTGGCTTGCCTGAGATTATGTAAAAATACTTTATATTTTAGTGCTCTGTTGATGTTGATAAATACCTTGGCCGGGCTGGCGGGGTTGGGTTTTCATGCTTATCAACCGCTTGATGGGGTTGCCCAGTCGTTTTTAGGTATTAAAGGATTTTTCTATTCCACCAATGAACTGTCCGCCGTGTTGTTGGTGCTTTGTTGTGCAGTGCTAAGTAGTTGTTGGCGCCAGCACAAAGCACTTTATCTGTTGTGCAGCGCAATGTTTATTATCATTGCTGCGTTATTGCTAACTAAAACCGGTCTATTTGGTGTGACAACGTTTATCGTGTTAATACCACTGTTGCTGCAGCCAACGCTATTTTGGCAGCGAAATACTAAAACGTTGATGTTAATTGCAAGCGGTCTGATATTCGTGGCGTTGTCTGTATGGCTTAATGCGGAATACTTGCTGCGGATGTTGGGTATGTACGACAAACTGCAGTTTGTTTACCAGCAGCGGGGGATCAGCGGCATTTTGTTATCCTCACGTGATTATTATGCCAACCAAATCTGGCAGGTGGCCACTCAGCACTATGCAGACGGGCAACGCTTATTGGGTGTTGGTCAGGGGGGCATTGCAGTGTATCTGAAAAAGTACTTTGCCGAGATGGATTGGTTTGACCTTACCGTGTTTCACGGTTTGGCTGGGCTGGCGGTGTTTATTGTCAGTTTTGCGGTATTCTTTCGCGTTGGTTTGCAAACACGCCATAGTGGCGCTGGTCGTTGCCTGTTACTACTTAACGTATTGTTATTGTTAGTGTCGTCAATTGCAGGACATATTCTTACCTCTGGCATGTTATGGTTGCCATGGGCACTGTGTAACGCATTATTACTGGTAGTGGCACAACAAGAGTGTAAAACGATGGAGCTAAGATGAAGGATTTTTTCGAACCATTTTTATATCCACACAACCTGACTTTGGTCGGGTTAATGCTGGCCTGTTTTTGTTATCGTAAAAAAGGTTTGTTTGTGCTGCTGGTATTTTATTATCTGGCGGGTAATACCTTTTTTGCTAACCAGCTTCGTCACTGGTACGTCAGCCAGGTCAGCAGTTATGCTATTGCGCCAGGTAGTGTAGTGGTGCTGTTAGGTTGTGGTGGCACTGAACAGGGGTTAACCGCTTGTGCTGAGGCCAGAGTGCAACATTTGGCAACGTTACTGCCCAAAGAAGGCAGTAGCGTGGTAATTACCAGCCAGCATTGCAAACCCTACGTTGATAAATTACACAGCTTGGTATCGAATGTGGCGATTGATTGTTTTGATGGCGGTGAAAATACCTATCAGGAGTTTACTAGCTTGTCCCAGCGAAAAGGCCTGCGACCGGACTACATTTTAAGCAGCGATTTTCATGCCTGGCGCGTTAAGCAGTTAGTTAAACAGTATAGAATGCCAAGCCAGGTACTGTCGGTCTCCAGCCAAACATTTCGCCAGATTAAGTGCAGTGCTAACTGTATGCTGACTGTTAACCTGTCAAACTATGATTTTTACAGCAAACTTATTTCTGAATTTAGCAGTTTTACCGTCTATTCGCTTACCCGCAGTTGGACTGACTGGTACACGCCAGATCCGGCTTAATGGCATGTTATTCATTGTATAAATTCGCCGTTACTTAGTAAGGACTTCAAAGCCATGCCACAAACAAATATCGCGGTGCTCCCCTGGATTGCAGGCTTTTTAGCACCATATCGTTGGCGAGTTGTGTTGGCGGTGATGTTTCTGCTAATTGGTTCACTTAGTTGGTTAATGCTGGGTCAGGGCGTGCGCCTGCTGGTAGATGATGGTTTTGTTGCCAATAACACTGACACACTTAATAAGATAACGTTGGCGATTTTACTTGTGTGTCTGCTGGCGTCAGCGGCCATTTTTTGTCGCTTTTATTTAATGAGTTGGCTGGGCGAGCGTGTCAGTGCAGACATGCGTAATCAGGTGTATCAGCATATGCTTAAGCTTACGCCGTCTTTTTACAGTGAAATGCGAACCGGCGAGGTGATATCGCGATTTACTGCTGACACCACCTTGTTGCAAAGTGTCGTCGGGTCTAGCTTGTCTATGGCGTTGCGATCTGCGGTTACGGCAATAGGCGGCTTGCTAATGATGGCTCTGACCAGCTTTAAAATGACGGCATTGGTATTGCTGGCTGTGCCGCTGGTATTGCTACCCATTATTGTACTTGGACGAAAAGTACGCAAACTGTCCCGAGACAGTCAAGACAGGTTGGCCGATGTAGGTGCCTATGTTGATGAAAGCCTGCATGAAATTCACACCGTGCAATCTTATGGCCATGAAGCACAAGACACCAGGCTATTTACCTCGCGAATTGAGCAGGTAATGCAGGCGGCTCAAGGGCGTATACTTTACCGGGCTATGCTAATTGCGGGCGTAATGCTGCTTAGCATCAGTGCTATGGTGCTAATAAGCTGGGTAGGCGCGCATGATGTTATTAACGGTAATGTAAGTGCGGGTGAGCTCACCGCGTTTATGTTTTATGCCGTAATGGTGGCAGGCGCCGCCGCGACAATCAGTGAAGTGATTGGCGATATTCAGCGTGCTGCAGGCGCTGCCGAGAGATTAATTGAACTTGCAACCATGCCGGTTGATATTGTTTCACCTGTAGCGCCACAGCCACTGGCACAGCCGGTAAGAGGGGCTATTCGTATTGACGCTTTGCAATTTGCCTACCCGCAAGTACCCGACAGCACAGTGCTGCATCAATTGAGTTTAGAGATTAAACCGGGCCAGCGATTGGCGCTGGTTGGCCCCAGTGGTGCCGGTAAGACAACCTTATTTCAACTACTACAACGGTTTTATCAGCCGCAATCCGGACAGATTTATTTGGATGATGTTGATATTAGTCAGCTTGATTTAGCGCAGCTACGGGCAGAATATGCATTGGTACCACAGGAGTCGGTTATTTTTGCTATGTCGGTGTTGGAAAACGTGCGTTACGGCCGTCCTGATGCCAGTGAAGAGGATGTGGTGCAGGCCTGTATTGCAGCAAGAGCTGATGAGTTTATTCGTCAATTTAGCCAGGGCTACGCCACTGAGCTGGGCGAGCGAGGCGTTAGGCTGTCCGGCGGACAAAAACAACGCATTGCCATTGCACGGGCTATATTAGCTGACCGTCCCATATTATTGCTGGATGAAGCCACCAGTGCATTAGATGCCGTGAGCGAGCAGCACGTTAAGCATGCGTTAGACTATCTTATGCGGGGTAAGACCACCATAATTATTGCGCACCGGTTAGCCACTGTGCTTAATGCTGATAAAATTTTACTGCTTGAACAGGGCAAACTCATTGCCAGTGGAACCCACCAACAGCTATTGCAAACTAGCCCCTTGTATCGGCAACTGGCAGAGCTGCAACTTTTGCACTAATTCGGCTGTAACTAACAGATAAGGTAATTAGCATGATGCAACCTAATTGGCAGTGGTTGGCCCGTGTTGCCGGGCCTGGCGCTTTGTTATTTACAATGCTCACTGATGCGCCGCAAGGCATGACTGAGCAAGCGTGGTTAACCAGCGGTCTGGCGGTGTGGATGGCAGTGTGGTGGATAAGCGAAACAGTTGCGATTGCTGTTACGGCGTTACTGCCCCTTGTTTTGGCACCATTACTAGGGCTTACTAGCATTAAAGAGGCTAGTGCACCTTATGCCCACCCGCTAATATTCCTGTTTCTAGGCGGTTTTATACTTTCCATTGCTATGGAACGCTGGTCGTTACACAAGCGAATTGCCTTAACCACTATGCTAATGGCTGGCAGTAAACCCAGCCAACAAATAGCGGCCGTCATGGCAGTTACCGCGTTTTTATCAATGTGGATGTCTAACACGGCCACTGCCGTTATGATGTTGCCAATTGGATTGTCTATTTGCCAAATGGTGCAAGCGGGAAACAATGGCAGTTTCGCCAAAGCGTTACTGTTAGCCATTGCGTATGCTGCTTCTATCGGCGGTTTGGCAACATTAATCGGCACGCCACCCAATGCGTTATTAGCGGCCTATTTAAATGAAACTTATCAGCTAAATATCGGTTTTGCTCAATGGATGTTGTTTGGTGTGCCGCTAACATTGGTCCTTATTGTTTTTGCCTGGTTCTGGCTTACCCGCGTTATGTATAAGCTGGATCAGTCCGGTACCCTGTGTGCCAAGGCAGCGTTGCTGCAACAACGTAACGCGTTAGGGCCCATTAGTCAGGCGGAGAAAACGGTCGCACTGGTGTTTGTGACTACTGCGCTAGCGTGGATTTTCCGGCCCGTGTTAGTTAGCGTAACGGGACTGGCGATAGATGATACGATGATTGCAGTTATTGCTGCGGTAGTGTTGTTTATGTTACCCAGTGGCCAGATGAAACAACCAATTTTACAGTGGGAAGATACGCAAAAGTTACCGTGGGGCATATTGTTGTTGTTTGGTGGTGGCTTATCGCTTGCCGCCCTAATGTCCAGCTCAGGCCTGGCTGCTTATATTTCACAGCAGGTGAGTAGCTTTGATACGTTGCCGTTATGGCTGATGGTGGTTTTGGTTACCGCTGTAATTATTTTCTTAACTGAAGTCACCAGCAATACCGCTACCGCTGCCGGTTTCTTGCCACTATTAGGTCCTGTCGCAATGTCATTATCAGGAAGCCCTTTAACCTTAGTTATTCCTGCGGCAATAGCCGCCAGTTGTGCCTTTATGATGCCCGTTGCAACGCCACCCAATGCAATTGTGTTTTCATCGGGTGAGCTTAAAATTATCGATATGGCTAAAGCGGGGCTGGCACTTAATATTTTCGCCATCATTATTATAAGTGCACTAACCCTTACCTTGGGCAAAGCGGTGTTTGGCTTTTAACTTATAGCCGGTTGCTGTTTAAGCGTATCTAACCAGTGTTGTGCTGGCTGAGGCTTTGAAAAAAAGTAGCCCTGCATTAGCTTACAGCCCAGCTGTGCCATAAAACGACGCTGGACATCTGTTTCTACACCTTCTAATACCAGATGCAGATTAAGCGCTTTAGCCAGTTGAATAACCGTCTGAACTAATTGTACTTGCATTTTATTATGTGGAATATCCCGCAAAAAACTCTTATCGAGCTTCATGGTATCTAGTGGCAATTTTGTCAGCATGCTTAATGATGCCTGGCCAGTACCAAAATCATCTAACGCAATACTAAAACCCAGTTTTTGTAACACGGCTAACTTATCAAACAGCGGTTGCTGGTGGCTAACGATACTGTTTTCTGTCAGTTCTAACGTTAAATACTTCAAAAGCTGAGGTCTGTGCGTTGCCAGATCAACCAAGGCGTTATAAAAATTCGATGTTATAACATCAGAGCCGGAAAGGTTTATCGCAATGGGGTAAAACAGCTGCTGTTGACGAAATTGAGCTATGACATTCAGCGCGGCATTAAATACATAAAGCGACAACTGCCCAATAAGCCCATATTGCTCAGCCAGAGCGACAATCTTGTCCGGTGGTACATATTCGCCGCTACTGCGTTGCCAGCGTAACAAAGCTTCAAAGCTTTGTATGGTTCCTTCTGACGTTACTTTAGGTTGTAACCATAGTGTCAACTCTTTTTGTGCCAGCGCTATTTTCAAATCGGCCAGTAGCTGTAGTTCTACATTACGTTCGTGCAATGAATCCTGGCGAAAATATGCAACAGGTTGATGGTAGGTGTTAGCTAGCTCCAATGCTGACTCGCATTGTTCCAGTAAAAGCTCAGTGCTGGCGTCAGCTATTTTGGCAGTGCTGACGCCAATTTCATAAGCGGGCATTATGTCACCGTGCGATAAGGTTAATTTTGCCGGCAGCAATTGCCTTAGCCGCGACACTTCATCGGACACAGAAATGCTGTGTTCGCGTAACGGATGCCAAAGTACAAATTTAACTCCACGCAAACGACTTAGTATAGTGCCATCAGGCAAGCTTTCACGAAATTGGCCCGCAAACTTGCTTAATAGCTCATCACCTGCCGCGTAACCATATTGTTGGTTAAATGCCTTTACATGACATAAGCGGACAATTAGCATCACGCCAGATTGTGTATTTTCCTGCTGTACTTTACGCATCAAATGTAGAAAAAACGTCATATTGGGTAATGAGGTTAAGCGATCGTAATTTCGCCAAAGCAGATTTTGTTGCTTGGAAGCGGTAAGTTTCTCATGAATAAGCTTTAAGGGTGTTACGTCATCTAATTGAATTAAATGATGTTCCTGGGCTGTCGTTGTGATGTGATTGAGTAATAAGTGGATACCTGGTTCACTGGATAGCTGGCAGTGCATGTCGTGCCCCAACCAAAACATCGGGCTATTAGTCGCTGTAGTGTGTAACAGTGCTGTTAGTCGGTGCTGCTCAATGTTTTCAAGTTGAAGTAGTTGTTTGGCTTTCGCATTGGCTTTTAAAATGCGTCCCTTTGATGCAACCAGCAAGGTAGCATTGCTGTGATGATTGAAAATTTCCTGATACAACTGGTTACTTTCACTAATCGTATTATTGAGCGCTTTAAGTGCATTGGCGTTGCGTTTAAAGGTGCTTATCATCCGCATGATAGCCAGCGGAATACATAAATTTATAAATAAAAATAATAAGCTATGTAGATAGGTGTGAGTAGCGGGTAGCGTAATAGAAAAATCGAACAGTTTAATGGGGGCGTCAATGTTAAGCAAAAACAAAAACGGAATAAAGTTGGCCGCCATCACCCAAAACGTTACTGCACGATTGAAAAATAGAAGAGCAATCAGCGGTGCAACATAGACAAAAATTGCGCCAAGTTTTGACAGTTCAAAATCATCAATAAATAGCTGCATGCAAAGGCCCGCACCAAATACCGCAAACAACATAATGACCCGACTAATGCCAAGTTGGCGCGTTGAAAGGTAGAAAGCCGCGGCCAGCAACAGATAAAAGCCAAAAGTTATTACAATAATGTACCAGGCTCCCTGCTGGAAAGCTTGCCACGAGCTGTGCAGCACGATACCCAGCACCAGCAATAAGCCTGAGCTTAAAATAATTCTTAAGGCACTCTGTTGCAGGATGGTAACGGAAGGTGAATTGAGACCAGACTCTGTTAATAACAGCAACTGCTTGATACGGCTAAACATGAGGTTCCACTAATAATAAAGTAAGTTTGTTGCTTCCATGCCGTATTTTGGATGCTGAAATTGCTAGTTTATTAACGTCCGGTTAATTATGGTACTAGGGTAAACAAAATTAACTGGCCCTACAACAGAAAAATTGTAAAGAAATATACACTTACCTGTGTTGTTATAGTGAGAATTTCGAGCATTTACACTGATCCTGGACAAGTGTGTTAACCTGAAGCTCACTATTTAAGCTGTGGGAGTGTTTATGGAAGCAAATCATGTGGAGATCCGCCATCTAACTCAGCAAGATATGACTGAGCTGCGTGAAGCGTCAGAGCAAGTTTATCCATCAGGGCCATTGCTTGCCTGGACTGAAGATGTGGTTGATACGTTACTAACAAAATTTCCAGAAGGGCAGATTTGTGTCTGTGTTGATGGCAAGGTGGTTGGTTGTGCGTTTTCACTTATCATTGATTACAGCAAATTTAGTGATGAACATACTTACGAGCAAATTGTCACTGGTTTCTCGTTTAGTTCGCACGATCCTAATGGGGATGTTTTGTACGGTATCGAGGTGTTTATTCACCCGGAATATCGCGGTTTACGTTTGGCCAGACGTTTGTACGATGCAAGAAAAGAGTTGTGCGAAAATCTGAATTTGCGCGCCATTATGGCTGGAGGGCGCATGCCAAACTTTGGCCAGTTTGCCGACAAGGTTAGTGCCAAACAATATATCGAAAAAGTAAAAGGCAAAGAAATTTATGATCCGGTATTAAGTTTTCAGCTGGCTAACGGTTTTCATGTGCGTAAGTTATTAAAAGGCTACCTTCGCGGCGATGTTGAATCGCAGGAATATGCCACGTTGCTGGAATGGGCTAATATCTATTACACCAAGTCCGTTAAGTTAATTAATGCGCCTAAAGCAGAAATAAGACTGGGTTTAGTACAGTGGCAAATGCGCAACATGAAAGACATAAACCAGCTGTTTGAGCAAATGGAGTTTTTCGTCGATGCCGTGTCAGATTATAAAAGTGACTTTATCCTGTTTCCCGAGTTGTTTGCTGCGCCATTAATGGAACATTACAACCACTTAAGTGTAACGCAAAGTATTCGTGAATTAGCCAAATATACTGAAATTATCCGTGACAAATTTATTGATTTTGCTATCGCATACAACATCAACATTATCACCGGTAGTATGCCTTACTTGGTTAATGGCAAGCTGTTTAACAGCGGTTTTTTATGTCGCCGTGACGGCAGTTGGGAGCAATACGATAAAGTACATGTTACGCCCGCAGAGAAGCGCAATTGGGCAATGACAGGCGGCAATCAGGTTAAAGTATTTGATACGGATTGCGGCAAAGTGGGCATTATGATTTGCTATGACGTTGAGTTTCCTGAGTACGCCAGGCTACTGGCTGATCAAGGCATGAATATCCTATTTGTACCTTTTTTAACCGACACGCAAAACGGATACACACGCGTGAGACATTGTGCCATGGCCCGTGCGATAGAAAACGAATGTTATGTGGCTATAGCCGGTGCTGTCGGTAACTTAGCGCGGGTTAATAATATGGATATTCAATACGCGCAGTCTGCACTTTTTACCCCGTCAGACTTTTCATTTCCTACTACTGGTATTAAAGCTGAAGCGACTCCGAACTCCGAAATGCTGTTAATTGTTGATGTAAATATTGACCTGTTAAAAGAGCTGCATAGTCATGGCAGTGTGCATACGCTACGTGATAGAAGGCATGACGTATATCAGCTGTCGCTAGTTAACTCAGACAAACATTAGTAACACTATTTGCCAAATTAACTCAGTGGGAAGGTAACACATACCGTTGTGCCTTTGCCCACATCAGACTGCACATGGATGTCGCAGTTATGCTGTTTTAGTATTTGTAATACGATCGACATACCAACGCCTGTTCCAGTGCCAACCGGTTTGGTCGTGTAAAAGGCGTCATACATTCTGGTTAGTGTTTCCTCCGACATACCACAACCGTTGTCCGAAACTGATAGCGCAATGTGGTTAGACTGATGCGTCAATAGCACATTAATTTCTGATGCTTTCTCTGGCATAGCCTCGCATGCTTGTATCGAATTAACCAAGATGTTGATTAACACCTGATTTAATTCCCCTGAGTTAAAAGAGATGGTCGGTACGCTATCAAGTTGATGCGTTAACATAACGTTTTTTAGTTTTGGACCTAATAATTTTAATGCCAGCTCTACCGCATCTTTTAATTGTAAAGTTGACACGACTTCAGCATCTGTTCTGGCGAAAAATAGTAGGTTTCTGACAATGTCTTTAATTCGGCATAAACCTTGATTAGTGTCAGATACAAGCTCAGGGAAATCTTCCAATATCATTGTAAGTGTATTGTTATCGATGTTTTTCGCAGAACGGGAGGTTAATGCACTTAATAAGTTATCGGTATAACTGGTCAGGGTATTAACATTGCTCATGACAAAAGCGAGTGGATTATTAATTTCATGTGCCACACCTGCTGCCAGGGTACCCAAAGTGGCAAGTTTTTCCTGATGAATAATGGATTGCTGTTGTAGTTTAATTTGGTGGATTTTTTGTTCAAGTAATTGATTTTTTTCATATAACTGCCTAATGCTATCTTCAAGCAACTGCTCAATTTCTTGTTTGGCTTTTTTTTCACGTAAGTAGGCAATGTAATAAGGGTTTGATGCATCAGTCATGTTGTAACTCTATCGCTAAAATACAGTGATCTGCGCCATTGTGCATGCAAACAGTATGCACAATGGTGATATTCTGGCCAAAATGCTGCGCCGCACCAAAAAGTAAGCCTTCAGCACAAAAGCACATTTTTCGTGGCGAGCGATAAGTTACTTCTATTTGCTCCGGTGAAATAATGCGGCTAATAATCGTTGGCAAGGCTGGCTCATGATAAAGCTTATTTACTTCTACATGAATAACATCATGAATACCCATTACTAAAGAGGTGAAATCTTCAAATCGTTTTATCACACCGACATGTCGACTAGCTAAACCGTTAAATAAGTAATGCCCAAATGCTTTTACAACGTCCTGTAGTGGCATGTTAAGCATTAATGCCACATCGTTTGTAATCGCCATTAATTCTGTTTCAGCGTAACTTTTGGCAGAGATGTAGACTCTTTCTGGTGGAGCATGTTTTTTTAATAAGTCATTCCAAACAGCCATGCCACATTGTTCTACAATCATATCTTCAAGCACATTGAAAATAATACCTTTCATATCACCTCTTTTATTGCTTTGTGTAAGTTAACAGAAATGGCGCTGGCTTTGTCTCATTTGTCTCTTTGTGAGTATGGCAATGAATTAATACTAAAACCAGCTTTTGTGAAGAAATATCGAGATATTTTTGACTTTGGTTGCAGTAGTTACCATACTGCCTATAAGACAAATGAGACAGGCTGGAGAATGTAATGCCAATACCAGTAACAATTGCAGATGATTCTATGATGTCACGAAAAGCTGTGCGACGGGCACTGCCCGCAGATTGGGATATCGAGATAACAGAAGCGACCAACGGCAAAGAAGCATTAGCGGCAGTTGAGGCGGGGAAGGCTGAAGTGCTTTTTTTAGATTTGACCATGCCAGAACTAGATGGTTTTGGGGTGCTACGCTACTTACATGAGCATCATGCCAAAACCATTGTTATCGTAATTAGTGCCGATATACAACCTGAAGCTAAAAAGTTGGTTGATTCACTTGGCGCATTCCGTTTTTTGCACAAGCCACTTAACGCTGAGCAGTTATCGCAGGTTTTATTTGATGTGGGGCTAATATGAACAATGCTTTAGGCGATGAGCAGCGCGATGCGTTGCAGGAGCTGATGAATATTTCAATGGGTCAAGCGGCCAACTCGTTGGCAAGGCTTATTGAGGCGAAAATTACACTCTCTATTCCAAAAATATCTTCAGTAACACCGAGTGAATTTGTTGCAATGTTAAGCTCAGAAGGGATGTGGCACACCAGGCAGTCATTTTTAGGCTCGGTTAAAGGGGAAGTGGTTTCTTTGCAATCTCGCCTCGGTTGCGAAGCTATTGCAGAGTTAATGGAGTATCAGTTGCCCTTATCAGATACCACACGTGAAGAATTACTGCTTGAATTGTCAAATATTCTGGCAGGTGCCTGCTTAAGTGGCTTTGCTGAACAACTCGCACTAACGGCTAAGCTTAGTATGCCAACGGTGTTTGACCCTGAAAAGCTGTCACCTGACCATTACCGTTGGGCTAACACCTTGTCCATGGAGGTCGAGTTTAAAATTGAGTCCAGCCAGTTTGATTCAAAAATTGTTATTTGTTTAGAAGAGGATTCTATATCAACGCTATTAAACCGTTTGAATAGTTTGCTGGAGTAAAGATGACGACACAAAGCGTGTTAGAAAATCTGACAGCAAAATTGCCATTAGGTGTTTGTGTGTTAAATGACCAAATGGAGGTGTTGTACTGGAACGACTTTTTTGCTGACAGGTTAAATATAAGCAGTGATGACGTTAAAGGTCAGAATTTATTAACACTGTTTCCAAATGAAGCAAAGTATCTGAAAAAGAAGATTAATAGTGTATTTGTGCTAAACAACGCCAGTTTTTCTTATTGGGAGCATCGTCCTCATGTTTTTTTGTTCAGTAGCAGCCGTCCAATAACGGGGGAAGAAACGTTAATGTATCAAAACATTGAGTTTTTACCGTTAGATGTTACAGACAATAAGGTAAAAACAGTTTGTATGATTGTGCAAGACGTGACAGAGCTAGCGAGTTATTACCAAGGACAAAAAGAACTGTCTGAGCAGTTGTCTCAAGAGCATAACGCGTTACAAGAATTGAACCGAAAGTTGGAAGAGGCTCAAAATCAGCTGTTACAAGCCGACAAAATGGCAGCTATTGGACAGTTGGCTGCAGGGGTGGCACATGAAATAAATAACCCAATCGGCTTTATTAATTCCAACTTACAAAGCTTAGAAGACTATGCGGTAAAGTTACTTAAACTGGTTAATTTCTACGAAAAAGTGGTTCATAAAACGCAAAACAAAACATTTATTGCTTTACAAAAAGATATGCAGGAGCGAATGAAATATCAGTTTATTCGTGAAGATATGCCAGAGTTGGTTGCTGAATCTATTGACGGTATTAATAGGGTATCAGAGATTGTTAAAAGTCTGAAAGCGTTTTCTCACGTCGATAGCAGTGAGTGGCAATATGCTGATATTGTTGAGGGTATCGAAAGTACGTTAAAGATTGCTAACAACGAACTTAAATACAATGTTGAAATTCATCGTGAATATCAACAGCAATTACCTAAGTTGTTTTGTCAGCCGATGCAGTTGAATCAAGTGTTTTTAAACCTTATCGTCAATGGGGCTCAGGCAATTGTTGATAAAGGCCATATTTATATTACGGTGTCTGCTACTGACAATGACTATCAAGTGGCAATAAAAGATACCGGCTGTGGTATCAGTAAGTCAGCAATGAATAAAATCTTTGAACCGTTTTACACCACTAAGCCTGTTGGGCAGGGCACGGGGTTAGGGTTGTCGTTATCGTACAGCATTGTGCAAAAACATAAAGGTAACCTAGTCGTTACCTCTGAACCTAACGTTGGTACTACCTTCACGGTTATTTTACCAATACTTACTCCCGAACAGTTATTACCTGAGGCATCGGCACCGGCTTAACCACCAGCGGCAATTGATTTATTAAGCGCCATAATAAAGGTGTCACATACTTGTTCTATGGTAAAACCCGTTTTTAAATCACGTTGTGCGTCGTTTGCAGCGTTACTTATTTCTGTAAGGCCAAAACAGGCACTAGTGCCTTTAACTTTGTGAAGCAGTCTGATTATGCCATCTTGGTCTGCCGCTTTAACAAGCGACGATATTTCACCGGGCAAATTCTGCAAACTGTTTAAATAGGCTTGCTGCAAGTCTTCGTCTTCGTCAACCGAATGCTCAATCTTGTTAGCAATACTGTTAGCCGCTGGCATGCCAATTTCCTTATGAGTTAATAACTTCGCTATTACTTCGAGCAACTGAGATTTCGCGATAGGTTTTGTTAGCGTTGCAGTAAAAGGTGTGCTCTTACCTTCTACTGGTTCATCTTCAAAGACATCGGCGCTTAAAGAGATAATAGGCACATTAATGCCCTGCTTTCTAAGCTTAACTGCTGCACTATAGCCATCCATTACAGGCATTTGCTGATCCATAATAATAATATCCGGTTTTTGTGAAACAGCGGCCTCTATTGCTTGTTGTCCATTTTCAGCGAACAACAATTCCATGTTGGATTGTTTAACATAGGATGCTAACAGTAAACGAATATCCGCCACATCATCTACAATAAGCAGCTTTCCTGAGAGCGTATTCTGGCTAATTTCTACTGGGGGTAATGTAGCTTCTGCGATACTGAGGTCTCTTGATGATATTGCGGTGCTGTTGAAGGTAAGAATAAAAGTCGTCCCTTTGCCTATTTGACTTGTTAGTGAAAGGGTAATATTCATCGCATCAGCGAGCTTCTTGCTAATATACAACCCGAGCCCTGTACCACCATATTGTCGGCTTGTGCTGGAGTCAGCTTGCGTAAAAGCATCGAAAAGCTGCAGTTGCTGCTGCTCACTGATACCGATACCCTCATCTATTACTTTTATAGCGAGGGTATCATCGTATTTTTCGGCTTTCAGTGTAATAGTGCCATGGGCAGTAAACTTAATAGCGTTACTGAGTAAATTTAGTAGTATTTGCTGCAGGCGAAATGGATCTGCCATGACTGTTAGTTGGCGCGCTTGACTAAGATCACAATTAAAAGTGAGACGTTTTTGTTGCGCCAGTTGCAAAGTGCTATCAATGACATTGTTTAAAAAGGGCGTGATTTCTATGGGTTCGAATGACATAGTCATCTTGCCTTCATCAATTTTTGCTGTGTCGAGGATATCGTTGATAACATTTTGCAAATGCAACGTGTTTTGGTTTATCCGCATCAGCGTGTGATGAATATCTCCGTGTGTTTCGGCAAGGAGCTCCTCTGTAAAGCCTTTGATAATAGTAATAGGTGTGCGTATTTCGTGGCTCATATTGGCTAAAAATCGCGTTTTAATTGCGGCAAGTTGTTTTGCTTTATCTCGCTCTTGCTCTAGTTGTTGTGTTCTCTCTTTAACTCTGTGCTCCAATTCATTGTTTAGCAACTTAACCTCTGCCATCGAGTTGATCATCGCTTGCCTGGAGGCAATAACACGTTTTTGCATTCCGTTTAGGCTGTCTGACAACATTTCAAATTCGAGTGCTGTTTGTTTAAAGGTTAAAGCAGGCGTTTCGGGGGTTTCAGACTGCCATTGGTGCGCATGTTGAGCAATTTTCTCAAGTGTGTCAGTGTAGTTATGAATAAATCGGCCAGCCAAAACTCTGATATATTGTAGTAATAACAGTGCACAAAGCATGGCGATAACTAAATAAATAAAATATCTGATGGCAAAAGGCGTTGTCTCTAAGTAGTAATGCGCTGACCATTTCACCCCATTTAGAGGTTTTCGTATCACGACATAACGCGAATCAGCGGTGAACCGCATAGAGGTTATGGGTGTTAAAAACAGGGTTTTAAACCATGACGCCTGCTCTGGTGGAAGCAAAGGACGCTCAGTCCAGACATTGCCCAGCTGGCCTAGTGTATCGCTACCCCATATTTTTTTATTTTCACTGTCAAGCAATATGCGGTTTGTTGCCATTTTTTTTGACGGCATTAAGCTATTGGTCAGTGTTGCTAGATCTACCGATATTTCTACTACGCCGTCAAATGCTGTATTTTTATAAAGTGGAGCACTGACTGCAAATAACAGATCCTTACCTAAGGTTCTGCCTTGAAATGTTTCACTAACATAACTTTGCATCAGTGCTTTCGGTTGAATAAAATAGCTACGGTCTGCAACCGACGAATGTTGAATGCCAGTATCCGGTAAGTCAGCTTTATAAAATAAGGTAATGTTGCCTTCTGCGTCGGTCAAAAGCGCTGATATAAATTCGGGCTGCTGCTCTGTTAAATTCTGCAGTATATGTTTAGTAATATTATCTCGTCCCAAACTAGCAACAAATTCAGCTTGGCTAAGATATCTTTCGAGTTGGCGCTGAATATTGTTAATAAAAACGTCTTGTTTACGGTCTATATATTGCAATTGTGATGACAGGTGCATATCAATTGCGCCTTGTAAAATAAACGCAATTAAAATGGTACCAGGAACTGCGCTGTATAAACCAATTCGGTGTGTTAGTTGCAGCTTTAAGCTTTGGTGTTGTTGTTTTGCTGGAGAAATCGCAATAGCATCAAGCATTGAGGTTGTTTTGATACAGAGTGCAAACACACAGCAGTTTAATAGCGCTGTACAGATTATCATCAAAGCAGAATCAATTAATAATCCATAATCAAACGCAAGATACAGCACAGTAATACCAATAGTGTAAATAAAAAGCAGCCGCCATAGCGTGTGTTTCGTGTTGAGTTTTACACTCATAAAGCATAACAACTGCAAAATGCTGTTAAGCCAAACAATATCGCTATTAAGTGGTAGACAAACAATTAAAAGGCTCAAGGAGGACCAGATAAACCCCAGGCGAAGTAATATAATTAGAAATGCAATATTGCCGATTAAAAAGGGAACAACAATCGGGAGGTTCACTGCCATAGAATTTGCAATAAAGCCCAGCAGTGAGGTTGTGATAAAAAACCACATGCGTCTGGACGAGAATGGCAAAGAGCAATTTAGCCTTTCAAGAAACGTTTGTATTATTGTTGTTGGATAACGCATTTAGTATGCACACGTTATTATTGCATGTAATCGTTTCATCAGTTTTCCTCCGGAAGTGGCTGAGCGATAACAATAGGCTCAACTTGAATCAAAAGTTGCTCTTGGTGTTTGGCTTGGTAACGTACCAGGTTATTTAGCGAGCTTTGACTAACAGTATGTCCTTTGGGTAGCAACAGCATGTGTTTCCGATTGTATAAATTGTGTGTTAGCCGCATACCTACAGTAATTTGTTCTACAGAAAGTCCTTCTTCAATTCTATTGTCGTTAACAATCCCATTGTTTGATATTAGTTTGCCAAGTGCGGCTATTACGGTTGGGTCATAGACGCTGCCTTGTTGCATTTGTAATACTGCGTAGGCCTCTTGTCTGGTATGACGTTTTGCGTTGAGTTGTTGATAAATGGCCAACCAAAAGTCTCTTGCAACAGCGAGAATGCGTGATCCAATAGGAATGTCTTCCGCAACTTTTTGCATCGGCTCTCCTGTGCCATTAAAACGCTCATATTGGTTAGAAATAATTTCGCTTACACCATTAAGGTGAACAGCGGGTGCCAACATGTCTTCAGCTAATTGTGGGTGTTGTAAAAAAAGCCGTCTATCTTGGCTGTCTAATTTATAAAAGGGGGTATTGATACAATGTGCTGGCAATCCAAGTTTGCCTAAATCGCAGTAAAGCCCGGCTTTGCCGATAAATTCTCTATCTACCGAGTTTAAACTCATAATGCTGGCGAGATTAGCACTGGTTTCACTTACATTTTGTGCAAACTTACCGCTTAACGCTGGATTGATACTAATGATGTTGTAAAGCACTTCTAACGTCGCTTTTTGTTCATTTTCTCGTGTTACAGCAAGTTGTTTAAATTGATGCAATGTTTTTTTCAACTGTGCAGTACGTTGATGCACCATCTCTTCAAGGCCATGGTTTAATTCCTTAAGTTGTTTGTTCTGTGCTGCGACCTTTGCAGTGAGGCGTTTATTTGCTGTCACTAAGCGAAACATCTCTAACCCATCTTCTACCTGTGAAAGTAGTTCAGCGTTATCCCAGGGTTTTTGAATATAGCGGTGAATTTTCCCAACATTAATTGCGCTTACGGTTGATGCTAAATCGGAATAGCCGGTCATTAAAATGCGGTAGGCATCGGGTTGCAGTATCGCTGCTTGTGCTAAAAACTCTGCGCCAGTCATATTGGGCATGCGCATGTCAGAAATAATTAAATTAACTTTCTCTTTTTGCATAAATTCAATAGCTTGCTGGCCGCTTGATGCTTGCAGAAGTTTGACATTTTTAGACATAAATAAGCGTTGCAACGACTTCAATATACTCGTTTCATCATCGACACATAAAATTACTGGCAGCAAAGTTGTCTCTGATTGGCTCATAAGATCCTCAAATGTCTCATTTGTCTCTTTGTTAAAGTTATGCTATAACTGTTCAATGATCAAGTTTTATTATGGAATATAGTTAATGAAGACATTGCGGCCAGGAGAAATTGCACAGTATTGCGATGTGCATCAGCGGACGGTGAGTCGTTGGATTGCCCAAGGGCAGTTAAAAGGACATAAGTTGCCAGGAAGAGGAAATTACCGGGTATTGCTGAACGATTTTATTCTATTTCTGCAACAACAAAATATGCCCATTTCCGATGACTTTATCAAAGCCAACCGTGAGGAAGCAGACCAAGAAATAAGCACCAAACGAATATTAATTATTGATGACGAACCTGAAATTAGAAACGCAATCAAACGTGTTTTGCTGCCTTGTGGCCACGATATTATTTTAGCTGCTGATGGATTTCAGGCCGGCGTTAAAATTCTGTCAACCAAGCCAGATTTAGTCACACTGGATTTATCTATGCCCGGACTTGATGGCTACGAGGTGCTACAGTTTATCCGCCAGCAACCTGAAACCACAAATATAAAAATTGTGGTAATTTCGTGCTTGTCAGACGTTGGCCTTACTAAAGCGCTGAGTTTGGGGGCCGACGTGGCATTGTCTAAGCCGTTCGATAACACCCACTTACGTGATGTTGTCAATAAACTATTAACTTAAGTGGTATTGATATGCCAAATAAACTCTTAATAGTTGATGATGAGCCTGCCATTTTGCGGTCATTAGCTCGCGTTTTTACCCGAGAGGGTTACAGTGTTTTTACGGCGGACAGTGGCAATGCTGCGCTTGAAATTATGCAATTGGAAGCCTGCCAGGTGGTGATTTCAGATTTCAGGATGCCGATAATGGATGGCGCCGCGCTGTTAGCTGAAATTAAGATATTATACCCAGCTAGCCTTTGCATCGTGCTCAGTGGATTCGCTGATTTTAATGCGGTACTGGCCTTACTTAATTCAGGTTCTGCATTTCGTTTCTTACAAAAACCGTGGGATGAAACCACCTTGCTCGTTGAGGTCGCTGAGGCTTTTCGAACTTATGATGAAACACGCGACGAAAAAATAATCACGCAGCTAATGGCCAGCAGTGCCGATGGTTTAGTTGAGGTATTTGCTGGGGGGCAATTGGGGAGGGTAAATGGTATCGCAAAGAACTTACTTAAATTAAATGATGTAAACCATTCAACCTTTGTTGAGCTTTTTTCACCAGTCTCAGACGACGGGGTGGCTCATCTTCTTGACAGCCCAACAGGGCATGCAGTTTTAAAGACTGTTGCTGGTAGAGAAATTGAAGCCTTTGTCAAAATTGTGTATGAACATTCGAGGGTGTTGCAAGTGCTGTTGGTTGATGATGCTGAACCGGTATTTTCAAGCCTTATAAATTTACCTGCTGTTTTGGATCAAAAATCAATTCTGTGCTCTGCTGATGTCCACCTCCAAGCTGGAACGCCGTTTGCTATGGTAGCGATACAGCTTAAAAACTATGGGTTTTGGTCTGAGATGGTAGGGTTCTCGGAAGCGGAAGCTTTATTTGAGGACATTTCAGCCGTTTTGCTAAAACAAGCCAGCAAAATTTCAGCATTAATGGGGTATTTGGCGAACGAGCAATTTGTTTTGCTGCTGGACAATATTTCCGCTGAGCTGGATGTGCATGCAAAACTTGCTGCGTTAATAGAGCCATTTGGTCCGCTAAATTATACTAAAAGTGCTGTCCGGGTGGAATTCGTTATAACGTATTGTATGGCACCTGAAGATGGTCAATCAGGTCGTCAACTTTTAAATAACGTATTAATTTTAAACAGATTGCACGCAAATGGGCATGCTAACTTTTTTATGCGTTATGACGCCTCGATGATTGAACGTAAAAGAAGCCAGTTGCTTATAAGTGAAGCCTTGTTTTACGCCATTGATAATGAGCAGCTTTTTTTGCATTACCAACCAAAATTTGATCTTAAACAGCGAAAAATATGCAGTTGTGAAGTGTTATTACGTTGGCAGCATCCCTCTTTGGGTTTTGTATCTCCTGCGGTTTTTATTCCAATAGCTGAACAAGAGGGGCAAATTGTTGAGTTGGGTTATTGGGTGCTTCAGCGTGCTTGTATGGCCATTTCGAATTGGAGCAAGCAAGGGGTTCAACTGGATAAAGTTGCGATTAACATATCCGGCAAACAATTGGCGCAAGACGATTTTATTCCTCGTGTGGAGACATTATTAGCCGGGTTTGATATTGAAACCTCGCTGCTTGAGTTTGAATTGACGGAAACGTGGTTAATTGAAAATCTTGAGCAGAGCATTGAAAAACTTAGCAGGTTAAAAAAAGCCGGAGTCAGTATTGCTATAGATGATTTTGGTACTGGCTATTCATCATTGTCATATCTATCCAAACTACCAATTGATGTTATTAAGATTGACCGGTCTTTGATTACTGACATTGCTCAAAATCTCAATACGCAAAGTATGGTTGCCAATATAACACGTATGGCGCACGACATGAGTATGCAGGTCGTTGTCGAAGGGGTTGAGACGTTGGAGCAACTTAAAATGTTGGAGCAACTTAACTGCGATGTTATTCAAGGCTTTTTGATTGCCAAGCCGCAATCTGAGCAAAGCTTTATACATTTTGTTGGTATTGCAGGGGCTGGGCTTGCTTCTCTGATGGAAGGCCAATAACTATGCTAAATATTTTGTTTATTGACGATGACAGCTTTATGCTCAAGGCGCTACAGCGCACGGCGCGTCGGTTAAAGCCTGATTGCCAGTTTTTTCTCTGTGAGCAAGCTTCATTTTGGCAGTCCGCGCTACCCGAAGGCGTTGTGCCTGATGCAGTATTTTGTGATTTTTTAATGCCACAAAAAAATGGTGATAAAATTCTCGAAGAAATTGAGAGCGTTTATCCTTCTACAGTGCGAATCCTTTTAACCGGTGACACAGCTGAAGATGTTGTTAGTCGGGCGACTGAGGTTGCGCATTTTGTTTTGAGTAAGCCGTTTTCTGAAGATGATCTAAATCATGTGTTTAATTGTTTAGAACGATTAAATGCACTTAACTTTAGTCCGGAACTAAGGGAGAAATTAGGTCGAGCTCAGTATTTTTTTGCATTGCCTGAATCTGTCAGCAAGCTAAGATCGTTATTTTCACAGACCGATGTTGATGTCTCTGACGTTGCAGAACTTATTAGCCATGAAACCTTGATTGCGGCAAAGCTAATTCAGTTAGCAAACTCGGCATTTTTAGGCTATGCGCGACATACAGCTTCGCTTGTTGAGGCAATAAAGCGTTTAGGTTT
>Ga0100392_1001442_pt1 | contig 22097 bp, 9 predicted proteins | sample CryGeymeta201516_FD_81548 | JGI IMG/M metagenome (GOLD analysis project Ga0100392, IMG submission 81548) | Groundwater microbial communities from Crystal Geyser aquifers in Utah, USA - Crystal Geyser metaG 2015-16 | ecosystem: Environmental > Aquatic > Deep subsurface > Groundwater | place: USA... | reverse complement strand
CAACTTAAGATATGACTATACAAATTGTTAGTACTCTACTTCTAAAATAGTAAGCTAAATATTTATCAGTACCACACAAATAAAACTTTCATAGGCCACCCACTGGCTAGAGTGGTTGGCGAAAAATAATGTACTCGCCTCTAGTAGGTCTACTCCAGTATTACAACAGTACTAGACCCTCTAGTAGTACTAGTAGACTAGATCTACTGAATACAAGGACAATAATATAATGAAAAGGCAAATCAAAATGTATTGATTTTTAATGAGTCTTTCGTACGATGTATACGCTTACTCCTCAGATGTCAGTACTTCTTAGCCGTACATGGGCGGACCTCCTGGTGGTGGTGGAGGAAAACCACTGGGTCGCGGCGGAGGAGGACGGCTGAAACCACCTGGTGGTGGAGGCGGCGGCGCTTGCAGATTGGGAGGTGGAGGCGGTAGAACGGCTGTGGGCGGAGGAGGTCTAGGTGGCGGGGGCAAGTTGGGAGGTGGAGGACGGACTGGCTGGGCAGCGGGCTTGGTTCCGTATGCAGCAGCAGCCATAGCAGCGGCACCCCAACCAGTCACAGGTTGAGGAGGTAAGGGTGGAGGTTGTCCCCAGCCTCCAGCTGCTGGAGGAGGGAGTGGTTGGGTTGCCCTGTCGCCCCAACGAGATGCTCTCGGCGGTGGGGCCACTGCTGCAGGTGGTTTGGGAGCAGCTGGTTTTTTGCTGGTGCCACGAGGATTCTTTTTGAAATCGTATAGCAGCTTCTCAAGACTAGAGTAGCACTGAGTATTCCAATTGAATCCTTTGGGAGAAATACCAATCGGGTGATGACGAGGCGTCTTGCTCAAAACAAAACGAAGGCTCGCATAGCCGGGATGCATCTCCATCCAGCACAAATGGTAGGGAATGCTACTAAGGTTGGCCTTTTTCAATTCTTGAAGTTTGTCGTCCACTTCGTCTTCAGGAAGATCCAAGAACTTTCGGTGGTTCGTCAACTCCTCCACATAATCATTCATCGGAGCCACGTAACGACCCAACAACTCGTCAATACTCCCGTAGCTTTCTCCCTGTTCGGCGAAATCATTTGGGATGAGCAACAAATCGTCACAAAACGAGTCATCCCCCAAACAACCCGTCCAGCCGCTTTCTTTACAACACATACCTTAATTTTGAGGATCTTTCCGATGCTGGCATCCGTGTCCTTTTCTTCTTCCGTGACTTCGACCACTTTGACAGAGCCAACCTTTACCACCCAATGAACAGCCAGAGAATCGCTTGACTTGCTACTGGGTCGGATCAGAGCCTCGCCTACCATCATATCACCGGCTTCGCGAATTTCCTCGTCCACTTCGTTCTGCTTGGCATTGCGGAATGCTGGATGGGCACAAGCACGTCTGGCGACCCGTCCAATCATCTTTTTGTTAGTGCCGTCGTCCATGGCATTATCATTGATGCTCAGGTTCAACGCTTCTAGGCGCATCTCGCGCTCATTTCTCTTTTCCTCCTCAATTCGAGAAGCAGCAGCCATATCAAAACATCCATCCAGCGGTGATAAGGACGGAGGACGTTCCCACAAACTTGGACTCTTCTTGAAGTCTTCCATTTTCAGACTCATGTCGACGCACATGTGTTCTTTCTTCACTTCTGTGACAATTGCTGTGACAACAGTGCCAACAGTCACAACGTCTTCCGCCGCTTCCACGTGCTCGTCTGCCAGATTACGCAATGGAATAAAAGCGGGAATATCTCCCTCCAACTTAACGCGAGAGCCGAATTCTCCGTTGAGCACAACCTTTCCTGTCACTTCTTTCCCCGGCCGCAAAGACTGGTCAATTTCGCCAGTAATCAAGCGGAAGAGTCGGTCGCCCTGCAGCGGTTCCATGGGCACTCGAGGGTCGATAAACGGTAAACGAAATTCCCATTTAATCATTTGAAGTTGACTGTGCCACTTTCCTTTACCAGTCTGCTCAATGATGTTCGCAAATGCCTCCAAATCGAGCTCCTCGACCTTGTCACGCCACATATCGGGAGGGACGTTGATACGAGGATCCCAGTCCGGAACATTGAAGGTTGGACCGTAGCGACTTTCCCATTCTGCCTTTGTCTCCTTAAAGAGACGCTCAACTTCCTTTTGAGAATCTTCCATGACATCTCGAAAAGCTTCCATGGCGGCAGACTCTCGCTCCTTCACATCTTCTCGCTCCAAAGCATCCACGGCTATCTTCACAGCCCAAGCATTACGAATGTAGACATCTGGGTGCAAGCGTGTATTATCGAGAGGGTGCAGGAATTGGTCGGATAGCTGCTCAACGTCGCGGATCCTTAGGAACGCGACGCAATTGTTGTAGACTGTCGGACCCATTAGGCGCTTTTCTAAAAGCTCCTTTCGGCCAGCAAGAATACCGCCCACTCGTGAAACAGCCTGCTTCAAATTGGTGGCCTTTCTGGGTCCCAGACCTGGCACAAATCCGAGTAAACCGTGCAAATGATCCAATTCGCATGAAGTATTTATGTCAACCCCAACCCGAGCAACGACGCTGGTGAGCACACGTTCGTAATTTCGAAGCAAGAGCGGCTTAGGCAGCAGCTGTTGCATCGGGTGAATGTTGATGTAAAGTAGCTCTGTTCCAAAAACCCCGGCGTCGCTAGCAACTCCCCAAGCGTACGTCAATTCGCTTAACGGATCCTTGGCGTAGCGCCCAATGGAGATAGCAATCTTCAAATTGACAGCTTGGTCTGGGAATTCCTTCTTTCCCCGAATACTACGCCCAAAGAGTTGCGGAATGCTGTCGTCAATAATGTCAACATTGCAATTCCAATCGTTAACATCGTCCTCGTCGTCATAGTCAGCGTAAGGGTCTCGGTTGATCATGTCATCAAACTGCTTTCGACGCGCTTCGAAAGCTTCATCGTCCTCGTCATCTGCTTGAATGTCACGGTTCTTCCAACGGTTTACAGCTTCAAACGTCAGATCAGACAGCTTCCGAGATGCCATGCGGCTATCAAAACCTCCACCAGTACCAAGAATTACAGCTGAAGGTCGGTGTTGCAACAAAAATGTGATGACTTTCTCTCGCATCTTAGGAGAATCAATACGAGTGCCGCCGGGAATTGCCAAATGGTCTCCCATTTCGCCTCGTTCATTCAGCGAAACCAAATATGAGGCCTCCTTGGGATCATTGGAAATGCAAACTCCAACCATGGGCAAGTCTCCAGTGGGATACAGAAATCGATTGTGGTTGTGTCCAATAGCAGGAGGGCGGTACGGACCCTCCATGGCCAATTTCTCCAGTTCTTCGGCAACAGCAGCAACAGCAATCTTAGTAGCGGCTTCCTTCATTTCGCGACGCGTCTCAGCTTCAAACTGCGGAAGTAAAAAATTGGTAAGAGCAAACCTCAAGACTTTGCGTCGTTCCTCAATCCACTCTGGTGAGTCACCATCCGGGGGCATATAAACTCTTTCGAGCTCTGACATGAGAACACCAAAGTCCTGGTTTTCTGTGCTTGTCAGCTTTCTCTTATCAAGAGCAATAGAAGATGAAGGGCGGTACCAATCGTCCGGCGTTTCCAGCAGCGGCAAGTGGACATGAACTTCGACGTCTCCAGTAGCTTCTGCCTTGAGAACGTTCAGATACTGAAGGCCCGAGTTGCGTTCCCGTTTGGTCATTTCCTTTTCCAATTCGGCACATTCCGCGGGGCCCATATTGCCTTTGCGCATCGCCAGTTCATCCGAGTCCACCGGAAAGTGTTCCTTGACAGGCTTATTATGGATCAAGTGTACTCCGTAGTAGTCATGAAATGCGTCAATCGTTTCCATTCCCTTCTTGGTGGGATGTGTGGTCAATAATGCCATTCTGCGATAAAGGATTCGCAACTGCTTACGGATGCGTGGCTCATGAGCCAATTCCATGGCAGCCACATAGCGACATCCACGCAAAGGATCCTTAGCCTCAAGGTCAGCAGGATCGGCACCGGTACTTGACGAAGACAAAAGCACAAGTTCTCCACTACCCACTAATTCACCGGCAAACTCCATGGGACTTTTCGAAGCAATCGATTTGGCGATCCACAACGTCGGGTCGCCAACAGCATCTTCCCCGTCAGTCCCGACGTTTTCTCCTGGCATGGTGCGCGTAAAGTCGAACCCGCCTCGAGTCATTTGATCTTCGAGCTTGACCCCTACACGATTGGGTCCCAACAAGAAACGATAGCATATATCCCGCAATCCTTCCGATACACACGTTCGGTAAAAGTCACGGTCAAAGCGACGGCTTCGCTTGCGCTGCTTGGAGCCTTTGTCGTCGTCGTTGAAATTCCATGGTAATTCCTTTTTGCGAATGGCATCATTGCCTTCTTGGATAAGGCGGAAATAACCACTCACATCCACAATATTACGGACATCGTCTGCCATGTCCAAGAAAGTGCTGTAGTCCTGGGTATTCCACAGGGCCTCGCGTCGAATCTTTTTGGTCACTAAAAGAGCAGGGCGTTGACTTTCGAGGGATTGGCTGTTGCGCGCCTGAAGCGTCTGCAGCTGGGATTCAAGTTGGGCCACCGCCTCTGCTTTTGCCTGCAAGACTTCTTGTACTGTACTCAAGTGATCTTCCAGGTCTGTTACACGTTGTTCTCGGGCTCGTTTTTTCTTTTGTCGGTCGGTACGGGGAAAAAGAAGCGTGAGAAAACATCATAGAGTGGTCACACTTCGTCTGGTAAGACATTCACACCAAAAAGAAAAATCGTCAACATCTTTTATCTTACCTCTGCTTCTTCCTCCTTTTTCTTCTCGTTTTCCTCGTCATCTTCGTCGTCATTACCAAACAAATTATCATCGTCATCATCGTCAATCTTTGTTGATGCGAGATTTTGTTGCTTAATTTGTTCCAACTCTGCCTGGATGGACGTTTCTTTTTTAGCATTGACATCCAATTGTTCCTTCCGTTCATCCAGAGTCTTTTGCAATTTGAGAATAGTTTCTTCTTCGCTTCCCGCGGCTTCGTCTTGGTCGGTATCTCTGGTGACCGTTTCCAGAATAATTTCAACCTTTGATTTGGCAATATTCATACGTTGATATTCGGCATCGTCGTCCAAGACTAAGTGCAAGTTTTTGCTGACCGATTCTTTAGAGACTCGATCAGCTCTGTAGTGCTCGACAAAAGCCGGTTCAAGGTGATCCCGGAGCATGTACCGTAACGCGTAAACGATGGACTCCACGATGGCACGTTGATGTTCTTCGAATTCTTTGGCAGGATCTCGACCCTCTAAGACGGGAGGAGGTGTCCGAAATTCTTGCGTAATAGGAGAAATTCGACGCAAGATCCACTCAGCCTCTTCTTGTTCTCCGGGTGTAATGGGATCATTTTGGCCGGGAGGAAATCGATCAACAGATGTCTTGTCCACTTTCTGTTGTTGCACCAGATCAAAGAATCTTTCTGGGGCATCCAATTCTCGAATTTCGTCATCGCGATCGGTACAAAAATTTTCGATCAATTGGACGGGTTCGAATGCCTTACGCAACTGCGCCTTGCGCTTTTCCATTTTCTGTTTGTAGGCTGCTTGCCGTCGTTCTTGTTTGGCGATCTCTCGTTTCTGCCGCTTGAGCTTGAGAGCTTCGGCACGTTGACTTTCAGATATATCGGCCATGTCATCATCATCATCGGCGTCTCCGAATAAGTCGTCGTCATCGTCACTCATTTCCTCATCGAAATCTACTCCATAGTCAATACCGACACCCTTTTCACGATACGAAGAGCCACGACGGCCCATGAGCTCCGCTTCCTCATCTTCATCATCGTCGTCCCCTCCACCTCCGGTGGCTTTTCCTTCGTTGGCCATAAATTCCAAATAATCGGTACCAAAGATATCGCTGGCTTCTTGCAACTGCGCTTCGCTGACTTCTCCCTGTCCTCCACCGCCAGCTCCACGACGGTCGGAATTCAAAATGTCTTCTTGATCACCAATATCATCATCGATGAAGTCGTCCATTCCGTCTTCATCGTACCTCTCAACTTGAGCTCGTTTCTTTTCTTCCAACAGCTTTCGACGAGCGGCGACTTCGAAATCTTCGTCGTCTTCTCCGCCATCAAACAACCCTGCTCTCAATTCGGCTCCATCACGTGCCACAATGGCTTTGCGCTTGGCTTCGGCAGCATCGGCGGCTATCCGATCGAGTCGTTCTTGTTCGGCATGACTGACCACACCCTTGGCCTCGTTGATCAGTGCCAAATCATCATCATCGAGCTGCTCATTCATACGACGGATGCGACTGATGCCCTTTTTCTTCCTTCTACCATCGTCGTCGTCGTCGTCATCATTATCGTCGTCCGAATCTTCCAGTCCATCATCGCTCTTCTTGCGTTCATCATCGGCTTCATCGACGACAAAACCATCCTTAATGTAATCATTGGGTGCATCGTCGTCTTCTTCTTCTTCATCATCGGAATCGGCTTCGTCTCCCGATTCTTCCGCCGCATCGTCAATCCAGGACGGTTTAGAACTCCCCTTTTTCTTTTTCTTTTTTGTTTTTTCTTTTGTGCCGTCATCGTCATCGTCGTCATCATCATCATCATCGCCGTCATTATCAGCAGTATCATCAAGCTTGCGTTTCTTCGAAACTTTGGCTACAATATCATCGTCCGAGTCCGAACCACCGCTATCGTCTTCGGCCAAACCATCACTTTCGTTGTCATTGTCGTTGCTATTATTATTTGGCATCTTTTTGCACTAGAAACTTTGGATGTTGTTGGTTTGTACGCAAATGTAATGGTAACGTATATGTGTGTGGGTGTGCTTTATTGGATTGAACTGCGGAGCACACAACAACAAAAAATACAGTGAAATACGACCACTTTAACAATGTGAAGACTTTTCAATTGAAACAGCAACGACGAGAGACTCGCGACCCTTCAAGTCGACCGTTGATGATTTTATGCCTTAGGCGCTATGGTTTGTCAAGTCGGATAAAGCCAAGTGCTTCTACTAACAGTTTGACAACAAAAAGAGACGGAGCCTTTCCTTTATCAGCTATGGTGCATTTGTGTGTGTGTATGTGTGTGTGTGATTGCCCGAATTGATGGTTGCTGTACAGTGAGTGTAGTACTAGCTAGCTACCATAGTACTACTAACAGTACCCGCCTAGTAGTACTACTCTCGTCTGTCTTCTCCTAGCTACTGTAGTACGGTACTCTCCTCTACTCAGTAGCCTGGTCTACAGTAGTTGGTTTTGAGATTTTTTGATTTGACGATCGTGCGGCGCTGCACAACCGAAAGATCCTCGTAGAAAAATCTCGTAGAAAATACAGAATTTTGAGTTTGAAAAGAGGATTAAGTGTGCTACCATGGAGGAGGGTTAATTTCAAGGTTTTTTATTTTTCAAGGCATTTTGGATGACTTTTCCAGCACCAAGCATAGTCAAGTACTGCGAGTAGTGTTGGTCGTAGCTAGACTAGTACTATTATCGTTTTACTCTGATAATCTGGCTGCAAGTCCCGGCCGGCTACCGCTTCACCAGGTTCGCGATTGAGAGGTACCAGGTATTATTATTTTTATTATGATGAGCTTCCTAATAAAAAAACAAAGAAGGCGCAGCGCACCTTTCACTTTACAGCACTCACTAACAAGACTACTGAGTACTCTACTACTAGTACTGAGTATTGAACTATCTCAGTCTCGGCCATTATTATTTGCTGCCCAGTTAATAATCAAGAGAGCTACGCTTCTTGAAGCATTCTAAATTGCGACAAAGCCAACAAATATCTGTCATCTGTCATGTCAGGATGTTCCCGAGCAAGGCTTTCTGAGCTGAGATAACGGAGGAGCTGCATCGAGATCTGCAAACGTAATTGAGGATAAAGCTGTTTCTCTCCCCACAGTCTGATCATCTGGTTCCACTTAAATATTGCACCGGCTTTTTCCAGTCAGCAGGCGTCGGCACCATGGTCGCCGTTGATGCGAATTACGATCCCTACAAAGATGAGGAATTGGGACAGAAGGAGAAAATGCTGCGTCTCCTGACGCATGCAGCCAACTGTAAAAAGCCGGTCAATACTTGCCCCAATCAACACTGTAAGGCAGGAAAGATGATGTTAAAACATTTGATGCAGTGCAAAGATACAACGCAGGGCTGCAATCAAGCCTTTTGTGCCCCTGCCAAGTTGGTCTTGAAAAATGGACCGAAAATTAAAGAGGCCGCCGCCAAAAAAGCAGCGGAAGACAAAGCGAAAGCCAAACCACGCAATCCACTAAATCGCAAACGTCTTCGACCAGGTCAAATCTATGCCCAAGAACAGGCTGCATCGTACGTGCCGGTAAAAAGTGTGTCGAAGGATTTACGAAATTCGCATCTACTGAGACCCATGTCCAAAAAGAAGCGGTCCAAATTAACACGGAAGTCTATGATAACAATTCAAGAGTCCAAGTACGAAGATCGTAACAGTGATAGCTGTAATGACAGTAGTGGGAGTGAATTCTCGTCGAGCAGCGAAGAAGGGGACGATGAAATCAGTTCGGCGTCCGAATACTCCTCGTCTTCGAGCAGTGATAATGGGGACGATTCTTCCGACAGCAGTAGTAGCAGCAGCAGCAGCGACGAAGATGAAGAAGAACATTTTTTCCGGGAAGCAGCCTTCTTTAAAACCATTCAGAGACAACGTTTAAGACGGGGTAGTATGTCCCAAGACACCACGCCAATGAACGATGCCTTTCTTCCGGGAAGTGCTGCCGGGGATAAGAAGCCATTTGTGCCAGTACGGATACCATCTCAGCGAGGTCGTCCAGAGGATCGTGAGTCAGCTGGATTGGGGACCCAAAAAAGCTTACTGGATCACTCTGATCGTAACATTACAGCACCACAACGGAAACCTTCCTTGACAGGGGACCCCGAAGATATCATACCTCTTCCTGCTGCAATGTTATCGGATTCCAGCCATGGCTCTTTGGAGGAATACGACAAAAACCCCATGCCTCCAGTGCGACAAGGTTCCGTTCGGGACATAGACGAAGAACCACGCCGAGATACTTTTGACTCGCAATTATTGGACCGGGTTGTTGCAATTAGCGATAGCAGTGAAAGCTACAGCGATGAGGGTAGCAGCAGTGATAGCAGTGCTACACACAGCGACGAAGATGGCAGTGAGGAGGATGTTTTGCAAACTCAGCCTTTCATTGAAATGGAGCAAAGTAAAAAGAATGAAGAACAAGAATCTATGACGAAGGCTGACGGCGGCACTTTGGCAAAGGAGAAACCTACAAAGAGTGACAGTCAGAGTGGTTCATCTCATGTTTCAGACCCAGATGAGAGCGCGGCTAATAGTACGGATGGAAGCTGCATCTCGTCGTCATCATGTAGTAGCGCTGGCGATATTTTAGAGAAGATCGTAGAAAGAGCTGAATCCAGGGCCACTTTATCTGTCAAAAAGGCCGCAAAGGAAAGCTCAAAAGAACAGCCAAAAATTGCAGCGAAGAAAGAAGGAATGTCCAACCGAGAAATTACGGCTGGGAAATTCAAGCCTATAGCAACGCAATTACAGCGAAAGCAAGCTGATACTCAAAACAAGAGGAATGCGCTGAGCAAGGGGATCAACGGGACATCAAAAACAACCACTGCGCCGACGAGTCAAATGGGAAGGACTACAACTAGTAGCGAAATGGAAAAGGGGGGTGCTCCTTCAAAAATCGAGAGAAATACTTGTAATCCAAAGCCAGATTATATACAAGAAGTGCCGAGAAAGGCAGATTCATCGAAAACTCTAGCCGAAATGATTGCCAGCAGAAATGCACGCCTGAAAGAATTGGATTTACCAAAACAGCCTGCCAATATGGTTGGATTTTATTCACTGGGTATTACGACGGAGAGTTTACCCGAGAAGAAGCGACTAGAAAACAAAATGCCCGAGAAAAAAGTCGAAGCGCAGGATAAAATTTGGGTGCCCCCAGACATATCAGATTTTCTCAAAACGCCAACGGCCGATCCTGGCGAGGTTGATACATCGATCAATCTTCATGTTCCAACCGGTACCACTGTAAAATGGCAGACCCTTGATACAGAAGAGAAGCGGTCAGCAAATGCCGAGGACGACGACGACTACTTGTCTGGGATCGTGGATAGTGCAGATGCATGGAAACCGCCGAAGATCAGAGATCTGCCTAGTTTGAAGGCTGAGAACTTAGAAATGGACCTTGAAGACTGGAAGCCGGTGGATGGAAACGATAAAAAGTCCATGATAAGAACACACCGAACAAAGCACCCCAAAGCGAAAAATGATGCAAAGAAAGTAAGGCCAACTGGTGCTATTTGGGTTCCTCCAAACGCTGCGGATGTCGCGAAAGGATTGGTCCCATCAGATTCTGATTCGAATAGTTCTTCGGGTTCGGATACTAGCTCCAGCTCGAGTGCTCGTAATGCAATTTTGAGTCTCTCAAGTCAACCTGATGAAGGGGACGACAAAGTCAAAATTTTTTTTATTAGACATAGAAAGGGAGATGATGGACGGCATAAGATTGGGTCCAAGTCGTCAAAACAGGGTTCTGTGGCTGTACAGCCAAAGAAGACGACAGCAGTTTCTGCGCAAGCTCCGAAATCTTCCATATTTTCCCTGCTTGCTTCCGATTCTGACTGTGGCTCTAACTTGAGCAATGACCAAACGAACAAGCCAGAGGCACCGCCGAACTCCACCGTGGTAGCAAAGATCGTGAAAAAGAAGAGATCGTTTCTGGACGATTCGAGCAGCGACGAAGACGGCAGTAGCATAGTTTCATCAGACGACGAAGGCCACCCCTTGCGGGCCAAATCCAGTGCCGTGCCGGTTAAGAGCACAGAAGAGATAGCAGCCGAAAAAGCCAAAAAAGAAGCTGAGGCCGAAGAAGCTCAAAAAGAAAAGGAGCGAGTAGCGAGAATGAATGATATCTTGGAACAATGGAAAACAAACCAAAAGGCGGGGCTAGCAGGAGTAGTGAAAGTTCCAGACAGATCCGTTTCCAACCAAGGCAGAGATCCAACGAGCATGGACGACGAGAAGAAAGAATCCAGGCCCAGTAATACAATTTCAGGTAGCTGTAATGGAAGTTCCTACCTGAAATCAAAAAATGATCCCGTTCTGGCTGCCGCTGCCGACAAAAAGCCTCAAACGACAGCTGCTTCTACTTCAACTGAGACTAAGATACATGGCAGTACGGCTGCCTTCGCAATATGGCACACCACGGCAGGCAATTCCAAATCCAAGACTTGGAACAAACAGCAGGATACGTTTCTGGCTTCTGAACTTCCAAAAGCCACCCCAACTCGAGTTGAATCACCGTCGACCAAATTCCACGAATTAGAAACGACGGAAATTAGATTCAGCATCTCCAATGAAGCACCGGGGAGGCCAAGCATGCCGAGTGCTGTAATTCTTAGCAAACAATTGTCATCCTTGTCATCAAAAAAGGAGAATACACCAGAAAAACAGACCATGCCAATACTTGCTCACCGGTCCGGCATCTCTAACGAAGCGCTAGGGAGGCCAAGCATGCCGAGTGCTGCAGATATTAGCAAACAATTGTCAACTTTGTCATCAAGAAAGGAGAATACGGCAGGGAAACACGCCATGCCAACTCCTGCTAACAGACCGGGCAAGCCTGCCATGCCAAGTGCTGCAGTTCTCAGCAAGCAATTATCTTCTTTGTCATCGAGAAAAGGTGAACGTTCTGCGCAATCAAGAACAGAACCACCAAAGACGAACTTGTCACAGTCAGCTCTGCTGAACAATGAGCTAGAATCTGTTTTGGCAGGCCGAAACAAACTACTCAAAAAGCCCGACCCCCCTGTCGCAGCTAGCAAGGGAGCAACGATGGACCCATCGGGGGGCGTCTATCCGCTTTCAGATATGTGTAAGTCTGCGCAATTAAACAATGAGTTATTGTCTGCCTTGGCTATCCGAAAAAACAAGCCGAGACAACAGTTCCCCACTCCATCATCGTCGTTCCAAAAAGATCCCCAATTAACAATATCAAGCAATGCCAACAGTGAGTTAGCCCTGGCTCTTGCTCAAAGAAAGGGCAAAGTAGCAGTCGCAACGAACTTTAGCAGTACCGAGCAACGAGAAGAGAGCACCACTCCATTGAAAGCATTCACAGTCCCATCATGGTTACAACAAACCACAGTCGGCTCGTTGTTGGGCGACAAAAACACACTTTCTACTGCAAACTCGTCAGTCCCCACTTCGCGAGAACACCGTCAAGAACGAAACAAAAAATTAGAAGAAGTTCCAACGCTTGCTTCCCTCTCGTCTTCCATGCCGTTGTCCGTTGCAAATGCCAGTGCTGGCGGCACCATTAAGAACAGGCCGCCACAGTCAGTGTGGAGAGCGAAGCGAAATGATGAAGTTGCTTCTGCGCAGAAGCAGGAGAAGAAAGACTCAGTGCCTTCGCCGCCCAAGATTACTCGTTCTGCCGAAAAAGAAAGTTCACTGGCAACATCATCGTCGACCAAACCGAATGCCACTACCAACAACAAGGAAGAAAAGGAGCCGGCAACGGACTGGTGGGTGTTGGAAGAAAATCCCAATGATTGGTGGTCCGGCGGGACTAACGCCGCTCTGGAAGCAGTTGTTATGGCAGCCTTGGGGCTTTAGTTTCATTATAACTGTAAATACTGATAGCTAATCCTACCATGAACTTTATTATACCTACAATCTCTTTTGGACTCCTGCCTCCTACTACTAGCAGTGGCAATCATTGTATGGTAGACCCACCTACAAAACTAGGCAGTCTACTCGTTCTAGCTACTAGAGTAGTCTACTGTATTCGATAACTTGAATCAACTTTTGTCATCATAATCGTGAATGATCCTCCTTGTGGAGCGATTTCATTGGTCGTTCCAAGATCCGGGAATCACCAACTAAGTTGAAGTCTTTGAAGCCAAAAATCGTCGTGCTAACTTTTCGTTTTCTAGTAGATTCACACAGGCAGCCATATTGTTATTAATTTATTTTTCTCTACATTTATTTTTTATTCTCTGGCTCTTTGCAAGCAAGCGAGAGATACAAGTAGACCAGCAATTTCGGCAAAGAGGCTTGGTTTCTTATTTCTTTATTTTTGAAGGTAACAATAAATCGCCATGAAGCTATCTGTCGCTAGTGCTGCCTTGGCATTCGCTGCTTCGATTGATGCCTTTGCACCCAGTGCTCGATTGCAACAACAACAACAACGATTTCTGGCCACACTTCAAATGTCAACAACCGAGGAAGCTCCTGCTACTAGCATCGAAATCAACAACAATAAAAACGTTGCCCAGACGGAAGATACATCTCGCGAAAAAGTTATGACATTTTCGTACGACATGTCCCTGGAAGAAAAGTACGAGAAGCCAACGTATCCTGGAACTGGAAATGGAATGTCTGGCGGAGAAGATGGAGATAACGAATACGACATTATCGTGATTGGCTCGGGTATGGGAGGACTTTCCTGTGCCGCCTTGAGTGCCAAGTACGGTTCGAAGGTTCTCTGCTTGGAATCTCACATTAAAGTCGGAGGAAGTGCCCACACGTTTAGTCGCATGCATAACGGAGGCAAATATTCGTTTGAGGTCGGACCTTCTATTTTTGAAGGTCTGGATCGCCCCAGTTTAAATCCTCTTCGAATGATCTTTGATATCCTGGAAGAGACAATGCCCGTGGAAACCTACAAGGGATTGGGATTCTGGACACCGGAGGGGTACTGGCGATTTCCCATTGGAAGTGCTCAAAAGTTTGAGGATTTGTTGATGGAACAGTGCGGAGAAGACGGCCCGAAAGCCATCCGGGTGAGTTACATTGTAAATTTTGTGGTTTACTGTATACATTATTATTTTCAGAACAGGTTCACCCAATTTTTCAATTATTTAACCACGCCAAAACAATATTATTTAATTGTTAGGAATGGAATGCCCTTCGCGATCGTCTGGCTACTTTGGGGGGTTCCACCACTGCTGTCTCTCTTCTTAATCTTCGTCAGGATGTTGGATTCCTCTCCTCAACTGCGGGTGCGCTTCCATTTGTTGCGACACACCCTGACGTATTTGCGGATCTTCCTCTCACATTTGATGATCTTTCCAAGACCGTCGATGAAATTATCACCGTCCCTTTCGTTCGCAACTTTATTGACTGCATGTGCATTTTCTGCGGATTCCCCGCCAAGGGAGCCATGACAGCCCACATTCTCTATATTCTGGAACGATTCTTTGAGGAATCGGCGGCCTTCAGTGTCCCCATTGGCGGAACATCACAATTAGGCGAAACCCTCCAACGCGGTCTTGAAAAATTTGGTGGAAAGCTACAAATGAACGCCCACGTTGATGAAATCATTGTCGAGAATGGGCGTGCTACTGGCGTGCGACTTAAGAATGGCAACGTTATCAAAGCCAAGAAGGCTGTCGTGAGCAACGCTACTCCTTTCAATACTGTCAAAATGATGCCGGCAAAGGAAGACGAACCCAAAGCTCTCACCAAATGGAGGGATGAAATGGGAACCCTTCCACGTCACGGCGCCATTAGCCACTTGTTCCTGGGAGTTGACGCCACTGGTTTGGACCTTTCCCATTTAGAAGACCCTGCACATTTAGTGGTCCAGGACTGGAATCGATCCATGCAAGATTCCCAGAATCTCTGTTCCTTTTTCATTCCATCCTTACTCGATAAAAGTGTATGTCCAGAGGGCAAGCATTGCATTCACGTCTATTCGTCAGGAGGAGAGCCTTACGAGCCATGGGAAAAGCTTACTCCTGGAACCGAGGAATATGAAGCGTATAAAAAGGAACGCGTGGAAATCCTGTTCAAGGCAGTGGAAACGGCCATTCCTGATATTCGCGACCGATTAGAATTCACCATTATTGGATCTCCTTTGGCCCACGAAGCTTTCTTGCGAAGAGATCGTGGTACATACGGCATGGCTTGGGCTGCAGGAAGCTCGGCACCTCAAGCAGGATTGCTGGGGAAGGTTCTACCATTTCCATTCCCCAATCTCAAGACCCCCGTGGATGGCCTTCTCCGTTGCGGTGACTCGTGTTTCCCTGGAATCGGTACACCGAGTGCTGCCGCTTCCGGCGCCATTGCCGCCAACACCATGACACATGTGGACAATCATTTGCAATTATTGGCAGAGGCTAGCAAAAAAGATCCTCTATACAAGTTCTTGGATCCTGGATTCATGGGTCAAGTGTACAAACCTTTTGTACAGGGTTTTACACCCAGCGCGGAATTGAGAACAAGCCGTTTCCAAGCTGGAGCAGGGGTTGCACCTGTGGACTATTCTGCTCAGAATGCCGAGCGAAATGCAGTCGCAGGTGAGTAAATTGGTTCGACCGAATGGAGCTGTGTCAAAATGTTGCTACTTCTTTAGATAACAATAGCTCGTACATAGTTGAAAAAAGAAAGCTGTACAAAAGTGCAATGTGTGTTGAAGTGGACCTCAACGTTAACAGTTGCCATAGAACGAAAGCTCAGCCACTACTCATTTCTATTATAGACGAGAACTGTAAAATGAAAGTGAACAAAAATCCAAAATTGGGTCGCTGCAAACCTGTTAAAGATAGCTAACCCTGTCGTTCATTGGTTTGGTTTGATAATTATTGTTATCAATCCTTTGTCATCATTCACCAAGTGGTAAAAAAGTGTTCGTATCCCGACTTCGCATACAGTAGTATTCCAGGAAAGATCAAAGAGAGCTTGAGAGCGGATTCGGACCACCGACCTCTTCATTACTAATGAAGTGCTCTAACCAACTGAGCTACACAAGCTGTACACCGGGAGTTGTACTTCTGGAAAATGTAAGAAAAAGAAAAGCTTGAGAGCGGATTCGAACCACCGACCTCTTCATTACTAATGAAGTGCTCTAACCAACTGAGCTACACAAGCTTTATAACATTCTAGTTGTTACCGTTGCAGTAAATTTAATTACATAAGGAAATAAAATGAGAGATCCAATAAGACAGTAATCTTAGTTTTCAGTTTTCATTGCAAGGACCATTTTTACGCTTTCAAGTAGATGCCCGTGGATAGTGAATATTTGTGTCCTACCAGAGCTTCCGTGTAACTCTAGAGATACCTCGCTGAAGTACCAAGCGTTGTTGTACACCTCAATAGCAAGATTTCTTCTTGCAGTAAGACTCAAGCATCACAATCTTTCGATTGACCGAGCCGCTCTATTTCGGAACTCGAAAACCATCAGTTTGCACTGTGGACCAATGTCTCAAGATTTTGCATGCCAAGATGTCACTCGGGCCTACAATTAGCGAATATCGATGACTCTTGGACGTTTTGGTGAAATAGTTGAATGATTTCTGTGTTGATCAAATGCTGTTCAAATAATCGATTGAATGCTCTCCTCTTAAATTCTACATCATATTGTTCCTGCTGCAAACTGCAAACCGTCTCTACTGGCCATTCCCATAGCGGAATCCCTTCCGTCTGAAGAGTTAAACTGGATAGGCATGGAAGCAAAGAATGGTTGTTTTGATACGACGTCCTGCTAGGAGAAACAGCACTTTCCACCGGAATTCACTTGTGTGGCTTATGATCGCTACTATTATGCTCTGCCTGCTTGGGCACACTGCTACTTTTGCATGCGTTTGGACACCCCTAGTTGTTTGCCAGCTTCGTCACTAGTGATGACTCTGACGTCCAGAAGCTTCTGCTTCCCCCCACGACGATACTGTTGTTCATGACAGAGTTGTTGATCTTATCTCGATATACTGAATGTCGTTTCTGGTCATACTTTTCTCGTTCATGCTTTAAAGCTGAATTAAATCTTAATTCTAGAGCTCCGGAGAGTCTATAGGCCACCATTCTGTCACTACGACTTCATATATTCAGTGCACTTTCGACGTGTGGGAGCGTTCTGCAACTCAGTAATTCAAAATATATGGTATGATCAGAAATGAAACAGTGCTTGGAATGACTACATCATCAAGACCTGTCGCAGCAGCGGGAGTCTCTCGTGTTCGTAAAACTCGTCAACGAGCAATTTCCGATGTTGTTATCTCTTGTCATTATCGCATTTACTGTGGGCAATGTGGCACCAAGCGATCAGCAAGGGTGGGAGCAGCTCCACACGACACATAATAGAGATCCTGTGAACTCAAGGCTTTTCCTTGGACTCCTAAAGATTTCTTTAGAAACAAAGCAAACGATCAAGTGAGAAACGTAGTCAAAAGGTCCTGCCAAAATGAATGAAGCCAAAGCCGTAGGGGTTGTCCAATAGAAGACTGACATGAATTCCGTGGCGAGACAAGATATGGCAAAGTCAGGACACTTGCCAAAGCAAGTAGACAATTGGCACAAAAACTGCACCCATCGTCAGACAATTCCAAAAATGCCTGTAGGCGAGATTCTCAATAACGAAAATCTCTGAAGATTCCATGCTAATAATTTCCGGTGGTAAAGTTTGATCTGGCATCCGCATGAAGGTAACTCGTGTGTAAAAAATGATGCTAATAAAAACAGCAATCGACACGGTACCGAAAAAGGATGCAACGGTTCGGCTCTGCTGAAAGCTGTAGAAGCGCCAAACAGAAAACAGCCAGGCAAACAGAGAGAAATCTCGTACCTTCCTTTGGTGATGCTGCAAGTATTTGATCGAAATCTGTGAGCATGATTTCTTCTTCTTTTGTTTCTTGGGAGCGCAGAAAGATAATAATATAGTAAGTGATAAGAGCCTAGAGTGGAAAAATTGATAGCATTTTAGACATGTATCTCGCTTGTCCAGTTCAAAGTTCAAACTAGACGCATACACAAAACACACTGCAAAAATCAGCCATACAAAAAAGGGGAAAACGTTGTCGGGGAGCTACTAGCACTTGCATCGTAGGGCATCGAAATACATTGCTAACGAAAATCTCATCCTATTTTCCTCTTGCACTCCCATTAAAAATTCAATGTAAACTTTTACCAGATTGTCATGGAGTAGAAAAGGACGATTTGGTTTGTCGAGGGATGCGATTTTTGTAAAAGAACTGTGCATTCCGACGAAACAACAAATTAAAAAAAAACACACACGCACAATCAGATGATGTAATGGGCTCGGAAATTTAAGCATATTTTTGGTGATCATAAGGAAAAGAAAAAATTCACGGAAAGATTTTATCGTCATTGCCATCATCGACATGCCCAACTGCCCAAAAACCCAACAGACAACAAACAACAAAACAAGAAACGACCAGGTAAGGAACGAAACAAAACCATCTCTCACCTCTACTGCATCATTGCATCCTGCTCATTTTGAAGCATGTCCAGACAACCATTTTTGTTGTTGGAAAGGGTTGGATTGGAGGCACAAAACTCCTATTGTTTGTAACAGGTACCGTACTACAGTAGTAGGGGTATTCTTGTACAGATCAAAATCAAATAATGCAATGGACGAAGAGGAAGCAGGAAATCTGGTGGACACAGTTGTTACCTCAAACTGGTACGTCTGTGTCAACCGGCTAAATAAAGTCGCTCACTTGTTTGCAAATAATGCAAAAAGTTTCATAAAAGATCTCGAGTAAAAAAAAATCTAACATGAAAAAACGACAAGAGTAACATGTGCATCCTTCTGTTACTTCGATTCTAGATACTACTACTACTACGGAGTGGTAGTAGGCAGGAAGCCTTCAAGGATAATCAATTGTTTGCTCTCCATTACTGTATCTGCCTTTTAATCAGACAATCACAAAAATGAATTCCATCGGAAACTTCTTAACTTGGTCCAGCAGAGGTAGCCGATGCATTAACTGCATCCTCTCGTCAACTACAACTACAACTACAACTACAACTACAACTTCACCAAACTCGGCAGCTGCAAAGACAGCACTTGTTTTAGCCGCGGCTCTCGCTTTGGGAACAGCTTGGGCATCTGCATTTGTTGTTCCGTCGTCGAGAAGCAGTCATATTAACATGGATAAGAAATCAAAGCTTGATCAACACCAACAATGGAGACTGAGATATTATTCATCGCCATTGTGGAGAATCCTTCCATCACAGCCGTTCCTGCCAACTGTCCATTGCGAAGCACACCAACCATTATCAAACACCGATTTATTGGAGGAGGAACCAAACAGCAACCTTCCTTACATGGAAGATCTTACCACGAATAATGGTATCTATAAACGGATGAATCCACCGTCTCGTATGGAAGAACAAAGTCATGCCATTGTTCAGTTATTGCAACCACACAAATTGGAATGTTATGAACTGTATCGTCATGTTATCAATACAGCCAAGGCTGCTCCAATATCGACATCTTCCATACCATCATCAAGTCATGTTGTTACTGCGTTGGTACGAGTGGGCGGTGCACTGGATGGCCATCCTGGTATAATTCATGGTGGAATCCTGGCATTGTTATTGGACGATATTTTTGGATTTGCATTTTGGTCCATTGGAGTTCCTACAGCCTTCACCGCCAATTTAAACTTGGACTATCGAGCCGCTTTACCGTCCAATTCCACAGTCTTAATTCACGTCTTTTTAGAGCGGTGGGAGAACAGGAAATTGTATTTTCGAGCGGATATCAAGTCGTTGGACGGAACGACTGTCTATACGGAAGCAACAAGTTTGTACATTATTCCTCGAGCCGCATGGAACGAGATGGGACTCGACAGTGAAGAAGTGGATGCATGAGCAAGATAGCTAGGACTACAGTGGACTGTATCATTAAAAAATCATAGGCTAGTTATCATTCATTCCACAACTACTAGAGGTCAACTCTGTTCTTGTGTGGCGGACCAGCACATATGCCAAGTTCTTTTCGAGGCAGTTGCTCAAAGACTCATTCATCAACCTGAAAGCCAAACCGTAGTTGGCATTCTGATTTGATTGCTGCCGTTATTCGTACACACGAAAACTTTGAAATTGTTCTTCCATCCATTGTGGAGGTGCTTAGCCCATTGTCAATTGTTCGCTCAGCAACTACGGCAGATACGGATCAAGTAGAACGATGAAAGAGCGTAGAAATGGAATATTATATACTATTGTAGTTGTATTAGTGTAAATAGGGTTCGTATGTAGCGTTTAGCCGTTAAGCAGCTGGTGCCTGAGCATGTTTTTCGTATTCGGACAAAAACATCAAGTTCAGAGAGAAGAACTCAATGTCCTCCTCGTTCAGGGCTTCGAGGCAATCGTCCGACGAAAGGATACGATCCATTAGTAATCTGGATGACTCAGCTCCGTTACGATCGTAGAATTGACTTCCACTAATGATACTCATGTTGTTGGCCAGCGCCAAGAGCACCATGATATCCATATCGTTCAAGACATGGGAAGCTTCTTCTAACATGGCAAATGACATGTTATACAGTTGCATCGCTCTGCGAAGTCCACTGGATTTGCCGGACCGATTTGCCACCAGCTGTTGACCTAGCCCCATGTTGTATAGAAGTACGGCGGGAACAGTGTGCTCATTTCCTTGGACAAAATGTTCTCGCTCTGAAGTTATGATAAAGGCGCGACTGTAGACAGATACAATGCTGTTTTCACAGGAAGAGCGAGATGCCTTGACACACTCGTGTGGAGGGTCGCGGACAGAAACTGCGTGCAGAATGACGCTATCTAATTCATCTTCTCGTTTTTCAACTTCCATGGCTTCGTCTGCTTGTTTCAGGACAGCGCGGAAGGATTCCAGAGCTCGCCGCAGGACTAGGTGACTTTCTTCATGCCTTCCTTGCGTTAGCAACGACACGGCCTCCGTGTTTAGGTCGATTACTTCGGAGGAGCTCATGGTATACCAGGGTATTGCGAACAGGAAATATTTGGAGAAATAAGTAATTATTGCGGCCAACAAAAATAATGAACCTACAGAACTAACGTCGCTGGGGCAGTGAAATGGCAGGAAAGTCCCAGCTCATCGGTACTAACACTAGTAGTACCTGGTACCTAGTACTACCAGGGTACCTGGTACCTGGTACCTGGTACCAGGTAGCTAGAAGTAAATACGAACGGTTCATTAAAGCCGGGAATAGATAATTTTATTTAATAGCATTCCACTGAGGCCTGTCCATTTCAACTATTCGTAACGATGGCGCTGTAATGGTCAAAATGTAGTAAGACGATTGTGCGACAATGATCCACTACCTGGTAGACTACTACTGGTACCAGTAGGTACCAGGTACCACTACCAGGTATGGTACTTAAGTATCGTGCATTATTAGTGCTGTAGACCCTTTGAACAATCGAATTAAAATTGCCTAGCGGAGAGGTTAAATTAATAATAGCCAACTGAAAGGACGTTCATGGACATCAGGAAAGATGGTCAATAAATCTGGCAACTAGTATTACTACGAAGTACCGTAATACTAGCTACCTGGTAGTACCTAGTAGTAGGCTGAGGATGATTTCCACTGACGAAAAAAAGGCCTCCGGTCGCTCTTGATGACGTTTGAGTTGCAAGGAAAAAATAGACCTACAGTAACAGGTACCTCTACTAGTAGACTAGTATTAGTACCTGGTAGTACTGGTAGTCTATTACCACCAGCAGGTACCACAGCTAAAGAAGAAGAAAAATTCAAGAAGAATATGGAAGTCTTATTGGTATTATTACTCGGAGGAAAGCGTTACCAGCAGGTACTAGTACCACGTACCAGGTGGTAGTCATCATCAAGTATCAAGTACCACGTAGCAGGTAGCAGGTAGCAGGTAGCAGGTACTCCGTACCAGGTAGCAGGTACCAGGTACCAGGTACCAGGTACCAGTACTCCTTCTCTTGCTGGTAGTACCGTAGATTTCGCCGAGTTGCCATAAAACTCTACCAGGTACCAGGGTACTACTACTCCGGAGGAGTACTTCAGCAGTACTCGGAGAACCAGTTACCCGTAGTACCAGGTACCCGTACCATCAGGTCCCCAGAAATTAATCCGTGCAACTAGACTAGTAGAGACAAGACTCTAGTAGATACCACGGAGAAAATCATTATGTGGTGCAGTAGAGACAGGGATACATACATGCAAATAATATCTCGAGCGAACGCTACCGCGTTCTCTCGACTATGCCAGCTCTCTAGGGCTACATTCGGCTAGGTAGGGTGGTTTGGAGAAACTCGGCAATTTACTAGGGCCGACCTTTTCTCCGTTCCGAGGTGCCCGGGTGAGAGGGCAGACCGCTAGGGTTGCTCTCACACTCGGGTAGCCAAT
>Ga0100392_1001439_pt1 | contig 22121 bp, 11 predicted proteins | sample CryGeymeta201516_FD_81548 | JGI IMG/M metagenome (GOLD analysis project Ga0100392, IMG submission 81548) | Groundwater microbial communities from Crystal Geyser aquifers in Utah, USA - Crystal Geyser metaG 2015-16 | ecosystem: Environmental > Aquatic > Deep subsurface > Groundwater | place: USA... | reverse complement strand
TTTGACAATAGCTTTAGTCTCGAAGAGTCTGGCGGTTCTCTCGGTGGCTTTGGTAGCTCACACCACTCGATGGATTCCTCGACTCGCTATAGCGATTCTCATTTGTCAATCAATAGCAATTTATTAACCGTCGAGGAGGGACACGAATTTGAAGGCACACCTCCTTTTAAGGTGGTTACTGCCCACGATGTTGTTCTCGAAGACGAAGAAGAAGATGACGAATCTCCTCACGGAGGATCTTTTAGTCTAGGTTCTGGTCATGGGGACTCTTTTCACGATAAAGGGGCTGCTAATTGGTTAGATGGACTTCCGACAGATGATGCGGGACAAGGAGAAGATATGGTAGGATATGGAAGCACTGCAAAACCTTTTAAAGACGCGGGTTATACTTCGTTCTTTGACGAGTCCATGGCCAACTTTGATCTATCCGACAAAGAGACGCAGCAACTACAAAAACTGGCCTATATCTCCGAGCAAATGACACACGTGATGGAAGGGGAGGAGGAAAGCGACGAAGAAACTTCTTCTTCTTGTTTTTCTTCAGAATCTGATGGCTCGCAAGAGTCGGGTGATTTCGATATACCTGGTCTGATCCCCAACGACGAAGAACCATTGGAATTCAGTCTGCCTGGCCTAGGCAAACAGCCAGCTGAATATCATTTAAACTTTTCGGATGAGGCGATAGATGCCCAGGCCCAGGACAAAGCACCGCCACCACCATGCTTTAGCACACCAAGGACTGGTGGTACCGAATCGATTCCATCAACAGAAGTAACTCGTTCACCGGTAAAACGCAAGCCCGTGCCGAAGCGAACACTTGGTTCCAGGGCTGCGGGTGTCCCTCGTCAATTGAAGAGTGTGGAATCGCTGACTGACGGCGAACACAATAAATCTGACGACGATGAGAGGAGCAAGCAGCCCACAGCTCCACAACTCCTTGGTGGGATGGCACTTACAATCGACAACGCAGGAGGACACTTTGGCGAGTCATCTGGACCTCTCACATTGACTGTGGACAATGCGGCCGGTCGACCGTCTCGTCAGACTTTAGGAGGTCACAGCGGACCCGGTACTATGAGCAACAATAGTATGTCGAGTGCAAAGAGTAACAGGAGCACAATGAGCGGTAGGAGTGGCAGGAGCTTGTCCTCAAAGGGCATGACTTCAGCAGCTCACAGGCTGTCCATGTTTAGGTTGAAAAATGTAGACCTGAGCAAGTTACGGCATGTTGACGGAGTGCAGTCAAATACTGGGGCTTCCAAAGTTGGTACACCCCAAAAACGTGGATCCCGACCAGAGCTGGTCCGTCGAAATACATGTGGTACCTTGCACGTTGGAACCACCATGTCGACACCTGACAAAGACGCAACCATCAAAGTGAGTGCCAGTTGTTTGTTTTGATTTATACTATTGCTCCATTATTGTTTTTACTAACTCATCCATTTCTCCCCCCAAAAGTGCGTCGCTGGTGTATTCCGCGCTCACATTCTCCAGTCCGAGAGTATGGAAACGCCTTCTGAAATGAATAACTTTCAAATTTTTAATGATTTGGAGTCACAACAGAGGCAGAGTGCTAAACGAAGAGGCCTTGAACCCCAGCGCTCTCAGCGAAGTGCAGCCATGCAACCTGTGCCTTCCCTGGATCAAATTACAACATTTTACCGGGATGTCTTCAAACGCGCCCAGATGGAATACGACTGTATTATCATCTCCCTCATCTATGTCGAGCGTCTCATCAAAACAACTCGAGGAGCACTTCGACCAAACGCAGGAAATTGGCGCTCAATTTTGTTTAGTTGCATGGTCCTTGCCAGTAAAGTATGGGACGACTTATCAATGTGGAATGCTGACTTTAGCCAGACGTGTCCGAATGGTGTGAAATTCTCTTTGAAACGTATCAATGAGCTGGAAGTCGCAATCCTCTCCGCCTTGAGCTACAAAGTCAAAGTTCCGGCCAGTGAGTATGCAAAATACTACTTCCTGCTGCGATCCATGTTGATCAAGAGCGGGCTGGTAAGAGAGGACTCGGACGCTTCGAATCCTCTGGATGTCGAGGGAGCAAAGCGTCTGCAGCAAGTATCCACACAATTTCAATCCAATATGGGCGCGACAAAACGTCAGATGCGAAAAGTCAAGAGCATGCGGAGTCAGAGCATGGGATACAACTTCAGCTCGAAAGCGGGAAGCGGATCAAGGAGAGCTGGGAACTTGGAAAATGTCGTGAAAATGGGAAATGGAGCATAAGCATAGTATTACAAAATATTCACTAACAGCTACAACCTGTAGAATTGACAATCCTTGTCTACCCAGTATTGTCTTGGGAAACAGAGTGGTGGTGTACATCAGGTTGTACTACAACCTGAATTTTGGAAAGTGGGGGTGACGTGAGATATCAGAAGATCTGCTGAAAAGTATCCCCAACTCTTATTACCGGTACTACTTAATGACTTGCGTTAGCACTACTACTATCAGGGATAGTAGTACTACTCCTACCATGGTGGTGTCCGAGTAGTCTACTACCGTGGTACCATTCCTGGTACTAGTAGTACTATTAGACTACTAGTACTAGACACTACTGTAGTAGTACTGGTAGTTTGTCCTCGAGCCTATTTCCCAGATGTCGATCTTGTGTCCCGTATTTTGCCGCGCTTTTATCAGTGAGGGGTACCATAGACTTAGTTAGAATTTTCGTCAGGAAGCCGTTGAGTTTCAATGGATTTGAAAAGCACTCCGTTTTCTCTTAATAAGACCCACTAAAGCACTTCCGGGCTGTTAATTAGAGTACTCATACTCCAGGCCACGAACGACCTCCATTGAACTTACAATACCGGTAGGTCAAACAATAGTGTGAGTACTAGTAGCAGACCATTACTCCATTCAAAACTGCATCATTTACGACAACTGTGTAAAGACACTCCTACCTCCTACTCCATCAACAACTTCCCTTCCCTCAACTTATACAAGTACTACAGTAGCTAGCTAGCTAGAAGATAAGTTAACCAGACTATCAAGAATCAAGAAACATGGGAGTTGAAACAGCAGTGCCGGCGGTGCACAGCCACAACACTTTACACGAACAAAACCAACAGTCAGCGTCACATGACAAGTGGTGGGATCCCCAGAACGAACACAACAAAGCTGCCTTTATGGATTGGATTGAGAGCATGGACTTTTTCGGCTGTGATGAGAACGCTCCTCGAAAGGTTTTTCAGGGCGTCGACAGTACTCTGAAACTGGCCAGTGCGGCTAACAAACCGACTGACTTGCAACGGATAGACTATGCTCGACTCCATGATCAACTGCTAGAGTCTCTCATGGCGGAGCAATCGAAGAAGGCCAATGACGCGTGCAATATGAATGACCTTGATTCCAGTGCCAGCAGTTTCTCGTTTGGCTCTACCTTGTCCAAGTCGTCCACGCTGACCATGAACGGCAACAACACTTCCCTGTCGACGCAAAACTCGTCCTTTGACTCGTATACTCAGGACGAGTCAGTGTTGCCTAACTCGTCCAAGCGAGGACACAAACGACCGAGAGCGCTGAGACTGTCCAAAAAGGTCATGCCATCAATTTCCACGAAGAATAGCGATGACAAGTCCATGAAGCGCAAGCACAGTTCGGGCTCGGCGGGTTCCATTAGCAGCAGCGTTCGCTCATTCTCTTCCGCCCGGAGAAACAGCATCAGCAATAGTCAAGGAAAGAAGAACAAGGTGGAGAGTGATGCAGTCCGTGTTTCTCTGTCAGCTCTCAACGAGGAGGAGCATCCTCCAGCCTTTGCCTTTATCCACCCCCAGTGTCGCCTCCAGAAAGACAAGGGCAAGGGCGAAGAGGCGGGTTCCAACATTTGCGCCAAAGGGCGAGAACACTGTCTTTTGAAACTAGAGCAAAAGATGGCCCTTCTCACCAGAGTTGCTTTTGGCGAAGAAAGCAAGAATAAGGGAACTGCTGATATGAAGCGGCGTCCTGCTCGAGTGTCGGAGATCTTTGCCAACTTTACAGAGACTCGCAGTATTATTGAATTGCGCATGGGATTCTTGTCGTTGCAGTATGGAATCCTTTTGAGATGGGATACTACTCGCACTGGCAAGGTGACCCTGGTGGTTTTGAGGAAAATGTGCCATGAGTCCTTTTACACCAAGTGTAAGGCGCGACCGGTACAGCGTAATGCTCCCACGCCCAGCAATGTGCTCAAGATGCCGGCCGAGTTGCCCAGTTCATCGTTGCGCAATGTTGTAGATGGTAACCATGCCATTCTCCAACGTCCCAACGGAATGGAAGTAGCACTCCTCGAACCACCGTATCGAGTTTCTCGATCCGAAGACTTTGCGCCCTCTCTCTTGTCCGTCGCCGTCCAATACGGAACGGGACTTTCGCGCAAGTCCACCTGGACGGTGCAACTCTGTTATGACACGCAAATCGAAAATGTGCTTTTAATATGGGACGATGAACAAGGTTGTTTTACTCCCAAGTTGGGCAATTCCCTCAAGCATGAGATCCCTATCAATAGCTCGCTTGACTTGCCAGCTCTCGAAATTCGTCTTTTTGAACACCGACAAAAACGAGGCAAGTCTCGACGATGTGTCTCTCACATGCACGTTCCACTCATGGGGTTGGATGCACAACCGTTGAGTCAACTCGCTACTCCCAAGGACGTCAAGGTGGTTTCGACACACGATCCCGATGCTTGCATTGCCATGTCGGTCTTGCTCCAATCCGATTACGTCCACTGGCTCAAGCAAGAACTGGATGCGCGTAGAAGAGAAGAGGTCAAAGCATTCGTCTGGAAGTCACCCTTTCGGCTTTGCGAATCTTCATCCAAGCAAGTTCACTATCACATCGACGATGATGACACGGAAGAAGATAGTATCTGGGAATGGATCTGTGGTGTTTGCTAATCAAAAAGTCTACTACCAGGTAATACTCACTGCTATGATAATCATCTATCCACCTGCCTACCTGAATAGATACCAATAATAAGATCGATAGTATTACCTACCAGGTACAGTAGCTAGTAGTTGGCTACTAGAGTAGACTACTACTAGAGGTAAAACTCTAACTTCACACCTCTCTTCTCGTTGTAGTCAAGATTTTTCCAGCCTTCGCGATTCCATGGACTGTCAGTCTTCCGTGAGGACAATCGGAACGCTGGGGAGAGACTAAGCAATCAGTGGCGCCGCTGCACCAGGTTAGTGATTATCTACGAGATACATAAACATACCTACGTAGTAGACCCTACCTGGTTAACAAAAAATACTAATACTAGTAATGATACCAGCACGTATCATCAATCGAAAGATAGATAGCTACGGAGTAGAGTACGTAGCTACTGGTACTACTACTATTAGAGTAGACTGGCATATTACGAAGACAGCTATCTCATTCAAGCAATTAAGCAACTACCAACAGGAATATATTAGTTTTGGTGAGTACGAAGACCATTCAATAATAGTGTTGTTTAGCGAGCTGTCCTTTGTCAGTGTAGGTTAAATTGCTTGACCCTCTACCCCCTCCAAGTTTATGTTGAGCACTGGTTGGTCTGGTCCACCTTTACGTTCATCGGCATGCATAGTGTGTCTGGCTTATTTTTACCAATTCACCAGAAAGGATTTTTTCATCTGCATGCATTGTGTAGCTAGTGGATTTTGCTTTGCTTTGATTTGCATGCTCACTTTTAACCAACCAAAATTCACTACTTCATCTAGAGCAAAGAAGCGCTTCGGATGGATTCAGATACTCCCACAATACCAACCGAGGCTGGAGATAAAGCAAATCATACTCTAGCATCTAACGAGTCTGCGAACGAAAATCACAAGCAACAAACAGATGCACCGATCGAGCGACAAGATAGCTCCTTGGCCACGAATGGATCGGTTGGTCCAGTCGACGAAATCTCGGTGGTATCTGTACATCGAGGGAGTCAAGAGGAACCAATGAGTCAAGAGCTATCAGAAAAGGCAGAGCTAAGCGCAGACAATACAACAAGAAAACGAAATCTAGTGAAGGCCTTCGGAAATGTAGCAAATGACTTTCAAAGTCTGGCCACCGAAGCCGCTCACCCAATTACGCATGCCCGAACAATCGAAATGCCTGCTGCCTGGAGCGAAGGTCTATCCAAGAAGTCCCACGTTGAAACGCCAGAATCTATGATGCCAAAGACGCCTAAGGTCGACGGAAGTCTTGTAACGAAAACTATGCCTGCTCCGGCAATCTATAAAGACGAAAAGACCAAAAGGCATCTCACCAGTGACTCCCCGTCGCATCACACCTGTTCAGCACAAAATCAAGCTCCGAAAATTGTTTCTCAAAATAATGTTGGCAGGCAAGATCCAAAAAGCACTAGTGTTGAAAGGCAGCATCCAAGTATCTCGTCGTCCTCTTCGCCAACGCATTGTTCGCCAGTAAACGGAGGTTCGAAACTTCTGGCTGAATCACTCAGCGAACATGAATCAGTCCACGAAGAGCAGCAGAGCATCACCACTGACGAAAGCAAGCCTGCGGGACAACTAAACCCCCCTCGTGTGCCAGCTCAACGACCCTCTAAAGAAACAATGCTATCACGTAGTATTGCTCCGCAATGGGAGTCGTCCTCGGAAAAGCTCGGTAATACACTAAGCTATGCTTCGACAATGGCGGTGGAACCTCGAAACGCGCAAGCTAAAGTTCCTCCAAATAAAATTTGCACGCTATACGCTATCCAGGAAAATCAGGAAGAATCGAAGATCGTACAAGGAAACTTCGCGAATCAGAAGCACGACGTCAGGGACGCAGGTCTTGATGTATCGGCAGCTATTCCATCTGAAAGTATGCCTGCAGCAGATTCTCAAGAGGGACAACCTGAGGTAGTAAATGCAGCGATTGCGCCAATGGTGAAGCCAACAGAGGATCGAGCTGTCTCAGTTACATCCATTGCTCGCAATACCGCGCCAAAGGAGCAAATCTCTAATTTTATAGGAGAAATCGATCCGCCCCCGGCAACGCTTGTCGAAAGCACTGAGGCGATGGCACTTGTACCAGAACCGACAACAGTGGCAGCTGCAACAATGGCTGCAGCTACAAAAGTATCACTACCGCCTGCGGCAGCTCCAGTGGCACTAGGAGGAGCGACAACAAACGCATCATTAGTGGGAGCATCGCCAGTAGCTCCTCTTGTAACCACCACAGCACCAGGGCCATTAGTAACAACAACCACAATAGCAGAACTAGAAGCAACGAAATCAACAACAGGAATTTTTGATGACGCCGAAAATGATACTTCGTTTGATCTTTCCGCCTATGAAGCAGCCAGAGGGGTAAATGAGGATCAAGATTTGGCAGCGCTCTCGTTGTCAAATCCTGTTGTGTGCACCCCTTCAGTAACACTGCCCCCCGATACGAACGACGAAGCTAGAAATAAAAACGATGCGCAGGACGAATCGCTCACGCCAACAACCGCTGCGCCAATGAAACCACCTCAAAACAGTAATGAAACGCAAAAAGAGGAGCCAAAAAAGAAGAAGAAAAGGGCCGCGAAGCCGATGAAGAGAGTTCTCGTCACACGTAAAGAAAAAGACGCAGCTGTTCGTGTCTTGAAGGGGAAGGACGATCTGGTTGAAGTCCTTGAAATGGGGCACTGTGAGTTTCTGGGTAAAAAGTTTTGGGTGTTCACGGTGCAGCAGCTTGAATGCATTCTCAAGGCGACCAAGAAGTCCCAGGACGCAACTGATGATGCCTCTGCGAACAGGGTCTCTACCGCTCCTACAGAAAGTGAAAAATATCAGTTTCGCGAAAAACTGTTGGATGCAGTTGCTAGGAGCCATCTTGTGGCCTCCGCAGAAATGCAGGCTCTGCAAGGGATCAGTGGGCCATCGGCAATCAAACAGACATCGACCACCCTGACAACGCCACAGCCAACAGTTGACAACGGGGTTTCTAAGGAGGACGGAGTTCCCAGGGAGACTGCAGCTGCTCAGTCTGTCTTCGTCACGATAAATAAAAGCCAAGCGGAAGACAACTCTTTGACAGTCAATGCTTCTAAAGGCAAAGTGCAGAAATTATTTTCGGGACACTCGTCCATGGACGGAACGAGTACTGTGACGCAAGGCGGATCGCCAAATGAAACTTCTGACTCGCTAGATATTGCTTTGCCAGCACATTCTTCCGCCGGGCCAGTGGCATCTATTGAAGTTGACGCACAATTAAAAAAAGCTGCAGAAAATCTTCTTGACCGATGGCAAAGCCGAATAGATTCTTGGAGACAAAGTGGCAAAAGCAAGGCCGTGCCAATAGAAGAGAAGTTCCTTTTAAGTGGCCCTGTCTCTTGCCTCTTTCAAACGCACGCGCAGCGTTTTCTAGCTTCTGTACCAGTCTTGACTCTGTACGACTTTCTCTGCCTAAAGAAGACGGAAACAGGCGCCATTATTGCGTTGTGCAAGGAATGGCGAAATCGGTGCTGCCTTGTTGATGCCAGTCTCCTTTCACTGGCTAAAACGTTTTTGGGCATTGGATCGCGTGTAGAGACTGCTATTTCTGCTGCTATACCGCCAGACGAAACGACGAGAAAGTGGCTCTCTGATCCAATCGTTGTTCTAACTGGGGCCGCAAAGGAGTTTGCCATCGATGATCGCAAGATTTACTCAGGATTGGAATTTGTAGAGAGAAGAACAAAAGATCTTGCTAGTCAGCTGGTAGAATGGCGCACGAGGAAGGGTTTGCCAGGTTTAAAGGGATCGGGGAAAGTCGCTATGATATCAGGATGGAAGGCAAATGTCAAGGAGGCCCTTGATTTAGAGCAGGGGGATGGAAGAGTCCTTGAAGACTTAGATTTGCAAGTTTTGGCGGAGCAAGAAGAACAAGCCCCAATCGCGGAGGTTGAAGCGAAAAAGAACAAATCTCAACAGCCATCAAGGCAAGTGCAACTACAAGAATTTACGTTCGATCCTCGTATCCCAGATGTCGATGCAGCGCTTCATTCTACTACATTTCTGCAAGAGGCATTGGAGCCGAAACATTTTTCTGCGCTCAAGGAAGCCGGTGTCAAGACAGCAGATGCCCTGTTTTCTGCCCAAAAGAATCAAGGATCACCACTGGCACTCGCTGTTTCAAAAATATTGCCAGATCCGTCCACCTTCGAGCTCGTCATATTCGACTGGTGCCAGATTGTGAGAAAGAAATTAAGCGGGATTCGTCGCGTCAGCTCGAAGCGCAAGGACCCTCCCAACCCAACTCCTGTATCAGAAGTACTGGTCCCAAAAGTAAAGAAAGAAAAGCCATCTGAGCCACGGCCTTCTGTCGCCAAGCCAACCAAGAAAGATCTTATTGAAAAAGATGCGTTTTGCTCACTGAGTTCTGTGACTCAAGATTTCTTGAGCTCGCTCGGGATAACGACTGCTGAGGCTTTCATGACTAGTCGAACGACCGATCTGTCCAGCGCTTTCGTCGAATATCGAGAGAAGCATGGAATGTCCGTGTTGAAGGGCCTTGGTGCCATTGCTTCCGTCAGTGGGTGGAAAGCACAGATCCGCAAAATTGCGAAAGAAAGAGGTATGGAGGAGTTAGCGAACATGGCACCTCCTGGCGCTCCAAATGTGAATACGGGCCCCATTACAAATCGCAAACAAAAGACAAAGCCGAAAATCGATATGGGATCAAGCCTTGATCTTAAGCCTCTCGTCGCCAGCAGCAAAGCTAGGGTTACTCGGCCGGATATTTTGTTTGGCAAGGCAACTCATCGAGTTGTCGTCGAAAGCACCAGAGGTATGTAAATTCTCGATTCAGAATTATGTTAACTACTGTTTTCTGCGTATCGACAATATATTCAACCCTGTTCAGATCACTACTCACCATGATTTTGTAATAAACAGACCCAAGACTCCGATTCTTTTTTGAGCTTGCAATGCGAAGGAAGCCCAATTCAGAAGTTGCAATGTTCGTTACCTATCAAGGCGCAAAGCAGTTACAGTCATTGAGTAACAATACTTTTTGGACACCTCTCCGTCATATTGAAGTCTCGGGCGGAATAACTCTTCCCGTTGTCAAAGACGTTTCCAAGGTGGTGAAAAGAGGCCTTCGTGCAACTTCAACCCCAGGAAAGGATGTAAAACTTCCTTTTTCGAGTTTGGAAGAAGGGGGTGGTGTCATCGAGTTTGGCAGACACAACACGTCGCCGTTGCCGTTTCGAGGTGAATCGTCGATAGTCCTCCCGGCGATAAAAGCCTTCATTACTGAGACAAATCAGAGCATAGAGGAAATCCCCGCTGCTACCAACTCATATTCTTCAAATGTCTTAGTGGGAAAAGATCATAACGGTAATCCTCAGTACTTTCTCTTCCTCAAAGAATTTCTTGAGCCGGGTCAAACACTGGAGGTGTCTTTTTGTTGCCCACCTGGCAAAGATGATGAGTGCCTGCAAGTCGAGGCCAACGGTCAATGGAGATCATTTATCGACGGAACTATTCTACGATTATCTGAAGAGGGTCTGCTTTCACTCCTACACGAGGTGTCTCGGATTGTCTCGGAACTGGACAGCAAACTTTGGAATATAGACGACGAAGGCAGCTTGGAAGCATTGGTGGATCCAAAGGAGCCTGCCAAAGAACTTACGGAATTTGAAAAGCTCGTCGTCTCAAAACGCCGCGCCCATTGGGTTGCATGTCGAATAGTAGCGCGACTTGAAGACCTACAAATAAAAGACGGCGCGAGTGGTTCTCCTGATATGGATAATCTCACGAAAGATACCATTGGACGATACGAGAAGATCTGGTGGACACCTGAATTGGCTTCCAAATTAAAGGAACACAAGCATTGGACTGAGTCTCTCATTGCGATCACCCGAAAGGAAATCGAAGATGAATTAGAATGTGTCATTGATTTTCACCCGTTTCTGAACGCCGCGAACAGCCGCAAAAGATGGTGCGCTGTAGCCGCTGAGTTATTTCACGAAGTAGTACAGATTGTTCCACTTTTCAGCACGTTGTTAGATGATGACTTCTCATCTCAGCAGGCAATTACTGAAATTCGAGAAATGGTATCAAAAATGGCGGCACACCTTGTTTCTCTTAAAACCAAAAGCAGCAAGGATATTGGTGGATTTTTGTTGACTTTTGAGGACCATCGAGCAGACAAGTGGGACACATTTCGGGAATCTACACCGAATCCTGGGTACAGATTTCAGTCCGAGGTAGTCCAGAGCTACCATGACGCCCTTTGCCTTTGCGGAGAATCCAGATACGAAGTCCCATTGCCAGAGCCAGGAGAACGACAAAGAATTGCTACAGTGGCCCTACCATTACATCCCAAAAGCGATATCGAGCCGGAGTCTGGAAGCACCACACGGCAGCTAGTGCAACCTACGGAAGCGTTGTTTCGCACAGCAGCAGATGTGAACAATGGCCAAACCGACATCCACATTGAGTGGTATGCAAGATTTCAGGTTTTGCTTCCTCTGCAGTCACTATTCTCTAGTCTCGCTGAGTGTGGAACAGATTCCTTCCGTGACGCCGCCATGAAACCGATAGAAACAGCTTTGGTTGATGCTGGCATACCAGCTGACTCATGGATTGGCGAGACGAAATTTTCAGCGTTAGGCGGTTCACCAATAGTTTATCCTTGTCACTTGGAGAGCTCTGTTTACGAACCCGACTCGCTGCCTTTATTTTTGGGATTGATTTGGCCCATATTGAGAAAGGCGCACTGGAAGATAGACGCTGGTGATACGCCTTTGGATGTATCGTTTCTTCCTCCTGGTGAACGAGGACGACGCAACACTAAGGGAGATAAGCGAAGCCGTGTCCAAAAAAACGAAAGAGCAAAGACGAGGAACAAGGCTGCCAAAGCAACAAGCGACATTGGTCTGGGCTTTGTTCCCAAATTGTCTAAGCGATTATTCGTTAACTGCACGGAGAGGAAAGCTATTCCGCTTCAAACGGTTAGAGAAAGTAATGTGATTGCCACGGTGAGCGAAGCTCTCACACGTTTCGTCGCCAAGGTGTTGGATGATGTTGCTGACGATGACGCACTTCTACAGCGAGCGGAATCGGTAGCTTCATATATCAGAATATGTTTTGATGATCTGTTTCCCTCCTTTTTGAACAATGATGAAGCCAGAGCAGAGTACGAGCAACTTGCTGAAGGCATTCGACCCAGCGACACTGCCGGGTGTGAATATCTGGCTCGATTCCTTCTCGTCGTTCCAAACGTTTTAAGCCAGGCTGGCCTTACTGCTGATGTGGTGGATGACACGACAGTTGTTCTAAGAGAACTCGGAAGTTTTTTGACACAAAACCATAAGGAATTATTTGATGCTCGCTTTCATCCTCCAGCGGAGACATACGCTGACGGGGAGAGAACGGTGCCAGCCGTCTTTGCTTCCCGGCTAGAAAGCACACGCGCGGGAGAGGAAACCTCCGATTCAGCACTTAATTCTGTCGTGTTGACAGAAGAAGACAAATTGGATCTTACTGACTTTGCGGCTTGCGTTTTGGGCCAGCTGGTTCCCTGTCGGGCGACCAAGGAAGACGTGGAAAAGCGTCGGCAACATCTCACTGTGGGACGTGTCGGCCTACTGTGCAAGCACTGTATGGGCTCAAGGGGAGCTGGGCGTAGTTTCTTTGCCAACGTTGAGAGTCTCAACACAGCTGCTGGAACGATTGAAAAGCACATTCTAAAGTGCCCCGATGTTCCTATCGAAGTCAAAACAGAGATGGCAGAAGCTCGTCGCAGGCACTCAGAACAGCGAAAGAATCTGGCCCAAGGTTCGCAAGCATCCTATTTTTTACGATTATGGGAAAGACTACGAATGACTAAAGTCCGCAACCCTGCCACGACTCTTCAAATTTTGGAAATGAAGGAGAAGGAAGAGAATGAGCAAGACGAAGTAGTAATCTCGGGAGGCTTTGAATTTGAATCCCATGCCAAAATCGTCAACTACTGCCAGAAAACCTTGCCGTGGAAGGACAAGCCAAATCTCTTGGAGGCAATCAACGAATACTATGGAGCTTTGGAGTACGCTAGTCGTCTCCACGCGTGCGATACGAAGCCTAAAAAGTTTAGTTCGGAACTGGCGCTCGCCCAGGTCAAGGAATGGGAGCGGAAACAAGAAGAAGCGGCCACACCAACAGAACATACATAATACGTACTGTAGATTACATTTCTCTCTCTAATCTTCATAAAATCTATACTTGTCTTTGTTATTGTTGTTAAGGCTTGTCGCCTCCGATAGCTCTCGCACTCGCGATGTAAGATAAGAGAGGAAATTCTTCTGCGAGATACTTGTTTCCTTGGTTTTGTATTTTACCTTGATTTGGTTTTTCTCCATATGCACTATATATTTGTTCGACATATTCGATGCCACTTAAATTTGAAAAGAATGATCGATGCGACGAGACTGTCGGTGTCAGCTTTGACAGGTTCCAAACATGCAAAGCACACAAAAGACCAGTTAAGCACATTTTCATGCCACTACACAACAACTCACCTGACAACTTCGGCAAATGGAGAAAAACCCTGCGGGTCCAAGAATTTGTTTCCCTGTTTATTGGTATTGATAAAAATTTGCGTCGTTCTGGCATTCTTGCCCGACGTTGCAAAGGTAATAGTGCCGTAGGCATTGGTGGTTTTGACCGGATCGTCCTGAATGGCTTGACGAGCAATGGGATACTTATTCGGTGTGCCTTGAATGCCGAACTGGACCATGAAGTTGTTCACAACCCTAAAAATTCTCACATCATTGTAAAATCCCATATCCATGAGCTCGTGAAATCGTGCTGCTCCCAATGGTGACCATTCCGGGTGCGTTTTAATGACAATCTTTCCTTCTTTACCGTCTTTCAAACCAGAAATACTCATGGTAAAGGTCCGCCCCATTACTCCTCCAGTCGCAGCACCAGCTGGAACTGCACCCGTAACAGCAGCAACAGGAGGCACTGTCTGTGTCAAGATGCTCTCAGTGTTGCCTTGCTGTCTAAGCCTACTACTCGACGAACCAACCTTTTTATTCAACATATGCTTATCCAGCATCGCAGCAGTGTATGGGTCATGTTTGAACAGCAAGAAAGCGGCGCCGAGAACAACCACCAGCAGCAATACTACCTTCAAGGTAGACGAATGCTGCTCATCTTTCGGAAGAACCTTGATAGTTGTCATCGTGTTTGTGAATTTAGAGGAAAAGATAGAAGAAAACGACTCCGTCCATTGAGAGCTTGAGCCAACACACTACCTGGTAGTACGCCACCACTCCATGCATACTACTAGCTAGGCTACTGTATTTTTAAGAGGGTTTTTTATCTCGTCGCAACATTGAATCGCACACTAGCTCCAACTTTCTAAATAAATAATACTGATAGAAAGAGCAAGCGAAGCTGTGATGAACGAATCGTTCTCATCACAAGTGCAGAATAAGGTGATAGAGAGCATTACTGTATAATAATATTATTATTTGCAGGCAATCAACGTCTCTATTCGGAGTAGAAGTCGATGTCGCTTTCAGTCTCACAGAAGCGACAGTCTCCCAGTATAATTATAAATTATGATGATTTTAGAAACATGCAAAAAACAAAAAGGCCACCCTGAAGTCTCTTCAATCCTCGATGGAGTGATCTTGGAATCTCATATAGCTCCTCTTTCATTATCTACGACGCAATTCGTTCGTTCGTTCTCCAGGAGTATTCATTGATCACCGCCGTCTTTGTTGCCACTGCCCATGGACTTGGTGTTGGCAATGTACGAAAGCTTGGGAAATTTATTCTTGAGATACTCGTTTCCAAACTTTTCAATCTGTCCTTGTTCAGGTTGTTCTCCATATCCAGCATAAATGGCGTCTGTCTCCCACCCAGAAAAGAAAGAGTAAAAATGACAGTGAAGTATTAGGATAATGAGCGCAGAAAAGAATGGACATACTCGAGGTTAAAACAGTCAGATAGAACAAGAAAAAAGAAGAAAAACCTACCAACATACTCCATTCCACTAATCACTTTGGCAATGGGAGAAAATCCCTGTTTATCCAAAAATGCATTATCGTTGGTATTGATAAACAATTGTGTGGTGCGTGTCTCTGGTCCTGCAGTCGCAAATGTAATGGTTCCCTTGGCATTTGTTTGTTGCACAGGGTCATCTTTGATCGGAGTGTCCTCAGAAAATTGTTTGGGATCGGCTTGGATGCCAAATTGAACTACAAAAAGATAAAAGATGAAAAGAAGCAAGTGTGCTAGGGTCAGATTTGCAATCGGAACCCAAGCAACCAGTTGTGAAGTACAGAGATTATAGTTCTAAAAACTACAAACGGGAGACGTTTCTTTGCTGTTCTTACCTACAAAATTTGGCACTACCCGAAAAAATTCACAACCTTTGAAAAAACCTTCATCCATGAGACGATGGAATTGTTCAACTCCCAACGGAGCCCATTCTGGATAGGTCTCAATCACAATCTCTCCCGTTCCACCATCGTTCAGGTTGGCCACTTCAAGTGTAAAAGTCCGTCCTTTTCCAACTGCTGCAGCTACTGCTGTAGTTGAGATGGAACACAAGAAGGCTACCCTTAATAGCATCAAGTACTTCATTATGATTGTTGTGTTTGCCGGTGAAAGCGTTTTTGATTAATTGTGTTTGAGTACAACAACTTGTGTGCTGCTACCAGGTACCAGGTATAGATTTTGGATTTGTCTGGTTTCTGGTTTCTGGTTTCTGGGTTGCTCCTTCGATAATTGGCTATTTCATTATTTACTCTAATTAATTTTAGTCGTACTTTTTTGTCGCACACTTTTCTAATTGATGATTCCTTTTAAGTTCAACCTAACCCTAAGCAAACAGATCACAAGGCGTTGTCTACCTACTCGGTACTCGAGTACATGCCAAGGTCGTCGTCTCTTCAGTACGAGTATTTTAATAGCAAAATCTCATAGCCAAGGTTACCTATCTAACAAATTTCTGTCTGTACCATGGATCAAGAGCGGCGGCTGTGTGACACCCAGCACTCACTATAGGCCATCGCGCTTTCACTGCAAAAACATCTGGTCGAAACACCAAAGACTGGGCACTTCGCGCAATAGCCAATAGTAAGGTCGACGAATGTCTTGTCAGTTTCTATCCCATGCTAGTTCTTTTTTGAATCCATTTCAGCTTGTATGGGCAGCTGAATCTGAGCAGGACAAAGCAAATCCACCACGCGTACAATTGCTCACTGTCTGATGTAGTCTGGTCTTTTTGAAGTGCATAGAATGGCCTGCGCGAAGACAAATTTCTGCGTAGCCAAATGGTTCGAATGCCGTGTAGCCGACTATTTTTTTACAAACAGAGACAAAAATATATTTGATAATGACATTAGCGTTCATCTTGTAATTATTTTATGCCATTCTGGCGAAGCGTCCTCTAGCATTAGCTGATCGAAGGGCGGCTGCACCTCTGACCTCAAATCCCCCGGCTGTTGTTTTTGGCTTTTGTCGTTCTGACAAGATATTTAAGTCTTCCACCATTTTTCGGGCTGCTACAACATGACAAGCATCAGTGTATCGCGCCGCCAGTTCATCGGCCTTTCCCATTCGGCGTGCATATTGCACACACGGTCGAGACTGCATCCTGGAGACTACTGCCAATTCTTCTTGCATTTCCAAACTGGTCATTAGATTTCTACCTTGCTTCATCTTTTTGTTGATGATTCTTTGATGTGATAAGACGGTCTTGACACATCGCAGTTTAGTCGTAGAAATCTTCTGATCCAACTGAGGACAAAGGCGCCGTTCACTGCCTCGGATACAGTCGCGTTCATCCAGTTGAGAAACGGCATTTAACTTGCGCTGTACGACCGAATGATGAGAGTTACTAAACGTATCACGCAAAAGGACGCCGTAGCCCTTCATCTTCCATTCCTGAATCTTTCGTTTGATCCGTTGCTTGGTCTCGTCGAATTCGTCCTGACTGGCCCATGATGAGGTAGAGGCAGAGTCTTCCCTAGAGAAGCTGCTACCAGTACTGATGAGGTTCGTGATGTTACGGTCCTCCGCAATGCGCACACTCCGTTGTCTCGTCATGATTAAAGATGAACGACAAATCCTTAATAATGAGATGACGAGATTGCTAAAATAGTGTGAACAAATAAATGATACTCGAGTATTTGCAATGCACGGCGAAGCAAGTGAATAATTGATCTGCCGAGGAAAAGCAACTTGCCTTGACTGCTCAAAAGCTGCAGGCCTTAATCTTTTTATCCCTCGAAAGTCCTTCCACTTATTATTAATACCTGGTACAAGGTACCTAGTACCAGGTACCGGTACCACGTATTACTACTGTAACTAGGTATTAGTACAATAAAGTCATCGCTGGGCTTTTTCATTATTTATACACATTCAAATTCTGACTGCTTTTCAATCTACAATGCATGACTGATGACCATGACTTCTTAAATATTTCAAGACCTTCTTTAATCTTGAGTTTTTTGTTGTTCTAGTTATTAAATAGTGGCACAGTATTATTTATTTGAGTGCAGGGAAATACAACAGCCTGTTAAGAATCAGTTTGATGATATTGCCTGCACTTTCAATCGGCATCCATTGTGGATTGGATGATTTGTACTCAGTACACTTATTTGACGTCATCATAAGTCGATTATTTTTTTATTCATTTAGATTCTATTTTCATCATCTTCTGACCTGATCTCCTCCGCAGCTACCATTATTTCTTTTCTTCCATATTACTTTTTCTGTGAAAAGTTTCAAGTTTCAACTAAGTCTCAGACAATACAGAGCCATACAATGCAGCGAAGAGGAGGACGTATATTCGGAGCTTCGATAACGGGAGTTTTGAATGCAAATGCTGGATCCGATGAGGAGGCTCGATCGCGTGTCCAACGCATTTTTGGGTCTCTACTGGCTGCCCTCTTTGCTTTGGACAATACCTGCGCCTTTATCGTTCTTTGGCTCGAGTGTGAAGACCAGAAGGAAGACAGTATCATCATGATGAGTGAAATTCAACATGATGATGCGTTCTTGAGTACTTGTATCCGGACCGCCATTAAACATGGATTTAAGCCTCGGCTTTCTAATGATAATGGACGTCACGGGGGGTTGGGGGACTTGTTTGTACTTGCCGTGATTCGATGCATTCTTACTACCATATTATTGTGGGGCGGTGTGCGAATGGTCAAGCGAACTCAATCTACTCATATCAATCATAACAATGCCAGAAACAACGATGCCGCACTTGTTAGCAATACCACTAACCGAGACGAGGCAGAAGATCTGGCGGAACCGCTCTTGCAGCAGGAATCATCGGTTTCCTTGAATGATGATAGCAGAGATACGACCGCGGAAAATAAATCCATGTTTCAGCCCGAACGCATGAAAAATGGTATCCTTGTGACACTGTTTATTACCTCAACTTTGTACCAAGTGTATGCGGGTTTGCGGGTCGCCACATTTGAACATTCCTCGGGGGTTATTACTCCCCTTTTGTGCCTGACGGTCCTCTGGATTAATTTGCAGGCCTACGTCTTTCGCACTTTGCTCTACGAAATGACACGTCAAGATGGAATCTTTTTACCGACAGAAGTCCATCGGCATCCCGTGTACTTCGAAAGTGGCCGAGGCTTGGCCATACACCAATGCGATTTGTGCCGGAAAAGGATTGGAGGAGACGCAGCCCAAAGAGGAACCGACAACAACGATGAAAATGTCCCTAGTTGCTATCGCTGTTCGCTCTGTGATTTTGATGTGTGTACAAAATGTGCTCAACGCAGTGATGCTGCCACTGTGGGCGAGAATGTACTCAGAGGAGATCGGGGTGTCCGCAGCGAGACCTCACTGTCCACAGCCAGTTACTTTCAGCGGGCGATGCAGGTAGCCGGGAAGGAGCTCCCGCTTTTGCTTACGTCATTCCTGCTATTAGGAGTCAGCAGTGTATCTCGTCTCTTGTTGCCTCACTTTCAAGGAGCCATCATTGATAAAGTAGTCCCCGATGCCAACGGGCATTACGATAAGGATGGCTTCAAATACTACATTCAGTTGTATATTTTGGTCATGATCATACAAGGGGCCATCTCTACCTTGTACTCTGCCATTTTTACTCTGATAAGCCGGAGATTGAAGTTTACTATACGAAACACATTGTTCGAAAAGATTCTATCACAAGATGTTGCTTATTACGATGGTACAGAGACTGGTCGACTCATCAGTCGGTTGACTGTTGATTTAAATATGATGATGGAGCCAATCCAAAGCTCCCTTAGCTCGCTCCTCAGCAACATTTTGATTCTGGTTGGAGGTCTCGTCATGTGTTTCGTAAATAGCTACCGCCTTTCTATGCTGGCTTTTGTGACGGTCGGTCCCATCAGCTACCTGTGGGATCAGTATGCGCAATGGAGCAAGGGTCTAGCTCGGGAGATGATTTCGTATTGGGCAGAAGGAAATGGGATTGCATCTCAAGCTTTGTCCAATATTAGGACTGTCAAGGCATTTGGCTGCGAAGACCAAATCACGAAGAAATACACGGAGACGAATAAACTTGCTCTTGATTGTGGCGTCAAAGATGCTTGGGGCAATGGTATAATTTCGGCTCTCACCGGATACCTCGATTTAGGAACAGGAATTCTGATCCTGTATTTTGGCGGTCACTTGGTTTACAAGGGTGAAATGAGCGTTGGCGAGCTAATCGTGTTCCAGCTTTACTGGAACATGATGAACTCTGCCTACCAATCCCTGCAAGGTTTGATCACTAGCTTTACGCGAAGTGCTGCCGGTGCCGAAAATGTCTTTAGTATGTTTGACACCGAGCCAGATATTGATCCAAAAAAAGGAAGTCCGGTCTCATGGAACGTACAAGGGCATCTCAAGCTCCAAGACGTATCCTATTATTACCAGATGAGGCCTGATAACATTGTTTTGAAGAAAATCAATTTAGAAGTTCCTGCTGGCAAGTCCATGGCGCTGGTGGGCCGTAGTGGTGGAGGCAAGAGCACCATCATCAACCTGCTCCTACGGTTTTATGACGCTAAAGAAGGAAAGCTCTTGTTGGACGGAAGAGAATACGAGTCGCTCAATGTGACCCAGCTTCGTAGACAATTTGGAGTTGTCACCCAGGAAACGGAACTCTTTCCACTTTCTGTTGAAGAAAATATTGCGTATGGTCTTGACAAGAATGAATATACCATGGACGACATAATCCATGCTGCCAAGCAGGCCTGTGCCCACGAATTCATTGTTGAGATGAAAGATGGGTACCAGACTCGTATAGGAGAGCGGGGGCTTCGGATCAGTGGTGGACAACGACAGAGGCTGGCCATCGCTCGAGTCTTTCTCCGCAAGCCAAAAATCATTTTGTTGGATGAAGCTACCTCGGCGTTAGACGAACACAGTCAAGAAGCTGTTCAGCAAGCGTTAGCAAACCTTATTTCTGAGAGTAACGCGACAGTGGTGCTTGTGGCTCATCGGTTATCGACTGTTGTCAATGCCGACAAAATTTGTGTCATTGACAAGGGTGTAGTATTGGAAGAAGGTAATCACGAGGAACTAGTAGCCAAAGGTGGCATTTACGCATCCATGGTAGAGAAGCAGCTCAAGAAGAAGGAAGACTTTATTGACCAGGAAGGAAATCACATCGACGGCAAGAAAGAGGTTGCAGCTGATGACATCGATGCCCTGCTCGCTGTAGAGAGTGGATAGTCTTTAGTCATTAGCATTCCCTTTCCACCAACACCAGCGAAGATGCTCTCATCATCCCATTAAAAAGAGGTCCTCTTGCGACACAATCTTAAAATAGCTCATTGCATAGTTTTCAAGTTGTTGTCTATTTATTTATTTATTTATTTATAGCGCAGAACCATGTTGCTCCTGCAGCTCCTTCCTTCAACATCGCAACTTGGAAGCCTTCTGAAGCGCAGACCCTCGAAAAGTCTTTGGCACCAGCACATTCAAAAGCAGGTTGGTAATGTCTACCAAATACCCCAAACAAAACCCCCTTTCTTCTCAGTAGTTTTCGTATTCTTCGTAAAGTCAACCGAAACTTCGCTTCAGTTTCTAGGCAATGAAAGAATTTCCCGGCATACACTGCGTCGAAGGAACATGATCCTGGCAAGATTTCGTACAGAGTTGCTTGGATTCGCTCCACCACGACATCCTGCTCGCCTTGCAGCAATGGTGCAGCAATATCTACGGTACAAAAAGCCACATGGTCTTGCTTGCAAACTGGCTCACTGGCTGTTTTGTCGTCGTCATCGGCATCACCAAAGAGCTCACGGCCCAGGCGCAAATACAAATCCGATCGATCCACGAGCACAGCATGACTGGCAAATTTATCTATTAACATTTTTCTTGCATCAGAACCAATGCCACATCCTAGATCCAGCATGGCGAATGTCATTTGTTGTTGTTCGGTGGTGGCCATACGGAGCCTTTCCAGTCGAAGCTCTTTATCTTTGTACCAAGGATGGAAGCCGACAGTAGGTACCAGGAACCCGCCAGTTTCCAGACATCGATATTCGGCTGAGCCATGATCTCGTTGTTTGTGTTCTAAAATAATGGTATTATCTGTTGCAGCGCAATTGGCCGCTACCTTCTGCACTCTCTCGAGGACTTCAACGGATGTAATGGACGTCCCGTCAAGCCCTCGCAGGTTGGCATATTGACGGACGAGATGGGTAGACTCTTGTGGGAGGGTCACAATGCTGCTCTTTCTTTTCCAAGAGACGCTGCTCATGACTTCATAATAATGGCTGTGGTTTTGGCGTAGCGTTTTTGCAATCACAGCATCACAGCATCACAGCACCATAACATACGATAAGGTTAGCTAGACTTCGTCCCCCGTAAAAAAAAAGGCATATTAAGAGTACATTTTCAATTTCAAATTATCTTATCCCTGGTCTTAAAATCATTAAATTATGTGCGTCCAAGTGGAAAACAAATGCAGTAATAGCAGAGTGTGTACGATAGTATTATTATTATTTTCGATCGCCAACCACTCTAGCCAGTGGGTGGCCTATGAAAATTTTAATTATGTGGTACTGATAAATATTTAGCTTGCTATTTTAGAAGTGGAGTACTGCAAATTTGTATAGTCAAACCTTAAGTTGGGACGACCTCGGACCTCAAATTCCGTCCGAGATAAATATTTAGCTTACTATTTTCAAAGTGGAGTACTAAAGTTTTCTATAATCAAACTTAACT
>Ga0100392_1001435_pt1 | contig 22142 bp, 17 predicted proteins | sample CryGeymeta201516_FD_81548 | JGI IMG/M metagenome (GOLD analysis project Ga0100392, IMG submission 81548) | Groundwater microbial communities from Crystal Geyser aquifers in Utah, USA - Crystal Geyser metaG 2015-16 | ecosystem: Environmental > Aquatic > Deep subsurface > Groundwater | place: USA... | reverse complement strand
TGCGATTTGCGGGAATGCATTTCGAGCAGCGTCTTGTCGTTGTGGTGGGGATAGCGAGGATCGGCACGAAAGAGTTCGGCCATGAATCCTGCAACTCGTGCCGTGGTGAAGAACACAATGATCTTGTAGGCCTGGTTCTGAGATTTGCGTTCATTGATATGGTCCTGCAACAAATGTTCCATGGCAATCATGTGATGCTCTAGGGGTGTAACCAAAAACTTTTGCACCACCTGAACGTTCGTATCGCCTTCATCTTCATCGAGTGTGTCAATCAATTCATAATTCGGGCGCATGGCCAATTTGGTAATGTCCTTCATGACATCTGGAAACGTTGCAGAAAATAATAGAGTCTGGCGAGCATGACCATTTGCGTGTTTTCGTGGCATGTACTCCATAATCTTTTCCAATTCGTTTCTAAATCCCATATCCAACAAGCGATCGGCCTAAAATCAAGTAAAAAAATACATTTAAAAAATGAGACTGCTACAAAACGAAAGACTGAACAATAGTGTGCACCACAATGATGAGTGTTCCCACATACCTCATCCAGACACAAGATATCCACTTCGTTCAGACGATCGACAATCGATGCGGTATTTTTCGCGAGATGATCTTGCAATCGACCGGGTGTGGCAATCAATAGTTTGAGGTTTTGGTCATTTTGCAAACGACGCCTGTCCTTGTCAATATTGGTACCGCCGATAAAGGTTACGGCCATGTCTTTCATTTTCGGATGAAATGTGGCCAATTTTTGAAATTCGGAAGCAATTTGATTGGCCAATTCTCTCGTTGGACTGAGCACCACAGCCGCAAACTTATTGTTACTGTTAGTTTTGGAGTCTTCCAAAGCCAAGCGTTCGATAATGGGCAACAGAAAGGCTGTCGTTTTTCCACTGCAATCAATGAAAAAAGGTAATGGTTGAGAAATAATGACAAATAATAATGATAACAATAGACACGCTCAAGCCAGATGCACAAATAATATCTAAAATGACAAAAGATAGGAAACCCGTACCTTCCTGTTTTGGCCTTGGCGACAATATCTACACCCTTCAGAATGGTAGGCAATGTAGCCTCTTGTACTTTGGTCATGAATTCATACTGCAAAACTTCTGTCAAGGCCCGCTTGGATAACGGACTGATCGATGGCTGATCCACAAATTTTGCTTCGGAAAATTGGTTGCGATTGCGAGTTTCAGTTGAAGTATGCGTAGGACCTGATATTGCTGTTGTTGATGATGTTGCTGTTGTTGTTGTTGATGATGCCACAGGAGCAGTAGATCCATTGGTGTCCACTTGCATTCTATCACTATTGTCATTCGTGTCATTGCTTCGATTACCATTATTATTGTTGTTGCTGTTGCGATTGCGATTACCACGACCGCCACCTCCTCGTCCACCACCACCACCACCGCGTCCTCGTCCACCACGACCTCCTCGAGCTTTTTTAGTGGTGCGACCACCACCGGCGCCACCATTTTCTTGGTGACGCTTGTGAGCATTATTGGTATCATTGCCGTTGTTCATCTTGAGGATGTGTTTTTTAATTGTATTCTTATTTTTAATCTGTTGAATAGTCTTAGTGTTGACGAAGTTGGGGTAATGATATTATTATTATCTATTATTTGTGTGCCTCTTGGTCACAACATAACTCACAACATCATGTGCAGATGGCGGCGGAAAGGAGGAGAAAGGCAAAAAACAGTGACCGACCCTCTTGGAAGCAAATTTTGGTTGGTCATGAAACATGAAACTTCATCAAAACGTATTACATGACGATGAATGAAAGTTGCAAGTCCCGTCCCCTCCGTGATTCAGAATATATGACCCAGGTGATAATCATCATCTTCTGATCTTGTGGCGGGCCCAACCCAAACCTGCTGGCTAATAAGTAGAATACCACGGCCCTACATATTTGCCAGACCAATAACAAGATACCTATGCACCTTTCTGTGTCTTTAAAAGAAGCAGATTTATTGGAGGCTTGCGCCGAAGAGCTTCCCTGGGTGTTTGACAAATCTAGTAAGCTTTCGTTTTTCAAGCTTTCAGCTTTTCATATATTATTGGCAAAGAATGATATGGGTGGCTCTTGCTGGATAGCCCACAAGCTAGTAGTCTCTCCGAATACTCGAATAGCCACTACTAGTAGTCTAGTCTAGTATTTTCATTCGCTGTCAGTTGAGCTGTCAATGGTCGATGATTTCCGTCGTACTTGCATTATTTATTATTATTTGTAAAAAAATAATACACTTTCTACGAGGAAGAGGGAAAGGATTCCCCAACAAGCAAGGGACGGACAGACAGCTACTGCAAACCCGATGTGACAACCTATGTTTGGGTTGGGGCTACTTCTATCGAAAAACGAAGCAAGAATGAGTTATTGCAAAAATCAAGGCTTGATTGTTTGGACTGAAGATCCATCGTCTACCAATAACTATTACTAGGGTCTACTACTAGTTGTTGTCGCTTGAAACAGTGCAGCATGACATCAAGAAACAGTTCGTCATTGAATCTACAAGTATGGTGTGCTTTGCTCCTGCAGCTCACGCATTTTTCTCTCTCAATGCGCTTACCAAATAATCGTCGCCACTTCCTTTCGTCAAGTTGTGCCGCGGCATCGTGTCTCTATTATCCTCGAGCGGTATTTGCCGATAACAATCTAAGTGACGAACAAATAGTCGAGTCTCTACTTGATGCCAAGACAGTATTCTGGAACAGCTCTTCGTACGCCAAATCTCGATATCGCTCATCAACATTGCAGACATCCAAAACTAGTCAAAGTGCACCGACACCAGGTCCACCGTCCTTCTATCCAAAATGGTTAGAAGGGTACTATACAATCAACTACAAATTTACCGGAGCATTCTTTCCGCAAGGACGAAAAACAGTATCCATCCGCACCGCCGGGGCTGGATTGGGCAGTTGCTTGTCGCTTCCGAATGTAGGCTACAACCCTTCGGCACATGGTATTCATTTCATTCGAGATAGCAGCAATGGCGAAGTAGTGTACGAAGATTTGGCCTACAATATTCCACGAAAATTTGAATCGTTTTGGCCTCAGGCCAAAGTGTTGGCAATTCAAACGAATGGAGAAATAGACCAATCTAACAAATTATCACCAAAATGCCTGGTGACAGGAGATGGATGTTCCTCTGGTGTCAACCCTAATTTACATTCCCCCGCAACCAGGGTGGTAATGGATTTTGATGGACCTGCTCGACAAGGAGGAAGACTGACACAGTCTTGTGACGTGACAATGTTAGGTTGCTGCATACAAAGCAATGAAAGGGATGCATGCTACTACACAGCCAAAAGCTTTTCACAATACAACATCCATCAAGACTTGCAAACATTTTACAGAGAAATCATTTCATTTCAAAGAATCACTGGAGGTATTGTTATAAAGCTTCGCGTGGCTGCCTTTCTGCCTAGATATATCAAAGAAATGGATGCACGTGGTCCAGGAGATGATTATGATGAAAATGAAGCTATAGCTATTTATGACTACAAGGCTTTCATGCAGGCTATTGACGAGGACAACGCGGCACGTCTCTGAAAATATTGCAAAATAAATAATGCAAAGCATTAGGAAACAACAGAATGAATGGTGATTCTTTTTCCGCTGTGGAGTGCAGCTCATGCAGGAAGCGCAAGACAGTAAGACGAACTATCTATGCACTATTTTTGTCTTGAAAGGAGCATGTTTGACCATGCACTCTAACAATGCGTGTTCTCTGTCATCGCAATTTCCAGAGCTCATGCATGGGGTCGTTAGGAGTCTGTTTGTAATGGTATTGTTAGTGTGAAATGCAATTTCTGGATGTTGATGACTACTTTACACAAGTTGTCAATTTATATCATGCCCTGCGACATTCGACGTTTAACTCGCTTTTCACGTTGATTCAAGACTCGGTCGCGGATTCCCATCAGCTCCTTGTGTGATCCATGCTTACTGATGGACAATCGAGTCTGCTGTGCTTTTTCCTCCTCGAGTGATAGATCGGGAATAAAAATGCCACTGTCGTCCAGTTCGTCCTCCGAATCTTCGTGTCCCACACCATGTTTAGATTTCCAGAATTCAATTTCTTTGCGAAGGCGTACGTTTTCAACAAAGTCATCTGGGTGTAGTTTTTTGCGCGTCAAGGGGCAAGTTGCCTTGCCAAAGTAGATCCATTCAAAAATGGCCTTGCGTTCATAATTATGTTTGGTTTCTTTGTGTTCCATGGGCACCTTCGTGACCTCCAAAGTCATGGGGCATAGAAAGTGAGATGGTGGTAGGTCTTTACCGCCGTCATCTATGGCCTCCCTAGCACCATTCTTCTTCATACACTTGACTTGATGACAAAGATCATCTTTCTCCTCACGGAGTGCTTCGATATCTGCTTGCAAGGACGCTTTCTCTTGTAGCAGATACTGGATTTCGTTTACCAACGAAAGGTCAATGGAATCGAGACTTTGCTGGGCACACTGTAGCTGGAAGAGGGCATCGCTAATGGTCTGACCAACATTGATCGTGTTCGAGGAGGGCATGGCGGAATTGGTAGAATCTTCCTAACATGGATTATGGAAGCAAGCACAATACAATGGATTAATAATTTCCGATTAATAAAATTTAATAATGAAAGGCATTGCAGGAAGTCTGCGACATATTAAAGAGTCATTTTTGTAATCCTTCGCATCAACCTGTCTTCGGACTTCTTCTGTGACCGTTTATTCCTTCCTTCAACACCGCGAATTCAATACTACTACCACGCGTTCAGAGGTACCTGCTACCAGGTGCGGTACCAGGTAGCAGTACTGTAGTACTACTAGTAGGAGTACTAGACTACTACCACTCCTACTACTACTACTAGCTACCGTGATAACAAGTCTGCGACAAATAAGAAGAGCTGACGATATTATTGTTCAACTTTCGTGAATTTAATCGAACGCCGAAAGAACATACAGTACGAGTGAATCTTCAAGATAAAAAATTACTGTAGAATAGTATCCCTCGTCGTCAAGAATGCAATAGAATAAGTTGCAACCGAGCATTTTTTATTGAAGGCGCAGGCTTGAAATCAATACTAGACCTAGTCTAGCTAGGACTGGTACCTGGTACCTACTACTAGCTACAGTAGTAGAGAGTAGGTTTGCCTACTACCTCTAGCTAGTATTAAAGAACAAAAAAAATAAGCAATAATAATGATGTCACTACTAGCTAATTTGTTGATAAATTGGTGCACAGTTACTGGTAACCACTGAATTACTAGCATTAAGACTTGGCTGATCCATGTACTAGTAGTATCGAAGGCAACAACCAGAGCTGGCCTCAATGCTAGAGTAGAGGTAAAGTAAGTGTAGGAACTCAGCGGAACGTTTTGGCGATCATTGAGCGGAGACGGTGTCCAGGAGGGAGAAATTCTCTACCACCTTCATAGCTGCTGTCATTTGTCATTGGAAATTTCCACGTGATGTAGCTGTCTTGTCACAAGACAGAAAAACCCTTACGAGACACCTCCCAGCTCTTTATTTTACACCCGAAACGTTCCACTGAGTCTTTACCTGTCCAAGCAGCTCTTTCAAGGTAGGAGGAGCAACCGTTACAACGTTTCCACTCCTGTAATCGGGGTTGGGCTAACATTTTTTTCTTGTGTTCAGATCTATCGAGGGAACTATCGTGGCATCCTCAACGTCACATATTGCCTGACGATGGAGGTTTCATCGTCGGAAATCTTTTCATTTTTCTGTGTCTCTGCTGGCGAGAGCACTTCAATCAGCTCTGGACGCACACTCATGATGCCGGCGAACTGTGGCGCTGAATTTTGCGTTTTTGGTTGGCGTTCTTGTCTTTGGTGGATCTTCCGTCAAGGTCGCAACGTTAATCGCGGGGCCTCGGTGAGTATTGTAATCATACATCGCTTGAATCGCAACACTGGCGGATTGAGTCTTGCGGCGTGATTTTCTGGCTTGTCTCTTCTTTTCATGCTCCTCATTAACTGTGGAGTCGTCAAACGTTACATTACGATTATTTGCAGTTAGCGATGTGCTCTCGCTGACTAAATCCAGCCTAAAGCTTGAGTGAATGCCAAAACCGAACAACAGCTAAACCTGCAGAAAGGGACCCAGTAAGTAGCTTTTAGAAATCACAGGCAGTATATATGAAGTATCGTCTGAATATTCTTAAACAAGCAAACCGAACCAGCACACGAAGTCAACACTAGAGAGCGTGGAAGCGAAAGCGCTTTTCATCGCGAGCATCTGGTGTTTCGTCATTCATAGATCGATTGGGAATCAGTTTTATTCGCTTCAATTTCCATTGACTGCACGAGGTCCATACTGTTTTGAGAACCTTGGCGCACCCGTCGTCAATCTTTACCCATACATCCTTTCCATCGTTCAAGAGCCAGTGCACATCTGCTTCTTCGTCGCTCATGCTCATCTCTTCGTCGTACATCATCCATCCGGAAAGAATGATGGGTTCCTTGCCACCATCATCGTTTCCTGACACGCTGCTATCACTCGTCCCGTCGCTCTTAGTCTCCATCTTGTCAAAGGATCGATTTTTCTGGCTCGAATCTTGGTTCAACCAGGGAAAGTCGTCATTGAAAGCATCGAGTCGCAGACGCGATCGGCGTCTGCGCTCTCCAACACCGTCACGTTTTGGTTCAAGCACATCCACCTCTAGCATGGTCACAAGGGTGCGCTGGTCTAGATCCATGCAAAGCTGCGCGTAGGGAGTCGTCCCTTCGTTGCGGAAAGGATTGTCAATGGCATCATCGTCACTGAAAACAACATCCTTGGTAGTGCCCAAAAGGAAGCCATCGAAGCTTGCATCTCTATCTGTAGAAGCTTGCGCATCTGTCCTTTCTGGCGACACCACAAATTTCTCTGACATGGTAGACACAAACGATCGATCGTTCGTATGCGTGGCATTCGACGACTGCTTGGTGCTAGACACCGATGGCATCTCAAAGATCAGGCTATCATCATCTGTAACAATATCTTCGTCAAGATTGATTTCACTATCACTGCTAGTAGTGACACTGTCTTCTTCATCTTCAGATACGGGTCCAACTTCAATCTCATCTTGAGAGCGATCCATGCTGCTGGGTGGAGCCGTATCATCCGACAGTTCCGTGAGAAAGGAGTGGTCCTTGGTATCTTGGTCCTCGCCATCCAAAGCCACCAGCTCAATGTCCTCCGTAAAAAGCGGATGGTTGCTCAAGTCTGCGGCGTCAAAGCTGCAGTCGTCTCCGGACGATTCATTCATTTTGGTAGTGTTGATCAGGTTGTCCATTCTGTTTTTAAGTTGTACTTGCGTATTTCTTGGCGTTGTTTGTAGTTTCTGGTTATTATTGTATTGTGCGGTTCTTACCGTTGTACTCGCTTTGTATTTTCCCCAGTAGCTTTCCAGAGCGATCTCTCCAAAACTGGAGTCTTGCAGAAACTTGTACCGTGTTGACGCCAAAACATACTGTTGGTACGAAAAGCCATCAGAACGCTCGATTTCTACTAGATCGCTTTGGGAGAGTTGGATCGGAGAGGCTGCGCTTACATTCTTGTCTACCTAATCTGTACAACTCACAAATTTTCGTTCGTTTTGAAAGTATTTGATGGGAGTTGGCGTCTCCACGATATTGTTGGATGTATGTGCATTAGCAACGAGGAGGAGTGAGAGAGCGCCGGGAAACTGAGAACTACACCCTAACCCTATATGAGCATAACGAGGTCCCACATGAGATGAAAACATAGTAGAATGACCCTTTATTTTACTTTGGCGGATACCAGGTATGCAGGTACAAACCAATCGAATAAATAATACTGTACAACGAACGCCATCACACACACAAAATCTATTCGAAATATTTTAAAGCAGTTATTAATAGCAGACAACAAGGCTAGCCAACAATTATTGACTTCATAACGGCTGATTGATACTCCAAGACGGACACAGTACGCAAAGTTCCTCAAGCTTAACTTCAGCAGACAACTCACAAGCAATCCTTATTACTATACAGTATCTATAGAACAGTACGCACGCACACTGTATGCAACAACAATGCCGAGGTTCGGAGATCGATGGGTAGTGGATCGGACGCTGTTCGAATACGTGAACAATGGCTCTTGCGCCTGCTGTGGATTCAGTTATTTTTTGCCGGGTGGGACCAAAGATTTGATTCATGCCATGTCGGACCTGGAAACGGATGCTGCCAACGCCGAAGTTTCCGCGCTAGAGCAATCGCCGTGGCCACCGGATATGCGAGACCAAGTGTGGGGAGATCGACTAAAGCTGAGACATTTGATGAAAAAGGAAATGCCCAGGTATGCCAATTTTTGGAAGGACCATGCCATGGCCCTGGAAGAATGGTGCCTCTCGCAGGATCCCCGACAGTTGCAACGCATATTTCAATTGCCACGAGCCGAAATTTCCGAACGCGTCAAAATGGATTACAACATTCATTCTGCCTTTACTGTGGTGTTATGTACGGTGGCCGAACAGGTGGCTAACTTTCCGGCAACTCAATATCCTCCCGATGGGCGCGGTGAAGAAGAATTGGCACTCGAACAAGCCATGATCTTTGATCGAAGGGGTGGATTTTGTCTTTTAGTTGCCAAGAGAGAAACGGCAGATGACGGCACATCATCCGTAGTCTTGAATAAGGAGGCCCTGCAGCTCTGGTTGAACCGAATGAAAACCCTGGGTGGTCCAAAGTTGCTGGATCGAGCTGCCAAACCACAGTCTAGACCTGTGGATAGCAGTGATGACGAGGGCGAAGGTGACGTGGACGACGGATTGAAACATTCAATAGACCCTGACAACATTCCATCGCCTGATGGACCTTCCTTTCGATCCGATCGCCGCATCATTCGACTGCTCATTGCCAGATCTTGGGCCGATCAAATGATGAAAAGGTTCCTAGCCGATAAAGAAGCCAACGAAAGCAAAGAAGGATAAAGAATGGATTGCCGAAATGGCTACTTGGATGCATTTTGAATGAGTAGTTACTTCCGATACCACGTCCTTGAAAACGGAAGATTGAAAGCAACGTATTACACACTAGAGCTAGTAGTTACGCCTGTTCGATTGGCCTGTTTTTCCAAACGACAACTGGCTTTGTTGGCAGAATTTCGTGGATGGGCTAATTGGTTTGAATTTCAGGTTGAAAGTATGGTAGGAATGGCTACAGCTGACCGGCTCCAAAGCTTTCCTTCGGTGTCGACGATGTGGGATGTGGGGTTGAACTTTGCGAAGCGAGGTGTCGTGCTGTGTTTTTTGGTGATCATGCACGTCATGTATTTGGCAGGCATTTATTTTATTTTTGGGTCCCGAGCGAGTCGAAGATGGATTTGACAGGCAATTGAAACGACAACAAAGAGAGATTGAGGCTATACACTTTATAAGCCCCTCAGGATGCCTACTAGACTGGATCATGCTTCTTCAAGTCCTTCTTATCCTGAGGCAGCTGCAATATCTCTGGCTGCTGCTTGAACGCATTGGCCTGCTTGTCAGGCAAGATAGTTCTTTGAAGGAGGCCGGCTATTTCTTTGCATCAAAATCCAGCGTAGTATAGCGAAGCGGAACGATGAGACGACGAAGCAGTTGCCGTGCAGCCGCTTTTAAGGATAGCAGCACTCTCGGAAGAGGCACTGTGCATTTCCTCGTCAATCACATCTGGAACAGTTTGAACATCACTGGTTCTCTTCTGCCACTCATATGCAAACGTGACAAAAGCGCGGTAGAGTACAAAAAGGCAGTCGTTGTCGTCTTTTCTTACGATTTGTTGAAAAGATTGAAGGCACTTTTTAGATTGAACATTTCAAAAAGGATGCTTTATAATGCTGATTTCAGTTTTTTGGTTTGTGTGTCGGTTCTTCATAGAGTACCTTTCTTCCGTCGATGCCGCGTGCAATTAATGTAGGCGCGCTGACGACAAAAGAGTCTGTCCGCTTCCCCCATTTGGAAATAAGCGGTTCCTTCCTCCTGCGCGACCTATACCGAAAGGAAGAGCGCATGGAAGGGTGCTAAATTGAAGCATCTTCTCGCCGATCGATCTCGTCAATCATCAAACTGCACTTTCCACCAACGGTCAGGGATCTTTCTCTCTCTCGCTTCTTTCAGTACAAAAGTAACTTGTCGAAATGTAGCTCGTACAGTTCTCCACGCGACGGTGGCTGGTGTAAACAACATGGTACACATTTTTTGTGCTGCAAACATCACTGATGACAGCGCCAGCATCAATATCGCTTGGATGAGAAATAGCATAAAGTAGATTTGGTCCATTGCACCAGGATCGCTGGTCGCAGTATCAGACATGGTAGCATAGATCTCGTCTTTTGTAATGGGTTACTAAAGCTTTTTCAAGGAAGTTGGACTGGCCGCTTTCGTGACCATAATATCTTGATTTTATTTTTATTATTTCCATTTTTTCTCAATTTGACGCAGCATTCGCGTTTGAGTCGTGATGATGATCTTGAGGCTTCGTTCGCCAGTCGTGCTTCATTATTTAGCTCAGCGTTGATAGATGTAAGCTATCGAGCACTACGGAGATAAAAATGAGAGTCTATGATCCCTGCGACTCCTTCAAAACTCTTCATCATCATATTCATAATCTGACTTTGGTGTCAGTACTTGCATCTCTGCGTTCTTTTTTGTTCGAAGCCTTGTCGAGTCATTGGCTAGTCTGCGCGTTGCCATCTTGTCAACATCAGAAACACTCGTAGTACCTTCATCCAACAGGCTTTTGCGATATGGATCGTGGTAAATAGAGTCTGGAATATTGGGACAATCTAGGACGTAGGTTGGCTCTACTGTGACAGTATCCACCACAATATGGTCGTTCGCTTGTAGTCGAAAGACAAAATTATGCCCCACAAATGTGCCTTCAAATTTGGTTTGACTGTCCCACCCCCAATGAAAGTCGTCACTGTAAGGATTCTTCCCCAAATGAAATTTGAACTCTTCGTGACAGCTTTTTTGGGTCAGACTGCACGCTTCATCGGCTTGGCGTGGAGAACCCGTCATATTGTACGTGCCACTGTAGTAGACGTTCAAAGGACAACCGACCAAGTTGCGGAATCCTATATCTTGAGTGTTGCAAGCTCGCAACGGTGGTCGTAAGGATCGTTTGAATTCCGGCGCTCGTTCTTTGTGATGATCGTCGCCTACCTCGACGGTTGGTTCTATATCAGGATCATTGGGATCACAAAATTGTTCGAGAGCATGTCCAAAGACATTTTGAACGGGAATGAGCCCGACGCGATGTTGCATCACAACAGGGCCCATGGAGCTTCCGTCCAAACGACGGACGTAGAAGACGTGCCCGTCAAACGTATCAATCATTCTCCATTGTCCCGGTTGTAAAATGGCATTTGGATCGTGGTGAGCTGGACTTGTTTTACCATCAATCGCAGATACTTCCTGATAGTAATTGATTCCATCGTTCGTTTGAATGCGCTTGGATCGATCGACCCAACTCACTACAACAGGAGTCTTAGCAGTATTGTGCACAATCCACATGGTTGGATAACCATACAAGTAGGTGGGATCGGAACTATTAAAATGTTGAAACATGTCGATTAAAGGAGCCGGGGGACAATGGTGGGTCCGGCGATTGGGGACGTGATAAATTCCTTCTTGTTGGAGCCATTCCCGTATACGACCTCTACCCAAACTATCTTGAAATGTATTTTGGGCTCGTTTGTTGCATACGGTATCTAAATGGTATTCGGCCGTATAATCTTCGACGGGTGGACAGTCTGCAGCCGGGTCTACGGGTTGAATAACCGTCTGAATGTTGCGTACATTGTGAATGCCAAAGGTGGCACCACAGATGAGGATGAATGTTAGAAGCTTAGCTTGGCTGCGGAGGTGGGTCATAGCCATGGACAAGTGCTACTAGAAAAATTAAACGATTGTATTTGAGGATTTGAGGTGTTATGAAAGTCGTTTTATAACCAGCTCTCCGAAAAAAAATCTTGTTAATCCCATTCACCGGTCACTGGACATGAAGTGACACATCATGTCGGCAGAAAGTTTCGGATGAAGGCAGGCACCTCAGTCTCACATCATAATAGACTGCTTTAACGCGCCAGCAAAGAAACGCTCCCGAGTCCGGATGAGTATCTTTTCAATAATATTGCCGAATCACTAAAAAAAAGTAGGAGCACTAGCTAGCGAGATAGTGCTACAGTAGAGCGTACGTCTACTATTCAGAACAGTAGCAGTCTAGCTGCACAACGCAAAGCGCAAAGACTATTATTATTATTATTATTATTATTATTATTATTTATCAACCAGGTGTAAATAATACATTAGTGCCGTACCGGTAGTACTGGTACCAAGCTATTCGAATAGGTCTACTTCAAAATAAATAATACAAGCAGCCGAAAGGCTGATTGAAATCATAATAATTTATTTGAACTCATGTGCGATCTAAAGATTGAATTCCTCCCCCTAGAGCTCTCCTAGAAACACTTAGATAACAATATTAACTTACTGAATCAGAGCGGATGATAGGGAGTCCATCTTCACCTGCAGCCCTACACGTGTATTCATATTGAGTGCCTGAACAAGATAATTGTGAAACCTGAACGTGATGCGGAAGCCAAAACCCAAAAGATATGCATCTTCGTCACCTACATTCTACATTCACACCATACCATACATTTCTCATTTCCTACTACGAGTTTTGATAGAATATTATTATTATCTAACTTTGCATATACATTCATCATGTTTCGAACACGCGTAAGTTAAGCTGCTTGTTGAATAAGGGGCGAAGAGGAAAGGGAGATCAACCTCCAAGCCGACACACACTAAGAAAAATGAGAAAGATTACATTGCTTGTTTGCTGATTCAGCAGATCCCATTTGGATCTAGCATCTTCTGGATTAAATCTCACCCATTGTTCCTCTGTTCCTGGTCTGTTCGCTTTCATTTATTGTATGCACACACACACACACACACTGCCTTCGTTTCGTCCATCTTTTTCCATTAAAAAAAAAAAGACTCTGCTTCGCAATTTAAAGCCCCTTGGTGATCGTATTTTGGTAAAACGAGCTCCCAAGGAGGTCCAAACGGCCAGTGGAATTTATTTGCCTACCGATGCAACCAAGGATCCCAATGAAGGTGAAGTTATCGCTGCTGGACCCGGTGAACGTGACGTGACAGGCAATTTGCACGCAACAACCCTCAGTGTTGGTGATAAGGTCTTGTTGCCAGAATACGGCGGGTCCAAGGTTAAATTTGGCGAGGAAGAACTGTTTCTCTTTCGAGAATCCGACATTTTGGGAAAATTCGAATAGACACAGTACATACTCCTGAAAATGAATGCGAATAATTGGAATGAATTGAATTGCGGAGTGTGGAAGTTGATTCGGAATTCGGAGATGTTTAAAAATAAGTATTAAGATGAAAGTGCAGAAAGAATTAACCAGCACTTTGCTGCGACAACAAGCGATGAAATCCAATCGATTTAGAACATTTGCGATTATCGTTTACACCAATTATCAAAAAATTATTGTAGACTCTAGTTATTAGTAAGTACAAGGTTGAAGAATTGAGTATCAATAGGATTTCAATTATTAAAACAAACTATGCAACATAACTCTTAGACTCGTCACTGATTGCTACACAGTTGCGTCACTTAGTTGGATGGTGGACGAAAACCAATTGTTCCACAGTGGAGCTGGGCAAGAAGAGTGACCATGTGTGCGCATTTTGTGCGAGGAATTATCTGATTGTGGTTGTAGGTACAAGAGTGGCGTTCTCTCCTAATTGACTACGGAGTAGGTTTTGTGGCCAGAGTGCAAATACTGTCTGCGGCTTGCTTGCTGTGAATACTCCTCCTCATACCAGATCGGTCTTACTGGCGGCCCCTACCGAAGGTGATACCACCCCTTCCTTCTTGAAATGAAAGAGCAGCAGGGAGAAAAAGGAGAGAACGACAAACAGCGTAAAGGCGGCACTGGCAAAGATGTGGTTGGTGGCCGCATCTCCTAGACTGTAAGTCGTGAAGGTTGCAAATAGGATCAAATTTTGGTTTGCCAGGACCACCAGGACACCCATGAGAAAGCCAACACTGAACGAGGTTGGAAATCGCTTCAGTACAAAGGTGCCCAAAATTGCCAGCAGAGCGTGAATAATGGCTGTCCAGATCGATCCCAATACCAAAGCCTCTGATGTGTGTAGCTTTTGTAGTTGAACCACTGGGGTGAGAAGAAAGGGGGGCGAGGGTGGGATTGGTAAGTCATGGGGACAGATTAAGTATTAAGGTAGGCAGCATTGGTCAATTACTGTTGCATACGGAATTAGATCTCATCATTTGTCCATAATATTATATATTCCACACGCACACACAGGGACTCGAAACAAATAACTTACTTTCAATCACTGCTACAATTAGGTAAAGTACAACAAAGAGCAAACTGATTCCCCAGGCCCGGTGTACTGATCCTTTGGGATCAGCTGCACACGAGGTAAACATTTTGCCCAATAACCGGTGAAAAGCCGACATGGACTTCGGCACGGGACCTTCTGCTGATAAATCATCGTCGTGTGTCGATTGATCCGCCATATTTTGCTGTGCTGTATCTATAATTATTGATGCTGTGCCCGCAATGGTTGCTTTTGTTTTTTGTTAGGGTTGTATGTTGTAAGCTGATTTCTGGTCCAGCAGCAGGCACCGTGAAAAACGAACCAAATCAATTTTAATTATTTTTATCCAATGCCGAGGATGCCGCACCTCTGTCGGAGGGTCAACGATAAGTTTTGGGTCAAGGATATGAGAAGCAATCAGGTACTCGTGCTATCAGGTACTTGTTGTAGAGTCTTTCGATCAGTAAAAAGAATGTATGTGCTTTATTGCTCTCCTACTAGAGCTTCATCATAATATCTAATAGCACGGCAAGTCTGCTGTTTGGCGAAGACTAGGATAAGTCACAAATAAAATGACAAAATCGCGTAATATACTATTGCTACTTTTCAAATTGAAATCCTTAAAAGGAATAATTGATGTAATTTCACCGAAAATGTCGTATCATTATCGGACGACAACAACCTTCGGGCGCTTGGATCATGGTATTCGGAATTGTCTGGTGAAGCTGGTCCTCAATGATTGCTGCTCTCAGGGAGACGGTAGGTTGCACTTGTGCAGAGCGGATGCAAGTGCCCAACTCGTTCCTTCCGCACACCCGCGATTCTGTTTGTTTGGGTAGGCAGTTTCTTGATTTTCGTCGCTATCTCCGCGTTTGGGATCGCGCTATGTAGTGTGCATTCGTTGATCATGCCATCCCCACCATCCACCAAACAGTGATCATCGAACGTGCCATGTGTAGCAAATTCAAAATGATTGCAGTTTCGAAGGAACACATATTACTGTATTACACATGCATATTGCGAGGTGAAGCATGGAAAAACGAAAGGTCCGTGACACGTCAATTTGAGCATCTTCAGGGTCTCAGGTTTGCGCACATTTAAAAACGCGCTGTCCCTATTGTTAGTTGGTTCCGCTTTATCACAACATAACAGTCAATGGAGGTGCAATAACTAGACATTGTGAAGGCTGATCCTGTATCAGACGCCGAGTACAAGGTGCTTTGCTGTTCCTTGCGACTTATTCTGTGCTGCACATTGCAGTCAAAATAGCACACTTACCTTTTGATGAGTTGCTCGCCTACAAACCAGTTTGACGAGACCGGTGAGCTGAGCAACCTCCTTACGTCGAAAAATTAAAATAGAGCACTCTGCTGGAATAATCGAATGGACGGAGCTATTGAATACTTTGTTTTTTTCGTATTCGGTACCAGGTACTTTGAGAGTGACATGAGACTTTAAGCATTTTCACAAAAAATAGATATCACACTGAAGCTAAAAATAGATCTCTGTTTAACATTCACCCTAAATTCTTGTTTGCTCATTTATTTGTGCATTATTAGTAGGGTGAAAATAATGTTGTACGAGTATTCTTTATTTACACGACTCGATTTTTCTTACAAGAGCCATCTCACATTTTGCTCTTCTTCCGCAATTTTTGGCTGTCTTGTGAACTTTCATACAAAATTTGTCTTCTCTCGCACTATTTTTATGAGGTGGAACATACCTACTACCAGAGTGGTACTAGCTACTAGTAGTAGTAGTAGATGGTATAACGCAGATGAACACAATCAAGACCGCAGCCACGATTCGCGAGTCTTCCGAGGAATATTTTGGGCATGAAAATAATAGTAATTCACTTTTCTTGACATAGAATTATTTCACCTAAGCGACAAAGCGTCTTAAATTTTTTTATCTACCCTACAACACATTAGTTAGAATCTGAATGAACCAGGTTGGTTATCCTAATTTATCGCAACAGAGAACTACTTACAGAACAAACGAATCCACTACCGACATGTCATCTGAAGAAAGAGGACGCAACAAGAGCACTGGAGGCCGTCTCATCTCAAGTTTGCGTTCCCGATCTCGCTCTCGTGCGGCCAGCAAGAGTCGGGCATCCCGCTCTTCTAGCGTACAGCCTCCCGAACGAGGCACCACCGCCAAATTGGACGAAGCTAAGAAGCGTCGTGCAGCCTCTCGTCCAGCTCGTCACCCCCACGAAAGCAAAACCTTCAAGTTGCCTAGCAGTAGCAGCCAAAAGTCCAGAGAGCTGGTTGACCTCACCAAGAGCATGAAAAAGCGCAGCAAGTCTCTTTCGCGCAGCAAATCTGGCACTGCACTTCGCAAGACAAAATCATCGTCTCCTCCTTCCTCCGCCAAGAAGTGGGATAGTGACATTATTGATTTGGTTGACCAAGAGGATGTGCTGTTGGACGACTTACTTTATCCTGGCGGTAAGCATCAGCGCCGCGGAAAAAGCCCAATGAGCAAGCCTACTTCCACCAACAAGGGAAGCGGCTCTCCCATTAGTGTCGGGCGATTCCCAGGCAATAATCCTGCTGATGCCGATTCCGACGAAGAAGACTCTGACGAGGAGCTTGACGCTCAAGAATTGTTGGCTCAAGTCAAGAGTCGTATGGAACAACAACGATTGATGGAGGAAGCCAAGGAACTGCGAAAGATTATTGAATCCAAAGATGCTGAGATTGATCAACTGACGGGACAGCTTCGCATGGCCATTTCTACGAAATGTGATTTGGTAATTGCTCATACAGAATTGGAACGCCTGCACGAGAAAGACATCAGAGTGAAAGAGAATTATGCAGAAAGTGTGAGAAAGCACAATTTGTATTTGCTGGAAATGCGAGCAGAAGTGGAAAAGGAATTCATGAATGAATTGACGCAGTTGGCAAAGAAAGTAGAGGACACTGAAGAACGGCGCAAGAAGGATTTCGAGGAAAAGGATCTTACAATCAAACTGCTGGAGCAAAAAATCTATCGTATGGAGAAAAATGCTATGCAAGGCAGTTCAGCTCGACCAGATGACGACAAAGTCAAGTTTTACAAAAAGCGACTTGGTGTTGTGGATCAGTAAAAACAAAATATACATTTCTAAAGAAGGTTGTGATTTTTGTGTTTCCGCAGAGGTGACAACAACCACGGCAGACAAGAAGACATGGCTGATCTAATTGTCCTAGATGAGGCATACAGTATTTCATAAACAAAATCTTTGTAAAATTTGCATACCTACGAATACACAAGTAGTTCAACTGGGATGAGAAAAAGAGCTCCTGGGCCTCGGATCTGGGGCAATTGAGATTCCGTGCAGGATATTAAAGGCATCGCTTCCAAGGATGGCACAAGGAGCATCCATTGGCAAAGGAGGAAGGTCTGCATAGTACTACTAGCTACTAGTAAGAAGTAGCATTATAATTATTTTTGTGCGACCAACAATTCTAGTATTTGCCCGGGTGGTTATTTTTAATTGTTTTTCGGCGAATTTTTGTATTTAGCCATGCGAGCTAGTCGAGCTGAACCTGATCATGGTATCCTCTCATCTGCGATTCGCTGACAATTATTTGAAGAGTTTTAATCTATCTGCCGCCAATAGAAAACCTACTATTACCGTAAGTGCTCGATCAATTTACATCGTTTATCCATTCCGCACTCAATAACGCGGCTTTAGGAGAGCGTTTCATAGGAACGATGGCGAGCAACAGCAACAGTACCACAAGCGGTAGCGGCAGCGGCAGCGGCAGTAGTGCGAAAGTCAGCAAAAGAGGGAGATCAGCTCTGAGGCCACCTCCCCAAGATACTTCCCGAAAACTTCAACCTTCATCCATGCTAAACTGCTTCATGGGAGAAGCACAGTCAACCAGAGTTTCGGCTCTTCAGACGCATCTTTTGGGCCACAATTGTGTTTGTCCCAAGGGCTCCTGCAATGGATCTGTCTATGTGGAAGAAATAGATCGCGCCTTGACAGCACCATGTTCAGACTTTCCCATCTATTCGCTGGAGACCCACCGCTTTGTCAAGTGTACGAATTGTTCCTACGTCAGCACGCTTGAATCACACAGGCTTCTTTCGCATCGCGGTTGCGGCAGATTACCTGTGGTAAAGTTGCAACGTGCAGCAGATGGTATGACAACCAGCTCCAATTCTATGCAGACCGGCCTTGCTAAGCAGATTAAGATGGTGGCGCCTCCAAAACAGCGAGATGCCAAGTGTACTACTAAGACAGTTTATACAGATCACCTCAGTGAAGGACTAGCCAAGACAATTCATCTCCAAAAACAAAGAGTTCAACAAAGAGGTCAACCCCAGTCAACGAAACCCAAAGCCCGGAGTAAACAGCTAGTCTTGGATACTATTTCAGAAAGTGAAAACAGTAACAGCATCATCGTGCATGACAAAGAAACACCACGATGTGGCAACACATCAGCAAACAAGAGGAATACTGTCGAAGCCGATCATTTGATTGAACGACTGAGGCACAGAGTGGCCGGAACTACTATTGATGATGGAGATGGGACAACAAAACCGCAGAATCACGCTCAACCACAGCCCTATTCACCCGGTATAGGCGAGAGCAACGGTCCGCTTCAATGGTTTCTGGTAAAGCCCGACATTCAAACAGACATTTTGGGTTTGGCACGTGATCAACAGCGAAATAAAGGTAGAGCTAAGGGGACTTCTCCTAGACACTTACGACGCAGAGATCCACCTAATTCTGATGACGAAAGCGGGGATGCGGATGCCCCTAGCCATATAGACGACGAGACGGGCTATAGAGAGAATGAAGCACCCGAGATCCCACGTATTAACTTTGATCGCTTGTATCGCAAGTCCAGCAAAAATAGGAGGCAAGCCAACGATGGCGGGGACCTGATTCAATATCTTACCAATCATAGAGCGATTGCGGAGTCTAAAATTCCAACCGATATCCAGGAAAAGGCGAATAATACCAGTGCAGACGATCCTCCCATGAAGGATCCGCCTTTCTACTACCACAGCCACAGCAGGAATATTCGAGAAGACCCTGTTGGGTCCCGTTACCGACAACCAAAAGGAAAGAAAAAGGGAATTTGTCCTTCCTTATCATCTCGATTAACGAACCCAAATCGCCATGGCCATCGATCTAAGCATCGTGGCAAAGATATGAGGTATCCTAGATCGCAAGGCTCCGAAGAGGAAATCAGTGAATTCCGCGACAACGCCCCCGAGGAAGACTCTGATGATGACTCTGATGAGCCTATCATAATGTCGCCGGTGTCCTATAAAAACTCAGTATACCGTGACTGTGCTGACGATGGCTTTTCGCCGATAACGGATGATGATACTCTGTAAGTGCCGCATACTTCTGGATTGTTTGGGGGGTGCTGTTAATAGTTGAATCCGTTCCTCAATTCCAATATTTTGATGCCATACCCATGTGCAGTTTTATAAGTCCCTATCAGCTGAAGAGTATGGTTCCGTCAAGTATGCGAGAAATTCAGTTTGCGTCGGAACATGCAAAGCGTCATCGATCAAATAGGTCGAGCCATTATGGCAACCAAGAGCGCAGAAGCCTTCGCAAATATCCCGACAACACCGACACTTCTAGTGTCAATGACGGCAACAATTACTACAACAACGCTCCCATGATGTCCCTTCCAGCCGTAGGTGGAGCGTACGATGAGTTGGCCAGAGTCGACCTGCCGGGTATTAGCTACGCAGATAAAGCACTCGATGATGTCATCCAGGAGAGCATTGCAGTATTGAAAGAATCTATGAAGCTAAAAGAAAAACTTCAGCACGATGATTCGTCGCCAAAGATGCCAACCGAGTTCAGAAGACACCGAAGCCGGAGCCGGGGCATGAGCCGGGGCCCAAGTCGTGGCAGAAGCACGGGTCGAAGCCACAGCAGGATTCCAAACCGGCGGAGTGACAGGTTTGAGTCTGTGGACGATTCCGTGCAAGTGATACAATTTCCTATGGTCTTCTGAAAACCTTAATTCTTCCAAGGCTGCTTTCTGCTGTCAATCTCGTTGCTTGTATTTGTAAAGGAACATTGTTCTTGATAGTAAAGTATGGTAAAGACGCAAACCGACGACAAGCTTGCAATTACTTGCTGTGTGATCCTGAATCACTGAGTCTTTGATACAGGTGTGGCTTTTGCAGCTTAGGTACCTGTAGTTGCTAAAAATTTCCGATTTTTGTTTCATTTGAGTCTTGTACTATACAGTTCGGTTCCTGCCGGGTACTCGGACAAAAGTAGCGTTCTAAGCACAACCATGGTTAGGCAAAAAAAAAACGCCATTGGAAAGGCCAACACCAAATAAAACCATCACCTGCTGGTAGAGGACGCCAGCATTCAACGAGTCAACAACGACACAGTTCAAGCTAAGAGCAAGACATGATATTGTCGCAGGATCCAAGAATGAATTCTATTGCAGCGCTATCTCCGACATGAGAATGATGGCCAGGATACGTGAAGCAGTTTGTGAAAAAATGTCGTTGCACCTGCATTGCATGTTGGAACAAGTTGTGTTGAGTTTGAGCACCACAATTTCCATCGGTGTTACCAGTGATTGGATTCTTTACTACCTGCGTGGTCCACTAGCTAGTGCTGTGACACAATTCAAGAAAGGCTGCACTCACCAAAGCGGGCTCGGCGCTTGGCCTAAAAACCAAACTCACTTGTAGCTATCCCTACATTCCGCCACAAATAAAAAATTAAGGTTTTCTACTTCCAGCCCTAACCCTGTTCAATGGACTTAACCATTATACGGGATTGAATTTCCGAAAGATATTTGTTACCACCAATCCCGGGGCTGGGATTATCCCGGGGCAGAAACACCCATTTCCCGGGGTTTAGACAAGCACGAATAATATTTTTAACGAATTAAATTAAAGTGGTTCAGCAGCTACCTGTTAAATAGTAGCTTAAAATTGCTCCTGCCTTTTAACATTATAGTACTGCAATACGAATATGAATACGAATAATATTTTTAACAAATTAAATTAAAGTGGTTCAGCAGCTACCTGTTAAATACTAGCTTAAAAATGCTCCTGCCATTTAACATTATCTGGCAATAATCAATAAAATAGACAACTACGGATATTTAGTAACTGTAGCAGTTAAAAAATAACTGCTCTCAAAAGGGAGGGAAAACTTCTAAAGTTATCCCAGGATATTTTTTGACCATATCCCGGGAATATTTTCTACATCCCGGGATGAAGAAACCCCCGGTTTGGTGATAACATATTATTTGAATTTCAATTTATGATGTTCTGCAACTGACTTTTCCCTATGGCGCTGCGCACCTTCAAATTGAGTGTAAATAATAACAATAATCATAACTGGTACAGGAGACATGAGATGTTCATTAATATTATTTCAAACTTCAATTCACGAGCAAGTTCTGGCTTTAATAAAAGATGACGACTTTTCGTAGCAATATCGGCAAGGATCGTCGTTGGCTAGAACAATATGGGCAACAGCAATATGTTACCAACGCAGGTTGCACAATTACAAACACAAATCCAGTAGAGATCGCATGCGATACAAACATTGGTGTAGCCACCGATTATGACGATGACGACGATGGCATGTCCTGGTTCTATGCCACACGGTTTCATATCGGGTCGTACTGTCAATTCACCTCCGATTTGTCGACCATGCGTTGCTCGACTTCCGTGGATCATTTCCAAGAGTCCTCTGCTCAATGGATCGTGGCGGTCCAAAGCATCTGTTCAATCGAGGCACTGCAAGCAGGATACGCGACAGCAGAAGCTTGCTATT
>Ga0100392_1001423_pt1 | contig 22267 bp, 24 predicted proteins | sample CryGeymeta201516_FD_81548 | JGI IMG/M metagenome (GOLD analysis project Ga0100392, IMG submission 81548) | Groundwater microbial communities from Crystal Geyser aquifers in Utah, USA - Crystal Geyser metaG 2015-16 | ecosystem: Environmental > Aquatic > Deep subsurface > Groundwater | place: USA... | reverse complement strand
TGGGCGCTGAGATCAAAATTCATCGTCACCTGTCCGCTGCGCGACCCGGCCCAGGCCGATGAGATCGACAACAGAGAAATCATAACTACCGCCATCAGCACATTTTTCATCATCAGATTCTCCCGTAAAGATTTCGGTTCACAACAGGCCTTCATTATTCAGAAATTGACGCCCACAGGGCAAATTGATAATTTAGATAAAACAAATACTCGGCATTCAACATACCTATAGGATGGTTATGAATTTACGTCAGTTGGAAGTTTTTGTCGCGGTGATTGAGACCGGCAGTTTTTCGCGGGGAGCCCAGGCCACGTCTTTGACTCAGCCAACCGTCAGCCAGCACATTGCCGCCCTTGAAGACGAGGCGGGCCTGCGCCTGCTCGATCGCGGCGGTCGGGGAGTTCTGCCGACCCAGGCGGGCAAAGTTTATTTACGCCATGCCCGGCGCGTGCTGGCTGAATGCGGAGCTTTGCAAACGGCGCTGGCGGAATTTAACGGGTTACAACATGTCAATTTAACCCTGGGTGCCAGCAACATCCCGGCAAATTATCTGATACCCGGAGTACTGCCCCAATTAGCAGATGAATATCCCGGAATTCGCCTGAGTATGCAAACGGGCAGCAGCCAGACCATCGTTGAACGTTTGTCTGCCGACGAATTTGAATTGGCCCTGGTGGGCAGCCGCAACCATGAGCGCGCCCTCGTCTTCGAGCCCCTGGCTGACGATCTGCTGGTGTTGGTGGTGAGCCCCCAGCACCCCTGGAGCCAGATCAAAACCCTGGAGCTCGACGCCTTGCGCCAAAGCCCGATGATTCTGCGCGAACAGGGATCGGGCACGGGTAAGGCCCTGAACGAGTCCTTACGTGAGGCGGGGTTCGACCCGGCGCAGCTTCAGGTGGCGGGACAACTGGGCAGCAATGAGGCGGTGCGTCAGACTTTGCTTGGGGGGTTTGGTGCCGCGTTTCTTTCTGAAATTTCGGTGCGCCAGGAACTGCTGCGGGGAGAACTCATCAGCATCAGGGTCGAAAATCTTCACGTCCAGCGTCAGCTCTGGCTGGCAACGCGCAGCCGCCGCGAACTTTCACCCGCGGCCCAGGTCATTGTTGCGCTGCTTAAAAAACATTGCGCTAATCCTTAGCCGCAGAAAGCCCGAGAAAATACTCGGTCACTCAATCTCAGCGGGCTGCCTTCAACCGCCCCTCAGGTCACATTCACCACAAAGTTAGCCGCGGCCAGAATCACCAAGGAAAGCACCAGGCATAGCAGGGCAACGCCCCCCATCAATAAAGCAGCTCCATGAAATTTTTGACGCAAACAGGTAAAACACAAATAGCCGGAAATCAGCCCGATGGGTATGAGAAAAATCAGAAAAAGCATGGATCATCTCCCTTTGGTGCAAACACTGATGACATATTTCAGATAATCTCCTTCAGGAAAACAGACCGACACCGGAAAATCTTCCGGCTGGCTGCCGCGATAAATAGTGCGCAGCTCCCATCCTGCCTCCAGCGCCCCTCGCCGCAGTTCCTTCAGATAACTGGCCGGATCGACCTTCTGGTGATTGGAAGAAGTGATGAGCAAGCCGCCTGATTTCAGCAGCGGCAGGCAGGCAGCTACCAACTGCGAGGTTCCGTTACGGGTGGCAAAACGGCTGTTGCGCGTGGTCGAAAAAGACGGGGGATCAAACAGAATGACATCGAACTGCGCGCCACTTTTCTGCGTTTTGGCGAGTTCAACAAAAACATCGCCAACAATGAAGTAATGTTTTTTCGGGTTCAAGCGATTCAAGGCAAAATTCTCGCGCGCAATATCCAGATATGCCCCTGAAACATCCACACTGGTCACCTGTTTGGCCCCGGCCGCCGCAGCTGCCACCGAAAAAGCCCCGGTAAAGGCAAAGAGGTTAAGAAAACGTTTTCCCGCAACTCGCCGCATCAAATCAAGCCGGTGCTGACGCTGATCGGGAAACAGGCCGGTGTTCAACCCCTGCTGCAGATCGACATGATAAGACAGACCATTTTCCCGCACCATCAAAGGATGGGGGGCTTCAGTGCCCGCCAGCAGACGGCTGTAATTTTTACCCTTGCGCCGGGCTTCCAGCTGGCGGGTTTCCTGGGGCCGCAGTTTGCGATAGATCCCCGCCGGTTGAAACAACTCTTTGAGCGCCTCGACCAGTTGCGGTAAGTAGCCGTCCCAGGCGGGGGTATAAAGCTGAACCATCAGATAATCGGCATAACGATCAATAGTCAAACCGGGCAGGCCGTCGCCTTCACCATTGACTAAACGAAACACATCGGTCTCGTGCAAGCAGGCCTGCTGACGCAGCGCTGCGGCCTGCCGCAGGCGATCCACCCACCAGCTGCGGTCGAGTTTCAGCCCTGGTGATCCCAGCACCCGCGCCACAATGCGATCCGTGGGATCGAGCAAGGCCGTCGCCAAGGATTGCTGCTGCTCATTGCACAAGAGCGCCAATTCACCGCAGTGGACTTTCGACCATTTTTTCGTAAAAGCATCGGCCAGCACCCAGGGATGCCCCAGGGCCAGCATGCGCTGAGTGTCTGGTCCAACCTGATATTTTTTCATGCATCTATCCTTTATGCTCAGATATCTATTCCGCTCCGTAGAAACAGAGTCCGGGGCACCCATTCCGCGGGCCGCATGAATCCATCCCTGGAGCTTAACTGTCGCCATCCGGGCGACAGATACCCGTTCCATGGCGGCCTCGGACTCTGCGTGCTGAACAGTTATGTCCTCAGAAGAGGGCCGCATTCTACTCAAGGGGAGATTCTCTCGCCACAAAAATACGGGTTGTGCTAAGCTGCCCGCGCAATAATGCGGATTCTTTCCCGGAGCGAACCAGATGGCAACCACCCCCAAAACCAAAGCCGAGCTGGTGATTGAAAAGATCATGCAGCAACTCGATCCCGCCTCGTCGCGCTATCAAGTGCTGAGTGTGGCGCGGCAATTCAAATCTAGCTGGGTGGAACTGGGCGAGCAGCTCACCCGGGTGCGTAATTCCGGCGAATTCAGCAGCTGGGGCTATGACAGCTTTGACGCTTACTGCCGTGATGAAGTGCGCATCAAAAAAGAAACCGCTCTCAAATTGACCTGCGCGTTCAGCTTTCTTGAAAAGGAAGAGCCCGACCTTCTGGCACGCAGCCGCCAAATGCTGCCGGTTCCCGACTACCGTTCCATTGACCTTTTGCGCCAGGCCCAGGAGGCCGGTCAACTGAACGGCGAGCAGTATCAAATGTTGCGCGAGGCGGTTTTTGAAAAAGAGCGCAGCCACCCGACCATTGCCAAACAATTTCGCGAATTCAACGGTCAAAATCAGCCGCCCGCAGAAAGAGAACTTTTGCGTCAGGTCCTGTTGACGGCGCGTCGCCTTGAAAATCAATTACAGCAACTTCCGCAACTGAGCGAGCACCTGCCCCCCTGTTCTACCCTTGTCCTAACGCTGGAACAGCTCAGTGCCCCGCCGACAGATGCCGGATAATTGATCCTGTATCCGAATACGCTGGCACATTACCAGTTTACACCTCACGATTCACGCCTCACGGCCTTAATTCCTTATCTCAAAAAAAAGTCGCGAAAAGTTTGACATTGTCTAAATTTACGCTAATCTTCCACGGTCTCGAAAAAATTGCTGCCAATTCACAGGAGGAAGACATGAAGATTTTTGCCAAACTTGTCGGCGGGTTTGCCATTGTTGCCGCGATTTGCGCCCTGGTGGGGGGCATTGGCTGGTATGGAATTTATCACGCCAGCGACGGTCTCAAAGACGTCGTGACCCAAAGCCTGCCCAAAAGCCGTGAGCTGGGGGTGATGATGGAAAGCCTCAATGGGCTGAAATCGGCGGAGCGCACTATGCTGATTGCCAGCCTGGAGGCAAGCGCCCGCCATCACGAGGAAGAAAATTTCGTTGAACGTATGAGCAACCTCGATCGGGCCCTGGCAGATTTTGAAGCCAAGCCTCATTCGAGCGCAGAAGGCAAACTTCTCGCTCAGACCAAACAGGCGCTGGTCGCCTGGAAAAGTGAACATCAAAAATTTGCCGAGCTGGTCAAAACGATTGCCCTGGACGATGTTGCCGAGCTGAAAACCATTCTGGTTGCGCGCCAGCTAGATCATGTCAAATGGGTGGCCGGGCTTGAAATTGCCGTCAACCGCCACGAAAAATTCACCGGGCAACTCAATCCGAGCCTCTGCGGCCTGGGGAAATGGCTGACAAAATATCAAACCGGCGATGACCAATTTAGCGGTTTGCTGAAATCTTTCGACACGCCCCACGCACGCCTACACAATTTAGGCGAAACCATCAATAATAAAATTGACGAGGGAGACTATGGTAGTGCCGGGCTTCTGGTCAGTTCACAGGTGAAACCCACCCTGGCCGAAATTGAAACGCTGTTCCAAGAAGCCATTGCCTATGTCAGCAAAGATCTCGATGAATTAAAAGCCGCCGAAGCTATCGCCTTCGGCAGTGGGCGCGAAGCCTTTAATGCCACCATGGCAGAATTTGATGCCTTGTTTGCCCAGGCCCTCAAGGAAGCTGACGCCATCAGCCAGGAAGCACAGAGCGAAGCCGGCTCCAGCAAGACCATGGCTCTGGTGGCAGTCATTATCGGCGTAATTGCGGCTCTTTTGATCGGTATCACCATGGCACGCAGTTTTGCCGCACCCATGCGCAAAACGGTCGAAATGCTCAAAGAGTTGGAACTGGGGCACCTCGGCATGCGGCTGAAGTTAAATCGCGCCGATGAAATTGGTGAAATGGCCAAAACGCTGGATGAATTTGCCGACAATTTGCAGCAGGAAACGGTGACAATTCTCAAGCAATTGGCCAGTGGTGATATCAGTTACACGGTCGCACCACGCGACAGTCAAGATGAAATCCGTAACGCCCTGAAACAGCTGGGCGATGATCTCAATCAGGTGCTGGGCCAGATTCAAACCTCGGGCGAACAGATCAATTCGGGGGCCTCCCAGGTTTCAGACGGGGCGCAGGATCTCTCCCAAGGGGCCACTGAATCAGCCGCATCCCTCGAAGAAATCACCAGCTCCATGGGCGAACTCGCCGGGCGCACGCGCGATAACGCCGAAAACGCCAATCAGGCCAACCAATTATCCCTTGAAGCCAAAAACGCCGCCCAAAAGGGCAGCAACCAGATGCAGCAGATGGTGACGGCGATGGACGATATTCGCCAGTCAGGGCAATCGATCAGCAAAATCATCAAGGTTATCGATGAAATTGCCTTCCAGACCAATTTGCTGGCCTTGAACGCGGCGGTTGAAGCCGCGCGCGCCGGTCAACACGGCAAGGGATTTGCGGTGGTGGCTGAAGAGGTGCGCAACCTGGCGGCCCGCAGTGCCAAAGCTGCCCAGGAAACCGCCGAACTCATCGAAGGGTCGGTGCAGAAAACCGAAAATGGGGCGAATATTGCCAATACCACCGCCGAAGCCCTGAAAGAAATTGTGGCCGGCATTACCAAAACCAGCGATCTGGTGGCCGAAATTTCCGCCGCCAGCAATGAGCAAGCCCAGGGCATTTCCCAGGTCAATCAGGGGCTCGAACAGATCGACCAGGTCACCCAGTCCAACACTGCCAGTGCCGAAGAAAGTGCCGCCGCCGCCGAAGAGCTTTCGGGCCAGGCCATGGAACTGCAACGTTTGCTGCAACAGTTCAAACTGCGCCAGTCCGCGACATATCGATCGGCGATTTCAGCACCAAAGTCCGTCAGCTCAAACCCCGGAAAGAACACCAAAAAATCACAGCAGGAAATTTCCTGGAACACCTCCGCCGCCACCAGTGGCTGGCAGGCAGCAGAACAGAGCGCAAACACAGCTGCTGGTCGCGATAACCCTGCCGCAGAAATAGCCCTCGACGACAGCGAATTTGGTAAATTCTGACCAATAACCTTGCTTGTTTTTCCCCTCTCCGGCGGTTAGGATGCAGTCCTTGCCGTCGGAGTTTTTTTATGCAGCTGCCACACCCCCTCTACCCTGGTCGCCTGGTACGACGCTATCAGCGCTTTCTTGCCGATATCAAACTCGACAAGGGTGCGCTGATTACCGCGCATACCCCCAACACCGGCAGTATGCTGCAATGCGCGGTGCCCGGCAATGCGGTGCTGGTATCGGCCAATGACAACCCCAAACGCAAGCTCAAATTCACATTGGAACTGATCCGGGTTGGCAACCACTGGGTCGATACCCACACCCAGCGCAGCAACCATCTGGTCGAAGAAGCCCTGCAACAGGGCTGGATTGAGGAATTTGTCAATTATTCCATCCAGCGCGAAGCCCCCTACGGTGCCAGTCGGATTGATTTTTTTCTGCAAAAGGACGCACAAAAAGTTCTGCTTGAAGTGAAAAACGTCACCCTCTGTGACCGGCTCACGGCCAAATTTCCTGATGCCGTCACCCTCCGCGGCCAGAAACATCTGCGTGAGCTGAGAAGCGCCCGGGAGGTGGGCTATCGTGCGGTTATCTTTTTTCTCGTTCAACGCGGCGAAGCGATGTGCTTCAGTCCGGCAGATGAAATTGATCCCGCCTACGGTCGCTTGCTGCGCGAGGTGGTGGCCGCCGGCGTAGAGCCCCTGGCCTACCGCACGCGAATAACGCCAACAGAAAACCGCGTCGATAAGCGCATTCCGGTGGTGCTGTAAATGCGCAGCGTCGGCCTGATTACCGAGTATAATCCCTTTCACAATGGGCATCTCCACCACCTGTGTGCCAGTGTGGCGACAACCGACGCCGAAGTCAGCGTGGCGGTCATGAGCGGGCATTTTCTGCAGCGTGGGGAACCGGCACTGGTTGATAAATGGGTGCGCACCAAAATGGCGCTGGCCGCCGGGGTCGATCTGATTGTGGAGCTGCCTCTGCCCTGGGCGTGTAGCAGTGCCCCCGATTTTGCACGGGGAGCGGTGCAAGCCCTTAATACCCTGGGCGGAATTGACAGCCTCTGTTTTGGCAGTGAAACCGGGGATTTGAAGGAACTGGCTGATTGCGTCGACTTGCTGGGCAATCACCAGCGGCAGATTGCCGCCGCCACCGCTAAGCTTTTGCGTGCTGGACAGAATTATCCCGCCGCCCGCGCTCAAGTAATTGGCAGACTGATGCCACAAGGAGCAGAAACCCTTTCGACGCCGAACAACATTCTGGGGATTGAATATCTGCGCGCGCTTCAGCAGACCGCCAGTTTAATAAAACCGGCCACTATTCAGCGCAGGGGTTCAGGCTTTCATGATGTGCACATCGATGAAACCGGTATCGCCAGCGCCACCGGCATTCGTGCCCGGCTGGCTGCGGGTAAAGAGGTGGCACATCTGATCCCTTCCGACGTCCAGCCTCTGTTGCACCGCGCCCTGGAGGCCGGGGGAATTTTTATCGAGGATAAATATTTCACCCTGCTGCTGGCGAGAATTTTCAGTGAAGCACAGGATTTAAACAGATTTTGGCTGGTTGAAAACGGTATTGAAAACCGGCTGTTGGCGGCAGCGGAAGAGGCGCAAGACCTGGATGATCTGATCAATCGCACCAAATCACGTCAGCTGACACGCACCCGGATACAGCGCATGCTGGTGGCAATTTTTCTCGGCATGGAGCAAGAAACCACCCGCAGCCTGCTCGCAGCAGAACCGCGCTACCTGCATTTACTGGGGGCAAGCCGCCGGGGGATGACGTTTCTCGCCAGCCAGCGTAAAAAGCGCCTCGTGCCTCTTATCCAGAATTTTTCGGGGATTTACCCGCGACTCAAACGCTTCCACGGCAGCGGCAGCCAGAGCTATCAACAAGCCGAAGCTCAACTGAATCTGGAGCTATGCGCGACGCGACTTTATAGGTTATTGATGGGAAGTTGGTCAGAAAGATCGCGGAACCGGGATTTTTTCACCCCCCTGCTGACCAAAGATTGAAAAAAAAGTGCACACCCTGCGCTCGGGGCGCTCCTTGCGGGTGCCCTTGATTTTAAGATTTGCCAATAATCAAATTCGGCAATTCATTCGTGTCATCTTTTTTTACCGGAAAATTTTCTTCAAGCAAGCTGCCGCAGCGTTCGACCGCCTGGCAGACCGCGGCGCAGGCCTGGCCATTTTTCAGGCCGGCAACAATGATTTCAACCAGCTCGTCCCAGGTTTTTTCCGGCACCTTCTGGTTAATACCGCTGTCGGCCAGCACCTGCACCCGGTGTTCGAACAAAGAGATCAAAATCAGAATCCCGGTGCGGTCACGGGTTTCGTGCAACCCCTGTTCGACAAAGCTGACCAAAGCCTTTTCCTTGACTTCGTCGGTCATTTCATCGGGATGAATCAGTGCCCGTCTGAGACCGGGCAGGCGACGAATCAGCTGTTGAAAAATTAAAAAGCCGCCGCTAAAAACCGGCAGAAACCACCAGATAGATTCACCACCAAAGGCCCAGCTGACCAGCAGACCGCAGGCCAGGGCCAGGCCGCCCCCGCCCAGCAGTTCGGCGCGTGGATAGCTGTAGGATTCATCTACCAGCATCGGAACAATTTCACCGCTGGTTCGTGCTTCGGCGGCCTTGACCGCTGCTTCGATGCGGGCTTTTTCGTCTGGGGTAAAAAATTCTGTTGCTGTCATCTTACCATCCTCCCGAGGCACCGCCGCCACCTGAACCGCCCCCGCCACCGGAGAATCCGCCACCGCCACCAAAACCGCCCCCACCGCCCATAAAGGGGCCGCCGACATAAAATCCCCCGCGTCTATGACCGCCACGGTGTCCGCCGAGTCGCGCCAGAAAAGGCAAGCCAAAGAACAGCAGAAACAGCAGCCCAAAGGGGCTGCTGTTTTTTTTCTGCTGATCGGTCTGCCCCCGGCCCTGATATTCGCCACGCACGGCTTCGGCCATAGCCACCACCCCCGCAATGATGCCGCCATCGAAATTGCCCTGCTTCAGTTGGGGCGAAATTTCCTGGTCAATAATCCGGCCGGACAGCAAGTCCGTCAAGCGGCCTTCCAAGCCATAACCCACCTCAATCCGCAGTTTGCGTTCCTGTTTAGCCAGCAGCAACAAGGCCCCGTTATCGGTATCTTTCTGCCCAATGCCCCAGGCTTCAAAAACTTTCACCGCATAGCTTTCAACCGTTTCATCTTCGAGACTTTCAACCGTCAACACCACAATCTGAGTGGAATCACTTGCTTCGAAATCACGCAGAAATTGTTCGAGTTTCAACGCCGCCTCGGGAGAAATCACTCCGGCATGGTCATTGATATAACCTTTTGCCAAGGGCACATCGCGGGCAGACACGGGAGAAACCAGCAACAAAACCAGGCAAAGAAGCAGCAAAAAACGCATCAGAACTTCACCTTCGGCGCCTGGGCCGCCCCCGCATCGGCTTTGAAGGGTTCTTTGCGCTCCAGTTTCAACAGCCACTGGTTGGTCAAATTCCCCGGGAAGGTCCGAATCGAGGTGTTGAAGATCTGGACTGCGTCATTATAGCGCTGGCGCGCCACGTTGATGCGATTTTCGCTACCTTCGAGCTGATTCTGCAAATCCAGGAAATTCTGATTGGCTTTCAAATCGGGATAACGTTCAGCAACGACCAGCAAACGCGACAGGGCACCACTTAATGCGCCCTGGGCCTGCTGAAATTGCTGCATGGTGGCCGCATCGCCGAGTTTGTCGGCAGAAATCGTCATCTGACCAACTTTCGCCCGAGCATTGGTCACTTCTGTGAACGTGTCTTTTTCATGGGCCGCATAGGCTTTGACCGTTTCGACCAGATTGGGGATGAGGTCAGCGCGCCGCTGGTAGGTCGCCTCGACATCCCCCCAGGCGGCAAAAACAGCCTCTTCGTTTTTCTGAATACTGTTGTAACCGCAACTACTGAGCACCAGCACCGCAAACGTGGCAAAAAATAAACGTTTCAACATCAAATTCTCCTGGCAAATAAAGGTTAAAAATCATTTTGAGACAGGGTGACGGCATTGGAAGGGGAAGTCAAGGGCCGGTTTTTCAAGAGCTTTGCTTAACCAGCACCAGCCAGCCAGCCAGGCCAAAGAGCGCCACCCCCAGGGTAAAAATCAGCGAAGCTCTGATATAATCACCCTTGCGACGACGACGCCAGACGTTGATTCCCAGGCCGAACAGGCTGCTGAAAAGGCAGAGCAGTAACAGATAAAAAATGACTTCCATCAGCTCCATGTCCCAGCTTTTGCGCATACGAACATTGTAATAACGATCGAAAAATGTTTCGACTTCGGGCTTGGCCAGGGCCGTCACAAACAAGGCCACCACCAGGCTGACGCCACTGATCAGTCCACTGAATGTCAGCACTTTCAGCCACAGATCCGGGCCTTTGCGCCGTTCCGTCGGGGGGTATGCCACACGCGTCCTCCTGCTGAAAACCAGTCGCGGGCAGGCTGGTTTGTTTGCGTGAAACTGATTGTGCTAGAATTGCACGTAAACATCAAACCAACACGGGTTCACAAAGATCATGAGTCAGCAAGAATGTCCTTCGACGACCAGTGCCAGCCGGAATAAAACCAGCAGCCCACCGCTGTTCCGGGTTTTGATGCACAATGATGATTATACCACGATGGAATTCGTTATTGATATTTTGCAAAAGATTTTCCACCAAAGTGCCCCCCTGGCGGAACAGACCATGCTGGCGATTCATTTTCAAGGCGTTGGCCAGTGTGGAACCTTTCCCCTGGCGATTGCCGAAACCAAAGTGCAGGAAGTCCGTGCGCAAGCGCGTAAAGCAGGTTTCCCCCTGCGTTGCACCATTGAAAAGGAGTAAAAACCCGACCTATGTTCAGCCATGACGTTCAACTAACGTTTACTCTGGCGGTTCGTGAAGCCCAACGGCGGCGCCATGAGTATTTAACCACTGAGCACATCCTCTATGCTTTACTCTTTGAGGGCAGCGGCCAGGAAATTATTGGCATTTGCGGTGGCAACACTGAGGAATTAAAGCGTCAGCTCGAAGAATTTTTTGACAAACACCTGGTTTCTCTGCCAAGTGCAAGCCAGGATGATTCCGTACCACGCCAGACGCTCGCCTTGCAACGCATGCTGCAACGCACGGTGTTGCACATGCAATCGGCCAACCAGAGCGAGGTCGGCATTGGCGATCTGCTTGCTGCGATTCTTGAAGAGGAAAATAGTCATGCCTGTTATTTTCTATTGAGCCAAGGCATTGAAAGGGTTGATCTGCTCGATTATATCTCCCACGGCTCAAACCAGCATGCGACGGAATCTGAATCGACCTCTGAGCAGACGCAAAAACAAAACCCGCGCGCGCAACCTCAACCCGAGGGCCCCGACAAACAAAAGAAAACAGCGGTCGACCCCCTCAAAGCCTTTACCCACGACCTGGTCGCACGCGCCAAGGAAGGCCGCATCGACCCACTGATTGGTCGTGAGCAGGAGCTGGAACGCACGATTCTGGTTCTCTGTCGGCGGCGGAAAAATAATCCAATTTTTGTCGGCGAGCCGGGCGTGGGCAAAACAGCAATGGCCGAAGGGCTGGCACTGAAAATTTTCCAGGGGGAGGTTCCCGACCTCTTAAAGGACAGTGAAATTTTTGCGCTGGATATGGGAGCACTGCTGGCGGGCACCAAATTTCGCGGCGATTTTGAAGAACGTCTCAAAGCCGTTATCGGGGCGCTGAAAAAACGCGACTGCGCCATTTTGTTTATTGATGAAATTCACACCATTGTCGGCGCCGGCGCCACCAGTGGTGGCAGTCTCGATGCCTCGAATATCCTCAAACCGGTGCTTGGCACCGGCGAGCTGCGCTGCATCGGCTCCACCACCTACGAAGAGTATCGCAACCTCTTCGACAAAGATCGCGCCCTGTCGCGCCGTTTTCAAAAGATCGACCTGCCCGAGCCCAGTGCCGAGGAGAGCCGCGCCATACTGGAAGGCTTGAAGGATAAATACGAAGAGCATCATCAGGTCAGCTACGCTGCCGAAGCCCTCGATTGCGCCGTGCAACTGGCCATCAAGCATCTGCCTCAGCGCCATCTGCCTGACAAGGCGATTGACGTAATTGACGAAGCTGGTGCCCAGCAACGCCTGGCCGGAACACTTTCGCGACAGATTGGTGCCGACGAAATTGAAAAGGTGGTCGCCCTCATGGCCCGGGTGCCGATTCGCAGCGTCAGCGGTTCCGATCGTCAGCAGCTGCGCTACCTGGAACGCGACCTCAAACGCAAGGTTTACGGACAGGATCCGGCCCTCGACAATCTGGTGCGCGCCATTCATCGTTCACGGGCCGGGCTGGGGCACCCCGACAAACCGGTGGGATCCCTGCTGTTTACCGGCCCGACGGGCGTCGGTAAAACTGAAGTTGCCAAACAACTGGCGCAGACCCTGGGAGTGCGCTTTTTGCGCTTTGACATGAGCGAATACATGGAAAAACATTCGGTTGCCCGCCTGATTGGTGCCCCCCCCGGTTATGTAGGCTTTGAGCAGGGCGGCCTGCTCACCGAAAATGTGCGCAAACATCCCTGGTCGGTGGTCTTGCTCGACGAAATCGAAAAAGCTCACCCCGATCTGTTCAATATTCTGTTGCAGGTCATGGATCACGGCACCCTGACGGACAACAACGGGGCAGAGACAGATTTCCGTAATGTGATTCTGATTATGACCTGTAACCTGGGCGGGCGTGAAATGAACAGCAAGCCCATTGGCTTTGGCGAGCGCAGCGGCCCGCTGCCAAAACAGGCGGTTGAAAAAGCCTTTTCACCGGAATTCCGCAATCGCCTCGATGCGGTGCTGGCCTTTGCGCCTCTGAGTCAAAAAACCATGCTACGCGTCGTTGATAAATTTATCGACGAATTGACCAGTCAACTGGAAGAGCGCCACATCCGCATTCGCTTAAGCAGCGCCGCACGCCGTCAACTGGCCGAGCGCGGTTATGATCCGCGCTACGGAGCGCGGCCTCTGGGGCGTTTGATTCAGCAGGAAATCAGCGATCCCCTCGCCAGTGAAATTTTGTTTGGCGCCCTCAAAAATGGGGGCGTCGCCCAGGTTGGGTTTCGCCAGGGCAAATTTTGTTTTGACTATACCCGCGTCTGACATTTCAGCCGCAATGCCCTGTGCCTATCTGTCGCACGAACTCTGGTTCCCCCCCGTTGAGCAGGCCGAGGACATCGGCCTGCTCGCTATTGGCGGCGACCTTTCTCCGCAAAGACTCTTGCTCGCCTACAGCCAGGGAATTTTCCCCTGGTATAACCCCGGTGAGCCGATTCTATGGTGGTCACCCGATCCGCGTTGCGTGCTTTTCCCCCAGCGAATTCACGTTTCCCGCTCGCTGAACAAAATCCTTAAAAAAGAAATTTTTCGTGTGAGTTTTGATGCAGATTTTCCCGCCGTTATCGCGGCCTGTCGGAAACAGCGCCTGCAAACCGGCACCTGGATAACGCCCCAGATGCAACAAGCCTACCTGGAGCTATGGCGCTTGGGCTTTGCCCATTCGGTGGAATGCTGGCAGCAAAATCAGCTGGTGGGCGGGCTTTACGGCATCAGTCTGGGGGGCTGTTTCTTTGGCGAATCTATGTTCAGCCAAGTTGCGAACGCATCCAAGGTTGCGCTGGTGCAGCTTTGTCAACAATTGGCCAGGCTGGAGGTTGAGCTCATCGACTGCCAGCAGACCAATCCCCACCTGCTGAGCCTTGGCGCCCACGAGATCCCGCGGGCGGAATTTATCAAGCGGCTTGCCGTCAGGCGGTTGAACAGCAAGGGTCAACTGGCATCGATCTTTCCCGCCACCGCATCCCACAGCCTTAAACCGTCCTGAAAAACATCGCCATCTGCCCTTGCAGCTGCGCCCAGCTGGGGTCAAGCCGCAGGGCCAAAAACTCTTTCAGCAGGCTATTGAAGAGTTGCTCGCCCTCGTCGATCACGGCCATTTTGGCATAAAAGGCAGCTTCGGCTTCAAGGGCAGGATCATCCTGCGGATCCGTATCACTTTTGTGCATCGGGGTGCGAAAAGCCCCGAAGCTGAAGGTTTCGCCCTTGAGGGTCAATTTCCATGCCTGATCTTCATTCAATTGCAACAAGAGCCGGGCTTCGGCGATCTGCTTGCCCTGGGTCAGGGCGGTGCAAACTTCGGAATACTGATCCTGTGGCCCGGCGACGGCAATTTTCTGTTCGCCCTCCTGCCCCTGGCCGGTCAAGAGCAAACGCTGATCAAGCCAGGCATGAAAGGGTTGGCCCTGCAACAGGGGGCCGGGGGTGCTCACCTGATAATCGGCGGCGGAATTAAGCCCGCGATACAGCAACCAGCCGAGAAAGTCTTCTCCCAGCCAGCGGTTGGCGGCAATTTCTTCGAGGGCATTGGGGCTGGTTGACGGGTTGAGGGCCGCTAGAGTTTCAAGCTGTTCAGCGCTTGTCAACTGGCGCGCCCGCGCCAGGGGCGTGAGGAGCTGCAACCGCAGTTCGGGAAAGGATTGATGAAATAATCCCTGAAAACAGTCGATTCTCTTCTGACTGAGGCTGGCCAGGCGCAGACGGTTGCTTTCGACCTCCCAAACCACATCAGTAAAGGCCGGCACCGGCAGAGTGCGACTGAAGAGCAGCTGAGAAGCCTGATCACGCATAGCTTCACGCTCAGATTTCGGCACGCGTTTGAAACTTGGATGCGCCGCCAGAAACTGACGGCTCAGGCGGGTAATTTCGCGTTTCAACAGGCTGGCAGGAAGTTTGCGCCGATCTTCGCGCAGGGTAAAACTGACGCGCCCCTCACGCCACACGTGCCCCTCGACACAAAAATCGGCGCAGTCGTAATCGTCCATTTCCACCCAGCCACAACTGTATTCTTCGCTGGATTGTTCAATTGATCGAAACGCCTGTTTTTGCAGGCGCTGCGCAAGCAGGGCAAAAGAGAAATCGGCGGGAAGGTCACCGGTAATCTGAAAATGACAAAAGCTGGCCGAAGGCGCAAGCAGGCCCATAATGATCCTTTCGATGGGTAGATGAGGAAATCAGTGATGGTAATAGTAGGCTTGATAGGAATAGTCGTGCCGATACTGTTGATTGTGAGCCGCCAGACAAGCGAGCAAGCGTTCAAGTTCCTCTGCGCTGAAAATACCCTGTTCGATAAAATAAGTTCCGAGCTTGAGCTGGCGTGTGCGTTGGTGCAGCAGGAGAGCGCGAACCTGCAAAGTATTGAGCAAACCTAAATGCTCGGCACGCTCACCAAAACGACCACGGATTCGACAATTGAGTATTTGGCGCACGTCAGCGCTAGCGAGCCAACCCCAGCGCTGCGCGATCTGACCGAGAACCGGACGCTGCTGACGTTGCCAAACCAATGCACAGGCCAGGGTGCGAAAAGAAATCAGACCGCGATAGTAGAGATATTGACCAAACTGTAAGGGTCGGGCCGGAATTTTACCGTTCGAAGTAAAGGGCCGGGGACGGGGTTCACTGCGCTGGCTCGCCGGGCGGCTGCGATATTGCGTCGCCCGCGCCGCGAAAAGATCGCGTTGGCGCAGGTAATTCTGCAAGAGTTTATGCGCCTGATTAACATCTTGAAAGAGCTGCGACTGGCGAGATTTAACCAGCTCGGGGGCATTATGATGCTTGTCGGGATGGGTCTTTTTGGCCATCTGACGAAAGGCTGATTGCGCACCGGCAGGTTGCAGATAACGCAAAAAGTCCCGGCTGATCTGCAAATCGCTGCCAAAGAGCACGCGACAGGCACTGAACGCTTCATTTTCAGAAATTTGCATCATCGATAAAGCTCGCATCATCAGACGCAGTTGCTACATGGCGAGGGACACTGTAACTTTTATACGCGAAGGATCGCCTTGAAACAAGGACAAAAGCCCAAAGAACTGTCGGCAAGAGCTCTCAATTGCGTTGGGTCTGGATATAGTTTTCGATCCGTTTTTGGTCTTGATCGAGAATGCTGATGAACTGCAGCCCGGTACGCAACATTTTCGATTCAAATTGTTCTTCCGTCCAGATAATTTCGGCCAGGGCGCAAACCGGAACCTTGGTGTCATCAAGATCAATCAACATTAAACACAGATCGCTGACGGTGGCAGGCGGGTTCATGCTGAAGCGCACGCCACCGGTACTCAAATTCATTTCGCAGGGAATAAATCCCTTGAGTTGCGGGGGCTGTTCGGCGTTCTGCAAAAACTCGGCATTTTTTCTCCAGGATTCACGCATACTTTTAAGCGATTGCAAACTGCGGGTAAAACGCATCCCCAAAGTACAGTCGAGTCGGGGCTGGGCGCGACGCTGAAACATCTCCAGTCCCGGCTGAATCTCGACACGAATCAAATTTCCGCTCAGGGGGCGATCGAAGGCGACCTGCGCCTTGACCCCCAGCCCCAAAGCATCGGCACTTAACTCAAACAGCATATCTGCGGCAAAGGGGTACTGTTCAACCGCATTTTTACCGTAAGGCAGACGCAAGTGAAAGGACAGATCATCACAGCCTTCAACAATCGCACTCAGACGTTCATTATGCCCCTCGGGCGGCAGGGGCTGTTTGGCTTTTAACTGAACTTTTTGACCATTTTTAAAAAACTTCGGGTAAATCATCAGATGAACCTGCAATAAAAAGAGGAAGGTACCCCGGCCTCCCTCTTATGCTTAACGATTTCAGGCACGCGAACTACATACCTTCGTGGCAATTTTCACAGTTATCTTCCACGGTGAAGGCGGTATTCCCATCGTGACAGGCACCACAGGATTCGCCCTGCCCCATCTGCTCCATGTTCACCGTCGGGTTTTTACCCCGCTCAGGTTGATAGAGCCCAGTATGACAGTCGGTGCAACCGTACATACCCGTATGAACGCTGTGCGGGAAGGTTGCATCACCATCTTCGACCTCAAAGACAATGTCTTTGGTGGGGTGACAACTGGAGCAGTCAGCGTCGACCGCAAAAGCCTTGGTTCCATTGTGGCAGGAACCGCAGGCCTTGCCTTTGCGCATTTCATCCATGGTGAAGGACGGGTTTTTGCTGCGGACAATATTGTAAACCCCATTGTGACAGAGGGTACATTTCTTACCCAGAGCTTCCAAGTGGTTATAATGGCTGAATTGCACCGGCCCGGTGGCCTCAACCTCCATGGAGACAGTATCTTCAATCCAGCGGGCACTCGCCACTTGCGGCAACATAAGCCCCAAAGCCAACAGAACAAACATAAATCTACGGAACATGGCGAAAACCTCCGGTCAGGGAAAACATGAGCCACGCATTATACAGAAAACCGCACTGCAACAAAACGGATATTTCACCTGCGCCCTGAAAACACCGGCACTGGCATTGGCAGGTGGCCAGTTGTAGCACGAAACCCGCCTGCATGCTATGGTGCACCCTGCAGCAAAAGGGGACGCAGGCTGCACGGCTATCGACTTCGAGACTCTGAAAACATGGAATTATGCCACAACCTCACTTGAATTGTTTTGCGATAACGCCACCAGGCGCTGAAATTCTGTGTGCCAAAGAGCTTGAAACTTTGGGGATAAAAGCTGAAATCCAGCCGGGAGGCGTCGCCTTTTGCGCTCTTATCCGCGACCTCTACCGGGTGAATCTGTGGAGCCGGGTTGCAGCGCGGATTTTAGTGCGCCTGGCCGAATTTCGTTGCCGCGATTTTCCCGAACTCTATCGTCAGGCTTTGCGGCTGCCCTGGGGGCGGTATCTGCGTGCCGGACAACCGTTTCAAATCCGGGTTAGTCGTCGCGAATCGCGCCTGAACCACAGTGGCCGCATCAGTGACAGTTTACGGGCGGCAATTGAAAAAACTTTGGGCCCTCCTGCGGGCGTGCAAACACACAATCAATTGATTTTTGTCCGCTTCGCTCAGGATCAGTGCACCATCTCCATCGACAGCAGCGGCGAGTTACTGCATTTCCGTGGCTATCGTCAAACGGCGGTCACTGCCCCCCTGCGAGAAAACCTGGCGGCGGCGATCTTGCTTAAACTCGGTTACGATGGCTCGCAACCCCTGCTGGATGCCATGTGTGGTTCGGGCACTCTGGCCATTGAAGCCGCGCTGCTGGCCGCGGGAATTGCCCCCGGCCGCGCACGCGATTTTTCCTTTATGCACTGGCCCCATTATCGCCCCCATGTCTGGACTCTTTGCTTGCAGGAACAAGGCAAACCGGCCCCGCAACGAGCGATCATTCTTGCCAACGATCAAGATTCCAAAGCCTTGGCCGCCACTGCCACCAATGCCCACTGTGCCGGAGTTGGCGAGGAGTTGCAGCTGCACCTGGGGGGCGCGGAAGAACTCACGGCGCCCGCACCAGCAGGCATTCTGCTGTGCAATCCCCCCTATGGCGAACGTCTCGGTCACGCGGCTCAGCTTCTGCCCTGGTACAAAACCCTGGGGAATGCGTGGCAGAAAAATTTTCCCTTTTGGCACATCGGCTGGGTATGTGCCGACCCAAGGTTCGCGGGCGCCATGCACCTGAATTGCCAACGACGCTGGTCGTTTTCCAATGGCGGCATCACGGTCGAGCTGCGTTATCGACCGGGCCAGGCAACAATTTCTCCTTGACTTGCCTCCAGCCAATCATCTATAAGTTGCGTTCTTGCGCCCCGCGCGCAAAGTATCGGTTGGAAAGCGAGGTGAATGCTTCATGGAAATCAGCGTCATCGACGGCAACGTCGAAAAGGCGATCAAGGTTCTCAAGCGCAAGCTGCAACAAGAAGGGCTTTTCCGTGAGATGAAACAGCGGAAGTTCTACGAAAAACCCAGTATCAAACGCAAGCGCAAAGAAAAAGAAGCCCAGCGTCGTCTGCGTAAAAAACAGCGCGCCATGCGTCGCTTCACCTGAGAAACCTTTTATAACCTTTTGTATTTACGCATAAAGAAAGGGCGGTTCCTGTCTGGAACCGCCCTTTCTTTATGCAAAGTGGAAAATTTGTTTATCGGGGATAATTTACCAGCTTGAGACCAGCGATTTCTTCGACAAAACGCACCACCTGATAGCTGTAACCATATTCGTTGTCATACCACACATAAAGCACGCAGCGGTTACCATCGACAATCGTTGCCAGGGAATCGACCACGCCGGCGTAGCGCGAGCCAACCATGTCGGTGGAAACTATGTCGGGCGAATTGGTGTAGTCAATCTGCTCCTGCAAGGGAGAATTCAACGAAATATCGCGCAGATAGGTGTTCAACTCTTCGACACTGGTAGCTTGATTCAGGGTTAGATTCAGAATCGCCAGGGAAACATTTGGCGTCGGCACCCGAATCGCGTTGCCGGTGAGTTTGCCGGTCAGCTCGGGCAGCGCCTTGGCCACGGCTTTGGCCGCACCGGTTTCGGTGATCACCATATTCAGGGCGGCACTGCGTCCGCGGCGATTTTTCTTGTGATAGTTGTCAATCAGGTTCTGGTCATTGGTATAACTGTGGCAGGTTTCGACATGGCCGCAGGCAATTCCAAAACGATCATTGACCGCCTTGAGCACCGGCACAATTGCATTGGTGGTGCAACTGGCCGCGGAAAAAATCCGCTCATCTGCCGTGATATCATGGTTGTTGACCCCGTAAACCACATTGGGGACATCGCCCTTACCCGGTGCCGTGAGCATAACCTGCGAAATGCCTTTAGATTTCAAGTGCAGGCCAAGCCCTTCCCGATCGCGCCATTTACCGGTATTGTCGATCAGGATAGCGTTGTTGATCCCATACTGGGTGTAATCAATTTTATCCGGCGCATCGGCATAGATGATTCGCATCACGTTGCCGTTGGCAATAATGGCATTTTCCGCCTCATCGACAGTAATTGTGCCATGAAAGTGGCCGTGAACCGAGTCACGGCGCAGCAAGCTGGCGCGCTTCACCAGATCGTCTTCACTGCCTCTGCGCACCACCGCCGCGCGTAAACGCAGCTTGCTGCCACCGCCGGCCTGATCGATCAAAATCCTCGCCAGCAGCCGCCCAATCCGTCCGAAACCGTAAAGCACCAGATCACGCGGCTCACTCAACTGATGGCGGCCACCAACGTTGAGTTCAGCCAGTTGTTCTGCGACAAAAGCATCAAGATCGACGACTTTCTGTTGGCGGGCGGCAATCACCAACTTGGCCAGATCAATGCGCCCCGGAGCCAGATCAAGCCTTTCGATGGCCTGTAGCATAGGGAAAGTATCGGTGACCCATAATTCATTTTCAATAATCTGGCGCGCATAACGATGAACCCGCAGAATATCGATGGTCGACTGATGCACCAGCGAACGATTAAAAATGGTACAAATAATTTCGCGGTCACGATAAAGACGCCCAATAATTGGCACCATCGCTTCGGCCAGCTCTTCCCGATTTTTCCAGTCTTTGAAATATTTTTCGTCTATTTCCATCACCATGAGCAGCCCTTTCTGCGCAAATAAGCCCTAAATATGTATCAACGAGCAGAAAAGCTCGTTGAAAGCATCCACCAACCGTAAAAACTGCTTTTAAATCCCCGGCATACTAAGAGAAATAAACCCGCGGCGCAAGCCTGAAGAATACCGCCATAAACCAAAAGGCCGCTGCGCGCCTCCCGGGCCTAAGCGTCAGGGCTTTAGCACCGCAAAAAAAATTTGCACCAGACGGTAGCTTAACCCCCACAAGCACCGAGGCGCGTAGCCGTGCAGATCAACAATCGGATGTTGATGGCCGGTGCCACCATAGGTGAAGCTCTGGATGCGATTGCGCTGGGGGTCACGCAGCACCTGCAGGGGCAGACTCAAGGTTTCGAAAACTTCAAAATTAGGGGCCAGGCGAGGAAGCTGGTGCAGGTGATAAACGTGCGCGCTGACACTGACCGGCAGAGCTGAACCACCGACAGTACCAAGGTAGCCAAGATACTCTTTTTGCGTCAAGCTCAGGCCAATTTCTTCGCGAGTTTCTCGCTCAGCTGCTGCTCGGCAGTCAATATCCTGCGCTTCAATACCCCCGCCCGGAAAGGCAATATCTCCCGACCAGGGATCGTTTTCTCGTTCGGCACGGCGGATAAACAGTAACTCTTCCGCCTGGTTGGCGCCGCTGAAAATCATGGCCACGGCGGCACGGCGGCCCGCGACAGGTGCAGACGTCGGCTTAAGGGGTTCAAGCCGACGCCGAATATGCGTCAAAGAGAATTTTAAGGGTTCAGGCGCGGGACACAAAACGGCACTCGCGTGTATCGACCTTGACCCGTTCGCCCGATTCCAGATACGCCGGAACCTGAAGCGTAATGCCCGTTTCAAGCACAGCTTCTTTGGTCTGGGCCTGAGCGGTTGCATTTTTTATCGCCGGGGCGGTTTCGGTTACCAGCAGCTCAACCACCATCGGCGGCTCAAGGCTGACAACTTGCTCATTGTAAACCCCCAGAGTCAGTTCACTGCCATCGAGCAAATACCCTTTGACGTCGTCGTAAAGCTCTCCCCCCACTTCAAACTGTTCAAAGCTTTCGTTGTCCATGAACACGCCCTTGTCGCCATCGGCGTACAAAAATTGCCCTTTGCGCCGCGAAAAATCGGCCTCATCGACACGGTCGCCAGACTTAAAAGTTTCATTCAGTACCTGGCCCGTCAGCAGGTTGCGGAACTTGGCCTTGACCAAGGTGTTGCCGCCACGCGCAGTGGGCGATTGCGTGCTGATGTCCATAATTGTGCAGGGGGCGTCGTTAAATTTAAACACCAGGCCACGTTTCAGATCAGATGCGTTCATGGATGAAGCTACTCCTTAACGGTAGAAATTAGGGGAGAATGGCAACCTTTTTACGATAAGCGGTGCCCTGGAAACGGGCGATCAGCCGGTCATCTTCATCGACCACCTTTACTTCGTAGGTCGCCAGTTTGGGATTCAGAGAAATTTCAGTGGCCTCCGCATAAAGGATACCGGAAGTCGCGGCATTCAGAAACGCGGTATTGGTATTGATCCCCATGGCCAGTTGACCGTGAGAATTCACCGCCACCGCAAAAACAAAATCAGCCAAAGTAAAAATAGCTCCGCCGTGCACCGTTTTTGCGCCGTTGAGATGCCAGGGCTGAATCGGCATTTTCGCCCGCGCACTGCCCAGCTCAGCGCTGAGCAATTCAATCCCGCAATGGCGTGCAAACTGGTCGTTGGCCTTGAAAAAGTTGAAGATATCAGACAGGTCACTCATATTTTTCCCGGTTCACGAATCATCTTTTCGTAAAAAGTCTCAAAGTCGATGGCTAAGCAAAAAACGTCAAATGCAAGGCGCGCAATTGTCGAGCAATGAGGCGTACTTATGTAGAGCCTGTCCCATTTAGTGCAAACGGCCCGTCTGTCTGCGATCGCAGGATAAAATAATCCACTAAAGGAGGCATTTTTACC
>Ga0100392_1001422_pt1 | contig 22285 bp, 15 predicted proteins | sample CryGeymeta201516_FD_81548 | JGI IMG/M metagenome (GOLD analysis project Ga0100392, IMG submission 81548) | Groundwater microbial communities from Crystal Geyser aquifers in Utah, USA - Crystal Geyser metaG 2015-16 | ecosystem: Environmental > Aquatic > Deep subsurface > Groundwater | place: USA... | reverse complement strand
GTTACCTGAAGGTTGGTTTTCTCAGGACCAGATTTGATTTATTGCTGGGCTACAATGTGATGTGATCCCTATCTCCAAGACTTGGATATATGAATCAAGGGGACCAAATTAAGCCCAGGTGGATTGCCATAGGACTCAGGAGTTAGGTCTTACTCTATTAGGTCGTGTGCCTATGCCTGCTTCCTATACACACACACACCACTAGTCTCTTTACTCTAGTCATAATATTTATCTATAGTCTCCACTTTAGCTTTTTACGCTGGTACCAGGTAGGGTCTACTCGAGTAATGAATAGTAGTGCTACTACTAGCATTCATCAGTCTGATGTTGCGTAGACTACTAGCTACAGTAGCTAGTAGACCAAACTACTAATATCCACAGTAACTTCAATGTTAGTCCCGAGTACGTCCCGTTCGCAAGGCGCCGGCGCAGGCAGTGGAAAGCCTTCTTTGGTTTGAATTTTTTTTCTTGCTACCACTCGGCACTGGCAAACTCAATCATTTCGCACGACAAGTCCGATCGGGCCTTTTCCCTGTTCAAACCCCTTTCCTCTACCCTAGCCAGCTTATCGCATTGCAAACTTTCAGTCGTTGACAGCAAGTCTTGCTGCTTGGATTCAGCGAGAGAAGAAGTGGCGGCGGACGGAATAGAAACACAACTTTCCAGAGGCACACTAGGCCCCTTATTTTCAGCGTTACCATTTTGAAGGATGACAATATCGTGTGCCGTGTTGGATGGCCGGATAGAGAAGGGTTCGTTCGCAAGCGACGGTTCTTCGCGCCTCTGCCGAGAGGCTATACAACGAACGTCCGAGTAGCGAAACGGGCGAACAAGTTCGTCGTCCTCCGGAGAATTTTCCGTGGTAAAATTCGTTGTTGACGCGGACGGTCCAGTAAGAGACAACGAAAGGTTTAGCCCTCCGGAAAGTTTAGCTTCCATGTCTGGACCCGGACTGGTAAGCTTGCAAGTGCGAAGCCCCGGTATTTCGCCCTTGGATCCCAATAAGTGATGGGCATAGATGTCGCCGCTACTTAGGACAACCAGAGTGACAAGGAGGGAGGCGCTGTATGCCTGGGACGCTAGTCCAGCCTCAGCGCAATCTTCAGGAGTGAGAAAGCTTGACATGGGCATCTTTACGGCGGCCAAACCACAGGCAAAAATGTCTCGTTCCATTTTTGGCATCTCCAATATAGAACTCAGAGACAAACCGTGTTTCTTTCCAAGCCAACTCGACAGCGCGGGATTACTTACGCATTCTATGCTATCCAATTGAAATCGTGGCCCTACCACTGGACGTTGGTACAGTTGTATTCCATTGGTTCCTGGAGTTCTAGAAATGCCCAACATGGGCAATTCTACCCCAGGATCAGGACCATCCAAGGCATCACCTTCCGCAAAGGTAGACGGTTGCGCAAACAGTGTCCCAGCTCCGTAGAGCCCGTAATGATAAGGAAGGGTCGGGCTAAAAGTTTCACACTGGCTGGGTAGAGACCACGTATTGATGACTCGGACGGGATACAATTTTCCGTCCAATTCCCACATCTTTCCGGCAGAAATCGAACTAATCCAAACATGGTTTTTCTGTTCAGAATCGTTCCATACCACAGATAATCCATTGATGGAATGAACTCCTTCCACTAGATTCTCTTCCACACTTGGACTCCACTGGTATGTTGCTTCGTTTGTTCGCAAATCCACGGTGTATAGGGCTGATCCGCCTCCAAGACGAGACTGGAAAGCCCTAGTTCGTTGAGCGCGATCCCTCGTGAGAGCTGGTCGAACCCATGCTGTCGCCACTGCCCACAAAACCATAGGATGCCGAGGCATAAAAGCGATCTCAGAAATAGTCTTGAGATTGAGGATTACATGCTTAGTGATGTGGTGCTTTCGGGGAGAGGCTGGTTTGTTTCTCTTGCTACCATTGGAGTCACAACTATGAGGGGACCAAAGAAAGTGGTGAATAATGTTGCGCTCTTTCTGTCCATTCTGCGACTGTGACAATATGGCAAACTTGTATTGATAATTGGTCATCATAGAGCCATTAAATGACGGGTGCGACGTTACACTCGCAGGGGTAAAAGAAGGACTGTTTCTCGCAAAGGAACGCAAATCCAATCTTTGCAGCTCAGTCAATCGAAAAGTCCCCCAGCATATTCCTTTCACAGACTGTGGATTCTTTTGCTTGAATCTTGACGGCGTATACATTTTTTGTTTTCGAAATCCTTTGTATTCTTTTTCCAGCAAGAGCTCCTCTCGTGGTACTACCGATACAACCGTCACATGAAGGGAAGTTCTGACTAAAAATATCGAGCTCCTTTTGTTTCCGCATTGCAGGATTTGACGAATGCTGTCTCCCACGTCTAACTCGTTCATGACGCGAACCCGCCTCGGTCCATGAATTGTAAGCCCTGTATATTGGCAGTTGCGGAGAGTTTTGGGAAGTGCACCAATATTGGTGCCATAAGGTGTCATGAGCATAGATGCTGCCATAACATTCTGCAGCGGCCCAATGGGATGCAAGAGGACTAAATTGGCATGACATGTTCTATCATTTTGTCTTTTAGCGTTTGAATTCACAGCGGAAGAGCAACCTGGGCACGGGCAGGTAAAGCATACAAGACAATTACCGTATTCACTAGATGGAGTATGAGACATCCCATCGCTGTCGGGGTCAATGTTCTTTCGGTCGCGGTTGGCACACTTCTTACCAGAGGGAGTTTCTGCACCACCGTTGGAATTGGCCACCGTGTCACCCTCCAATACCTCACGAAGACCGCTTAGGAGGAAAGGTGCCAAATAAGAAACATCTTGGTTCTGTTGTCTCTGATGGGCAAACGCTAATGATGCCTCTGCTCTCCTTGCATAGAGACACGGTCTGAGTGATGAGACACTCTTGTCGGCAGCATGACTTAACCATCGAATAGGTTTTTCAATCTTCCAGTTGGCCGGAAGGTAATCACTGTCGCCGTACATGCGATGCCCTCGAAGGAGAGCTTCTCGGTATTGCTGTTCAATTAAATCGCGTGGTTTGGTTTTCGATATTTTCTTTTTGTTCTGTTTCAGCGCATCCAATACCAAATCGTCCTTGCTGTCGTCCTGCAACATGGTGAATCTAGCTTCGTCCATACAGTCCAAGACGCGCGACCCAATAAATCGTTCATCGCGATTGCGAAAGGGGTCAGATAATCGCAGCCGCTGCGCCTCCATCACCAGTGGCCGGCATCCAGGAATACTCTTTAGTTCCGGTGGTTTGTAAGGCGCTGGCGGGGCGTCAGGAATATCGGAAGGACCGAATTCAGTGCCCCGGAGTTCACGAAGGCGCTCTTTATATCGTTCTTTGCGCTCTCTTTCCGTTTGAGCTTCTTCGGCCATCTGAGCCGATCGGACAGGAAAATCCATTGGATAATACCAGCGGGCCTGTGCTCGCATCCGTTGTTGCATGGACGTGTGAATCAAGGCAGCCTGGACCTTGAAGTAGCTTTGACCATACGACGAAGATGGGCCCAGGGTAGCCCATGGAGACTCTTCCTTGGAATTGGCGTGCTTATTAACAACAGCGCCATTGATTTCTAAAACATAGGGCGTGTAGATACCCGCTTGGTAGATCCGACACGGTTCCCCTAAAGGCTGAAAATAAGTGGCTTGCAGCTTCCTTTTCTGTCGACCGCTTTTTCGGCTGTTGTTTCGTTCAGATTTTCGTTTCTTTCCTTGAATATCCTCCTGCGTGTTATAAGTATCTTCTTCGTATTGCTGCGACTGCGACTGTGACTGTGTATTTTCTGCGTCCTCTTGGGTGCCTTCCATAGCTGGTTTATTTATTTTATAAAAAATAGTGAAACGATTGATTACATTATTTTTATTTGGGATTTATCACCACGATAGAAATTGAAAACATGAGGACTGATTTCTTGCTGTGAAGTCGCACACTTGAGCAATGCTTGGTTTCCAATCTTAGGAGTACTGATGGACGGCGTCAATCAAGAAGTACTAGTGTGTTCCGAACGCAGATACTGTACCATCACTTGTCGAAACGAACAAGTTTGTCATACCAAGCTTCCAAATACCAAAAACAATTGCTTTGACACACTGCATAGCCGATACCGGATCATTTTTAGATTCTCACTCGCAAAATCCTCAAGAAACCACATTATCTGAAATTCCGAACTACGAGTGTATCCATGAATGGAAGCCAACATGAACATCTTCTTGCGAACGTCCCTCGTATTCTTTTCAGTTTGGGTAAATTTCACGACCGCTGGCGCAAAAGTTTGCGTTGCAAAGAACACTGCCTGGCGATAGTCTTTACTCTGAAGGATACGAGTCATTTCAAGAGAGTATTGAAATGCCCGCACTGAAATAAAACTCGGCTCCAGCTTCAAGAAAGGACCGATGATAGGTACCACTAGTCAGTACGCTTTTAGCTTAGTTTTTGTATACGCATTCCTTCTGTATCACCTCGGATACCTGTAGTTGCAAGCTGATGTGACAGTGGTACAATATGTGCTGGAGTTGCTTCTGTCGTCGGAATTTAGGTCTACTGATCTTACAACAAATACCGTGAAGGAGAACAGTGGGGGGTCCATCATCAGTAGTCGCAAGACAGAATGATACCAGCAGTGCCCCGTGGAAAAGCTTGCCACCGAAGACCCAGACGACACTTCATCCATTATTCAAGCCTAGCTTCAAGTATTGTTTCGTGTTATTTCATTGATTATTGTTCATGGACATCGTTACGCCAGGGAGCAAAGACGACCTGAAAAAGCATGCTCTCGCCCGCGCTCTGATCACAAGTCAAACTTTGCTTGCAGGTTTCTTTATCATTTTGACCATTACATCGCGAATGATCCACCGGCATTTCAAACCAACTAGAGACTAGAAGTGAATTCAGAACTAGGTTCCAAATATCACTGAATTTGAAGATGCGCATGCAATGGCGGTTTTGTGCTATTACCTACGTTCACATGTGCTATATGGTCACATATTATAGTAAATGACAACAGCTTGCTGCTGCTATAGCGGTAGCTAATCCTCGACCTTCCACATTTTCTTGAGCATTTCATAAGCCCGTGGGTCATGTTCTTTGATCTGTCGTCGGTTGAAAGGATACCATTTATTGAACATTTCATCGCTGAGCATATTTGGCTGCCCTAGAAAGGCAGCCGAAAGCTCTGCAAAGTACTCCATACAATTTGTGCAGGCATAGGCTTTAGCCATTGGACCTGAACGCAAATCACGAGGAAGGGAAAAGAGAAAAGGGATGAGCATGACATTGCCATAAGATTCACGTTGCGCGCAAATATTCTCACCTTGAGAACCCTTCACACGAACCCAATCATAGAGCCTGTCTTTCATGGCTAAATCATAGCATTCTTTGATTTCCTTGTTGTTATACCCATTTTCGAGACATTTATGGTGGTATGCATGCGAGAATTCGTGAATCAGAACGCCTGCTTGGCCCCAGTGGTTGAGACAGTCTTTCAAGTATTCCGTACTATCGTATAGTTCAACGCATTCACACTTTTCGACGTGCATAAAATTCTCTTCGAGCCACTTGGATTCGGGATGGAAGCACAACCCACGTCCTTTAATGGGACAGACCTCTGGACCCCATTGAAAACATTTGTTGACATAGACGGGTGTGTTCTTTTTGAGGAAGTCGCTTGCATGTTTGGGCAAGCATTTGGCGGCACATGCCAAATCTTCTGCGAATCGCTTTTCTAGTTCCTTATTTCCATTATGCCAATTTTCTTCCAAGAATACCGGCCACCCGCCTAAAGTTGTTTTTTCGTAGTTTTTGTGATTTGTTTTGATTTGTTTGTCATCCACTGATGATTCTTGGGAACGCACAACCCAACATAAATCATCGAACTCATTCCCAATTTCATTTGAAGACGACGAAGAACCTCTTAAGTTCTTGCTATTTTTAGAACAACAGAGCCACGTTTTAGTCGGCTCCTGCGAAATAGTCACAAGATGGGCATAGGTTTTGCTATCTTCGTTTTCATCGCAACCAATGGTAATAGGTTTATATCCTCCTACTACATACTTGGGATCCAAAGATTTGTCCTCTTTAACCTTTTCGGCGTCATCTCCACAGTATGCAATGCAAAAAGAATGACCCAGATTGGTGTTTTCAATGTGATCCAAAGCCGTGACTGGCCCTTCTATAACTTGTGCTGGTTGGAGGGTATAGAAGTGATGGCATTTGCCATTTTCGGCGACCCAACTTAGCAGTAGCGGTAGCTTGGAATTGTTCCGAAATCCTACTCGCAATCGCTTTCCTGCTGGGTCAGAATTGAGCTGGCTTCTGGCAAAGGCTCGTTCGGCCTGTGTGGAAGACCATGTTGTTCCAGGGCTATTCATGTTGGAATCGGATGGCTGAAAGAGCGGAGCCACGACTTGCTGGAACCAGCCAGCTTTGCCCATCGTCTGTGTGTATTGTATCTTTTGAGTGTATTTTGAGAAGAGACCGCTTTCGGCATGCCATGTATTTATGCATGCCAACATCAACGTTGCAGTGGGTTGTCGGTCATTCATAAAAAAACACTAATAATCTTGTCAAGATTCTTGTATTTAGGGTTAAAGACAGATAGCTCCAAAACGACCTGAATAACGCAGACCTCATCAAGACCTCACCACCTAGCTAGTAGTAGTCGAGTACTACTAGACTACCAAACTCCGATCTCTCATCTGTCAAAAACACCCCTTACTACGGATGAAATTGAGCAGCTACTTCTAGAGCTACTGGGCTGCGGGCTGTCAATTCTTTAGCATTAAAGTTGCAATCTGCATTAGGCATTGGATCACACGCCTGTTTTTTCGTGTTTTATCTCATAATTTGTGTAGTTCTCGGAGTAGGACTCAATTTCGAATTGGTGGATAGAAATAGAGCAAGAAGTATAAAGCGTGCTGAGCAGCGACGATCTCCGCTTGTTTTGAGTAGGATGATGCTCTCTTACTCCAAATAGAAGAATCTGGCATCGCATGTAACTCGACACGGCCTTGCCAAGATCCAAATCTTCGGCGATCGCATCAACCTCCTAATCGAGTACTCAACCACTTAGCTTGTTGTCCTCTTTATCCATCTGATTACCAAAAGCAGCGGTTGCTTCGTTCGAACTCCTCAAGTTACTCCGAAGGGAGAAGGGCTCAATGTTCCAACCGCGTCATGGACATTGTTCCAAAAATCAATAGTACTAGTACTACTACTACTAGTAGTACTACTAGAGGAGTACAGCAAGCTACTCCTCCTCGAGTAGCTTCGTTCTGTAGTGCACAAAAAGATAAACCCTATCGTATTGAGGGATAAGCAAAGATTTTCAACCGGAGGTGCGCGCCAAAACTGATTTTCAAAAACAATGCAAAAAACAACAACAACATACTTTTAGCTTTTAGCTAAGCTAGAGAAGACACGGATAGACATTTAGTAAGACTTTCCACGTGCCGAAAGCCATGTCACCTATCAAGCCCTTCACCCACCAGGAGCCGCCGCCTCCAACGCCAAAGCATAGCATTGTCGCTCCAACCACTACAACGATTCAACAACAGCACCAACAACAACACCAACAACAGTACCAACACAACCAGCACCAACAACAGTCTCACATGTTTTTATTCGACAACATTCCTCATGGCGTTTCAGCCAGTGATGGAGAAAACAGTACATTTTCCCTACCAAACGTTCCTTCTCCTCTTTCTGAGCCCTCCCCGAGTATTGCAAATCTTCCACCGACAATGGATGCAGCCACCATGCCTCACCACTACCAGCAGCAGCAGCAACAACAGCAACATCATCGGACACCAGCATCTTCCTATCCTCCCCGCAGCCACCGCAATGACGAAGAAGATACGTTCTTCGACGACCGCTCCTTGGAGCAGCGAATACACCAATCACTGCAGGGGGGACCAACGAATAATAACTACACCATGGTAAAGACAACCCCTGCCTCGGTGCCAATTACACCGTCGGCTCAAGATTATGAACGACTTGGTTGGACTAGTGAAAGTGCCACCAGCATTCGTCACCAGCAATATCTTCAACAACAACGACAGCACCAGCATGGTCAAATCCCTCACAATACTCCTCGTACAACCGCTTCCGCCGCTCTTTTACATGAAGAACAAGATCTTGTTGAAACCAATGACAACATCGACGCCAACATGGACGAAAAATTGATGAGCCATCGTGCTTCCATGGCCATTCTCAAGCTCAAGACAGATCTCCGGAATTCCATTCACCAGACTTATCTCTTGCAACAAGAGAAGGACGCATTACAAATTAAACTACGAGACTTGCAAACCAACTTGCACTCTCTGCAAGATTCAAAAGAGGCCGCCGACCAGCGTCTCCAAACATTGGACAACTCCAATCGCCAACTAGAGAAATTGCAACAAGAATCAAACCAGCTTTTGCAAACCACCAACCAACAATTGCAAGAGTCTCAGCAACAACAAACCCAACAACAATTCCAGTTGGAAACGTTGCAGAAAGATTTGACTGCCTCGCGAAAAGAAAATAAAGAGTTGTCAGAGCGTTTGAAAGATTTGAGTACCTTCAATAGTAGCACTGAAGGACGGCTGACGCGACTTCGCAAGGAACTTGATGCCGCCCTGATAGATAATAGCTCCTTCCAAAAGGAACTCGCAAAATTTCAAGAACTAGCGATCGAACGGGAGCAAAGTCTCAGGGAGCACCAAGCCAAATCACAGGCGGATCTGGAGGATTTGACGGAACAGCGCAATTCGTATTTGCAACAAATTGAGCAATTGGAAGTAACCATGAAATCCGCCAAATCACAGAGTGACGACCGCATTCGAGAATTGGAATCGCAACACCAAGATTTCAAGCAAAAATCCGAGGCAGACACAATCGAACTGATTCGATTGCGGACAGCTTTGAAAGAATCTAGTCAACAATCTACCAAGGCAAACTTCAAATCGGAAACGCAGAACACAACGCTGCAAAAACAGCTGGAGGCGCAACAACAAACCATTTCCGAATTAAAGGCGGAATTGGAAGAGGTCAATGAATGTGTTGAAAAGCAAACCGAGCAACTTGAAGTGGCACAGGAACAAGTTCAGCAGGCCCAAGCACAACTAATGGCAACGCATCGGCATTTGCCTCATACTGTCACATCTACCAGAAGCGATGTGGGAGATTCGATTCTCGATCGATTGGCCCGCATTCGGGATGCTGCCGATCGAGCCTCTCTGGTTAAAGAGCATCATCGCGAAATGGCCAGAATGCGGGAAGACTACGAATCCAAGATCGCAAAGTTGAGCACGAAACTCAACCAGCGGTTGGAGGACTCCATGTCGTCCACCAAGATGGAACTGCTCGCCAAGCATACAGTGAAGGTCGAAACTCTGCAATCGGAATATGAATCCAGATTGGCAACCCAGGCAAAACGTCACTATGAAGAAATCAACACGGTACGACTATGTCTTCTGTGAATAGTTGCTTGTCGCGCTTTGTTTTCTTCGTTTCGTTGTTCTCATTCAACATTCAACATTGCTCGCTTCTCTTTAATCATTCAATCGCTCAGTTGAAAGAAGAACACGCCAAAAGCTCCAAAGTATCTGAAGCATCATTGTCTGCAGCCATGTCCAAGTTGACAGCTACAAAACACAAATTGGAACGCGAATTTGCCAAGCGAGAACAAATTCAGGCAACAATCCACCGCCTGGAAAATCAGATGGTTTCGGAAAAGGAAAAACTTTCTAGTGTCCACCAACAGGAAGTGAAAGAGTTGAGATCAAAATGGGAAGCTGAAAAGGACGTCTTGTTAGTCACTATTCAGCGGGAATGCAATACTGTCTTCGACGAAAAGAGAAAGAGGCCCTTGTCAGTCACAGATAAGGCAGGCAGTCCTCGATCCGTCGACTATGATTTTTCCAAAACCGATACCAATATTATGCTCGCGGGTGATCTTTGTGGCGAGGATCTACTTGTTGAGACCGACAGTATTGCCGAGGAGGTCAAGACGGAAAGGAAATCTGCTGTTTATTCTTTCAAAGTGGACGAAGAGTTGCGAGAGACGGAAGCATTGGTGCAGAGTCTACTGGGCGCGAAGAAAGACGGGGAATAACTTTCTATGCTCTAATTTTTTTACTAAAGTATTCTGTAGCTCAATCTTGCATTACACCAATTGTATGAAGCGGTAGATTGCTGACGGCTGTCGCCACTGCAATGCGACGCTGCATAGCACTGTATCCTCAGGCAATACGATAGATTAGGTGGTATCCAGAATCCGTGCTAACAATCCCAGACATTTGATCAGGCTGCAGAGCAAAGGCGGCATCCTCGAATGCCTTTTGCATGTCCCCTCGTCCAAAATCACCTAAATCACCCTTGTTTTTAAAGGAACTGCAATCAGAACGTTCTTCGGCGTACTTGGGAAAGGCCGTATCCACACCTTCAGCAATGATTTTGGCTTCATATTCCTTAAGCTCTTCCATGGCGGCCTCGGGAGTAAGGGTAATGGTCTCGTTGGTTCTTCGCGAGACGGGATTGCGAGACCCCGTGTGCTTGATTAACAAGTGTGCAGCTCGGACGGTCGACATGGTGATGCTAATTTGTTGTTGTTATGTTGTCTGGTGGTGCTGTATGTGAGTACTCTTGAACTCGCCAGCTCTACTCGTACATCACCACGTGCAATTTGCATGGAATCCCGATTCAGCATGTTCGCGACTGAAGCGTGAGCGTATCTTATTATTACTATTATTACAAATAGCTAGTCTACTCGTAGCTAGTAGTCTAGTAGACTGCTAGAAGTAGTAGACGAGTAGTAGACTACTACTCGTAGCTACTAGTAAAGAAGACTACAGTACCTAGAGAGCTACTACTACTAGACTAATCTCTCTACTCTCTAGCTAGCTACTAGCTACTAGTAGTAGAGTACTACTAGAGTAGCTACTAGCTAGCTACTCTAGCTAGCTAGCTAGCTAGAGTAGCTGGCTACTACTACTCTAGCTACTCTCTACTAGAGTATTAGCTACTACTACTACTACTACTATCCTACTCTAGCTAGTAGTAGCTAGCTAGCTACTCTACTCTAGCTAGTAGTAGTGCCAGCTCTAGTAGCTACTCTCTAGAGCTAGCTAGTAGTAGTAGTAGTAGCTAGCTAGTAGAGTAGTAGTCTACTACTGGGCCATTTCCACCTACTGTAAGTAGCTCACCCACTCTAGCTAGAGTAGAGAGAAGTAGTAGTAGTCTAGTAGTACAACGTTTTCAAAAAATAAAAATAGTAGACTAATCTAACATTTTTTATTCCATCGTATTATTATTATTATTATCATCATTATCATTCGAGTATTTTTTAGAGTATCTAATCGGAGCAGCACACAAAAGGGGCAAACTTCGTGCGAATCTCTTGCCTGCTCTATCCGCTTATCTATTAATTGGTTCACCGCTCCACACATCACGTATCACCCACAACGCAAAGAATGGACGCCTGGACGCTCAAGCAAAGAAATTTTGTCGTCACTGGTGGCACTAAGGGAATCGGACTGGCAGCCTGCAAAGAGATCCTGCAACATCACGCGGCTGGGCTGATCGCTTGCTCTCGAGGACCCCCGACAGAATCGTTTATTTCCCTGCAGAAAGAGTACCCGGACATTCCCATTCTCCATATCCAATGTGATATCGCAACCCCCGAAGGTAGATCTACCTTGGTGGGCACTACAAAATCCACCTTTACGTCCCTTCATGGTCTCGTCAACTGTGCTGGCACAAACATACGAAAAGACATAACGGAGCAAACCGACGAGGAATACTATACCATGATGAAAACGAATATTGATTCGGCATATTTTTTGTGCAAAGGATTTGCCGATCAATTTGATTCAGACGGTGCGACCATTGTCAATGTGTCATCAGCTGCCGGAGTGCAGAGCTCGGGAACTGGAGCGGCCTATGGGCTCAGTAAGGCGGCATTGAATCACTTTACTCGCATACTGTGCTGCGAATGGGCAAACCGGAACATTCGTGTCAATGCCGTCGCGCCCTGGATGACTATGACTCCAATGCTGGAGGATGCAGTCAAGAAGAATCCTACGCAGTTGGACAAAGTAAAGGAATGGACTCCAATGCGTCGATTGGCACAACCAGAAGAAATTGCCCGGCCCATTTTGTTTCTATGTCTCCCTGCAAGCTCGTATGTCACGGGACAAGTTCTATGCGTGGATGGGGGGCTAACGGCGCAAGGTTTTGACGGACCTTGTGTGACTCCTTAGTGAGTGACTGTCAACTTCAAATATTATCAAATTTAGGACGAGTGACGTAACTGGTCTTATTTCGTTAGGAAATCTTTTAGTTTAGCAAAGGCTCGACTTCGATGTGAGATCGCATCCTTATGGTCCTTCCCCATTTCGGCATACGTCTTGCCTCTACCTTCATCTGGCTCAAAGATAGGATCCCAGCCAAAGTCGAGCTTGCCCCTGGCGGGAACAATTTTTCCCATTGTGCGTCCATCAAAGATGTGAACTTCCTTTCCAGGACCTTCGCAGTAGGCGACGACAGTTTGCGCGTATCCAGATTTGTCGTCGTAGTCTGAAATCATTTTGTTTAGTCCATCGTGTCCGCATTTGTCGAGAAACCATTTGATGTAGGGCCCTGGTAGTTCTTTCAATGCAGTGAAACACAGGGATGTGTCTTCTATAATAACAGCACCATTGATGATCTCAGCGGCAGCCTTGCATTTTTCCGTGGCAATATTTAGGGGGTCACCTTGTAGCTCGGGCAAATCAATTTTAGCATTTGTCAATGAAAAGTCTTTTGTAGTGTCGGAAAACAAGATTCTTTGAACTTCCTCCAGCTTCTTCTTGTTTCCTGTCACAAAGGTTATCACTTTGTTCAGCTTTTGGCGTTTTGAAAGAGGTTCAGGTCTTACTGTGAGAGAATCCTGTAGCTCCAAAACATAGTGATCTGAAATGGTCAAATCACCGCAATCTATCACATCATTTTTCTCCGCATTGCTGTCATAGCCATCACAAGCAATATAAAACAGTCGATTCGTAGCTTCTCTAATCTTTGCTCTTTTGGTGGTATCATTGAGACCCCAAACGAATTCTAACACTTTCCAAGCTGGTTCGGAATGCAAGAGTAAGTACTTGTTTTCAGGATTTTGTTGGTATGAGTAGGCACCTAGTGTCACTGAACAAGCTAATCGACAGGCAGTCAGCAGCACTAAATGCTCCCGCTCTGTTTTCGTGAGAGGATGGACGGAATGAAAGCCACGTAGAAAAGCAGCCGCTGCAGAAAGGGCACGGCCTGACTTGCCATACGCCGTGAGCATGGCATACGCTATTGCGACACTCACATCCAACACTGTCCAACTTTTGCAGTTCAATGGTAGATGGGTTGAGATAAAAACTAGGAGTGAGATAGCACAGATCATTTTACGATATGTTTGGATACCTTCGTCATGACGCCTTGACAAGAAAACAATGAATCATTGATTCGAAAGGGACATGATAGCGATGATATCCAACGGGGCTTTAATCCGCACGGGCTGAACCGATGTTTCCTTTTGCTCGTCGAAATGAAGTCGCCAGCATGGTAGAGTAGCACCAACAGGCCTCTGACGACGTGAGTCATCAGTCGACCGTGTCGGAACAGCCAGGGACTCTAGTTTGATGAGCCAGAGTGCATTACAAACATAACACACAACAAAACAAAACTCTCAAAAAAAAAGTGTTAAAATCATGCGCCTGCGACTCTCTTCTCCCTACCTTTCGACAGAATCACCAAAGTCAATTACACCCGTCACGGTAAAATTCTTATCCATCAAAATATTGGCATCGTTATAATCACCATGATTGATTCCTTTGCGCAATTTATCGGCAACTCCCGATTGAATAATATCTTTATCAAAGGCGTCCAAAATCGATTGAATCATGGTTCGACGTTCAGGATTTTCAATGCAGTGCAAAAATCCTTTCAAGTCGCGGGTGTTCTTGCCATCCCATTGATGGTATCGCCTGGCAGCAGGATGATCATCCGAAGTCAGGATTTTGAGGTTGTGGTGCATTTTCCCCAAAAAACGTCCTGCATCCGCCAAACATTCAATGGGTAATATTCTAAGGCTGGACATTGTTATTCCATCCACCCACTTGTAGACACTGATGACCAGTTTGCAGGGGCTATGCTCCTTGGAAACGACAGGCAAATTCACTGCTAGCATCTTGTTGTTTTTGCTATCTGGAAATACGGGACGCGAGACCGAAATGTCACTATTACCTAGGGTATTCATCACTGCGTATTGATAATGGATCACCGAGTCTTGCTTGTTATCGTCCATGGCTTGACAGGCATCTTTAGACTCAACTCCATTGTGGACCTTGACGAGAAAGTCCTTGCCATCTATTTTCATCCAGTAGTTGCGATCGTCATAAGAATCGAGCTCCTTGACAATCGAGACTGCTTGAGAATTACTGCTGCATGTCGAGGAAAAATTCTGCTGCACATGATGAATAATTTCTTCGTTTGAAGGTTTTGGCTTTAGCAGCTTTCGTAGCTTCTCGTCGGACATATCGTCCTTGGTCATGTTGGTTGATTGATGTTGGTCGAGTCAGAGTAGATGCTAATATTATGCTATCATGTTCTATGCCAATAGTCTAGTACGAGTGGCGGTAGAATTATCCAATGAGTACAGTACAGTCCTTGTATTGCGTAGTATGTGAAAGCTTCGCCCACCTTTAGATAATCGAGAAGTACTCGAGAGTTCAGCACAAGATCTATTATACCATGGTACTGGTACTGGTGGCACTGGTGCTGATCATTATTATTTTTTGTCTTCTAGAGTAGACCTAGACTAGTAGTAATTACTAGCTATTAGACACTACTATTGGAAATATTTTAGTAGAGTGATAACTGTCCTTGCGTATTTTCGAATCATTCCTTTCGTCGGTCGCGCGATGACGCGCGACCGACGAATACTCAAAACCACACCAGGCCAGAATAAAAATAAATACCATAATAAGAAAATACAAAAATCTGAAAATAACAGATGAGACGTGGTACAGTACACTGTATATATCCCTATTTCAATCATCTGTAGAATTCAGCTAATCTTTCGCCAACAACATCGGCAGTTTCTGATGTCGAGTGTCGAGTTACTCACACTGATTCTTTCAGCAAAATACCACCTATAATGGCCTCCTTTGGATTACAAGCTTCTTCGGCTCCAACAGCATCAACAGAGCCGATTGACGCTTCGACTCCTTGGCTTGCTGCTGCCGATGGAAAACTAGCTCTCTTGCAATCTTCCCTGACCAAACTGAATCTTTCCGTTTCAGCCGCCGACGAAAATGGCTATACCCTCCTGCAAGCCGCCGCTTCCTACGGACAAATTCCCGTCATGAAGTGGATTTTGAGTCAAGCAGCTTCAATTGGTGGACTGGACGTGAACGCCGCCGACAAAGAAGGTGATACAGCCTTGCATTATGCTGGAACTGCCGAAGCTTGTCAATTATTAGTTCAAGGTGCTCAGGCGTCCACCCAAATCAAAAATGCTCAGGGCAAAACAGCACTTCAGATCAAGCAAGAGGAATTGAAAACCTTGCAAGACGACGAAGACGAAGATTCGGACAGTGAAGATATTGTTACGTTGCAGAAACAAGTGGCTTACTTGTCAAGTTTGTGATGCAAAGTGACATGTGCGTGCCCAAGTTAGATTCTTTGAAATTTCCGTCGCTGCCACGACGCCATAGTGGACTGCAATAAAGGTGGACACTACCGTGTACAGCGGAACTTGTATTCCCATCCATGCATTTTCAAACAATCGACGGCAGACACTCCGACGGGAATTTTGAGTGAGCACAGTAGTTTTGGCCCCCAGCATTTTTCGGGGAGCAGGCTTCAGTCAAAAAAATTCCCGCGGCCAGCCAACTTGAGAAAAGAATAATTTTCTTAAGTCAATTCGTGGTCATAGGATACAGAGTAGTGTGCTGCTTGGCATTTTGACACTGCGGGTCGGATCAGAAAAGAAATAAACCGAAATAGAAACGGAATTGAAGGAGAAATGCATCCTGCCAGGCGACAAGTGGTTCTGGTCTTTGCCATCACCTATATTACTGTACAAGTAACATGATCATTCATCGTTGTTCACAATTGTACTTGACCTAGTTTGGCAACGTGGTAAAATTGTACTCCCAAGTCGCTGCTGCTGCTCAAGCACGCCAGGAAAAGATCTGTGACAACCTGTTAAATTCGTTCCTGTACGTTTACACGTGCTTTCTCGGGCTGGTGTCTTTTCCATCATCATAATGACCGATGACGGGCATAGCACATATTAGTCAGAGCTCTTTGAGTAGATAGCCTACCAAGGACCTTGCAGCACACACGTCAGCGAAAACTCGTTGGCCACAATCAACCAACTACAGTAAAAAGCATCCAAGCGACTCTTCCTTCATCAAAGCGTGAAGCCAACTCCGCTAAAAAAGACCGAAAGATTAAATAATAGTGACGATTCGCGCAATGTCTCTTGGTCTACACAGTTACTGTGGCAAAAGAAATGCCTACAGAAACAGTCGAACTGCGAGGATTCGTTCTACGGGTACGTAGCTAGTACCACGGCTGTCACACTTCGGCCTACAGAGATTCGTATACTAAATTTAAAGCAAGTGAAACTGTGACTGGTGATTTGGAATCTGTGGTAGTAAGTTCGTGTAGAATCTACGTTGCGCGACTACAACTCTTCCCAGCTGCCGTCGGCTAAGTTTACTTCAGCTCCTTTTCCTCCTGCTCATTCCTTTGAGAGATTGAAGCACAAGACTTCGTCTTCACTTCGGTACACATCAAGAGGCTGCCTCTTTTGTCTATAAGCAACCTCCCATGGCCAACCTTGTTTGTTATCAATAACCATGCATCCTTTGAAACCTACTCCTCGAAAAAGAGGTGTGCGATATGTGAACGTCCGCCTTGCCGTCCCAGACGGATCCTCTCCTGGAGAGGTCATAGATTATCTTCAGTCCAACAACCCTTTCAACAACAATGTAGACCCAACGGCGAACAATTTTGCGGCCCCAGCAGCGAAGACCTCACCGTTAACCACCTTACATGCGGCGGCTCCCCTGCCGTTCACCTTCCTGCCCGTCGTCCCCGATGACATGGGCAGCAGTATCCACGAAGGAACACCACTCTCCACCAGCAGCAAGAATGATAATTTTAACCAAACCCAAAATCGCACGTTTGCTCCCATTAACAATAACAACAACCAAGCCTTTTCACCCGCTCCGTCGTTGTTCTCGACGGACTATGACTGCCGTAAAACTGCTGCCTCACCTTCCATGACGAATACTACCATGGACAGTAGCACGAGCAGCTTTGGTCGAACAACGACCCCAAGTCCTTCCAACCACTATTATAGGCGTACTGCCACACCGAGTCCTAATTATTATTCCGCTTTAGGAGGATTTGTTTCTCCACTCGCAATTCCTCCAACCTTGGCCGAGGAAGAGGACACTACGCAAACGGTTGTCAACTCTCGGTACGCCAATACTTCGCAGCAGCAGGAGCAGCAGCAATCACAGGACGTATTCAACAACAGTCATAGCTTTACATGTATATCTACGCCTACTAGCACATCTCGGAAGTGGCAGTCGCCTTCGTCTCCTGCTTTGTTAGCATTTGCCACTCCCACTATTGCGGCCTCGGCCATTACGAGGATGTCCACTACAACCAGTACGTCACCCAGCACTATCGGTAGCAAGAGTGGTAGTGTGATGACAAAAAATGGCAGCAAGAAATCTGCCTTCGCAAGGGAAGACGATTCGGTACGCAAAACTCGCATCAAGACCGAGCTCTGCATGCATTACGAGAAAGGGAACCCGTGTCCTTTTGGTTCTAACTGCACCTATGCCCATGGACAAGAAGAATTGCAAATGACCAAATTGCTCGATCTCCATCGAGCTGGGCTCATCGATGTCGAGACGTACCGGACCAAACCATGCTTGACATGGACTACCACGGGATCTTGGTAGGTTGCTCGTCGATGTCCAGGACTCGATGACATGTTTTTAAACATATTTACTATTCTATCTATTGATACGCTTATTCGTTCTAACCACTTGTCATCTACCTGCTTCCATGTTTTACTTTTATGCATTACTGCTATTCATGGCAGCCCCTTTGGAAGACGTTGTGCCGGCATCCACGACAAGCGAGCGACAGGAGAACATGCCTCGTGGCTCCCTCATACTGAAACGCAGGGCAATACCATTGATACCGATATTAACGTGGAAGGACTGCATCAGAAGCGACTTTATAGTCTGCTGTACGACAATCCCTTTGGAAGACAGTTCTCGTTGGACTTCGACGATTGGGAGTCCTTATACAAGCTCGTGTGCAACACGACAGATAAGTCGACTAGGCGCCGTCGATGTAACATTGCCCAAATTCACAAGGTGGGGATCGCCATTCAGATGAAGGGTCCGTCTGATTGGACCTATAAGTTCCGACCGCAGCATATCATTCATGACGAACTTTGCATGGTTTTACAGAAACGGGCCTTCAAATTGAAGGACTCCGGCGACGTTCTTGAAATCCCGGTAACCTCCTTCAATCCTCGATCTCCCAATCAGGTCGTTGTGCGCGAAATAGCCTTTGGCCCCGACTGTGATCCTTCCGTCCGCAACGTAGCTTTGTGGTTTCACATCCAAGACGATGACGTGACTGTATGTACTCCCCAGCAAGCCAAGCGATACCGCTGGAAACGTGGATTGAACAACAACAGCCCCGAAAAGAAGATAGCCAAAGAACGAACCCAAACGTCTGTTTTTGATCATTTAGAGTGTTTCTTCATGGTGCGTCCTGACGACCGAGAAGCCTACGACTTAACCAACCGTATCCTTGAGCATCGTTTAGAGGTGCTTCGCTTCGAACGCAGTACGAAAAGTCTTCGAGAGCGCAGCGAAGTCCGGCTTCGTTTGGAACGGGAAGAAGCGATGTTACAGACCCAAATTGAATCGCAAATTGAATTCTGGAAGCGCTGGGCTTGGCCCATTAGCAAGGGTCGAGAGGAAGTGAACGAGTCGACTCCTGTACCTGAGGTTGACGCTAATTATGTCATGTCGAGTGAGACCGCAAAGAAGCTTCTTGCGACTCATAAAATATGGGAGTCGTTCGTGTCCCGCAACACCAATTGTTCTAGAAAAATTGAGGGACGCCTGTCCGTCTTTCAGCGTCTTGCCGAGGGGCAGGCGATTGGTTTGGATCGCTACCTTCCGCATATCAGATGTGTCGGAGGAGTCCAAACTTTGAAGCAAGAAGCCGAGCTCTGTTGGAGATCTCTACTCCTGCAGTCGTCCAGCAACGAATGGGGTCTGGTCCGAGAGCACTTTGAGAATTCGCGCACGAAGAAGAACATTTCTCTCTTGCAACAGCTAGCAAAGTAATACATGGGTAACTACTGTACAAGAAACAACTTGGAATTGCTAGCCAGACGGTCTTGCATGGACTTGGGAGAGTGTGCCTTGTTCATGAATTCGCATGATGAATCATGAAATAATGATAGTATACTTTGCACTCACGTGGTATTCTTTTATTTGAATGTATTTGAAGATGATAGCGTTTACATATGCACATATTTTATTGACATCTTGGACTCTGCGTAACTATTGTAAAAGCATTTGATACCAGTAGCAAGAGAGCTAACAGCCTCAGCACTCGTGTATGTAGCTGCTCCGTTGGAGTACTCTCGAGAGTCTACTACTACTACTGTAATATCAAGTAGCAGCTCAACTAGACTAGTCTAATTAGGGATTTAGGCTTTACTTCGACTGTGGTTTCGTTGAGTCACGAAAGTTCATGACTGGCCCTTTAAACGTTGCTTATATTATCTTCATGACGAATATTGGATACCTTGTTGTGGCCTCGCCTCGTCTCTGCCTGCTTCCTCGTCGAAAAAACATCGTATCATCATAATCATATAATCAACTTAAGGTACAGCAAGATGATGAAACTTGGACTCATTTTTGCCGTTGCCACATCGGTGTTATCTGCCGCAGATGCAGCCACTAAGGTATCTGTCATTGAACTTGGAAAAGGCGGCGCCGTTCGTCGAGTTGATGAAGACTCCTTTAGCAATGTTGCTAGTGTCTCCTCCTTTTGGTCGGCCCTCCACTCTCCTGGCCGCAAGCTTCAGCATGCAGGCATGCCAGTCGTGCCTGATCTCTTTTACAAGGCCAGTAACGGCATGGTTATTGCCTTAAAAGGGGGCGTCTTGAATGAAATGCCCTTTGTATCTAGCTTGTTGTCCGAAGTAGACAGCAATGGAGTGGTTGGCCACCTTGATCTCGACGGTAAGAAGGCGGATGCGCTTTTGAATAAAATCCGGGATGCCGACACTGTAGATGCTTCACTGTTTACTTCGAGTTGCAAAAGGCACGCTAACAGTCCTGGACTCACAGGAATGGTAACAGAGGTTCATTCTGGCAAGAGTTCTGATGTTGATAACCAACTCCACACTGTTTTGAAAGCTCTCGATCAAGAAGCCACCGACGCTGGCAAGACCATTGTCTTGCACCTTGTTGTGGAAGGAGAAGATGGTAGTGTTGGCCGCCGCCGACTCTTGTCTCGTCGTCTGGAAGATGAGGGAGAAGGCGAAGATGGCGAAAACAACGGCGAAGACGGTGGTGAGAACCAGAACGAAAATGCCGACGGCAATAATAACAATGCCAACAATGTCCAACAGAATAATGGTTACTATGGATACGTATACTACAACTCTAACGGTGAATTGGTAAGCACGCTCCTTGTGTGAATGCCTTGTCTGGCTTGATGATTGATTTCCAAAGGCAGGTTGTTTCCTTACTGATACTATCTCTTGCTTCATTCATTTTTACTTGCTTGCAGGTAACTCCCTACAAGACTATGTTCCAGATCCAATACTTTAATGTGGTTTTGTGGACAGCAATCGGTCTGACTATCACTCTAATCTCTACAATCTATTTGATGCTTTACATGCCACTCATGCCCGATACACTTCTCTTTGGAGAATCGGCCAAAGTCATGGGCGACGACTAAGCTGCACAACAGGTCTCGCCTTCCATTGCTGCGAGACTACATTAGTTATGTAGTCCATTGTAGTTTTTGGTGATAGCCAGGATAAATCTTGAAAATTGTTATATCCATCCATTTTCCTTGCGAATCAATCATCTTTGTACATAGCCTAGCGAGAGCAGTAGGGCTTTTAGTTTGCAACAAAAAGCAAAATTATGTGCAGCAGCGGCAAGTTGAAGCTTCTACCAGGCTGGCACGCTGAATCTACTCTTCATTCAGCGAAGGCCTCTTGGCAACGTCTGACCAAAAATAATTTTCTCGATACTTGTTGGACTGTTGTGACAGCTGTCGTCGAATTATAGCAACATTGATGCGTCAAGAGATAGAAAACTTGTAACGAATTGATCCGTCAATGGCCTTGTCCTGCAAAGTAATACTTGGCGAGCAACGAAACGTAGAGGCAGAAAAACATAATATTCAAGCTGGAGAGCAACGAATTTGTCAAGCTCATTCAAATGTATGGGCACAGTTTTTCCGAATCGATCAAGAGATAAGTTGAAACATAGCAGTTTGCGACTATTTTCCAATTTTGACAGCTAGCGAATATTAATAGCATGGTACTGGTAGGGTACCTGGTAGCTAGTAGAGACTACTTAGCCACTTTGGAGACTTTCAATTATCATTTATTTTCGTTCAATCGTTTCAATAATGAAATTCCCAACAGTTTCTTTGGGGCTCTCTGGACAGATTACAGACCACCCCTTTTTACACTACTAGCAAATAAATGACTGAAGTAGACACTGCGAATGCGTGCGTGCCCGACCGCCTACCATGGTACCTGGTACTTCTAGCTAGTACTCCGAGTAGTAACTTGTGGGCCCAAGGAGGTTTTGATGACCGCAAGGATAGCTACGTGATAATGTTATATTATTATTAGGTCAACAAGAAGACTTAATAACTGTATAACTTGCGTAAGAAACAACACAGAAGAGCAACAAACTAGCTCCATTTGTTGCATATCTTATCTCTCAACCTGCGATATCCAGATAGTATTTATCTGCAAGTAGCACAGACCGGCAACATGAGCGGCGAAGACATCATGCAGACGGAGACATCTTCCTCGGCCGAGCAGGAAGCCGTTGTAACTCGCTTCGCTCATTTGATCGGCACCGTACCTCCTGTGGGGTTTGGTCAAGATTCATCATCGACCATGAGTGGTAGAGCCAGAGAGGCAGAGTTGCTCAGGTGTATATCTGATTCTGTAAACAACGATGCCGTTGTTTG
>Ga0100392_1001414_pt1 | contig 22316 bp, 20 predicted proteins | sample CryGeymeta201516_FD_81548 | JGI IMG/M metagenome (GOLD analysis project Ga0100392, IMG submission 81548) | Groundwater microbial communities from Crystal Geyser aquifers in Utah, USA - Crystal Geyser metaG 2015-16 | ecosystem: Environmental > Aquatic > Deep subsurface > Groundwater | place: USA... | reverse complement strand
GCCAAATCAGCAAGCTATAAATGCGGCTATAGGATCCGCTGTAGAAGAAGCGATTGCCGCCACAAAAGCATCTCCAGCGAATGTAGATAACTGGTCAAACCTCGGTATTGTTTATGAAAGTATCGCATCGCGCGTCGCCGGTGCCGATGAAGCGGCTGTCAATGCTTTTACGGAAGCTGTGAAGCTCGAACCATTTAATCCGGTTCTTTACAGCGAGATCGGAAAAATCCATTTGCTTTCAGCGGATTCATACGCAAAGTCTGCTGAACAAAAAGATGAAGCGAAAGCGGCGGAAGCGGCTCAAAACAGAGATAAGAATCTCAGCCAAGCGGAAGACTCTCTGAAAAAAGCCATTACATTGAAATTGGATTATCTCCCGGCGCGCTACTATCTGGGCATTGTATATGAGAGGCAGAGAAATATTCCAAGTGCGATTGCAGAACTGGAAAATGTCCTCCGCATCAACAATAAGGACGTTGGCGTCGCCTTTGAACTTGCGATCCTATATTACCGAAATGATCAAAAGGACCAGTCATTAAGTCTGCTTGAACAAATCGTAACGAAGTTTGACGCAAACAACGCGAATGCAAAATGGTATCTCTCCGCTATGTACGAAGAACGCGGACGGTATGACGATGCCATTAAACAGCTTGAGGACCTTGCGAAACTTTATCCAGACAATGGAGCTGTGAAGCAAAGATTGACCATTCTACAGGATGCGCGCGCTTCATCACTCGCTCCGGAGGCCGCTTCGACGCTTCCAGCCCCGATTGAACAAAAGGTCTCAAATCCTAAAGAACAGAATCCATTGTAGTCGCCCCATTATTTTATGAAGCAAAAGCGTGATCGTATTGCGAATCTTTTTCGCCGTCTTTCACGTATACTCGACGGTGATCGAATCCTTCCTTCGGAAAAGCCTCTCGCAAGTTTAAGCTCCTTAAATGCAAAGGAGCTACGAGAGGCTTTTCTTGCTGAATTAAAATTACTCAATGAAAAGCGCCAGGATGTAAGTGATACCTTTGGGAAAGAACTGACAGCCATGAGCGCCATGATTGAGCGGGCGAATGACAAGCAGCTTTACGCGAACATAGAACCTATTCGAGAAACCCTGACACGTATTCGTCGCAGCTTATTTCGATCAGCGCTTGCGCTTCAGAGTGATCGACAGATTCAATCTGAATGGGCTGAGTGGAAGCGTTTAGCAGGACAGCAAACGACGATGGATACCATTCGCGGGCCTATTCAGAGAGAGCGTCTAGAGATGCTCGGATCAGAATGCATTTTGCGTCGCCTGAGAGGCGGGGGCGTAAGAACGCTGAAGGGAGAGCTCCTCCCAACACATCAGAGTACTCTCTTGGAATCAAAGAAAACCGAGGACCTGGAACGAATAGCGCCTGCGCCATTACCGCTCTTTGTAAAAAAGGAAAAACCGCGAGCCAGTTTGGAATCTTGGGATGCTTTTTATTCGGCAGCCGTTTTAGAGAGTGCAAATTATTGGGAAGAGCTCATGAGCGACATTGAAACAGGCCCCTTTTCCGATCCGCATGAACTTGCGGATCTTTTTCATTCATTGAAACGGGCGCATGGTGAGCTTAGACTGCACGATCGAGAGAAAAGGGTAAGAAGGTACCGTCTTGCAGCCTTTGTTCCGCAGAATTGACGTGAGGGGTTAATTTTGGCACAATCTTTTTACTCACGGGCCCTTAGCTCAGCTGGTAGAGCGCTTCCATGGCATGGAAGAGGTCAGCGGTTCGAACCCGCTAGGGTCCACCATAGAGGACAAGTCAAAAGGTCGAATTAAAATAACAAATTAATAAATAATAAATAAAATTATGGATCAACAAAAATTTTCGACCAGCACAATTGTTCTATCTATTGTAACTACAGCTTTGATTGTTGGTGGTGGTGTGTATTGGTTGCAACCCTCAATTCCTATTTCTCAAAATAGTGCGTATGAGAAAGTCGCGAAGTTTAATTGTGAACAAAGTGGTGGAGCATTCTCTCAATCTGAATGCCAATGCCCACAGGAACCAAAAGTTAATGGCGCACCAGCTTTTTCTTATGAAGCCAACGGTTATTGCGTAGATTCTTTTGGTGTCCCGGGTGGTGAACAAGGTCAAACAGCAAAGAAACTTCTGGAATTGAAAATGCTGAAGAATCAATAAAAATAAGCGTACCTATAGTCTGTCCAACTAGGTTCTTCATCAAACAAAAGACGACGATAAGCAGACTCTTTCCATTCAAGCGCAACTCACAGAGTTACAAGAGTATTCCGCCAAAGAAAAACTTGGAAAATGATCTATTCTTGTGCATTTAAGGACAAGAAGAAGGCTTTGGATTTTGAAAAATATCTAAAAACTGCTTTTGGGACAGCATTTAGGAAAAAACGATTAATATAGAAAAATGAAAAAAATTAAGGATGTAACTTGGCAGGAAATTTTTGAGAGCTGGCGTGATCGAGAAGCTCATAATCCTGGCTGGATTGAATGCGCCACAAAGATTAAAGGGTGGCCTGATTGGGCTTTATGGAGATCTTTTACGGCGCAGCAGATTGACGCAGTCAATCGTAAATGGGAAATGTTTCAACTATCCAACCCAGTCGAAGAAATACCTGAAATGCTGATCGGACCGTATTCAGGATGGCAATCACGTGTAGTTCATAAAAATAAGACTACTTTTAAAGAATTATTGGAAGTTCCTGGACAATACGAAGAATGGAGCAATCATGCGGGAGTATTGGCAATTATGAATGGAATGCCATTTACAACAGAACTGATCGGTTTACTCAGAAAAGACATTGATAAGATAGTCTGTTTAGATGGTCATCATCGAGCTACCGCTATTTCGTTGGCTCAAAAACAAGGAAAACGTATCGATTTTTCTCAAACGCCGATTACTATCGCTTTAACCGAAATTTCCGCAAATGACTGTCAATTGTTTGATGATTTATTAGAGAGAGGAACGACAAAAAATCCACAGACTGCGCCTTAATATTATCTCTGAGTTCTAGAATGGTTTCGTCCATTAACAATGGTAACCATTTGGTCAGCGGTTCGAATCTCGTACAACACCCCCCCCCACCATCATTAGTTCCACCGCAGAGGTGGAATTTTTGTTTTGTGCGGAATGTGCTTGTTATACTGTATAAGTTAGCGGTTTTGTTGATGTGTATGCGGTTCGAACTTTGGGGATACCATTTGGTTGATTTGCGTGGTGTTTAAAAAATTATGGCTTAGATTGAAGAGAAAATACCTTTTGGTTTACGGTTCGAACATCGGGTGAATATTTGGTAAAAGGGTTCTTGTAAAAGATCGTAGAAGCGATATAATATAACCAAGTTTTACCAGCCAATTATGACAACCACAAAAACAATCGGAGCAAAAATTAAAGCTTGGAGAGCTATAAAGGATTTAACCCAAGACGAGTTGGCCAAGAAGGCTGATTTGCCTTATCCAACGCTTGTTAAAATAGAATCGGACGCTGTTCAAAATCCGTCTATTGATACGGTTACGAAGATTGCAGCTGGACTTGGAATCGGCGTTGATGACTTAATAAAATAAACTATGCCTACACTAAATTGGATCGGCAAAGAAGCAGTAGTGAACCACGATAAGGAGGTTCCTTTTCGGCTTCTTCGCAAAGTGAAGTCCGCTTCTGTAGGCGCAAATTCACAAAACCTCATTATTCACGGGGATAATCTTGAGGCGTTGAAGGCTTTAATGCCTTATTACGGCGGCAAAGTGAAATGTATCTACATTGATCCTCCATATAACACAGGAAATGAAAACTGGGTTTATAACGATAAGGTTAATTCACCGAAGATAAAAAAATGGCTTGGTAAAGTGGTTGGCAACCAAACTGCGGATTTATGCCGCCATGATAAGTGGCTCTGCATGATGTATCCACGCCTCAAGTTACTCCGTGATTTACTTAGTGAAGATGGTGTAATTTTTGTCTCTTTGGATGACAACGAACAATCAAATCTTCGTCTGATGATGGATGAAATTTTTGGAGAAGAAAATTTCTTAGCAAACTTTGTTTGGAATAGCACTAAGTCCATCACAAATCCCGCAATGGTTTCTATCTCACATACGATTAACACTGCATACATAAAAAATAGAAAAGCATTCGAGCTACAAAAATCTACATTCAAACTTCCTGCCATTTTGTCTGGGTTTGCCAATCCTGATAATGACCCTCGTGGCGACTGGAAGGCTGATCCATTTGAGGCTGGCGGTGAACGGCCTAACCAAAAATATCCAATTAAAAACCCGATCACTGGTGAAGTATTTTATCCAGCAAAAGGTAATTGTTGGAAAAATGACCTGAAGAAGTTTGAACAGTTGTTGGCGGATAATCGGATTGTATTCGGAAAAAATGGGAAAGGCCGACCACAACGAAAACGCTTTATTTGGGAGGCTGAAGAAAGAGGTTTAACCCCAAATACTTGGTGGGATGACGTTGGGACTACCACGAACGGCACAATGTCATTGAAAGAGTTGTTTAGAGAAAAGGTATTTAATAACCCGAAGCCAACAAGCTTAATCAAGCGATTCTTACAACTCGGGACAAATTCGGATTCAATTGTGCTGGATTCTTTTGGTGGATCAGGAACAACAGGGCATGCCGTTCTTGATTTAAATAAAGAAGATGGCGGTAATCGCAAGTTTATCCTTATTGAATTGGAAGACCATGTTGCAAAAGATATTACCGCTGAGCGCATTAAGCGTGCGGTCAAAAAATACGACTATAAGGATGGCTTCGAGTATTGTGAACTCTCAAAGCCGCTTTTCAACGAAAAAGGTCATATTGAAGAAGAATGCGACTTTGACCAGTTCGCAACTTATATCTACTTCACTGAGACTCAAACAAACATTGATCGTGCCAAAGTGGATAAGAATTTCATCGGTGAGCTCAATGAGACTGAGTATTATTTGATTTTTAAAGAAAAAGGCAAAAATATTTTGGATAAGGGGTTTCTGAAAAAACTAAGAGATACTAAGTCCAAAAAGGTTATTTATGCCGACAATTGTACGGTTGATGAAAAAATACTGGATGAATATAACATCGTGTTTAAACAAATCCCGTACGAAGTAAAAGTTTATTAATCCACTACTATGTTTTTAAAAAAGTATCAGCAAAAAGCGTTAGACACTCTCAAAGACTATTTGAGAGAACTGGAACGTGTTGGTTCAAAATATGCCTTCATGGGTATCACGAATCAGCCGTATAACTCCGAATTTTTTGGCGACATGCCTTTTGTTTGCGTAAAAATCCCGACTGGTGGCGGTAAAACACTCGTTGGTTGCCACGCGGTGACTGCAATCATGGGGACTGTTTTGAAGCACAAAATGGAGCGTGGCATTATTATGTGGTTTGTGCCTTCTGAAACTATTAAAAGCCAAACCCTTAAAAAGTTTAAGGATCGTAACGATTGGCATCGAAAAGTCCTTGATGAGGCCTTTCAGAATAACATTCGTATTTTTTCAAACGAAGAAGCTCTTCGTATTCGCAAAGAAGATGTCCAAGATAATCTTTGTGTTATCGTTTCTAGTCTGGACGCCTTCCGTAAGGAAAAGACTTTGCAAAATAAGTACAAGGTTTATCAGGAAAATGGTGCCTTGCTAAGCCACTTTGAGAATATACAGGAGAATGACAGCTTAGAACTAGATGAGCACAAGACAGTTATTAATTCGCTAGCGAATGTCATCAGAATTAGTAGCCCGTTGGTGGTTATTGATGAAGGGCACAAGACAAAAACCCAGCTCTCCATAGATTTTCTTAAAGAGCTGAATCCATCATTTATTATTGAATACACGGCAACCCCAAGAGGTGGTAGCAATATCTTGGTTGATATTTCTGCTTCGGAACTCAAGGAAGAACAAATGGTAAAAATCCCGCTCGTTCTTGAAAGTGCCACTCAATGGAATAATTCTGTTGCCAGAGGAATTGAAAAGCGGGACGAACTTGAAAAGGATGCGAAGAAGATAAAAGGAGAATATATTCGCCCCATTGCCTTAATACAGGCGCAACCAAAGAGTAAAACAAGCCCTAGTGTGACGGTTGATCAAATTAAAGAATATTTATTAAGTGCCAAAATTTCCGAAGACGAAATTGCCATCAAGACTTCAGAGAGAAATGATCTTGAGGGAGTCGATCTATTCAGCAAGAAGTGCAAAATCCGCTACATCATCACCGTGAGCGCACTCGCAGAAGGTTGGGACTGTTCGTTTGCCTATGTTTTGATTTCCGTTGCCAATGTCGGGGCAAAAATTGCGGTTGAGCAGATTATCGGGCGTATTATCCGTATGCCTTATGCTAAAAGAAAGGAAAATGAAAACCTAAATCGTTGTTATATTTTTGCTTCTGCCCGTAATTTCAACGAAGCAGCTACACAGATCATCTCTGGACTTGAAACGAATGGATATAGCAGATTTGACCTCTTAAACTCCTCTCAAAAGGAACAAAAATACGAGTTGGAAATTGAGCGTGCGGTAAAAAAGGATTTTGCAGCCCCAATGATGAGTCTTGATGGTGACAGATTAGCCTTTGAAGATTTGATCGGTGAAGATTTTGAGCTTGCCAAAGAAGATGCGAATTTTGATTTTGAAATACATTACGATAACGATGGTCGCGCCGTTATTGATATCAAGGAAGACAAATGGATAAAAGGAGCACAGCAGATGTTGCATCTAACATATAAAGACAAAAACTTTACCAAGCAGGAGTTGGTGCAGTGGTTGGATAAAAAAATGCGATTTACCATCCTTGAAAAAAGCGACAAAGTGAAGTTTATCGATAAAGCCATTGATTATCAGCTCAAGAAGCACTCACTTGCGGAATTATCCGTGAATCGTTATTTGCTGTTGGCTAAACTCGACGAAGTAATTAACGGGGTACTGCAGGAATACGCCAAACGGCGTTTTGATCAGTTTGCCAAAAAGGGCGCAATCACAACGAAGCCTTTTGATTCTTTTCCAGAGACGATTACGATAGCGCAGGAAGTACCACAAGACTTCAACAAGAATTACTATAAAAAGATCGATAAACTCAATAAAGAGGAGCTTTCATTTGTTGAACGTTTAGACTTGGATACTTTGCCGAATATCGAGTTTTGGATTAGAAGCAGGGAGAAAAGAGACCCTTTTTACATCCAAGGATGGAAGAAAAATAAATTCTATCCTGACTTTATTGCTGTCACCAAAAAAGGTTCAGTCGTGGCTTTGGAATGGAAAGGTGAAGACCGCGTCAGCAATGAAGATACCGAATACAAAGTGGAAATTGGTGAACTCTGGGCAAACCTTGGCAAAGGCAAACTTCACTTCTTCCTTGTGTACAATGGGAATGTGGAAAGCGTATTGAGTGCACTTAAAAACTTGTAAAATATTTTTAAATGCTCTCTTTCTTTAGAAAAACTTGGGAAAGGATAAAAAACTTCTCTAAAAAGGAAGAGAGCATTTCGGATATCATAAAACGTGAAATTAAAATCGATAAAAAAACGAGGAAAAGAATTATGGAGAACAGGGCTCCCCTTTGGATGCCTTCAACGTCTTCCACAGCAAAAATTACTGGTTTTCTGCTGTTCGCTTGGATCATTTCACATCCAACGGAAATTCTTTACAAAATCCTTTCTCCGTTAAATCAGATTGCCAACCATTGGCTTTTCTATGCGGATGCAACCAGATCAACAAAGGGTTGGCTAAAAACGAACCTGTCTACCCCACCCATTATTCCAGAAAGCTTTGATCCTATCGCCATTCATGCTGGGGTAGGAGCGATTCTAGTTGGTCTTATATTTTTTGTAGCGGGTAGCCTGCTCGATAAGAATGAGCCAGAGAAAGCCCGTGTACTTCTGTATAAAAGCTACCTTTTCCCATTGCTTCTGTTAGAAACTACCGCCTTCTTTTTCTTTATCGGAAAAACAAACTGGCTAGCGGTAATTTTTCTTGGTTTGATTGCAGTAGCCGCTCTAGTTGCGTTCAGTAGAGTCATTACAGTGTTGCTTCAAGCTCACAAATTGGAGGAGGCGAAGAAGAACATCTTGATCAGTGTAACGAGAACCTCGTTTGTTAAACTGCTTGACCGAGAAATCACTAAACGCATTTGGTTTAATTGTTTGTATAAGCACTATGAAAATAGTGAGATTTTAAGCTTTAGCCCCTTCGGCTTCCGGGGAGATAGAAAGGATATATTTGCAATAAAAGCAACAAGAGATAGCTATGTAAAGAATGTAAAGCTGAATCATTTAGAAAAGATAGAATCTCAAATTAGCAAGGGAATGAAGGTGGATGCCCCTGATAGCAACGATTCAATTCAGACAAGCAAAAGTCAACCAAAGAAAGAAAGGATTGAGTCAGCTGCTATCGTAAGAAAATCGTTAAATGACAGTATCAGAGTTGGTGAAACTCTTTTTGAAATCAAGAAAGAACTTGCCGAGAAAATTGGCATAAAGAAGTTGGGAAAATTAGCTCTCTCCATGTTCGAAATGGAACGTAATGATACTGAAGCTGAGGCACGAATCGAAATATCAAAAATGAAGGATAGGTGTATTTCTGCTATCAATAATCAAAGTACAGGAGAGTTAGAGAACATCATGCGACTCTACGTCGAGTTAATCAATGAGTTTTTTAGATATCTCGAAAAATACGGTGGAGGCTTCTCAGCTGAACAGGCACGGCAGGAACAGGGAGGCTTTGGGAGCCAAAAATTAAAACCAATTGAATGGCTCTCAAACGATATTCGAGAAATCTTTGAGCGTGGTGTTGCTTCCGAAGACATCGATATTATTCGGCATGTCGCTTATTTGCCGATGCTTTTGGCGCAAGAAGCTATCGACAATAAGGATCATCTTATTTTTCGAGAATTCCTTTATTTTCCTAGGATGCTCTACGAGCGAGGGTATGAATTATTGGAAAAAGGCAATAAAAAGGCCGCTGAATTTATCTTCGATAGAACGTGGCGGTATTTGAAAGAACTGTCTTCATATCATTTGGAACCGAAAATAGATGATGAGGATTACCCCGAACAGGATTTCAAAGATTACGCGATCCATATACTGGTAATTTTTCAGCATTTGATAAAAGCAGCCTTCGATAAGCGCGATATTGATAATTTCAATAAATTTTTGACTGCGCTCATGCAGTTGTTTGAGCCTCTTGGGCGGCAACGCAAATACAACGGAAACTATGAGGAGATTCGTGATGTGTATGATGAGTTAGATGAAAAGCGTGAAGAGGTTTTGTTCGGCCTTGCAAGTTGGACGCTGTTTATTTTGAGAGGCGGTACCGACAAAGAAGCGATTAAGCCTTTTTATGACTCAATTCAAAAACTATTACCGAACAAAATTGAAGATTTGACGGCACTCTTCATGAGAGTACATAAGTTTAGAGCTGGAGACTCTTGGGGCTGGGACTGGTGGGAAATGCAGCCTGATGGCGGAGTCCACACAATTCAAACCCTTGAAAAGTTGGAACAATTATTTGTCGTGAAATCTCTATCCGCTCTCAGCGGTAAGACGGATGGAGAGATCCAAAAAATAAATATTCCTCACAATCGTGACCTTGCGTTTTTAGCTGATGGAACTGGAGATTTAATGAAAATCATTGCTAGTATAGAAACCTCTAAAGATAACTGGAAAGATATATTGGATTTGGGCTCGATGGAACAGTGCAAAGCCTTACGTGCCTTATTAAAAAAGGCTCATCTTCAGCAGGAAAAAGATGATTTAAAAAGAAAAAGAGAGGCTCCAGTTTCACCGGAAAAGATTTTGAAATTCAAAGAATCTCTCATCCCAAATTATAAGAAGAGCCAGCCAATGAGACTCATGTTGGAAAAAATTGGTGCGTATAGTGATAAATCTGGAATGCCCTACAAAGGAACAGTGCAAAATAAAATGGGTATTGGTACGGTTTTTGATAAAACTCCATTCATCCCAGATGATTTTGAGTGGCACGTACATTCTCTTGGGGTAGATGAGGGTTTTGGATTTGGTCAAAGCATGGCACGAGGAGAGAATGAAAGAATAATTGAGACCATCCATGAAAAGGCTCAACAAATTCAAGCCGAAGCGTTCGAATCTACTCTTGAAGCGCTGAAGCCTTCCAATGTCATCATCGTTGCAACTAATCGAGCAATTTGGACTTTTTTTGGCCACCACTCTGCGAACTATATTCCTAAGTGGAGAAATGACTTTCCGAAGGAATTTGCATCTGATGAAATGATCGAGGGTGTCTACCAATATCAAGGTGTGCATATTCCCATTTATGAGGTGTACACTCAGGAAACACAAAGCTCCAGAGTATATATCTTGAATAAGAAAAAATTGGGGAAATTCATACAATACTCACCTCTAGATAAGGATGAACCAAAAGAATTACAAAAGGGATTTCTGATGATAGACGTTCAACCGTTTGAACCAAATTCAAATGCATTAAATAATCTTTTAGATAAACCACCTGACTGGTTAAAAGAAATAGAAACTAGAGGCGAGCAAACGGAGCATCTGCGTGAGAGAATTCTGATTCATGTTTATGAGAGATTTGAATTTAAGCTATATGAGAAATTTGTTGGTTACGTGATTGAGGTTGAGAGATGATTGGTGACCAACACTATTCTTACTGTTCCCACCAACCCCGTTTCCGTCCGTAATTAAGCTACTTATACATACCGAACACCAACCTATTCCACAGGAAAGCCTTTTGCGCAGTTATATCGATTTAGCATGAGATGTTTCATAAGTAGCTGCCTTTACCTCCCCTACAAACCCCTCCACCATCCCCGAATTATCCTTCAGCCAGATATACCACCCCGAAACTCCTCCTCCAAAAGTCGCCACCAGACCCGAGACCATATTGACGCCTCCGAATCCAAAATACTTGAAATTCGGTTAGAATCAGCCGTTTCTTCCTCCGGTTGATGTTCCAAATATTCCTCAATAGTCATCCTTTTCTTTACCAACCCTTTGGTTTGCGGTTCCAATCGCGTTAATGAGCCCCCACCAAATTTGATTTGCCGAAGCAGTCGCCTCGGGGCTTCGCCCATCGGCATTGGTTTCCGCCAAGAAATTCCAGGGGGTTTTATAATGGGCTTCTAATATTTTTAAACTTAGGGTTGGTGACATGTATAGAAATCTGTGTTGTCCTGATGTTTTGATGTCCAAGCAGCTCTTGGACAAAACGCACATCTGTATCATTTTCCAGTAAATGCGTAGCGAACGAGTGTCTTAATGAATGGAAAGACGCAACTTTTTTATCCCGGAATCTTCCAAAGCATTTTCAAAAATTTTTCTGTGCAGTTCTTGTTGTTAAGACGCCTCCTCGTTCACTTGCAAAAACAAAATCATTTGTTGATTTTCCGGCAACTAAATTCTCCAAGTCAGCAACCAAGCTTTCTGGTATTATGCTGATTCGATCCTCCTGTGCCTTTGCTAATTTGATATGAACAGTCAATTCTTCCAAATCTAAATCCTGCACTTTTAAGGAAATAACCTCGCTAACCCGTAAGCCAGCCCCATAACTAAGGGATAAAAGGAGCTTGTGTTTTTGCATTTTTTTGGGTTTCCAAAATTCTTTTTATTTCACTTCGTGACAGAACTACAGGCAAACTTTTTGGCTTTTTTGCTGACTGTATTTCAATTTTTTTATGACTTTTTACTACATTTCGGTAGTAAAATTTAATAGCGTTCAAAAATAGGTTCCGACTCTGAGGAGAAGTTTTCTTTTTCTCACAGTAGAATAAAAAATTCCTAATATTTTCCTGATTAAATTTTTTTAAATCTATTTTTTTGAAAACAAAATACTCTCGCAAACCATAAAGATAACTTTTTATAGTTTGAGAACTATAATTTTTTATTTTGAGTTCTCGTTCAATTTTTTGTAATTCAATTTGCATACTTAATTAAGAACAAGCAAAGTAAAGTCAATTTTTATACGATTAAAATTTATTATGGATTCGCATCATATGCAAAATATATCTATAATCATGAAAACACTTCGTATAAAAACGAGTGAGACGCAATTTCGCCCTATACCAATAAACAAGTATGAACAATAAAATAATTCAACAAGTGGAAGAGTATGTTAAAAGTATTATGAGCAATGAAGTGGCTCATGATTTTAAGCATGTTGATCGCGTAAAAAATTGGGCTTTGCAGATTGCCAATAAAGAAAATTTTGAAGATTTAGAAGTGGTAGTAATTTCAGCGTTAATGCATGACATTGGATTGACACAAGCCGAGAAGCGTAGTTTGCATGGCGAGGTTGGCGCTGAAATGGCCGCAAAATTTTTAACAGAAAATAATTTACTCACACAAGATAAAATTGCCGAGATTTGTAATGCAATAAAATTTCACAATAAAAATCGCGAAGGCGATGGCAAATTATTTAAAATTTTGCGTGATGCTGATATGATGGACCTTTTTGGTGCAGTTGGCATGATGAGATCTTTCACTTCTAAATCTTCAAAACCAGAGTATGATATCGCCAACCCTTTCGGTAGTCGGTTCAATCCGTGCGTGTGAACCCCCACCATATAAAAACCCCGCCGATCGGCGGGGTTTTTATTGTTGTTTACTTTGTGTAAGTGAGCGGGTTTTGGTATTTCCCATTGATAATGACTTCAAAGTGAAGGTGGGGGCCGGTTGAACGGCCAGTTGTTCCGATCATTCCGATGACTTGGCCGCGTTTCACGACAGCACCCTTTTCAAGGAGGAGCTTGGATGAGTGCGCATAGCGCGTCTTCATACCGCCGCCGTTATCTATAAGAATCATTTGGCCATATCCACCGCTATTCCATCCAGAGAATACGACGACACCATCAGCGGCCGCGTAAATTGCATTTGTGTATGTTCCGTGAATATCGACTCCCGTGTGCCTCCAGCCAAAGTACTGGTTAATGCGGTGCGAGTCCGTGGGCCAGAGGAGTTTTGTTGCCGGGATAACATCCGTTTTGTCTGCCGGAATGGTTCGTGCGTCCTTTACGCTATTCAACTCTTCATACGGATCATATTTTTTACCGGCGATCGTCGTAGAATTTCTTTGAACCGAGAGCGGAATCGGAGCGCTTGCTGCAGCGATTGTTGCGGGAGGCGTAGCTCCCGGAAGAATAAGCTCTTCACCAAGAGTGAGCGTGCTTGCATCCGTCATGCGGTTTGCTGAAAGGATGTCATCGGTCGCGACATTGTATTTCTTTGCAAGGCTTGAAAGCGTGTCGCCTTTCTTAACGGTATAGAGAACACCTGACTGTGCTGGAATACGTAGCTCTTGGCCGGGATGAATGGTTGAACGGCTTGTGAGGTCGTTTCCCCAGAGAATGGTATTAACCGTAATACCGAATTTTGCTGCGATGGTACTAATTGTGTCGCCATCTTGCACGGTATAATTTTCCGTTTTGGTTCGGTTTGTAGCGACTGGTTGAGCTTCGCCCGTAGCTTCCGCACTCGGCATGAGAGCGATTGAACCTGGAACCGCTGTATCAGCAACAGCTGTGCCGACGTCTGTTGAAGCATAATCATCATCAATGTTTGCGCTTGCTTCAAGCGTGTCCGCATCAAGATAGTGAGAATCTTTTACGATGAGATCCGGACTTACTTGCTCTTCTACATAGGTGTCCTGCCCATTTGTTGCCAGGGTGTACAAAAGACTGTTTTGGCCTGCTTCCAGAGCGGTTGCACTCTTAGCTTGTAACTGGCTTCCTATGGCCGTTAGAGAAATAACAACCAAAATAGCGTGAAAAACGTAACGATTTGTCAGGAGAAAAAAGAGAAATCCACGTGCGCCAACGGCAACACGATTCATGCGCAGCTTAAGCAGCATGAGGAATTTATAGAGCGGTAATACGAAGAATCGCACAGCCACCCGAGAAATGGGCTGTAAAACGGGCGCGAGTATTTTCGCGACCTTGAGTATCAAATTTTTTACCCGAGCCATTAGGCGAAGGCCTATCAGGGCTATATGGGCGGATAAACGTTTCATTGAAGTAGGAATATGACCTCCTGGCCGTTCTCGGACACCAGCTAATTTCAGTACATCCAGAATAGCTGATAGGCCCGGAAAGGCTTAATAATAAGCTCTACTTAGCCAATTTATTTTCCACTTTAGCTAAGGAACTATAGCGGAAAATGGGCTTTTTGTCAATCGTGAGATGCCACTATGCTTCTATCGCCAATAGCCGTCAAGCTTTTCTTTTTGGAGATCCTTTTTTCATCTTATGCCATCTGCAAGCGATATTGAAGAGCCTCCGCAACATGCTCGGCTGAGAGGTCTTCTGCACCGCCTAAGTCGGCGATGGTTCGCGCCACTTTGAGCAGACGAAAGTAGGCGCGCGCCGAGAGTTTGTATCGGTCGATAGACCTACTGAGGATCGCCTCGGTCGTTTCGTCCAGGCGAATAAGCTCGCGGACATGCTGGCTTGTCATCTCCGCATTTGTTTTGATACCTGTTGTTTTAAAGCGTTCCGTTTGAAGTTTTCTTGCTTGCAAAACACGCTCCCGAATTATTTTGCTGGATTCATTTCGTTCTTTTCGCGTTAAGTCTTTTGCAGGAACCTTTGCTACTTCAATGGCAAGATCCATGCGGTCTAAGAGCGGCCCGGAAAGTCTTTTTCTGTATTTAGCGACCTGCAATGGACTGCAGGTGCATTCGATATCTTGTTCCGTTAGAAAGCCGCAAGGGCAGGGATTCATAGCTCCGATGAGAATGAAGTTTGCAGGAAATAACGCCGTACCGCCCGCGCGGCTCACGGTCACGCATTTATCTTCAAGGGGTTGGCGTAAACTTTCGAGAAGGACTCGGGGGAATTCTAAAAATTCATCTAAGAAGAGGACGCCGCGATGCGCGAGAGAAATTTCTCCGGGACGTGGAATCGTTCCTCCGCCAATAAGTGAAGGCATGCTCGCACTATGATGAGGAACGCGACAGGGGCGTTCAAGCACAACGCCTTGTGGCGGCAATGTTCCTGCGACGGAATGGATTTGTGTGACTTCAAGAATTTCATCTCCGTCAAGAGGCGGGAGGATGCTGGAGAATGTTCTTGCAAGAAGTGTTTTACCGGAACCCGGAGGACCTTGCATGAGAACATTATGTGCTCCGGCCGCAGCTATTTCCAATGCACGCTTCGCTTGTTCTTGCCCGCGAATCATGGAGAAGTCATAGGAATAAATAATCGTCTCTCGGATATCGTCGAGGTTATTTTCAAACTTTGTTAAAGACTTTTTTTCTGTCACGTGGTCAATGACATCTGCGAGAGACGAGGCACTGTAGACATCCACTCCATAAACGAGAGCCGCTTCATGCGCATTTGCCTCTGGGATAATAAGCTCTTTTATTCCTGCGGATTTTGCGAGCATAGCCATGGACAAGGCTCCTTGTATCGGACGCAAACAGCCATCAAGTCCCAGTTCTCCAGCAATTAAACGCTTTTTGAAAGCGGCGTCATCCAGGCCGCGGGACGATGCGATGAGAGCAAGCGCAATGGGCAAGTCAAAGTGAGATCCGGACTTTCTCAAGTCGGCGGGCGCCAGATTTACCGTGATGCGTGTACGCGGGAATACGATTCCGGTGTGTTTGAGAGCGCTTCTTACACGTTCACGCGCTTCTTGTACGGCGGTATCGGCGAGTCCGACAATAATGCAGGCTCCAAGGCCTTGCGAGATATCGGTTTCAATATCAACGCGATGGGCTTCGAGCCCAATGACGCTTGCGGTGAGAACATGGCTTGCCATAGCTCACCCCGTTCCACGGATTTGTTCGAGTGTCAAGATGCGGACGCGTTGTCCTTTGGTTTATAAAATCGCCACAGGAATAGAATACCCGTGAGAACGCTTAAGTCTGCAAGATTAATTGCGGAACGATTCCAAAGAAGAAGCCAGTCGCGTACATAGCCGAGCGTGACTCTATCAAAAAGGTTTGCGAGAGCGCCGCCAATAAGAAGACCGGCACCAAGCGTCATTATCCCGACACCGGGGCGTTCTTTTTTTAGCCAGAGGAGAAGGCTGATAACAACAGCAAGCGTGATAAAAACGGTAAGAGGCAAAGGAAGCGGAATATTGAAGCTAATGCCGAAGTTTTTGAAGTCTGTAAATTGAGCGAGGTTAAAGAAAAACGAAAAACCGGTCATGAGAGCCGGTTTTGCAAATAAAATATTTTTTGTAATGAGGTCTATCGCAAATGCAGCAAGCGCAGTCGTTGCAGTGAATAGTGGTCCCGCATACATGGGAGCAATTACATTTCTTGCGTCAACGTTTTTTTGCATTCGATACAAGACGAAGATGTTGGGCGAGCTAAGAGACGTTTTTCATCAATCTCTTTTTTGCAATATTTACATGTTCCGTATGTGCCTTTTTCAAGAGCGGCGAGCGCTTTGGTTACATCATGTAAATCGGAACGCAACCGTTCAACGACAGACATCTCATCTGCAAGCGTTGTGACTTCGAGCGCATTGTCATCATCCGAGTTCCCGCCGGATTCCGGATAGCTTAAGCGCTCTTCCCCCTTTGCATCAACGGAATAGCCTATGTCCTTCATATCCCGTTCTAATCGGGCTTTTTCGTCTACAAGGACCTTCGTGACCTTCTCAATAAAATTGGCGTTCATATTAGTGCTAGTTTAGCTGAAATAGACAGTTTGATCAAGTGAGCACTATTTTTAAGCAAAATAAAAAGCGCCGCAGATGCGCCCTAGAAATAATTTTTAGGCGGTGCGGCGCTTTAGGCCTTGATTCGCGGTCTGCCTCGTCACGTAGGGGAGCGAAAGCTCGACCCAGATGGACAAGAGTTTGACACGGCTATGAACCGAGGTCTATGAGGAGCTGCTTCTTCTACCCCGCCCTGGCAAGAACCCATGAAGACCCGAAGGTCCAAAGAGAGGGGATGCCTAACTGAGTTTAAGATTTTGTTTTTTATTTTCCTGGTTCCGACGAAAAGTCGGAAAAACCGGGTGGAGTGGAAGAATGGAATCGATCACCATCAAACGCGCAGAAGCGCAAGGCATGTAATATGCCGATCGTGATCGGTCCTATAAGCAGTTTAATGTGCGAAGGTACAGGGTTGATCGGTCGCATTTAGCGGCCCCAATAAATGTCTTTATTTCCAGAGGCGAATTTCCCGCGTAGAAAATGAGACGAGTAGAAAAGTGCGCTGTAAAAAGAAGGTGCGTTAGCTCTGTGAGCTCCTTGTAGTATAGCAGGTATTTTGAGCCCTTGGCAAAAACCTTGTGTATAAGTTGAAAATGAGGCTAAGACAAGCAAACTTATTTTTTAAATATTTAAAAAAATTATCCACATTTCTGTGGATAATTACTCGAAGCAGGCAATGAGTCGCCCGTTTTTTTCACCAAACTGCATTGCGGGAATATTTGCCGGCGGTTCTTCCCATCCAAGAGATGTAAAAATGAGTTCAAGCGTCTTTCCGGAAAGACGCATCCAGGGTTGGCGTGGTTCACAGGCGCTTTTTACAGGATATTCAACTGAATGCGAATCGCCTGCGTTTACGCGCAGTTCTCGCTTTGTAAGATCAAGCTCTTCTCCCTGTTCGTCCACTCTTGTTCCAAATAAGGGGTCCGTGGTGGTCGCGATGAGCGCGATGCGTTCTGTGCTTGCGGTGCCGTCAGGGAGAATAATGGTTCTTGTTGAGGAAAAACCATAGGAACCAAGGAGGTTTGCGGCATCCGTTTCCGTCAGATCATTTGAAAAGGTGTAAATGGTGTTTGCGGGGCGGCCTTGATCATCGAACCAAATATGAAACTCAGAAAGTCTGGGAGACTCGGTAAGATCGAGGCGACCATTGCTTAGCCTGCGAATAACTTCATAGAGACTACCGTTCATATTCCCATCGGGGGGAATTTGTAGAGCAAAGTCCGCTGTTTTGAGAGCGATTGGTGCTTGGTTTTTTGCTTGAAAGGGCACGTTTGTTTCCAAAATGCCATTTCGGAGCTTTCCTTGAATAGAGCCTTCGGCCGAGCTATCGGCTCCGGTGTCGGTAAAAAGGAGCTTTGGTTCCAGAAGGAACGCAAAGGATGCGGAAGGAAAACCTCCCCAAGTAAATTGTTTCGTATAGGTATCGTTTCGTGTTTGAGTGGGAATCCTGTCTGGGTAATAGATGCTCGCAAGGCCGGCGTGAACTGTTTGTTCTTTTGGCAGACCGTTGAACATCCAGTTTGGCCCGATGACAAAGTATTTCCAAAGACCTTCATCAAAATAAATGCCGACAATCGCGGGCCATTTTGAATTCGAATGCTGCAGAACCGGTGGCAGGGTATTTCCCGAAATGGGAAGCGTTTTTAAAAAACTTGGAGAACCGGAGAGCAGGAGTACAGGGGAAGCCGGAATCGGCAGGGGACGGCTCAGATAAAACCAAAGGATACCAAGAACCGCCGCCGCCAAACCGAGCACAAGGCCGGAAAGCGCAAACCAAGCTGCTTTTGGAAGGCCGCGCTTTCCTTCTGCAAGGAGAAAGCTTGAAGCTTTACCGAATACGACCGTTTCTCCCATGTTTATTGTTGTTTGTGAGGACCTCTTGAGCCGTTGTTGCCGGAGGGCTTATTTGCACGAAGCGGTTTTTTGTCTCGTTCCGCGGGTTTGTAGTTTGGGTCGAGTCTTTTAATGGAGAGGTTTACGCGTCCCATGGCATCAATTTCGTACACAAGGACCTTGATCATGTCGCCGACTTTTACTACGTCTTCCACTTTTTCAACGCGCTGAGGCGCAAGCTCGGAAATATGAACAAGTCCTTCAACGCGGGGAAGAATTTCTACGAAGGCTCCGAAATCGAGTATGCGCGTTACGCGTCCTTCAAAAACTTCTCCTTCTTTTACTTCGCGCGTCAGTTGTTTGATCCAGTTGATTGCTTTTTCCATGGATTCCGCATTGGCGGATGTCACCATAACGAGACCGTCATCTTCGATGTCGATTTCAACATTCGTTTCTGCAATAATTTCATTGATTATTTTTCCGCCCGGACCAATCACATCACGAATTTTTTCCGGATTAATGTGGAAGGATTGAATACGCGGCGCGAATGAGGAAAGCTCAGCGCGCGGCTCTGCGAGTATCTGTTCCATTTGGTCCAAAATAAATGCACGCGCTTTCTTTGCTTGTGCGAATGTTTCTTCCACGACATGCCACGGAAGACCGCTGGTTTTTGTATCCATCTGAACGGCGGTAATCCCATCGCGCGTTCCTGCGATTTTAAAGTCCATACCTCCTTCACCATCTTCAAGATCTTGAAGATCGGTAATGACTTGATAACGATTGGTTTTTTCGTCGGAAGCCATTCCCATGGCGATTCCGGCGACTGGAGCGAGGATAGGAACACCGGCATCCATAAGCGCCAGCGTGGAACCGCAAGTTGCTCCCATGGAGCTTGATCCGTTTGAACCAAGAACTTCTGAAACAACGCGAATGGTGTACGGAAAGTCGTCTTTTTTCGGGATAACGGGAATCAGCGCGCGTTCTGCGAGAGCACCATGACCAATTTCACGACGTCCCGGACCGCGATTTGATCGGGTTTCACCAACGGAATAGCTTGGAAAATTGTAATGATGGAAGTAGCGCTTCTTCCCTTGAAATTCCATGGTGTCGAGCGTTTGTTCCATACCCGGAGAACCGAGTGTCGCGCTGCTGAGTACTTGCGTTGCTCCGCGGTCAAAGAGACCGGAGCCATGTGTGCGCGGCAAAAGTCCGACTTCAACGCTGATCGGGCGCACTTCATCGAGCGCGCGTCCGTCTGCCCGGCGTTTTTCTTCAAGAACGAGGCGCGTAACTTCGGATTCAATAAAGGCATCCACGGCTTGATTGGCAATTTTGCGATCCGCTTCACCGATGGCAAGTGCATCGAAGTTTGCTCCGAGTTCGCTCTTCAATTGCTCAACGGCCAGCTTGCGATCTGCCTTGCTTTTCATCGGCGTCACAAAAATTGCACTGCGCTTCGTTGTAAGAAAGTCGAATACCTTCTTTTGAACCGCTTGAACTTCAAGGCGGCGCGCCGCTTCATGCTCATCTTTCGGTGAGGCGAAATCCTGTTTTACTTTTCCAACAGCTTTGCGCACTTCCAAAATCAGATTCATGATTTCGGTAAGCGCTTTATTCCCAAATTGGATGGCTGCAAGCATTTCTTGCTCCGGAATGCGATTTGCACCGGCTTCCACCATGATGGTTTTGTCGCTTGAACCGGCTAGAACGAGATCAAGCCCGCCTGTTTCTGTGTCGCTATAGGTTGGCATGAGTACAAATTTTCCTTCACGCTTTCCAACGCGTACAGCTGCAATAGGTCCGTTCCAAGGAATGTCTGAAATGGCGAGTGCACAGCTTGCTCCAATAAGTGCAGGGATGTCGGCATCGTTTTCTTGGTCATGAGAAAGTACCGTTGCAACGACCGCAACTTCATTTCGGATTTGTTGTGAAAACAATGGGCGAATTGCGCGGTCAATCAAGCGTCCGGAGAGAATTGCTTCGTCCGTCGGGCGTCCTTCTCGCTTCATAAAGCGGGAACCTTTAATGCGGCCGGCGGCATACATACGCTCTTCGAAGTCTACGGAAAGCGGGAAATAGTCTATGCCTTCACGAACACCTCCAATGGTTACCGTGCACAGGGCGACTGTGTCGCCAAAACGTATGGTGCAGGAACCGCTTGCTTGTTGGGCAAGCTGATTTACGCCGATGGTCAGTTTGCGCCCGGCGAAATCAATAGAAAACTTTTGTTCTTTCATAAATTGTGTGACTCACCCGGGAACGGAGTGCGCCTTTCCGAAGGCGGGACCGTCGTTCCAGGGCGAGACTATTAGACGAGTAGAAAGTGAGTTCGTGAGATCCGTTTTTTACGGATGTCACCAGCCCACAAGACTACCAGCCTTTAGGCTAGTAGGTGATGCGAATTTTTCTTTCTCCGCCTTCATCGCTTTTCGTCGCGCGCGCGGGTTTAGCCGCTTTCTTTGGGGTGGCTGTATGTTTATGTGCATGCGTAGTTCCCAAGAGAAATTGCTCAGGCGCTTCGGAAAGATCCATAAAGGCATCCGCGACTTCGCGCAGACTTTGACTTGTTGATTTGCCGAATGCGGCAACTTCACAAATAACGCCATGGCTGTGGAGATATTCCACTAAGGGAACGAAATCTCCATCGCCTGTTACTAAGACGATGGCATCCACTTTTGAAGAAATGGAAATAGCATCGACTGCCAACCCAACATCCCAGTCAGCTTTTTTTGCGCCGCTTGAGAATTCCTGGACGTCTTTGATTTTTAATTCAATTCCGCCTGAAAGCATAGCTTCAAAAAAGGCTTGCTCTTCGCCGGTTTTTGATTTGGCCACATAAGCAATGGCGCGAATGAGTTGGCGTGAACCGACAGTCGCTTCTACAAGAGAGCTGAAATTTACACGCGCATTATGAACGTGCTTTGCCGAGTGATACATGTTTTGCGTATCGATAAAAACGGCAACGCGCTGATCTGGTCTTTGGATCATAAAAAAAGGGTGCGAAACAAAAAAGCGTTTCGCGAAAAAAAGTTGATTAAAAACGAACGTAGGAAGCGTAGCTGTTTTTGTTGTTTTTGTCCATGTTCAAAGGATTTTTCTTATAGAAGACCCCGCAAGCGAGAAGCGCTTGCGGGGTCTTGAGAGCCGGGTGTTCAGTCCGGTGTGTAGTTGAGGGCGTGCAGACGGAGCACCGTCTTTGCGAAGCCCTGTCGTACCCAGATGGTGGACAGGTCGCGATCGAAGAGCTGCGGGAACTCGGCTTCCTTGAAGCGCTTGACGGCGCTCTTGGAAATGACCTTCCCATGGATCTCATCCCGCTTTGAGGCGAAGAGAACCGGAACGCCTCGGGCGTCGGCGTCGGCGAATAGATGGAACCTCTCGAGGACTTCCTTGGTCGAGAGCCCCATGAGTGCCGCTACCTCGCTGAGACGCGCCCAGCATGCGTAGTGTCGCCGCCTGTCACGGCGAGGCTGCGGATCCTCCGGATCCGGTTCGCGTGCTTCGCGAGCGCAGGTTGGCATTGCGACCTTGAGGCCGCGTCCGAGCTCACCCTTGTGAACCTGTCGGGCAGACTCGAAGTAGAGACCGCCCACACGCTTGGAGTTCGTCGTCTCGTAGATCACGATCCCGAAGGGCTCGCTTCCGACGAGCATGAACACGCGGTAGAGCGAGCTGTTTCTGATTCCCTTGTAGGATGCATTGTCCTCCGAGGTCTCGGTCGTATACTTCTCCTCGGGTTTTGTTCCGATGATGCGGTATAGCCCTGCATCCTCCTCGTGGTAGTGCCCCCGAGTGAGCTCTTCACCATCCTCGATCTCTCGCAAGACTGAGGCGCGAGCCACCCACTTGCCGTC
>Ga0100392_1001412_pt1 | contig 22333 bp, 15 predicted proteins | sample CryGeymeta201516_FD_81548 | JGI IMG/M metagenome (GOLD analysis project Ga0100392, IMG submission 81548) | Groundwater microbial communities from Crystal Geyser aquifers in Utah, USA - Crystal Geyser metaG 2015-16 | ecosystem: Environmental > Aquatic > Deep subsurface > Groundwater | place: USA... | reverse complement strand
TAGAGACGCAAAATCTTGCGTCTTATGAATGATTCGACGAACAATGAAACCGACAGATCAATCCAGAAATCCTGAAAAAAGTCATCAAGGATGAAAAGTGAAATTACTACCGCATTGTGAAGATGGAATATGACTTCCTCATGAAGCATGCACTTCCATTGCCAGAATTGCATCGATCGGAAAGAATTAAGTTAGGTTTTAAATTTAAATAAGAAAAATAAACAAATCCACCCCCGTCCCCTCTTTTGTCAAGGAGGGGCGAATTGAGCCAAGGTTCCTCCCTTAACAAAGGGAGGCTAGGAGGGATTTGTCAACAAAAATACCGCTTTACCACTTCCACATCTCCATGAAATTCTTTCTCATTGATTGATCGTGATTCCTTTATAGAGCCTATTACGCGCTTCCGCCACTCAACGACAGAGATGGAAGAAACGTGAATGTGGTGTTCTGATTTTTTCGTATGTTATTGAAGATTTTCCAAGAGAAACCAGATTATCTCGTGATCACTTGGGATTCACCAGTCAGAACAATCAGGCATGAAATGTATGAAGATTACAAAGCTACTCGCAAAAAGATGGAGGATGATTTCAAGCAGCAGATACCGCTGACCAAAGATATAGTAGAGGAATTGGGAATTCCAAATCTTGCTGCTCCTGGCTACGAAGCAGATGACATCATCGCAACATTCGCACGCAAATATCAACAAAATCCTGATCTCAAAATCGACATCTATTCCGCCGACAAAGACCTCAAGCAATTGCTTGCGCCTAATGTCTTCACGATAGATCCGATGAGAGAGATTCTTACGGACACTGATGCTTTCGTCAAAGAATTCAATTTCCAACCTGAGCATATTCTTGATTATCTTTCGCTGGTGGGGGACAGTAGCGACAACATCAAATGAGTCGCAGGAATCTGACCAAAAAAAGCTTCCGACCTCATTATCAAATATCAGACGGTCGAAAATATCTACGACCACATCGATGAAATTACCGGAGACGTGAAGCAGAAATTGATAGATGGGAAAGAAAGCGCAATCCAAAGCAAACAGCTCATTCAGCTTCATACCGTCGCCGGCATAGAAGAAACCAACATTGAGAATTTCAAACTCAAACCGGATTTTGATCATTACAAAAATGTCTTGGTCAACAATTACAATTTCCATTCTATAGAAAAGGCTATCAACGAATTGAAAAGAAAATATGAAACACCACAACAGCAATCTTTATTCTAAACTGCTCGTCATTGCGAGCGTAGCGTGGCAATCTGAGCCACATGAGCGACCTAGATTGCTTCACATTCGTTCGCAATGACAGGGTCGCATCATTTACTTCTTACATAAATTCTATGTACTCCATCATTCTAGCCTGAGGTTGATGAACTAGGTTACAACCGCTTTCCACTGAGGAGAAGCCTAAACAATTTTTGCCCTTGATCAACGAGAAAACTCTGCTCCAAAATACGGTGGAGAGGATTTTACAGATAGATAAAGATCCACAACATATCTTTATCAGTATAGGTACTGCTCATCGTGATGAATCTTTGAAACAATTAGAAAGCTATAATGTAGATAAAATGATCACCGAACCCGAGAGAAGAAACACAGCATCCGCAATCGCTTACATCATCAAATACTTAGAGGATAAAGAAAAAGTGGAATCTGATTCTGTAATTCTCGTCTGTCCTTCCGATCACCATATCGTTCCAGTTTCAAAGTATGCTTCATGTATCCAAGAAGGGTTACAATATGCACAAGAATGAGAAATAGTTCTTTTTGGCATAAAACCTGATGTCCCAGAGACAGGATATGGATACATTAAAGTTGATAAAATTTGAATATCAGCGCTGCCGATTCAACAATTTGTAGAAAAGCCGAATCTCGAAAAAGCACAGGAATATCTCGATGCGGGTAATTATTTTTGGAATGCGGGAATATTCTTATTTTGCATCGATGTCATGAAAGAAGAATTCAAAACATTCGCACCAGAAATTTACGACCATATGCAATTACCATTTGACGAATTCGTTGCTCGCTTCAGCGAGCTTCCCAAGATTTCTATCGATTGCGCGGTCATGGAGAAGACCAAGAAATCGATTCTGATCCCCATGGATTTAGAACGGTCAGATCTAGGGAATCGAGACGCGCTATGGAAGTATTGAATCAAAGATTCCGATGGTAATTTGATTGTCGGTAATAAGAAGATTAAATATCCAAATATAATTATTTAAGACCCTACCTAACCTCCCCTTCGAGGGGATGGACAAACCTCTACCCTGAAAGGTAACCCTGTCCGCTGTACAGCGGACCACCAATTAATTGTCCCTCCTGACTACAGTCCAGCATAGCTGGATAAGGAGGGTGGACCACGAAGTGGTGGTGGGTTTGTTTTTTCTTTATATGATTTTTAATTTAATTCGAAGATGATCAATTGACTACTTCCTCCGAGGCTTTGGCCGAGGATGTTGTTTACAGTGTCCTGTATCTGTTTCTGATCTCACGATTTCACGATGTTGAAGAGTCCGAGATATTGTGCCAGGATAAACCTTTCGTCTTGTGTCAGATTTGTTATCTCTACCTGCATATCTTGAGGAGTAGATCCTCATGAAATCCATTTCTGCGCGATCGGTATCACCTTATTTTCATCAATAATCTTTCCATAGACGTCAGCGACATCTCACAATGCTTGACCATCGGCGACTCTCTTGATAAATTCATTGGCGATGAATCCAATCAATTCTTGTGCATCAGGGAAGAATCTCGCGATAGCGAGTTTTGCTCTAGTAAAAACTAATTCGTCAGTAGAGAGATCACCACCGAATCCAGCACTGATTTCACTATCGCTCAGACTGAATGCATATTTCGCTCCGAGGTTATTTGAATTGAAGAGATTGATATAACCAGCTTTCCAAAGTTTTACAAGCATAGAGATAGCTCCATCTTCCTGGATCTTTCCGGTGACTGGATCTTTCTTGGCAAAGAATCTATTGAAGAGCGATTCATTTCCTTCGCCCATCACGACTGTTCAGATATTCGGATCGATGACGAGATATTTGAGATTGCTATCTTGAAGTCTTTTATATGTCTTACAAAGATCACCATCAGAGGCTTCTTCCCAGAACCAGGAGAGCATACCGTCTCATCTGAGATTATGCTGATTTTTGAGGAAGTATTGAAGATAAGTTCCGGCGATCAATACACCGTCTTTGTCTGCTCTATCATTGGTAGCTTCGATAAATTTATTGTAATGAGGGAATTGAAGATCAAAGACATTTTTCCATCTATAGCCGTTTTTCATCACTTCTTTCTGCTGGAGCGTGTTATCGAGTTCTACGGTTTTCCCGATATTCATCTTGTATCGCAGGAATGGACCTCATGCGCCTTGAGATGAAATCCTGATGAAGTTCATGAATATCTGCACGATGCTTCGTCCGGCAAACAAAAAGATGACGATATACAGCATGGTATTATCTTTTTCGTCCTTATTATTTTCATAGAGTTCCTTGAAGAACAAAATTACTGTCAGGATAGTCCGGAGAATAAGTCACATTCCATACCGTACGATTCCTCCTCCAATCACCCGCCATATGCCTCGTCAGATGATGGCAGTAGTTGCAAGCATGGAAAGCTCATTGTGTCTTTTGCATAATGCGTAGATGAGTGCAAGAATCAAGAAGAGAAATACAAATAACCAGATGAATCCGATGTCCGTATAATAACTACTCAGGTTCTGTAATGATCGGTTGAAGACGACATTCAAAGGAATGATATATCTATAGGGTACAGAAACTTTCCCATATGCAGTATTGACTGCATGATTTGTATAATAGGTTCTGAGTGCCATAATCTGGTCTCTGAATTCAGCGACATTGAGTGCTCATGTTCCGAGTTGTCATGATTGGCTCTTATCAGTGTAAGCATTGAGTGCACCGCTCAGAAGCTCATAGACTTTCCCGTCAGAATCCACTTCTTTAAGCATTCATTCAAGCGTTTGTACATCGAAGGCTTCTATCGCTTGAGCATTTTTGCAGAGGAGTTTCGCATCATGATTTAGTCCATAACATTTTCCATCTTGCGGATAGATGATTCTCAAAAAGCCATATCCAAGATTGAGTCCTCATCATTTTGTAAATTCTTTCCATCCATATCCTACATATCTTCCCACATCTTCATTTCCTGCGACAGCCTTTCTTACATTTTTCTCCAATTCTTCTTTGGTAAATGTCTGCGCTTGGCAAGATGATACAGTAGCATTTCAAGCTTGCAGAGTTTGTGTATCTATCGCATTTTGAGCGTCCAGAGTTTGTATGTCTTCCGTCATTGCAAGTAATTGTTTTGTATCAGTTATTTTGTACTCGGTACTCGGTACTAGGTACTTTGTACTATTTTTTGATAGCATCAATCATTTTACGAAACTTCCGATGCCTACATCGTCAGTATTGATGAGTCTGATAAGAGTATTTGGTCATTTCAAAGCCACGAGAGCAATGACGAATGTAAGGAGCCGGATAACGATATATCTGAGATATCTTTTCTTATCTTCCCATCCCGAAGTTTCGGAGATGTTCTTTTTGAAAAACATTAGTCCGACTCCGAGAGCGGCAACTAGTAATCAGATAATCATAAATGATGTTCCGTCTCATGTGCCGAGCAAATCAGGGGCGTTTGCTATCTTCATCACTCCCATGAGTCCGATGGTCATGATACCAACGCCGAGTGCGATGATCTCATTGATCCAAAGCCCGACGAGAAGGATACCGAACAAAGCGACATCGATGAAGCTTGTGGGTTTCGCCATGATAGCCAAACAAAACAAGAAGCCTGACAAAACGATATATTTCAATGGTTCTTTATGCGAAAGATCTTCGTGATGATGGGTATCTCTGACGTATCTGAGAAAGATGAAACCGGAAAGTATCGCCGATATCGTCATCGCCATAACTCCCAAATCAGTTTTGTTATCTACGAAGACCAAGAAGGCGCCCATTCAACTACTGAGCCAGAGAAGCAACAATGCCCATCCGGAATAGAAAGCAAGATGAAAAGCGTTCTTTGCCACGGTAGTGATTTCTTCTGTCTTCTTGGTAAAATATTCGATGATTTCTTTGATAGTGCCGATTCCAAAGAACATGACGAAGAGTCCGCTGAGGAAATTCATCGCTACGGCCACAGTGTCAGGTCCGAGCCAGAACCGGCTCTTGATACCATCAATCAGACTAAACCAGAATGCAATGAACATATGTCGAAGGAATGGCGCAGCAGTGACAGGTCCGACATTGTTTCGGAGCACTCAGAAATTTTCTGCTAATACTTTTGGTTCGTACATATATGCATGATTTGCATCCCGGGCAGTAGAGTAGGGTATGAAAGATAATTGGAATCCGTACAGATAATACATGATAGAGAATCCCAATAAGATTATTCCCGCCCGATTCCGAGGATTGGATTTTACATTCTCCAGATTGAATTCGGCGAATATATCTTCAACGAGAATTCTGTATTCTTTGAGCTGCGTTTTTCTCCATCGTATCATCACTCCGAGCCCTATAAAGAGTAATCGAGTGATTGCAGGATAGAATAATCTCACCATATTAAGGATGTAGACGATAAGTAGCAAAACACCAAGTCAGACTCAAAATTTTATCAGCATTTCCTGCCGTCTGTTCTGTTTGAGTTTGATGAAAGTATCGGTGATCCATGTCCCCAATCCAAGGGTACCTACAATAAAATATATGCTGAGTGCATAGAGCAATACAGAGTTGAAACATAGCATCAAAAACGCCTGTGATCAGAAGATATCTTCTTTGATATACGTATGAGCGATGCTGAATACAAGGATTCCTAGCGGAAGCATCCGCACAAAAAATGTCTTCAAAGAGAATTTTTTGGTCTTAAGAAGATATCGGAGTGGGATTCACAAAGCGATAATCGCCCAAATGAGCAATTTCCAGTTTGCTCAGGATGCGAACATCTGATTATAATAGGTATGATTTGCCATAAACTCATTGAAAATGGAAATACCGAAAATACTGAGTATGACGATACCAATCACGAGGAAAATTTTCTGCTTCATGGAGATGGATAAAAGTAATAAAAAAACAACTGGATTCATGTGTATATATGTTCGAAGTATTTTCAAGCACTACCGGCATTGAAGTATTGACTTTTGGCAGGAAATAAATATGCTCACAAAAAAAACTTTTAAAAGAAAGAAAAAAATGGACACACTTAATTTATCAGACGATCAAATCATTCTAAGAGCTACATCGCTCGTAGAAAGATTCAAACAATTACACGAATTTGCAGAAGCAAACGGAATTGTTCTTCCAGAAGAATATGACGCCACACGTGAAGGTGGGTATCTTGGACTCCATGACAGTAAACGCGACGTTTCTCATTTCCTTCAGGCCGGCCAGATCCTCAAAGTGAAAGATCCTGAATATGATTGGAAAGAAACCAAGTATCTCGTCTTTGCCAAGAAAAAAATTCTGGCATTACTTGACGAAGAATTTGGACGTGTATTCAAAACACTTGGCCGTTTAAAAATTGATAAGAGGTATTGCATTTCCTTCTCCGGGCGTAGCCCGCATGAAGATGAAGCACTGGTGATTCTACTCGCTTATCAATGTGCATGGATTGATTATGAAAAATTCAAGGAAATCCAGGAGGAGATAAAAAACCCGTATCTGGGAGGCAAAATCTGCGATTTCTTACTCGCAGCCTAAAGTAATGAAATTTATTTATTCCATAAAAAGTCCCGTAGTACTACGGGGCCTTTTTTTAATTGCTTGATAATAGGTATGAGAACAAGAGAAAGAAGATGGGGGACGTGCATAACCCATCCCTATCCCTTCCCTACATTAGGGAAGGAGAAATAGTGCGTTCAGCTATAGGTAATTCTTTTAATTTTTTCGATACAATTTTTAAAACAGTAGGCATGCGATCAATTACGTCATTATTCGTAAATCTTAATATATGACAATTTCTTTTTCTGAGGTCTTCTTCTCTTCTTTTGTCATTTTTATACACAAGTGCTTCTTGATGAATAGATCAATCTAATTCGATTACAAGCTTCTTTTGATGACAATAAAAATCCGCGACATAAAATCTATGATTTCCATCATCATCGGTGAATGCGTAAATAGGTTTTTGCCTGAGAAATTTATATCAAAGCTGCTTATTCTTTATCTTTTCCCAAAAAATTTTCTCTGCAAATGTTTGATTTGCTCTTAACTCTCTAGAGAGATTTTTAATGTATTTGGGTTTCGCATACTCTACTCGTTTCATGATATGTAATTAATTAGCTTAATTGCCACTCTAATGTAGAGGGGAAGGGGGAGTTACCATCTTCTCCAACTTGGGCAAGCTTGATTGACATTGATATGTGAGAATCCTTGATGATTGACTGCATCTACGATGGTCTTCGTCAATACGACTAAATCCTTATCTTGTGCTTGCACAGAAAATTTGCATCATGCAGCAGTGGCGAGCGTAACAGGATGATAAGGAGGGTAAGGATTGCCTTCGGGAGTGGATCTGGTTTTGATGCCGAGCGGGGTAGTAGGAGAAGCTTGTCCGGTAGTTAATGCATAGTTCTGGTTATCTGCGACGATATAGGTCAGATTGATATCTTTTCTGCAAGTACTCATAAAGTGACCGAGTCAGATTCCGTATCCATCTCCATCTCCGCCATAGGCGATGACCGTAAGATCAGGGTTGGCTAATTTTATACCGACAGCAAAAGGAAGCGATCTTCCGTGAAGCGTCTCTACTCCATAGCTTTCTATATATTGGCTCATCTTGCTTGAACAGCCGATACCCGTTACGACGACGATCTTATGTTTGGGGATATTCAATTCCTTGATGGCATTTTTTATCGCAGCCATAATGAGGAAGTTTCCGCATCCAGGGCATCGTTGGATTTTGGTAAGATTAGTTCTCATGATTGAAACGTTATTAAAATAAATTTAGATTTTTTTTACCCCGCCCAACCTCCCCTTCGAGGGGAGGAAATTATTGAAGTCCCCCTTAGAGGGGGATTTAGGGGGTATTAAATTTTCACTTCTTCCAAGAATATCGGATATAAGGTATATTTTCTGATATTGCTGATTTTTTTGACTCGTTTCTTATCATTCAATAAACATTTGTTCATCACAAATTCCTGCATCTGGCCAGCGTAATTCATCTCTACGAAAATCAATTTCTTAATCTGCTTTGCATGACTTTCCAAAAATTCATTCAACCTCATATCAAATGGCTGAAATACCTTAATAACAATTAGTCAGTATATTGGGGTTTGTCAGATTTCTCAGGTTTTTTTCAGATTTTTCTGCTGGACAAAGTCTTCCAGCACATATCTATTCATTCCTCGTGTCACAAAAAAGATTTTCGCTTCAGGATTGATGATGTCGTAGCCATAAAAATTTTCATTGAATTCCTTTTGGACGAAGGTAGCTAATTTTTTGAATCTTTTCCCCATCATAAGTTTCTTGATCTCCGGATTTTCGTTGGTCGTTCATGATTCTTCGTGTTCATAAGAAGTAGCGATGAATTCCCCATTCTCAGTTCACGGTAGCACAACAGGAGAAATTCAGTCATTCGTCAATTTATATCTCAGGTAACTGTTAGTTGTTAGTTGTTCACTGTTAACTTGCTTGCCACGCAAGATTGGTTCAGCTTTTAATGTGTTTTTATCTACAGAAATGTATCATTCAGAAAATTGTTTATCAGAAAGAAAGATGACAGGATGCTGATATTGGTCAGATCGATTAAGCGCTTTTCAGATGAGATTATATCAATCTGGATAGGTAGATGGTGCGACTACGATAGGTAATGTATCTCCATAACTTGCATTCAAAGCAAAATTAAGATCGCCTTGTCCGGTAAATGTCGGTGTCCCGGTGCTTGGACCATCGCGCTGGGCAAGGATATAGACTCATCCTAGTTCTGCTTGATTGGAAAAAGCGATGCTTTCCGTCATCAGGGCGAATCCTCATCCGCTCGTTCCGCACATTGCTCTCTTGCCGGCAAATTTTGCGCCGAGCATGGTCAGGCTCACAGATATTTCATCTTCACATTGAACGAAAGTCACTCTATGATCAGGAGCGATGACATCCATGAGTGATGAAGCAGGTGTCATAGGATAGGCGGAATAAAAATTCATTCAGCTTTCCATAGCTCATTTGGCGATTATTTCATTCCCGAACATAAATGCTTTTTCCGGTCCGACATTAGCGGAAAGGTTTTCCACGCTAGCTTTGATATATTCATACCCTTTTGTTAAGCATTCTATATTAGTAGTGAGTACATCTCATTGGTACTTTCTTTCAAGTAAGGTTTTCCCTTCGTTGATATCGATGCCGAGCAATTTCAACGCTGCGCCGAAGCAGAAGACGTTCTTGTATTTAGTTTTCTGATTCTTCACGTTATATTTTTTCTTGAGTTTGTAGATTTTCTCATTCTTGGCGATGGAATAATCATCAAATGCGAAAAAATGATCGATTTTCTGAGTGATGAAATAATCCGTATCTGAGATATAGAGGAAGAAATCATTATTGTCCCCCTTGATGATAGAGGCATATTCCTTGTCACCTATGATGGTGTATCATTTTTTGGAGAGCAAATCTCCCAAGAGCATGCCCGAAGTATTTACTCCTGTTCATGCGGCCCCTGAGAAACCGATAGCAATTCTCATTATATATAAGGTAATCGGATAAAATCTAGACATTTGCTACCCGCCATAAAGCTTGCCTGCCTTTGGCAGGGATGGGGTTGCAGCAACCTGGTCCGGCACTTGTCCCGCAGCATTGCGGGAGGACCAGACAACCAGATGTCACGAGTGAAACTATACCAAAAACTTTTTTCAAAACAACAGCAAAATGAAAATCTTCTAACATATGTCAAAAAATCTATCTGATTTTAGTCAATAGCATATGTGCTTATAAGATAGTCTTGCAATCATTTGCTTGTTTCATAAAAACAATTACACGAAAAAAAAAGACAGAATCTAAAATTCAGCATAGCATTTAGAATTTAAAATTTTCTTATTCATGCCAAATCGTTTGGTCAACAAATTCATCAAAACATATTTTATACTCAAAGCTAATTTTCATAAAACAGCTTTTGCTGATCAAGAAAAAATAGCGATGGACTTAATCAAAAAGTGCAAAAACACCATCTTCGGCAAAAAATACGGATTTGAATATATCCGCTCCATCAAGGATTTCCAAAATCAGATCCCTATTCATCACTATAAGGACTTTGAACAACGGATACTCTATATGCTCAAAGGAGAGAAAAACGTCACCTATCCTGGCAAGATTGACCGGTTTGCTACTTCATCATGAACGACCTGAGGAGAATCCAAATACATCCCCGTCACCAAAGAATGATTGAAGAAATCACATATGAAATGATGAGCCGAAGCACTCAATTTTTTCTGTAAAAACAACCCCAGAAGCCAATTTCTCACCTGAAAAGGGTTAGTCATCGGCTGATGATTTTCTGCTAATCCGTATACGGGCGAAGAGAACGTCTGATTCATTTCGGCCATTCTCCAGAAGAACACTCCGCGAGTCATCAAAAAACTTATCAAAGAACCGCAGGATGATATCGCCTATATCGATAATCGGGAAGAAAAGGTAAAATTAGTCATCGAGAGAACTGCCCATCAGAATATCACCTTCATCAACGGACAGCCTGGCTGGCTTTTGAATTTCCTCTATAAGACTTTGGAATATACGAAGAAAGAGAACATCCTTGAAGTCTGGCCGAATCTAGAATTATTTTTCCGATGAGGGCTTCCAATCGATTTATATAAATCGCAATTTACAAAATTGATCCCATCAGTAAAGATGAAATATTATCAAGGATACAATGCCTCCGAATGATTCTTCGGTGTCCAGGATAAAAATTTCGCAGACGATATGCTACTATTGATCAATCATGGAACATTCTACGAATTCATCCCATTCGAAGAATACGGAAAAGAGAATCCGAAAGTTCTTACCTTAAAAGACATCGAAGCAGGGGAAGAATATATCATACTTCTCACGACATGTTCATGATTGCGAAGATATGTGATAGGCGACGTGATAAAATTCACGAGCATCAAACCGCGGAGGATTCAGGTTGCAGGTAGAACCAAATATTTCATCGATATGCTCGGTGAGCGTGTATATCTGGAACACGTAGAAAAAGCCATTCTGCAGACGAGTAAACTTACCAATACCGTCATCACCGATTATACCGTATGACCGAAAGTCTATGAATGAGGAGAAGTGAGAGGTGCTCATGAATGGGTTATAGAATTCGTCAAAGAACCTGAGGACGCTGAACAGTTTGCAAAAATTCTTGATCAGGAACTCGGCAAGATAAATAATTATTATTTTGACGAAAGGCACGACACCAAGGTAATCGGGATGCCGATAGTGCATGTAGTTCCGCAAGGCACATTCTACAATCGATTCAAATCCAAAAATAAATTAGGCTGACAGCACAAGGTTCCTAAGCTCTCCAATGATAGGGTAGTTTTAGATGACTTACTATCCATAATCGATGATAAGAATACGGGAAAAGATTAAAAATTTTTTCAGAAGACTTTATAAGTATCTTTTCAAAAAAAGCATTTTTTCCTATGGGCAGAAAAAACTCATTTCGCATATCATCCAGAAATATCAGAATATCGATTATGAAGAAAAGATAGGAGGAGAGGAGTCTATGTCGTATTATACGAGAGGATTTATGGCGACGCTTTTGGAGACGAAAACCTTCAATTACATATTTTCATGATATCTCAAAAATTTCGTTTATCCAGGTATTTTGACCAACATCAAAGAAGCGGTGATTATCCAAAAAAATATCCTGAAACATATCATAGAAGAAATCAAATATACTGAATTCGCAAAATCCTATCATTTGGATGTCGGCATGGATGACATATATAAGGAGTATATTGGAAAAGTTCCAATAGTGAATTACGAAGAATTCCAGAAATGGATCGAGAAAGCGAAAAAGAATCCAGATGTCCTCTGGCCGTGAAAGATTACGAAATTTTCCGCATCCGCATGAACGACGAGCAGAAAGAAAAACATCCCTGTCACTGATGAAATTCTTGAATCTACATCCAAAGCAGGCTTGGATATGCTCGCTACCTACGTCATGAGACATCCCAGCACCGACATCTTTTCCTGATATTATCGGCCATTAGTCTGAACTATCCAAGAACAATTTGAAGATGGAAGCATCATGTCGGATATGTCAGCTTTATTGGTTTTAGATAGAAATTCCACTCTGCAGAATAAATATAAATATCAGATAGAGATGCTCCTAGAACCCAATCGATGCAAAAAAAGAGAGCTATTTCTCAAGCACATGGACCCCAAAGAGAAGACCATCATGGTCGGAGTGACAAGTCGGGTAGATGAAATGTTGCGCTACATCCAAGAGCAAGATTCCAAAAAATTTACCACCTTCATAAAAAATTTGTCCCTGGTCATCCGAGGATGAGTGAGCGCCAAACCTTATATCAAATTTTTCAACGAACATAAGATCCATAATATCGGTGTTTATAATACCTCCGAAGGATGCTTTGGATATCAGGACGTCATAAATTACAGCAATGATGAAGCGCAGGCGCCATATCAATTATTAGTCAATCATGGAAGCTTCTACGAATTCATTCCTTTCACGAGCGACAACTTCGAAAACGGAGAACTCAAATCAAATTCAACAATCAAGCCACTCCGAGAAATCACACAAGCAGACATAGATAAGAAAACAAAATTCGCCTTGGTCATTACGACTAATGCATGATTATTCCGCTACCTGCTCGGTGATGTAATCCGTTTCGTGGACAAAGAATGGAGATTTGAAATCGTAGGCAGGACCAAGCAATGCATCAATCTTAAAGGAGAAGAACTCATGGAAGATTATATCAATTCCGCTCTGTATCAGATCAACGAAAAATATTCCACTGATTTCAAGAACTATACCATCTGACCAGATTCAGAAGACCAGCCGACTTGTCACGAATGGATACTCGAATGAGATTTGCCGACAGACATAGATCAAGAAAAATTGATACACGAGATCGATAAGATTCTCCAAAAAATAAATGCTGACTATGAAGCTAAACGTACCAATGATATCCTTTTGAAATTACCGAAAATCACCTTCGTTCCCGAGTGAACATTCACCAGGCGATTGAAGTCCAACAAAAAACTTTGAGGCCAATATAAGATTCCAAAATTAGCCGATCACAAAACCTATATCAATGAAATACTTTCTCTGAATAGTAAAACGTAGTTGCATTAAAAGATTAAAACATTAAAAGATTAAAATATTCAGGAATTATTTTTCTAATTTTTTATTTTTCTAATTTTTTAATTTCATGAGTTATATTCAGAAAGTAGATGAAAAAATCTACGCGGCAATTCTTGCCGAACAGAAAAGACAATCAGAATGAATGGAACTTATCGCCAGCGAAAACTATCAATCGCCTGCCGTGCTTGAAGCGCAGAGCAGTCATTTTGCGAATAAATATTCCGAAGGATTCCCTGGTCGCAGATATTATGGATGACAAGAAAACACTGATATCATAGAACAACTTGCTATCGACAGAGCCAAGGAAATTTTCCATGCTGACCACGCCAATGTACAAGCATTGAGTTGAGCTGCAGCAAATCTTTGCGTCTATTCAGCATTGATGCAACCAGGCGATTCGATTCTCTGAATGGATCTCACGCATGGTGGCCACCTTACACATTGAGCGCCAGTGACATTCATTTCTAAAGTATTCAATTTTCACAGATATAAGACCTTGCCAGATGGAAAGGTAGATTTCGATCAAGTGCGTGCGCTCGCTCATGAGCACAAACCGAAGATAATTTTGGCAGGATTTTCTGCGTACTCCAGAGAACTTGAATACGAAAAATTCGCAGAGATAGCAAAAGAAGTCGGAGCGATTCTCTTCGCAGATATGTCGCACATCGGAGGATTAATCGCCGCAGGCGTACTCAGAAATCCACTCGATTACGGATTCCATGTCATGATGACGACGACGCACAAATCTCTCAGAGGACCGAGAGGAGCCTTGATTCTCAGTAAATGAATCGTTTCCAATCCGCTCAAAAAACCAGAAGATACGATAGAGAATATCCCTACCAGAATCGATAGAGCAGTCTTCCCTGGTATGCAAGGCGGTCCGCACATGAATACCATCTGCGCCATCGCTGTAGCGCTCAAGGAAGCGCAAAGTCCCCAGTTCAAAGCATATGCTCAGCAGGTGCTAAAAAACGCCAAAGTAATGGCAGAGGAACTCGTCACTCGTAACTATAAACTCGTCACTGGAGGTACCGACAATCATATGGTGATTTTGGATTTCACAGGAACAGATTTAGATGGTTCAGTGGCAGAAAAGACATTGGACAAAATCTGAATCTCAACGTCCAAATCAACTATCCCAGACGATCCGAATCCGCCATTCAGGCCATCAGGATTGAGGATCTGATTGCCAGCGATGACGACCAGAGGAGTCAAAGAAGAAGATACACGCAAAATCATCAATTTCATCGATCAGGCATTCAAAAATAAGGACAATGAAGAAGTTCTCGCTGGATTAAAAAATGAAGTGAAAGAATTTTGTAAAGCATTCCCTGTTCCAGGAATTTTAAAAAACCCCCTAAATCCCCCTCTGAGGGGGACTTCAAACCTCCCGACCTCCCCCGAACCGTCGGGGTCGGCCACCCTCCTTATCAGGAGGGAAAATTAATGATTGTCTCCTGATAAGGAGAAGGGGCCCCACGAGCGTGGGGTAAAGGTTTGTTTTTTAAAAAAAGAAAAAAGGCCCAGCCGGCGAGGCGATAAAAAAAGATATTTTATAAATAAATGTCACTTGTTATTTTCCAGAAACTATATATAGTGCAAATGTGATTAATAAAACGTTCTTTGGCATCATGTGTTAAAAAAGTCCTTCACAAAGAGGTTACATATCGCAGTTTACTGGTATGTGCCCGAAGGAGTATCTTTGACAAAATTCCCGGTATTGAGCAATCAAACCGGACTTTATGCAAAAAACAGGCACGTCGTCCAGATAGCTCGCCACATCTGTTCTGACCATCTTGAAGAAGATACAAAGAACTGGGCAACCAGAGAAACGCTAATCGACTCTAGCCCCAAGAATCACTTATTAAAAAAGCGGGAATTCCGCTCGGCTTAGCTTTCATGTATATATAGCAAACCAAAAACACGGGAGTTAACGAGTTCGCTGTGGTTTATCCACGCCAGCTTGTTCTCCCCTTTTTTCTTTCTTGCAGTTTGAACATAGCTTGTATTTCCCACTGAAATTCCTATACAATAGAAGAATTTATTTCAGATTCCTTTTCTATGAATCTAGAGAAACTCTTCGGAAGCAAAACCAAAGTCGATATCCTCAAATACCTTCTTTTCAGAAGACAAGGAGTTTCTATGAGAGCGCTGGAAGCGGAACTCAATCGGACTTTTCCTGCAATCAAAAAACAGATAGATTCCCTCAACGAAGCAGAAGTCATCGACGTGAATAAGGAAGGACAGTGACGGGCAATCATGATCAAACCCGATTTTCACGAAAAGATCAAAGATGTTTTCTTCCATTGTCTCAAGCAGGATTTAGTGAATCTATTCAACACCTATGAAGTCGTCATCGATAAATATTATTTCGGGAAGAAATTCGGAATGAATCTCGATATGGATCTCGTCATCATCTACAAGAATTGCGACAAGGCGCTTACCGACAAAATCAAAGAAGAGATAAACAATATATTCAGGAATTACTTCATCGAGCTCGTATCGCTCGTATTCATGCCATCTGATGAACGGGAAAAGCGCGAGAGATTGGCAGATAGATTCGTACTTCAGATCATGAGAAGTTTACCGACACCTAAATAAAAAGCGGTTGTCATTGCGAACCTTTAGCTGCGAACGTAGTGTGGCAGGCAGTGTGGCAATCTAACCGCAAATGTAGTCCAGATTACAACGTCACTACGTTCCTCGTAATGACGGACCATTTAGATTTTTTATTTATGTATAATTTTTGAAATTAGTATGAAGTGAATAATTAGCCCTGAAACCATACTCGACCACGTCGTCGCCTACACCATCTGAGCAGGCGAGGTGATGGAAGAATCACTCAAGAAGAAGCACAATGCTTCCAAATATAATATGGCCATGGTCCCATTCGGACCGCCATTTTATACTGCCATATTACAGGCGGCAGGTGTTTTGGCAATTAAAAAAGATAGCAAGACAGCGATACTGGTATATCAACAATACAAGAAATCAGATTCCATACTTTTGCACAATCATGATATCTGACCAATCCTTGGAAAGACGTTCATTTTTCCAACTACGCTAGAGAAATTATCGAAAGCCATAACTCAGTTCACCCATTTTACGCAGTTTACCCAGTTCACTGATAGTATAGAGAATCAGATGTATTTCATCAGAGTTTTATCTTCCATAGAAGAATTGGTCATCGTCGGGATAGGGACAGAGGTAGAGCAGAAAAAAGTAGATGCAGTATTGGAATATGTTCGCAAGGCGCTTCCAGATTCTACGATGTTTTTTGTCCACAATTTCTCTCATGAAAAGGAATTCAGCAAATGCAGAAAAGAAGATGATGTCATGATCACCAATATCATAAAACATAAGGTGAAAAGCATTAAAGACAATAGTTACCAGATTCCAAAAATATTCTCTGACTACAGCAAAAAGCTCAAAAGAATTCCTGCGGTGGTAGCCTATACCAACACATGAGATCTGTGATGAAATAAACAGAAAACAAGCGGCTATGCATGCTTAATCGCGTAGGGATTTCCTTGCTTTTAAAATAAAAATGGCTATAGTAAAATCTGACTTTTTACATTGCGTGAATCGTATGTTGAAAACGAGTCTCATCAAGATATATCATTCTTTTGATCAGGGAAGGAAACAATTCGCCGGATTCTTAGAAAATATAGCCAAGACCATGGAAAACCAAAAGTTTACAATGGGACTTCATTATAGTAAAGGAGAAATTTTCTATTCATTCAATGCCAACCAAAGAACCTCCGCCAATTTCGAATCACAATTTTATACGCACTTCAACAATTTCCAACTTGCAAGCGATACCAAAGAAGTCTGGGCATATGATAGGACCAAATCTGCAATCGGCGAGCTCAAACTGATGCATAGCCGGTTCTTCCCATTCAAAATGGATGCTGCTGATGACGGAGATTTCATTTTCAATCTTTTCAGGACATTTGAGAATTTCGATGTAGCCACAGATAAAGCATGATTCTTCATCGAGATGAAACCTATCAGAAATGAAAGCTTCTTATTCTACATCAAATCGAAATTCCAGTATCGATTATTCAGACGGAAACTGACATTGCATTTCTATAAATATATCTTCAAGCATCAGACACAGAAAAACCGGAAGGAGGAATGAGATAAGTATTTCAAAGAGAAATTGAAGACTGACTTATTTGAAACGAAATTATACATCGTCATGCAGTCGCAGAACAAAGTTACTGCTGAAGCCAAAATCAGATCATTGGCGAACAATCTACTGGTATTCAAACATTATCCTATGAATCAATTCCAATTGAAAATAAGAGATATCAGATTGTTCCCGCAAGTGAAGGAATTCAGATGACCATTTCAGACGAATTATCTCAACGCTAATGAGCTTTCTTCGTTTTTCCATTTTCCGAAAAATCCGAAAAATGAGACTTCCCTCCTCACCGTCAAATCCAAGAAATTAGCATTGCCGATATGAATTCCGACCTTTGAATATTCGACTAGTGATAAAGGTGAGGTCCTGCCCAAGAATTTCCCTGAAGACGTGAATATCATAGGAGTGTCAGATTATAGATCTATCGCGGTGCCTATTTGAATTTATGATGAAGACAGACTCAAGCATGTATATGTAGTCGGAAAAACCTGAACCGGGAAATCCAAATTTCTTCAACGGTTGATGATCAATGATATCAAACAAGGGAGAGGAATCTGAGTGATCGATCCGCATGGTGATGCCATTGAAGAGATCATCATGCACATACCGGAAAATCGTAGAGATGACGTCATCATATTCGATCCTACTGATGCGCAATATCCATTCTGTCTCAATCCATTGGACGTCCAGGAAAATGAATCCAAGCAGATCTTAGCGAAATGATTCATCGATATCTTCAAAAAATTCTTCGGCGCAAACCGGAACCCGAAATTGGAACATGTGCTGAGGATGATATTCTTAGCGCTTCTGGATAAACCAGGTTCTACGCTCTTTGATATGATTAGAGCTTTGACCGATAAAGACTTCAGATATGAGATGATCGATGCAGTGACGGATGACGTGGTAAGAAACTTCCGGACCAATGAATTCGCGGGCCGGTCGCAACAATTCAACACCGAAGCCATCATGCCGATCTTGAACAAAGTAGGACAATTGTTGTCCGTAGATATATTAAAGAATATCTTTGCTTCACCGGAAAACAAATTAGACTTCAGACAGGCGATGGATACGAGCAAGATATTGCTCATCAAACTCCCGAAAGGGAAACTACAGGAAGAGATCATGGGATTCTTGGGTGCGATGTTCGTGACCAAATTATTCCAGGCGGCCATCGGAAGACAATCCGTGAGCAAAGAACAGAGGACTCCATTCTATCTCTATGTAGATGAATTCCAGAACTTCGCTACCGATACCTTCAATGAAATCTTATCAGAAGCAAGAAAATACGGACTCTCATTGGCGGTCGCCCACCAGTTCATCAGACAGATCCCAGCCAATATATCAGACTCGCTTTTTGGTAATGTGTGAACATTAGTGAGCTTCAGAATCTCATCGGAAGATGCCGAACACATGAAACAACATTTCGCGCCATTTCTGGAATGATATGATTTCTCCAATCTCAATATGAGGGAATTCTACTGCAAGATGTTGGTGAAAGGACAGATGAAAGATCCGTTCAGTCTGAGAAGTTGCTATCTGCCTGACGTAAAAATCGACAAAGCGTATATAGAAACCTTATATGAACTCTCTAGATCAAAATATTCCAGACCATTGGCAGAAGCTAAGAAGATGTTGGAAGAAAAACAAGCTGACGTTATCAAGACTATCGAAGATTTCAACGAACCGATTATATAACAACTGACAGTTAACAACTAATAACTAACAATTTTTTCCTATGCAATTTTCATTTAGTCGCTTAGTCGTTTTAGCGTTTAATCGTAATTCATGCTCAGCCAAGTGCTTCAGGATAATGGATTCAGCTCAAAAGAGGCGAATCTTTATCTTATCTGCCTGGAGATGTGAGCCGCCCCCGTGAGCAGTATCGCCAGACGTGCGAAGGAGAATAGGGTGACGGTATATTCAGCTTTGAAGAATCTGGTGAATAAATGAATTATCATAGAGGAGATAAAAAATGAGGGAAGATATTATTCTGCTCTATCGCCTCAAAGCCTCTTGGACAAATTTCATAGAAAATATGAAGCCCTAAAGGAAAAATTGCCAGAATTCATGGCTATAGCAAGCAAATACGACAACAAACCCAAAGTGCAATTTTTTGAAGGGCTAGAAGGATTAAAAAGTATCTATGAGTGAATCATCTTGCATGGCGGAGACGACATGGAGAAGGATGAATCATATCTTACTTTCACAGGCACATGAGATATCGATCCGGCTTTTCAGGACTATTTAGTCAATGTTTTCGCTCCCTGGAGACTCAAATTTCCTAGAAAAACCAAATCCATCTTAGCAAAGAATTACAAGAATAGATACATTGAATATCACACCAAACAACATGATTATCTCACTATAGATGATCCGATTTTCGACTTTTCAGACGAGATAGTAATCTATGGCAAAGATAAAGTAGCTATGGCCATGTACAACAGCAATGAGATGTGTGGACTCATACTTACCAGCAAAACCCTCCATGATGGGCTAAAAAGCATGTTTAATCTCATTTGGAAGCTAAGCAAAAAGCACAAATAAAGCGGATTTTGAGTGTTTTGGGGAATCGGGGCAGATTCTCCATTTTTTTTTGCAAAAAAAGCATTTCTGGGTATAATTGAGACGTGGTGAAAGGTTGAATTTTCTGAGAGCTTTCGCCCGTCGAAATTATGCCCTTGGGCATAATTAATATGTAGGTAATCATTTACCTTCAACCACGAAAAGATGCACAAATTGATCTGAAAATGAATCAATAAAACAAAAGAATTTTTTGGTATATTGACGCAAAAGAATATTTTTGATATTGCCGAGAAAGGGGTTTCAGAATTTAAAGAGTGAGAAAGTCATATTAATCCAGAAAACCGTACATGGTATATGGGGAAAGTGTTCAAGAGTACGTGGATTAGAGATGGGAGATTATATAACGATGATTTTGTATTATTTTCATTATGATATCTTTTCAAAAATATTCCTAAATGACAAAAAGCGACCATAAGAGTGTGAATTGCTCTTAGTGCGGTAGCTAATGGTCCAGAGGATGTGAAAGATTGTATGGATTTTGCAGAGACCAGGGAATATGTCATGGGTTTTGTGAAGAAATATTTTCCCGAAAGGATAAAGGATATAGATATTATCGATATATCCCAAGAAGAGAGCAATAAGGATTTGTTCAAGGAATTAGGAGATGAATGAATCAGCGCTCTAGATACCGAATGACAGCAACCGCAATTATCTTGGCCATGCACAAGTTTGGATATAGCAAAATACTTATACTGGGCAAGTGAAAACAACAAACTATTGAAAATCCGGCTCAAGAAAATATTGCCAAAAGATAGGGTAAAAAGCGATGGTTCTAATTTCCCTAAATACTATGGTTTGATAGAAATAGCATGTCGTTTGATGGGATTTCTTAATGGACAGACGCTTCAATGATGAGCGGAGAGGCAGAATATTTATGATGAAGTCATCATGACTATTTTAGGATGAAGATGATTGGTCAATGAAAAATATCCCGAATTAATGGCCTTGCATGTGTTTTGTCTCAACGTAATTGGATGACATCAACACTTCTCTAGAGCATATTTATACAGAAATACTTGCAAGGAACTTAAGTGGAAAATAGATCAAGAATCGGAGAAAAAACGCGGAATGGCGAGAATTATCTGACGGACAACTTTTGGTCTATTGTGAGTATTGTGAATAGCGGAAATGAGCTACCAATGATTTAAGGAAAATCAGCAGAAAAAGAATAAAGAGACCGAACAAGAGATTGTCCATGAGATCATGCTTAGCAAAACACATCCTCAAAGAGAAGCAGATGTGGCGAAAATGATCGATTCCTTGGATATATGAACCATCGATGTGTACGATTACTTTATCGAGAATTATAGCAAAGGCAATCTTTCAAAGGACGAACTGATCGCTCATATAAGAAATGAATTAAGAAAGTGAGATAATATGACAGTACTCTTTAATCATGGGGCAGGAATATCCGATCAGTCTCTAGAATATTTTATCAGACATATTTTTATTCCAGAAAATGCAGTAACGCTTGCGAGTGCCGGTGCATACACGCTATCACATCAAGAATATTTAGAGCACAAAGATGCTTTTGAAAACACAGATAAATTTTATGGTGACTTGGAGTTTACATGGAGAGTAAGTGGGGGTGGTGCAACTGCATACGTTAATAATATCGAATCGTCTGAGAAGGTGCTGAAAACACATGGGCTGAAGAATAAGTGATTCGATATATATGAGATAGGCGTGTATACGATGCCAAATGGAGAAAAATACTCTTTATGATCCTTGGAAGTTCGTGATTATAGCAAGAGTCAATCGGGGGAGGTCATTAAATATTATATAGTATGACGCAAAATAGATGAAAGTGACGCTAATGCTTATTATGAAAAACAATACAGTATAGGTCTTGGCAAAATTATAACAGGAGACATAATGTCTCGTCGGCAAGAAGAACGTGAATGGATCGATAATGCAGAATAAAGAATTGAGATTGTAGCTAAATATTTTCTGAATCCAAGGACCTCAGAATAGAGAAGTAAAGGCATATAATCAAAAATAGAATAACATGATGTAGAAGAAATTCTACTACACTTTTTTCATCAAAAACATTGAATTTTGCCAGATTATTCGTATTTACATTTACGTAAAACTATATTTAATAGTGTAATGGGAATGCAAATATGATTGACGAGAAAAACTTGCCCCGTACAAGCTACGGGGTCGTCCAGACTAAACAATGTAAGCAATGTTGAATGTCCTTCGATATCACAGATAAGGATATAGCATTTTATGATAAGATTTCTCCTGTGTTCTCATCCCCCATTGGAGGAGGGAAAGAT
>Ga0100392_1001406_pt1 | contig 22403 bp, 23 predicted proteins | sample CryGeymeta201516_FD_81548 | JGI IMG/M metagenome (GOLD analysis project Ga0100392, IMG submission 81548) | Groundwater microbial communities from Crystal Geyser aquifers in Utah, USA - Crystal Geyser metaG 2015-16 | ecosystem: Environmental > Aquatic > Deep subsurface > Groundwater | place: USA... | reverse complement strand
TTTCCTTAGTATACCTTTGTAATAAATTCCAAATAACTAAAGCGGGCGTAACTCCATTAAATTTATAATTTCCATAGTTTTGATTAGAAAAATTATTCTTTTTTCCGATTATAAAATTGCCTGATATTTTCTTTTACCCAATCATAAAAATCAATTTCTAAAAATTTCAAAAACTCTTCAAATTTCTCTTCTGAAAACTCTATTTTATTGTCTTCAAAATATTCCTTACAAATACTATGAATCTCATTAATATTTATTATTGTTGAAAGTTTTTTGTTCATCTTGTTAATTTTTTAAAAATAATTTTACTATTTTCATCAACAGAATATGTATAGCACGCTAAATTATATAATCTATCATAATCATCAAATTTCTTGATAATTTCCTGTTCTCGCTCTCTTTGATTACCAAAATCTCTACCAACTACAATACCTTGTATCATTTCTTTTTTAATCCCAGGAAACAATCTTGCTGTCCATTCAATATATTCGATTAACTGGTCAATTGAATCTGATTCTAAAACACCTTTTTTTAACTCAAACACACCTACACCAAGTTTGAGCCACATATCAAACAAATTTTTTTCATAAACAGCAATAATATCTACTGCGCCACCAGCAATATAAGTGCTAACCTGATTATAAATGTCAACAAAATATTGTGATTTATCTCCGTTCACAAATTGGGTTAAGGAATTCAACTCGTTCTGATCGTTCAGTAAATAAGTTTCAAGTTGAGACTCTAAACGAAACTCTTTTAATCCTTCCCCCAAAAATTCTCGTGGATCAAAATTATTTTCCTCTTGATTATGACCTTTTTTAGGGCTTTCTTTTGTTGAACCATAAGCATTTTGTTGTACTAATGATTCAAGTATTAATTTCCCTTCGCTTGGTAAAAGATTTATAATGCTTTTATTGATTAGCGCTGAACTATCAATAACGGATTTTATTCTACCTTCTTCCCGTAGATCATAAAGTTTTTGCGCTGAAATCGGTTTTTCGCAAATATGTTCAACAGTCGTGTCAATTTTTACACGATAAGGATATTTATCTTTTCCATTTTCATCTTTTGCCCAAACCAATTCATCATTATAAAAAGGCTCTGAAACAACTTTGAATGGTCCATAAATAAAAGGGCGAGTTCTGTTTCCAATTTTTTGTGTTGTGTAGATAAAAATGAAATTACCTTTATGAACATTGGCTATTTGATTCATTTGTGTGCGACCGACGCCAAATAACCCATATTCAAAACTCTTTTCATAAAAAATTGGAGTAATAAAAAGATGGAATTTATATCGTTGCATAAGACAATTTTATCATTAAAAATTATTTAATTCAGATATTTTTTTGAAAATAAAGGCTAATTTTCTTTTCTCTTCGGGCTTAAACCAATAATCAATTCGGTCATGTATAGGCAACTGAACTTTAATGTGTTCAGAATAGAAATTTAATTTGTTCTTTAATTCAATAAATGCTTTTTCTAATTTAATCGGCGATATTGGAGTAATTTTTGCCTTTGTAATCAACACAGCAACAGGATTTATATCTACGCCAATTGATTTTCTTCCAAGAACTTTAGATTCAACTAATGTTGTGCCACAACCTCCAAACGGATCAACAACTAAATCATTTTTTGTTGTATATTTTTCGACCAATCGAGATACGATCTGGGGAATAAATTTAGCAGGATAACGATGATAACCATGGGTTATATAGGCAGTATCTTTCCTTGTCTTGTCAGCAAATGACCAGGAGTAATCTATTTTAATCTTTGATAATAATTTTTTAATCTCGTCTTTAGACATGTGTAATTTTATTATAGATGTTTTTTAAAGCAAAAGTATATGTGATTATCAAAATTTAAAGTATTATTTTCTACATCTATAGCAAATCTCGATAATTATCAAATAGGTAAAGTAGAGGGGATTAAATTGTATTCTTGTGTTTGAGATATTTTAGATAATTCCTTCAAAAATTTGATAAACTTATCTATTATAGAGTTCGAAAGAAGACAACGGAGGCTCACAGTTTGCAACAAGACGGGCTCGCAAAGCGAGCCCTTATTTATTTTGGAGCTTAAAATCAATATTTTTGTCAACCAAAGAAAACTTCGAACCCATCTTTTTGACAAATTCTGAAAGTTCTTGGTACTTTCTTTTTAGAGCTTTAATTTTTTTGCTATTAAGCCCTAACAAGAATTCCTTTGCGAGTTCGAACCAATTGTTTCCCTAGCGTTCAAATGAGAAAAAAAATGCTTAAACTATTTTCTTCCCCTTAACCACTTTACTCCTTTTAGCAAAGCGGCATACAAATCGTCTTTCATTGATATTTGAAGTCCTTTAAGCTCAAATTTCGAAGGATTTCTATCCTGAAATTTAACAAAGGGCACATCTTCTATAATAACAAGAGGTGTTTGTTCGTTTCCCTCACCCATGACTAAAACTGCGGTAGCGGCTAGGGCGTCCACAATGTTGGCTTTGGTTACATGTAAAGGCCTACCAAAAATGTCGGGTTTTCCGATGTAATTATTTAAGGCCGAAAAACCGCTATGAGCAATTGCTATTCCTGTTGTTCCCCATCTTAAAGGAGTAGTTCTGCTATCAGTTATAATAATTCCCACGTGCTTCAATGAAAACTTTTTCTTTAAGTATTCCCTTATCTCGTTGGCTGTTTTTTGTGGGTCTTTTGGCCAAAGAACATAGTACCCATTTCCGTTTGACTCATCAATACCCGCGGTTGGAACTAAAAGATTTCTCTTTATAGTAAGTGTGATATTATACTTGTTCCCGTGGGATGGCAGATAATATTCTGCTTCTTGTTCTATCAGTTTTTTCTTATCTATTTCTCCTATCTTTATTACACGCCCTTCACAAATAGAAACAATTTTAGAAGTCACAACGACGATGGATTTCTCTTTGAAGGAAGATATATATCGATTAATTACTTGAGGCAAAGCCTGTGGAGAAGTTATTTTACGGGTTTTTATTGGAATCGTTTTCATAGATTCAACTAACTTAAAATTTTGTATTTTAATAATAATGTTCCACTCTGATTCAATCTTTTAATGTTCATCAGTTCCAGTAATACTTCAAATTCCCCTTCCCTAACAAGTGTTTTTCCTTTTCCAAAAATCCTAGGTTCCAGAGTAAGATATAATTCATCAACGAGGCTTTCTTTTAAGAATAAAGCATTTATCGTTCCTCCTCCAAGAAGTAGCATTTGTTTAAAACCTTTGTTTTCCAACTGCTTGACAAGCTGTTGTGGCGACTCATTACTAAACTCAAGTTTTCCCGGAACAGCATTTGCACTGTATCTTCCAGGGTTCCTTGTTAAGATGTTTCTTAATTGGCTACCATCTAGCTTTATGTTTTTTCGCGCTGCTTCGTAAGTTTCGCTCCCCATCACATCAAATTGTTTTTCTTAAGAAGAGAAGAAAAATATTTCTTGTCCTCCTTAGATGTCCATTTATAAATATCTGGGTCATTGCCCTTTGTTATTTTTCCATTCAGGGTAGCAACCATAATCATAATAATTTTCACTTAAATAAACAAAGGGTGTTTCAATAAAAGTCTTTATCCCCATCAACTCTGAGACAATGATGCAAAAGATGTAAAGGGCGAAAAAAAGATCAAATCTGTTTATTTTTAAATTAAGTTTTTTTTGGTTCATAGAGAAGAATAATATTCAAGGAGTTAACTCGTGGATTCATATAGCCATTATTATAACAAAACCACTTAGGCTGTCAATTTTAAGACTACAGCTTTTTGACACCGACCTTTGTTTCTAGTATAATACACGTCTGCTTATGTTAAAAGAAGTAGAACCGTGAGAGGACAAAATAAAGTTTCTAGCAAGTAGTATGATAGCTGAAATAGCTCCCGAGTTGGGACTAGAAGTGCATATTGAACCTGAATATGGTTACGTTGGTCAGATAAAAACCAAAGACGGCAGAATATTTTACTTTCGCAATACAAGCTTTGACTTAAATGGACAAAGCTCTGGTGATAACGCAAAAAGATAAGGGATATGCTGCCTATTTTATGAAACTCATGGACTATCTCATACCTGAAGGAGGAACTTGTTGTTGGACTAGAGTATATATTTAATGAAATTAAGGACCGTGTAGCCATTTTGCAACGCTTCGTTGAGGGCGATGACTACAGAATTGTAGTCCTAGATCAGGAAGTTATTGCTTCATATCGTCGGTTGCCATTATCTGTCGAAGGAGATGGAGTCCATTCAATAATTCAATTACTCCAAATCAAGCAAGAAAGATTTCGCCAAATGGACCGTGATAACGGTAATTAAAACTGACGATCCTAAAATCAAAAGGAAGCTAATGCGTTCAGGCTTAAACTTTGATGTAATACCCGCCCCTGACAAAGTTTTACCTCTACTAGACAACGCAAATTTATCTGCGGGTGGAGACGCCATTGACGTTACCGATGTTATGCATCCTAGCTATAAAGAAACTGCCATAAGGCTATCTCGTGATATGGGCTTACGTTATAGCGACGGTTGACATCATTACGGCCGCACCAATTGAAAACCCAATTGGCCAGTATTTTGTTATCGAAATTAATGCTGCGCCCGGACTTGATTATTATGTGGAGATGGGAGATAAGCAACGAAGGACGGCTAGAGAGATGTATAAAAAGGTCTTAGTTGCCATGACTAATCCAAGGTAAACCCGAACAGGTCTGAAGATTTATCTATTTTTGTCTATACTGGACGAATTAAAATAGATAACTATATTTAATTATAGTAGATTAGATTCCGCGTCTTTTTCTACGTTCATAATCTATTTTATGTTTCCAAGCAGACTTCCAATTAACTCCATAAACTCCAGGCCTGTATATTTCTAAAAATAATTTTTCAAAAAAATTAGCAATTTTTTCATTTCTAACAATATTTTTAAGCGATCTCACTATACCTTTACTGTTTTTTCTAATCATTTGAAATTTAGCAATAGTATTAGGAGTGACTTTTAGAACATCACTGATATTAAAATAGTCAATTTTTTTCATAAGAAGATAGATAATAGCAACTCTTTTGGCAATCATTATCCGTTCAGTAGGTGATAGCAAATCGTATATTACCTGAGAAAACTCTTCTTCCTCTGTCTGTTTACCAACTGCCTCGAAAAACAGGTCAAAAAGTTTCTCAAGAACTTTGTCTGATACAGGTAAACGGGAAATTCTAGTCATACAATCAATAATTTCAAAAAAGAATTTAAATGTCTATAGACTATATTCTACAAAAGAGCATTTTTAGATTATTAGGAGGCGATATATTTCTCGATATCATACATCGGAAATAAAGGAGAAAAAACGACCGACTATAATTAATTATAGTGAAGAAAAGTGATTAGGCAAAAAAGGATGAAAGCGCTTCTTTACTAGATCTTATGAGAAGCTGGTTTCCTAAAAAAAGAGGAGGCAGTTCAGAAGGTTAATCTTAAAGAAGTTTTTTTTGTTCCGCTTTATTAATTTTAAGGTGAGAAAGGGCTTTTGGGGTGAGAGAGCGGCCGCGGGAGGTTTTTCTTAAGAATCCGATGCGCAGTAAATATGGTTCGATGAATTCCTCGACCGTACGAACTTCTTCAGAAAGTGCCGAAGCAATAGTTTCTACACCAATAGGCTGATTGTTAAATTTTTCTGATAGTATACTCAAATACCGAGAAGTTTCGGACACCCTTAGGGTGTACAGGTATACTACAGTTTGAATAAATCTTCGTAGATTTGGTTCATTTGTTCAATTAGGTTATTATCTCCTTCTTAATTCCAATTTTTCACTACCAAGCTTATATGTTTCTATAATAGATGTTTTATTAATTATCCATTTCTTTACTTTTTTTAGAAAGGTTTCTCTGTCAGGAAAAAAAATAAAATTATTGGTCTTTGTTATTTCTAGACGTTTTATAATTTCATCCTGTATCTCATCAGTTGTCTGGTTTGTATGAAGATAGTATCTAGTCGGATTCTTAAGCTTAAAATAGTCGTAAAACAGGACATAATCCGGAAATATAAACAACCAATTGTTATTAACGTCAAGTTTTTCTTTTATATTTTTTAATACGTCAAAATAATTTTTACTAAATTTAAGCCCGGCGATTTCATCTTTTTCCGGTTTAAACAGACCGGGCGAAAAACTCTTTTTAAAAGAAACTTTCGGAATACCGCTAAAACGGATTTTCAAAAAGGAAAAACTGTGAAACACAAGCAAAGAAGTTAAAACTCCTGACATTAAAATTAAAGAAACGTAATTTTTCCAAAACTTTCTCGTAAAAAAGAAAAAAATAATAAGTGTGGTTATTAAAAAAAGAGTTGTTGATTTAATTTTAAGAATAAAATATCCAAATGCATAAAAAATAAAACTAGCAGGAATAACCAAAAGTAATATTTTTGTCTTAATATAGTTCTTAAAATTAGGAAGCTCTGATATAAAATACGAAATATAAAAAGGCAACCAAACTGCGGCGTACCACAGATGCCCTTCATCAGAACGGTCGATCGCCGTGACATAACTTAAAGCGGAAAAGAGGGCAAAAGCTCTTATCCCTGTTTGACTGCTTGAACTAACATATAAGCTCAAAGAAGAAGAAAATAAAAAGATTAAAATCGACAAAAAAATCAAACCAACCGGTGGAGGTGGTATGGGAAGACCCATCATTTTAGGCTGAATAATTAATCCGAGATATAAGTTATCATAAAAAAAATTCTTTAACGATCCTGTAAAAAAGATATATATCAGTATTGGAATCCATACTGTCAGAAAACCTATTAAAGAAGGAATCAATTTTTTATAATCTTCTTTTTTTCCAAAATAAGAAACGATAATAGATATAAGAAGAAAAATTCCTGCTTCGATACGAAATAAGAAAACCAGTCCTAAAAGTATGCCAAGAAAAATATTTTTTAAATGTAACGATTTAAATTCACTTAATAACACTATAAAAAACAGCGCGATAAAAACATGAATATCATAGGCAGAATATATAAAAAATAGAAATATTAACGTTGTTAGTGACGCTAAAAGAAAGCTTATTATAGAAGATTTAAATTTCTTGAATATTTTGTAGGAAAGAAAAAACAAAAAAGCCGGAAAAAATATTCCTGGTAATAGGATAAAATATAGTCCCATCGTCGGAACGGTTGCGCCAAAAATTTTAAACAGTAAAGCCATAATAAGATAACGGCCTGGAGGATAAACTACGCTAAAGCTTTTATAGAGACCTTCACCTTTATAAGTATTTAGAACATTGATAAAATTTGTTTCCTCGTCTGACGGAATATAAGTCTCTCCGGCTGAATCCCGTATTGCCATAAGGCTACCATGAACAAAAAAGATATAAATCAACAAAGCAATAAAAAAAAAGGCGGTCAGGGTTTTTATTTTTTGCAGTTTCATTTTAAAATCTAATCTTATTATATAATTATACTGTGAGTGGGGCATAATTATCATTCTGACCCTGCTCAACGAGGGAAGAATCTCAAAAAGAGATCCTTCGTCGTCCTGCCACAGCGGGACTCCTCAGGATGACACTGGGTGAAACTTATGAAAATCGATATTATTATTCCTGTCTATAATGAAAGTCTATATATAGAAGCCTTTTTAAACGATCTGCTTAGAGAAAAAACCTCTTTAAACTCTATCAGAAAAATTATTATTGTCGATGACGGATCAAAGGATTCTACAAAAGATATTATCAAAAATTTTAAAGATAATAAAATAGTTTTAATTAGTTATTCAGTTAATCAAGGAAAAGGTTATGCGATGAGAATTGGTTTAGAAAGGGCTAAAAAATTTCAAGCAGACGGAGTTATTTTTATAGACGGAGATGGTCAACATAATCCAAAACATTTGGCTAAATTAATTAAAAGCCTGGAAAATAATTCCCTTATTTTTGGATTCAGAAAATTGACAAAAAATACTCCATATTTTAGAAGACTCGGAAACATTATCATCAAATACTTGTTTAGAACTTTTTTCAATATAAAAAGACATGATCTTCTTTGTGGATTTATGGCAATAAGAAGTGAATTATTTTCAAAAATTGTTTGGGAATCAAATGATTACGGAGTAGAAGTGGAGATATCAGCCATCGTTGCTAAAAAAAGAATCTCTTTTAAGGAAATTCTTATTGATACATTATATTTAGACGCTAAAAAAGGAGTTTCTTTGATAAAAGCTTTTTTTATTTTTTTAAAAATTCCATATTGGTATTTTAAATACAATGAAAATAATCAGTAAAAACATAAATAAAATAGTTATCTTATTGCTCATCGGCATTTTTGCTATCCTTTCTTTCAAAAAAATTTATAGTTCGGATACTTTGGTTCCTAATTTGGAACCTTATCCGGACAGTTTATATTATTCTGTTCCTGCTTGGAACTTCGTTCATGGTAACGGTTTTGTGATGAAGACGCAAAATACGATAATAAAACAACAGACGCCTCCTTTATACGGTATATATTTAACTCCTTTCTTCGCATTATTTAAAGATGCCAGATCTTTTTATTTTGCCAACATGATATTAGCTGTAGCTTCAATTATTTTTTTTGTTCTGATAATAGAAACTATGTTTGTAGGAAAAGGTTTATATAAAGCAGTTCTAATTTTTTTTCTTGGTTTTTTTCTTGTCACCAATTTTTATTTTTATACCATACCTCAGTTATTAATGGCTGAACCAATTACTATTTTTTTAGTAACTTTAGGTATTTATTTATTTGTTTCGAAACCAACTATTCTTAAAACATTAATCGCCGGTCAAATCGGGTTTTTATTAATTTTAGTCAAGCTTTCCAATCTCCCATACGGTATTTTATTAACAATAATGTTTTTTACTAAATATTTCTCAACTAAATATTTAAAGACGTTTTTAATAAGCTTTGGAGTCGGCATCGTTTACTTTTTGATCTATATCTTTAAAAGTAAACTTTTATTTAATCACAAAAATCTGCAAGGCGGATCAGACTTTAATTTTAACCATTTAAAACAAGGATTAACTGTATATGCAAGAACACTTTTTGGTAAAGCAGGAATCAGATATTTGTGGTTTACAGAAAAATTTGTTCCTACAATTGTTGTTTGTTTAAGCATTCTAGGTTTTATAGTGGGTGTATTAAAAGCTCCTAACCGGAAGGTTTCTTTGTTTTTTTTAATTTTTATTTTTATCGTTGTCTTATTTATGTCTTTTTTTGTGGTTCAGGATCTACGCTATATTATCGCCATTCTCCCGATCTATCTTGCATCAATGGGTTATTTAATTCAGACAGTTTCTTTGAAAATAAACGATAGCTTTGCGATTTTGTTTATGTTAATAGTAATAATACTGTCTTTATTTTTAAAGAGTCAGGGTTATAAGGAAAACGAAAGAGCAATAATCACCTTTAAAAAACAGATTGGACTGAATTTAAGACACAGGGAGGTTCCTTGGAATTATGAAGCTGTAAAAACATTTAATAAGTTTACTGAAAAATTTAGTTCCAAAACTATCTATATAGGAACTTTTTTACCGGCTCCTTACGTCGAAATGTTTTCTAATAAAAAATATAAAACTCTGCCGATATCATCTTGGCAGGAATTTTATTGGCTGGAACCCAAGCTTTTACAAAATGTCATTGGAGGAGAAGATATTGCCGCTGGTTATAAGAAACTGCTATTGGCCGGAGACAAGATCTATATCAGCCATTACTATGAATCGAATGTTCCCAGCCAATGGCCAAAACAAATAAAAGAACTGACAGATAATTTTGTGTTAACTAAAGTTTATCAAGGCTGCCTCGGTAGCTGTGATATCTACCAACTAAAATGATATTTATTTTTGCTTTAATTATTTTTTCTATTATCGGTTTTCGTTTAAACGATGCTCTCATCTTTCACTCTGATTTTGCCAGAGACCTATTTGAAATACTGAAAATCTCTCAAGGACATTTTACCCTTCTTGGACCGAAACTTTCATTTGGAGGACTCTATCCAGCACCTTATTACTACTATCTATTCGTTCCGGTTTTTTTACTGTCAGGTTTTAAAATTATGTCGATTGTTTATTTCAACGCCTTGCTTTTTGTATTGGCGATTTGTTATTTTTTTGTTAACGCCAAAAAAAAATACCTGTTGTGGCAGGCAATCATATCGTCACTATCTCTTACTCTCGTTCCCATTTTTTTATTTTCAGCGAGAAACCCGAGTGTCTCCAATACCCATATTGCCTTTCTTCTTATAATTCTCACTTACGTCTATTTTAATAAAATAGAAAAACCGCTGACAGTTTTAATCCTTGGACTTGTCTTTGGGGTAATAATTAATTTCGGGTTTTTGAATCTTCTTCTATTGATACCGATCTACATATTAATTTTTTCTAAGCTAAATAAAAAAATTTATTCTTTATATTTTTTTCTAGGCATAGCGATTTCGTTTTTACCTTTATTGGTTTTTGAAATAAAACATAATTTTGTGATGTTAAAAAATACGTTTCTGGACAGGTCTTATCTTTCCTGGATAGAAAATAAAAATATTCTTAATGGAGATTCAGCTAAAAAAAATTTTATAGAAAACTTCTTTTTTTTATCTGGTAAAATCCAGCCTCTTATTTTAATTAATCCGATTATTAGTTTGTTCCTCATTGCCATAATCCAATTTTTTGAGAAAAAGTCAAAAAAGAGTTTTTTTCTAATTTTCATCGGCTTTTTGGCTTTGTTAATCCTCTCTTTTTTAATCCAGTATCAATTGGCTTCTCATTATCTTTATCCGACAGCTTTTTTTATTTTTTTTATAATTATTATTTTGCTGTTAGAGTCACGTTATAAAATACTGATAGTTTTGCTGTTTGTTACTGAAATTTTATTTTTTCCAAAAGATATCTATAAGAAGTCGACTATCGTGCCTGAACCTTTTGAAACTGCAGTAAAATATACCATAGAAAAACATTTAGTAGAAAAAAATTCTCGATTTAATGTCGTCATGATTGCCGACCCTAACGCAATTGTCGGCTTTGAATATAGATATTTCTTTCAGAAATACGGTTTTACTCCTTTATCAGAATTTGAATATTCAAAGTCGGATATACTGCTTTTGTTCACAAAAATAAACAACTTAGAGCCTTTAACGTTGAATACCTGGGAAATAAACCAGTTTGGAAAAAAATATCTCCAAAAAACTTCAAAGTACAAAGCAGGGGGTATTTTAATTTTTAAGGCGGAAAGAAATTGACACTTAAAAATTCCTAAAGTGTCACTATAATTAATTATAGTGAATCAAACTAAATTCCACGTCTTTTTCTACGTTCATAATCTATTTTATGTTTCCAATCAGACTTCCAATTAACTCCATAAGCTCCAGGCCTGTATATTTCTAAAAATAATTTTTCAAAAAAATTAGCAATTTTTTCATTTCTAACAATGTGTTTTAGAGATTTGACTATTCCTTTGCTTTTTTTCCTTATTGCCTGGAATTTAGCAATTGTATTTGGAGTTACTTTTAAAACGTCGCTAATGTTATAGTAATCAATCTTTTTCATAAGAAGATAAACTATGGCAACTCTTTTTGCGACCATAATTCTTTCTGTAGGAGATAATAAATCATAGATAACTTTAGAAAATTCCTCTTGATCTTCCTGATTTCCGAGAACTTCAAAAAGCAAGTCAAATAATTTCTCTAAAACATTGTCTTGAACCGGAAATTTGGAAATTCTCGTCATACTATAATTAATTGCAGAGGATTAAAGAGATGTCTATAGATTATATTTAACAAAATAGATACTTTAGAGGATTACGATAATAAATTTTTCTACATATGCCATCTATTTATTAGCTTCAGTCAATGAAACATGAAATCAACAGACTATAATTAATTATAGTTATTCAAAAACAATCTGGCCGCCGATGTTCAGATGCTTAAGAGCTTTAGATGTAAGGCTACGGCCTCGGGAAGTTTTTTTCAAAAAACCGATTCGCAAAAGATAAGGTTCGATGAACTCTTCGACGGTGCGAACGTCTTCTGAAAGAGCTGAAGCAATAGTTTCTACACCAATAGGCTGATTGTTAAATTTTTCTGATAGTATACTCAAATACGCCTTATCAATATCAATTAAACCAATTTCATCAATTTCAAGCAAATGGAACAGTTTTTTCAAAAGCCGGTCATCAATCTGAATATGCTTGTCAACCTCAAGGATATCGCGCGCCCTCTTAAGAATTCTATTGGCTAATCTTGGGGTTTTCCGGGATCTTAGGGAGATTTGGGAAGCAGCTTGCTTGGTGATCGGAATATTGAGAATTTTTGCCGATCTAAGGATAATCTTTTCGATTTCATCATTATTATAATAATCTATTCTTAATAGTAATCCGAAACGATCGCGAAGAGGAGCAGATAACAAAGCTAATTTTGTTGTGGCACCGATAATTGTGATTCTGGGAACAGGCAGTCTAACTGTCCGTGCTGACGGACCTTTACCGATAATTATGTCTAAGGAATATTCCTCCATGACCGGGTAGAGCATCTCTTCAACCGGTTTGGGTAATCGGTGAACTTCGTCAATAAACAAAACGTCGTTGTCTTTCAGATTAGTCAGAATAGCTGCTAAATCGCCTGTTTTTGTGATTGTAGCCCCTGAGGTGACCTTGATTTCACCTTTAAGTTCATTTGCCACTATATAAGCTAAAGTTGTTTTACCGATACCCGGAGGACCATAAAAAAGTATATGTTCTGAAACCTTTCCCCGTTTATTGACAGCATCGATGAATAACTTAAGAGTCTTCACAACGTTTTCTTGCCCTATATAATCGGAAAGCTTTTGCGGCCGCAGATTCTCCTCTTTTTGATTAGTAACCATTGTAATTATTATAACACTATAACTATTATTATTTGCGTTTTGTAAAATAATAGTCTAATATATTTATTATGTTAAGGTATTCCTTACAAGATCAAGAAGGTCCAATTGGACCCGTGATTAATCCTCCTAGTCGACCTCATCCTGGTAGTGAAAGTATTACTCCTCCAACTCCTGAAGGTAGTGGTCATGATGGTAGTCAAATACCAACCCGCCATGATGGATGGGAACAAGGAGGAGCTATCGATCCAGAAAACCTACCTATTCCTAAACCTACTCCCGGAAGAGGAAATTAAATTAATATTTTTTAGCTGTAGAAATTTTTAAAGCTTTTTTTATTTTTTCTTCAACACTTAGATTCTTCGGAAGTTTTGCCAGCATTTGTCTGGCTTCATGAGATTTATAGCCAAGAGAAACCAAAGCATCAACTACAATCTTGTCATCTTCTGACACAATCATATTTTTCATATCAAATTCAGACTTTAATTTGCTTGACAGTTCGAGAATAATCTTCATCGCTGTTTTCCTACCCAAACCAGGTATCTGTGTCAAAGAATCAACCTCATTGCCTTTCACAGCCTTAATAAGCTCTTCAACCTTAATAAAAGAAATGATATTAAAAGCAGTTTTCGGACCGACGCCGGAAACGGTTAAAAGTAGTTTAAAAAAATTATATTCTTGTTTAGTCTGAAAACCGAAAAGAACTAGGGCATCCTCTCGTACTTGGAGGTAAGTGTAGATTTCAATGGGGGATTTGGGGGGAATGTGGGATATGAGGAAGGGGGTGAGAAAAACCTCGTAAAAGACACCGCCTGCAGTTTCAATCAGACCCACGTTTCCGGAAACCTCTGATAGCTTACCTTTGAGTTTGCCTATCATAATTTCAAATGACAAAATTAATTTGTTATTTGTGATTTTTAATTTCTCTCTCTATCTCCAGCAATCTATTATACTTTGCCACATTCTCGCCATGAACCGGCGGGCCGAAATTGACAAAATCAGCACCAACGCCGACGCTAAAATCGGCGATAAAACTGTCATCTGTCTCGCCAAAATCTGACGATATCTGGTAACTCAATTTATTTTTCCTTGCTATATCGATAAGACCAAACGTCTCTGTTATTGTTCCAATCTGGCTCGGTCTAATGGTAACGCTGGAACAGATTTTTTCCTTAATTACTTTTTCCAATCTTTCTTTATTTGATCCTATTAACTCGTCAGTTGTTAAATAAATTTCTTTGGAAATAGAACTATTTAGTTTTTGCCAGTTTTGCCAGTCTTCGTTAGCAAGAGGATCAGTAATAATAAGAGGTGAATATCTTTTTATAATCGACTTATCAATAAAATTCAAATATTCTTCTGCCGATACAGACTGTTGTTTATCTTTAATTAAATAACGACTGCCAGTTTGATAAGAAGAAGCACCAAAGTTAATTCCCAAAAAAATATCTCGACTAAAAGCTAATCCTTTTTTGGTAACGGTTTCCTTAATCGCTTCAATAACATCAAGGTTAAACGAAAAATTAAACTTATAAAGTTCGCGAAGTAAATGATAAAGATCAACACCCGCCTGATAAGATTGAGAATAGAAAAAAGAGGAAGAAGGAATTATCTGAAACTCTTTAAAATCAAGGTCAATCTGACCGTGCTTGCCGCCGATTAATAAAGTAAAAATCGGAGAAGGTAGTTTTTCTAAAGAAACTGAAGGAGGAAAAAATTTTTCAAAAAAAGAGTTGATGTATTTAAAAAGAGGAAGTTTTTGTTCGTAAGCGCCGGCGCGAGCTACTAAATAAGATATTGTCAGTAAGGTGTTGACTCCTAAACGGTTTTTATCTTTTGTTCCATCGGCTTTAATAAGCCAATTGTCAATTTCTAGTTGTTTCACTGGTGATACGCCTTGAAGCTTCGGACCCAGGAGTTCATTGATATAAGAAACAGCCTGAGTGACTCCTCTGCCATTATAGCGGTTTTTATCATTATCCCGAAGCTCCCGCGATTGATAATCACCAACTGTTTCAAAAGAAGGAATACTTGTGATAACCTCTTGACCATCATCTAAAATCAATTTGCCAAAAATAGCCGGATAGCCACGTGAGTTAATGATTTCGGAAGCAGTAATTTTTTTAATGGTCGACATATAAATTCTATTTTAATATAAGTTAAATTAAAAAGGTAGGTTTAAATTAATAGGTTCCTTCGGTATATAATTCCCTCAGGATGATCAACAAATCAAGGTATTATGTCGGTCATTTTTTTTTGGACTGGAAGAGCTTTTTTTCAATATCAAAAACTATTTGTCTAGTTCTATCAATCACATCAGGAGTAACTGATAGACTAGTGATACCAGCTTTAACTAATTTCTCCACTATTTCCGGATAGTCTGAAGGCGCTTCACCGCAGATACTGGAAGTAATCCCATGTTTTTGACATGTCTTGATTATATATTCTAATAAACTTAAGACAATCGGAGTTCGCTCGTCGTAGACCTGAGCGACTTCTTCATTATCGCGATCAACACCAAGCAGCATCATCGTCAGATCATTGGTGCCAATAGAAACTCCATCAATGCCAACTTTAATAAATTCTTCTAGGTTCAAAGCCGCCGACGGCACTTCGACCATAATCCAAAGTTTAAATTCATGGTAGTTAAACAAACCCGACTTTTCTATTAAACTTTTTATTTTTATCAACTCCCAAGGAACTCGAACAAACGGAATCATCAGGTGAAGATTCCGATAGCCTTTTTCCCAGATTTTTTTAATTGCCAATAGCTCGAGATTAAAGACTTCTGGATTAACAATATAACGATAGGCACCTCTAAAACCCAACATTGGATTTTCTTCGTGCGGTTCAAACTCCTTACCGCCGATTAAGTTTCTATATTCATTAGTCTTAAAATCTGTCGCTCGATAGATAACCGGCCGAGGAGAAAATGCAGAAACAAATTTTAAAAGATCCCTGGCTAACTTATTGATAAAGATGGCTTCTTTTTTTTGTTTAATAAATAGTTTTGGATGAACTCCGATATCGGCAATGATGAATTCAGCACGTAGAAGTCCTATCCCGTCTACATGCATTTTAGCCACTTTAACAACTTCATCAGGTTGAGCTAAATTAGTGTAAATTTTAGTGGCTGTTTGTAATTTTTTTGTTTCGAATTTTGGGTTTTGGATTTTGGATTTTTGCAGAACCTTACCTTTAAAAATCTCGCCGGTCGCACCGTTAACCGTAATCACGCCACCCTCTTTGAGGATTTTTGTCGCCCGGTCGGCGCCAACTACTGCCGGTATTCCCAGCTCTCGGGAAACAATGGCTGCGTGGGAAGTCCTGCCGCCCTTTTCAGTCACAATAGCGGTGGCTTTTTTCATCGCAGGAACATAGTCGGGATTTGTTTGGGGAGCGACCAAAACGTCTCCTGATCTGATTTTTCCAATTTCTTTTGGAGAAAAAATAATTTTCGCCGGACCTACGCCAATTCCTGGAGAGGCCGGAGACCCAGTGAGAATTGGAAACTTGTCATTGGAAATTGGAGGCTTGCTGGGAAATTTGTTATTGGAAATTACTGATTTTTGCGTTGTCGTGACAGGTCGAGATTGAGTAATATAGATTTTATTTTTTTCTATTGCCCATTCGATATCTTGCGGAAAGTAATAATGTTTTTCTATCTCAGCAACTAAAAGAGCAATTTTTATTACTTCTTCGTCAGAAATTTTCTGCCGGCCTCCTTCATTACCCAGTCTTACTTCTTTATTAGAAATATTAGATTTGACCATTTTGACTGTCTGTTTTTTTATCTCTTTTTTGGTTATGATAAAAGAGTTTTTGCTTACTTCAAAATGATCGGGAGTCACTTTTCCCTGAACAATATATTCTCCTAAACCTAAAATGCCTTCGATGACAATTTTGTTTTTATCATTGGTGACAGGATCAATAGAAAAGGCAATCCCTGATTTTTCCGACTCAACCATCCGCTGAACAACAGCTGCCAGTCCGATTTTTTCATGATCAAATTTTTGTTCATGGCGATAGTAGATAGCTCTTTCTGTAAAAAGCGAGGCAAAGCATTCTTTGATTTTTATTAATAAATGGGCTTCTCCACGGACATTGAGAAAAGTTTCCTGTTGACCGGCAAAAGAGGCACCAGGCAAATCTTCGGCGGTGGCTGATGAACGGACTGCCACTATGGGTGGATTATACAGAGACTTAACCTTATTCAGACCTTTTTTAAACAAATTATTTTTCCGGTGATAAAAATGGTTTTCTTTAGTTGGTAAATCGTCATAATACCTGATAATCTCTCTGACTAGTCCGTTTGGTAGAACGGCCTTGTTGATTAACTCTACTATTTGAACTGATGCCTGATGTAATTCGTTTGGATTTTCATAGTTTAAAGATTTTAGGAAAGCTGAAATTTTTCCTTTAAGATTGGCTTCCTTTATAAAATTAAAATAGGCAGAGGAAGTGACAATAAATCCGTAAGGAACAGGCAATTTGGCATTAATCATCTCGCCCAGATTAGCGCCTTTTCCTCCAACTAGTCCGATATCATCTTTTCCTACCTCTTCGAACCAGACAATGTCTTTTTTAACCATTGAAAAAAATATAGGGAAGTTTTCTTCCTAAGTCAAGCGTATTAACTTAAATTGCCTATTGACATTTAATGAGTGCGTATTATAATTGTTGTTACCAATGAAAATTTTGCATTCCTAAAGGCACCATTGGATGCACAACTTGCACTCCGAACAGCCTACATTAGTTAAAATTAGTTAAAAATAGTCAAAGTTAGTTGAAATTAGTTTTTTTATGACTAATTCAACCAATTTTAACCAGTTTTAACGAGTTTCAACTAAGATTGGGCTCGTAGTTCAGCTGGCTAGAACATCGCATTTGCAATGCGAAGGTCACCGGTTCAAGTCCGGTCGAGTCCACCGCACATTGACAATCCGGTTGTTGAAAAAACCCCGATTTAATCGGGGTAAAGTAGGTTAAGCAATTTTTTATATTGATAACAAGAGTGATGGGAGAAATAAAGCTAATGGCGAATGCCTTGGCAGTTTAAGCCGAAGAAGGACGGGTACTGACGCCCGAAAACAACGATGAGCCCGTAAGCAGGCGTTATCAATCGTTGGTTTCCGAATGGGGCAACCCAACCCTGCGTAAGCAGAGTAAACCTAAGCTACGCAAGTAACGTGGGTAGGTAACCTGGTGAACTGAAACATCTCAGTAACCAGAGGAAAAGAAAACAATAGTGATTGCGTTAGTAGCGGCGAGCGAAAACGTAACAGCCTAAACCTGGTCGTAAGACTAGGTGTTGCGGGGCAAATAATATGGAATCCTATCTCGGGTAAAAGAACGTTCTGGAAAGGACGGCCACAGAAAGTGATAGCCTTGTATTTAAAATCCGAGATGGTCCTATTTTGTTCCCAAGTACCACGAGGCACGGCAAACCTTGTGGGAAGCCGGGTCGGTCACGACCCAAGGCTAAATACTTAAACTGACCGATAGTGAACTAGTACCGTGAGGGAAAGGTGAAAAGCACCCCGTTAAGGGGAGTGAAATAGAAACTGAAACCATTAGCTAACAAGCAGGTAAAGCTTGTGCTTTGCACAAGCAAGTTGAAAAGTTTGTAAAGTTTTTAAAGTTTATAAAGAAAATCTCTTTATGAACTTTTTACTTTATGAACTTTATGAACTTGCTCGCGCAGAGCGCGAGTGATACCGTGCCTATTGAAGAATGAGTCAGCGAGTATACGTTTTAGTGTTATGTTTAATCCCGATTAAATTGGGAGGAGACAAAGCGAAAGCGAGTCCTAATAGGGCGAATTTATACTTAACGTATGACCCGAAACTGGGTGAGCTAACCATGGGCAGGATGAACCCCGATGAAAATCGGGAGGAGGTCCGGACCCGTTGTCGGTGAAATGACATGGGAAGACTTGTGGTTAGGGGTAATATGCCTATCGAACCCAGAGATAGCTGGTTCTCCTCGAGATATATTTAGGTATAGCCTCGTTCTTAATTTTTCGCGGGGTAGAGCGACTAGATGGTCCAGCAAGCGTAAGCGAGCGGGATCAACTAAACTCCGAATACGCGAAAAAAGTAAACGGGAGTCAGTCGAGCCGGGATAAGCTGGTTTCGGCGAGAGGGAAACATCCCAGACTCTCATCTAAGGTTCCTAAATAACTTTTAAGTGAAAAGGTCGTTGCGTTTCCAATACAGATGGGAGGTTGGCTCAGAAGCAGCCATCCTTTAAAGAGTGCGTAACAGCTCACCATAATATGTCCGACATTACGTCGGACAGGAAACCAGGCGCCCAAAATGATCGGAGCTAAAAAGTTTACCGAAGATGGAGATGCTATCGCAAGATAGCGTGGTAGAGGAGCTTTCCAAAAGCAGCGAAGTATTACCGTAAGGTAAGATGGAGCTTTTGGAAGTGAGAATGCTGACATAAGTAGTGAATCTCCCGATAAAAACTCGGGATGCCGCATGTCTAAGGTTTCCCCGGCAATGTCAATCATCCGGGGGTCAGTCGAATCTAACCCTGTGCCCATCGTGGTACAGGGGATGTACAAATCGTTAATATTCGATTACTTATTTTTTGGCGTTATTACTTGATTTATGACGAAGTTTGATATTTCTACCCTTCTATATGGGGGGTTAAGTAATAAATTCCGACGCAAGTCGGGGCGAGTTACAAATACAATTCTGTCGCAAGACGGGAGAGTAGGATGACTTAAGCTTCCGGGAAAAATAAATCAAGGAGTCAAAAAATAATTCGTACCGCAAACCGACACAGGTGGACTGGTGGAGAACACCAAGGCAAACGGGTAATGGTTGTTCAAGGAATTCGGCAAAAAAGCTGAGCGTAAGTTATACAAGATGCTCTGGCCGATGTTACATCGGCCTTCAACAAAAGATGTCAACCGACTGTTTAGCAAAAACACAGGTTCCTGCAAACCCCAATAGGGGATATATAGGAGCTGAGACCTGTCCAGTACTGGTAAGTCAACCGCTTTGGGTGATCCAATTCATTTGGTTAGCTCGAGGTGTAAGCTCCAGTGAACGACAGCTCTAACCCTGAGAGTTCTAAGGTAGCGTAGCCCCTTGCCGGGTAAGTTCCGGCCCGCATGAAAGGTGTAACGAGTTGACAACTGTCTTGAACTGCCGCCCGACGAAATTGAAATGGCTGTGAAGATGCGGCCTACTTGCACATGGACAAGAAGACCCCGGGAGCTTTACTGAAGCTAGGTATTGATGGGGAAGGATTAATTGTTGAGCGTAGGAGGGAGTCTTCGGACGACAATGAAACACCTCTCTTTGATTTTTCTTCATCTCATCCCGCATAGCGGGAAACAGTGCTTGGCGGTCAGTTTAACTGGGGCGGTTTCCTCCAAAAAGGTAACGGAGGAGCACAAAGGTCAGCTTGGTCCGGATGGAAATCGGACTGTACGTGCATACGCATAAGCTGGCTTAACTGCGAGAGTGACCACTCGAGCAGATGCGAAAGCAGGTGTTAGTGATCCCCTGACCCGCAGTGATTGCGGTCAGGGCTTAACGGATAAAAGCTACCCCGGGGATAACAGGCTAGTCGCTTCCGAGAGTTCATATCGACGAAGCGGTTCGGCACCTCGATGTCGGCTCACCGTTTCCTGGGGCTGAAGTAGGTCCCAAGGGTTGGACTGTTCGTCCATTAAAACGGTACGCGAGCTGGGTTCAGAACGTCGTGAGACAGTTCGGACTCTATCCTGTGCAAGCGCTTGAACTTTTGAGGAGGCACTCCTACAGTACGAGAGGACCTAGGATGTGAAAATCCCTGGTGTACCGGTTGGCTCACAAGGCCAGCGCCGGGTAGCTATATTTTTAACCGATAAACACTGAATGCATCTCAAGTGTGAAGCGGGCTCCAAGATTAGAAGTTCTTATTAGTTTCGCGGAAGAATACCGCGCATATAGGCCTTAGGTGTAAGCCCCGTAAGGGGTTTAGCCGAGAGGTACTAAGTAACGATTCTCCCATCGCTTTTGTTAGAATCAAACTCAATGATTATTCTTTCGATTGATTCCGGTATTGAAAAAACCGGTTATGCCATATTTAAGAATAAAAACTACGTCTCTTCCGCGCTCATAAAAACCTCGAAAAATGAAACGACAGAAATCCGTTTGCAGAAAATATATTTGGAGTTAAAAAAAGTTATTAAAAAACACAGTCCTGATAAGATTATTATCGAACAACTTTTCTTTTTTAAAAACCAAAAAACTGCAATAAAAGTGAGTCAGTCGCAAGGAGTAGTTCTTTTATTAGCAGCACAAAATAAAATTACAGTTGATTACTTAACACCGTTACAAATAAAGCAGGCGATAACCGGATACGGACAAGCCGATAAAAAATCGGTTCAAAAAATGATCAAACTAACAACCGGAATAGACATCAAGCAAGACGACGAAGCCGACGCAGTCGCCTGTGGATTAGCCTGGGACATACTTAATAAGGTCAGACCTTAGAATGTATGTCCTTTCTTTAGTTGGCACCAATTTTAGCTAAAATTTCCGAAGCATAATCTGCTCCAGTTTCCATGGATTTTTTTATGTCTTTTGTCTTTAAGTATGCAGCGATAAAACCAGCGGTATAACCGTCGCCGGCACCGGTTGTGTCTACAATTCTTTCAGGAACAATGGCTTGCTGATAATAAACCTCATTCTTAAAATAACCATAGCTGCCTTTTTCGGCGTCGGTAACGATCAACGTTTTCTCTTGTAAATTCGGTAACAGCTCTAATAGATTATTTTTAAAATTAATTTGAGAATAATCTTTTTTTATCAAATCGGAAAATTCGTGACTATTAACAATTAATACATCTAGACCATCGAAGATTATTTTTAGTTGTTCTATTGATCTTCGACAGTCGTTATCAGCTAAATTAATAATTGTTAAAACTTCTGGTCCTTTAAAATAACTAACAATTTTATTTTTTTCCTCAAGAGCGATATGCGGTAGCGGTCCGATGTAGACGTTTTTTGCTGTTTTTATTTGCTCGCTTAAAATAAATTCCTTCCATAAATTAGCTGGGGTTTCGTAGTTGATAATTGTTCGTTCGCCGGATTCGGTTAAAAGAATGGAAGAAATTTTGTAATAATCGTCTTGAAACTGACAAAATTCTGAAGAAATATTTTTGTCTTCGAGTTTTTTTAAAATAATATTTTTAAAAGCATTGTTGCCGATTTTACCAAAAACCGCTACCTTATAGTCTTTTTTAGCTAATCCCGCTGCCACATTACAACCGCCACCTCCGATATCTTCATAAAATTCATCGGAAAAATATTTGCCTCCTATTGCCAGTTGAAAGCGACCGTTATCTTTGGTTAAGGATTTTCCTTTGAAATAAAGATCGACGCTTATATTACCAATTACGATAATATCATACATATAATTCATAATATCAAATCTCAAATAACAAATGATAAATGTAGTGTTATCCAATCAATAATCGGACTCTAATTAGCCCGATTGCTCATTGAAAAATCGGAGTGAAATTGAAGGCTTAAAAATCTGTGATAATCAGTACATGGATGTATTTA
>Ga0100392_1001405_pt1 | contig 22404 bp, 13 predicted proteins | sample CryGeymeta201516_FD_81548 | JGI IMG/M metagenome (GOLD analysis project Ga0100392, IMG submission 81548) | Groundwater microbial communities from Crystal Geyser aquifers in Utah, USA - Crystal Geyser metaG 2015-16 | ecosystem: Environmental > Aquatic > Deep subsurface > Groundwater | place: USA... | reverse complement strand
TGAATTGGTGATCACTAAATCGTCAAACAAGCCCGGGATATGGATATCCCGGAAAATTGGATACACAGCCCCGGGATTTTTCCATAACCCGGGAATGGTGATAACACATCAGTGGGTTACTCGAGCCAACAGTAGCAGGTACGAGAGTGGTACCACTCAACTTACTTGGAGGTACGACTAGTAGAGCGCTAGTCTAGTACTCTAGCTAGCTAATACGTACTGTAGTAGTAGCTACTCTCTACTATTATTACCAGCACGTACCAGGTACCCTAGTACCTGTTACCAGGTAGTGATCAGAGTACTACCTGGTACGTAATACCGTACTAGTACTAGTAGTGGATTAGACTTGATGAGAGTAGAGCACCGTGGAGAACAGTAGTACAGTGTAGTATACTCGTTTATTGAATATTACTACCAGTATTCGTAATAAATCGTGACTTTGAAATGATAAGGGGTGATGTAGGGTTCAAGATAGCTGTAGCGAGTACGAGGGATGATCCGACGATGCTAAATGGTGTCCAACTATTCATCATGAATGAACGTGCCTGGACGACCAAAACGAGTAGTCTCCGTGTCGGCCCGAAGGATCCGAAATCAGAGGTCTGGGATTGCTTCGACAGCAGTACTTGTATACGACGTAGTCTCGTCAATAGCTGTTCATCTTTCTCAGTGTAGAGTCTTTTTCTTCTGTCTACTAGCGTCTTAATACCCGCAACTGATGGAACCATGAAGGCCTTCTAAGCAATCACCACCATTCGCTGTCGACGACGACTTTTGAAACGATAATCGCGTCATGGGTCGTCAAAGGACTAATGACCGTCGTTCCGCAACACTCAGCACTGCCCGTCCATTCCCGTGAGAGTCATTGCGGCACTGGATTCGGCAATAGTCTTCTCATCACTACACGTGGAAGCAACCGTTGTTGTCACTGTTGGCTCAACTTTCTTGATGTATCCACAGAGGTAAGGTAACGCCTTATGGAACATTTGGTGATACCAAGTTTGCACGTTGGAGCCACTTTGACGCCGCTCAAAGCCGTACAGTTCAAGTTCTTGTTCAAACTTTCCAAACGTTGGTAAATGTAACCAATGTTTCATCAACAATAAAAACTCTTCCTGGAAAGCATAACTGTTGAGAGTATTGAACGAGCATCCATCATCGTTCCAACAAATGCAGTTGTCAATTCTGTTCTCTTGGGAATAATTGAGCAATCTGTGGAGCTTTACGGGCAATGACAGAGACTTGTCGTGGGAACCCTCGAGAAAGAATTCGTTTGGTGTAGTCGAATGATGAGGTCTCGTTTTGGTTTCATTGGCGGCGTTCATGCCCAATCTCAATGATTCAGCAAACGTCAACTCCCGCGTCAACACCGGTGGTGGTAATATATGGGCCAATTCAGTCTCGAGAATTATTGTCATATTTTTTCCAGCGGGTAATCGCGCGGTTTGTACCTTTTGTTCGGGAAGAAACTTCATTTTGTAAAAGTCAGGCTCGACGTTCTTGATGCCCCGGGGTCGTCCACGCTTTATGCCATGAATATTCTTCGGACGACGAGTAATCGTAGCGCAGAGCTCTGGTTTGCAGCGGACAAAACAGGGGTGAAAGTAGCATCCTTTATCAGCACCGTTCCCAGGAATTCTTTCAAAGCCATATGCTTTTAGTTGCGCACGAAAGCTTGCAAATTCTGAGTGATTAAACAACGGTAAAATGACCTCGTCGAATGCATCCCGGTCGTCGATTTTAAAGCACCGTCCATGCTTTGCCCAGCTAAGGACATGGTGCAAACCGAACTTTTCTATCACCGTCAGAACAGAGTGAAGCTTGAAAGGAAAATAGTTTTTCTCCATGGTACTTCCCACCCGAGCTCGCTTCCGAGAAGATTCCTTGCGAAGACTCTCAAATGTAGTAGTGTCACAAGAGTCATCCGATTGTTGTCTGGGTCGCTGTTGCTGCTGGGGAAAACTTGGTCGAACAAACGGATGTTCTTTACGAGGGAGTTCATCTGGGTTTTCTTCATCTAAAGTAAGATCTACATGATTGCTTTGAACGGCGGCTGCAACCTTCGAATATGGAACAAAATACCCCCGCTTCTTCCGATCAAGTACCAAACTTTTGGTCATCTGTGACATGAGGCTCTCACTATTCAAAGAGCTGTTGCGAAGAAAGATGGCGTTTTGCAAATGCTGTGGATTCCGACTTGCAATGAGATGACAGAGCTCAGGTTCTTCCCTCGCGAAGTAAGGATGGCAGTATGACTCCTCCACCATGGAATCGCCGTCGAAGCTAACATCATTTGGCGTACGAGTAACAAGTTGAAATTTGCTGAGCTTTAAATTGGCCCGAAAGGACGAGTATCCTCGCATGCCTAACAAGTCAGCAAGGCCCAGCATTTCAAAGTGCTCCTGAGAGTAAATGACAAAGGCGAGACCACATGGTTGCCAGCGCATGATCCGCTCCAGACCGAGATCATAGACACCGTGACTGAGCAAGTAGTGAAGTCTAGAAGCAAAGCTTTTGCCCTGTAGCCTTGAAGCAACGATACCTTGTATGTCTCTTGTTGTGGCATTCGAAGGGTAAGGGGTAGCGGGCTTTCCATCCGTCGTCTTCTGCAACCGGTGAGCAAGCTGAAGCCGGTGCTGCATAAAGAAGGGATGGAAGTAATCCCCGTGAAAGTCTCCTACAGCGTATATTTTGAGTAGTAGGTAGGTAAGTATCAGTGAAAACTAGCATTTGAGCATAGAGATGCGCTTACAAATTACAAAGGCAAGTGAATCGTATATTATAAACGAACTTCCTGACGCTTACCTCCTTTGACTCGCTGAAATCCATACAAATCCAAGAGTCTTTTGAAGGTTTTCATATTCATCTTGATGGTATTGTACAACTTGGGTAGAACAAGCTCTTCGAACGCGGCTTCATTTTCAATGGTAAAAGATCGACCAGTATTGCCGCGTTGCCAGCGAATAATATGCTGAATGTCGTTGGTTGACATGCTCAACAGCTGATGAAGCTTGACGGGAAACGGAAATTCGTGTCTTGGCAATTCAATCTCGCACAGCTTCGTAGACTGAACATGCTGCTGCTGCTTCTGCTGCCGCTTCCGCTGCTGCTGACGAGGATTAAAGCGCGATGGTGGGGCGGTTAAGCTTGGCTCCATGGTAGCAGGCCTGTTCGCTGTATTGTCAGCACTAGAACGTTTCATGTTTTAGACGAGCGTCAGGATAGTTTCACAGTTTCACAAGAACAAGGTAGATTTGTACACACATAAGTGGTTTTTGTCTCTTTTTTTTAGATGGACAAAGGACAGTGATAATATCTTGAGCTACCTCGAGCTATCCTGCATCTTTTAAAAAAATTATGGTGGGGATTAAAAACGTCTGGGAGGCAAAAAGGTATCTTTACATGGGCTCGTATGTTTTATCCGTAAACATCCAAAACCACCTGGTATCTTTAGGGGTCCAAGTAATCACAGCGGATCGTAGCAGGCTTACGCGGTAAGACATTGAGTGAAGAGAACTGGACCTTGATTTCGGATAGCTCTAGGTTTCACTAGTAGAGTACCACAGTACTCAAAGCGGACTCTGCCAGCTCTTTATCCACAGGAAAAGCAATTTTAGTAATTCAGCTTAACTGAGCATATGCAATATTACCGGCAACTTGAGTTACAACTATGATTAGAGATAGCGAGTAATTGTGCTTTAATTCGTTGCGTACAGGTCTGTTACAATTCAGCGAAACAACCAAACTTATGTTCCGCGGCCTTGTCACAGCGTCGCACCCACGTGCAACATTTCTTGCAAAATACTACGTCCAAGTCTCACGTCGAACGTGTACAACGCACAACCACCTACACTCGATCCGTCCAAGCACAAAAACGGGGGGGGGGGGAGGGACTTGACAAGGACAACATTCCAAATCGCCGCGACACAGTAGCTACGGCATAAAAACAGTAAAAAGACAAAATTGAAACTACTGTGTTATTGACATGCAGACGGGTTAGCTTGCTTGTTGGAACTGAGGGTTTGTATTTGTTGATTTCCATATCATTATACTCTCACGAATACATGTACTACTAATAGTAGTAGATTAATAGAGTACTTCATGTACTTCAAACAAAGTAACTTTCTAACCATTGCAATAGTAATGGTGAAAAGACTTCCATGTTTACAACAATGACAACTTCTTGCTGTCAGTCTTTTTTGCCTTTCTTCTAGTCGCGCAACCAGCAATCAACGCTACTAATACCACCAAAAACAGCACAACGAGGACATAAAGTCCGATTGTAGGACCAAACGCAGATTCCAATGTAAAGCAGATTCCGGTCAATAAGACAATTACAAAGTAGCATACCATCTGTACCACCACCCCACTATAACTCTGCTGCTGCTGATTTTGAATCCAGACGTTTACCTTCATTCCCAAATTCGCATACCAAGGAATACCGGATGCACTATTGGTAGAACAAAATGCAGTACTTGCACCAATGCAAAGCAATCGCATGGGTGCGAGTGTCAAATGCACGTACTCGTGCTGCGACATGATCATGCTGATGATGGAGGTGGTAGTGGTGGACGCTATTCTCACGTTGGTTGATTGGAAATGCTGTTGTTCCTTGTTGGATTCCAGAGAAATATACGACGAAACTTGAATCCCGTCCACAACCAGCTTGCCATTGGCAGTTAACGGTGCGTACAAACCGTTGCGCGTGATCTTGGCTATATGACTCACCGTACCACTACAGTAGTCCTCTTTTGGTTGTGGCTGTTGTTTTTGTTTGGACGAAGTCTTGAAAGGACGACACCAAAGCACATCTCCCACTTTGACCGAATCAGCCCGAACAGGATCAGGTTGGTCTTTCAACCACACCAAATGTTCGGCCGTCATTTCTAGTGGAATGGATGATAAAGACGATTCTGTTCGATCCATATCTGTATCGAATTGATAAAATTCGGCTGATCGGGTAGGATGGTAATGGCCAAAAGCGTACACGGGCGAATATTCGTTTCCGGTCCACACAGATTGACCCACCTTTAAATCTTTGATTTTCACAGGCGTGTCCTCCATTCCTTGTACCATTACAGTTGCTACCTCGGAAAAACAAAGACCAACATCTGTTGATTCATCAGGAGCAACTGTAGGGTACGGTGTAGGAGGTGGACTCGGTGGGATTGGTCCCGGATCCTTGGTCGGAGATGCTGTCGGTGCAGGTGTAGGAACATCACAAAAACATTCTACTTTAAAATCTTCAATGTTCACACCCGTGCTCGCAATGGATGCAGTCGTAGAAGCAGAGGGAATGTCTTTGACCGAAACGGAATTTCCGCACCCATCTACGGAAGGAACCCTACCGGCAGCAGCTAACGAGATAAAAGTCCGTTCCGCTTTGGTACACATATTGGTACACGTAATTTTGGTTGTACCGGGAGTCAGAGGAAATTGCAATTCTCCATTGTTAATGACGCCTTTACTGGATCCGTAATCTTTCGAGTAACAAGTCGACGTAACAGTGGCGTTAACGACGGCGATAAAGGAAAGGGTCAATGAAATGAGAAGGATGATAGACGTCTGCATGATTCTGCAGGTTGTTGAACGTCGAAAGATGCTTCTTGTTTGTTTGCTTCGTTGGTCGATACCTGGTAGTTAAGTGTAATTTTAAAAAAAAATGGTATTGCTATTGCTGGAAAGGTATGTTAACAGTGTAATAATATTATTTTCAGAATTATTTATGTTGTGTTCTCGTTTTATTTTTGTTGTTATCATTGAAATTTGTTTGATGAAAATTGAATCGTGAGACTTGGATAGAAAAAACTTCTTTTGCGAGAGATCATGAACAAAGTTAATTACTGTACAGTTGCTGTCATCGCAGATGAAATTCGATCCTACCCGCGTGTTCAAGTTTTCTATAATGCTCGACACTGCCAATGCAGTGTAGACGCACGTGGAGATACTATTATAATTCAAGAATAGTATCTACTACGTAGTAGTCTACTACGTAGTAGTATTTTATTCTCTTTTTTTTTTTCATTATTATTTTTGTTTGTCGGTACTACCAGCATTATTTTTGTCCTTGAAAAAATAATTTACTAAACAGATCAATTTTGACTACTAGTGACAGCAATAGCTCCAGCAGGTACTAGATAGCAAGTACCTGGTACTACTAGTAGGTCTAATCCTTTTCTGTATGGTACTCCGATGCACATTGGTTGATAGATCTCTAATAGTCTAGCTAGTAGTAGTAATAATGCCAGCTCTTGCAGCTACTACCTGGTAGCCAGTATAGTAGGCAACTCCAACACCACATTCCACCGACTACTAGACTACTATTACTCCTAGAAGCAGTCTTTGACTCTAGAGTGCTACACACTAGCTACAAGAGATTATTTATCTTCTTTCCCATCTTGACGAGTAGAGTAGAGTACACGATTTATTTGGGTTGTGTGTGTGCAATTTTTATGACTCGTTCTTATTCGTACGGTAGGCGCAATATCATATACGAGTATTATTATAATATACCGTTGCTGTTAATGGTGCTGAAAGCATTCGAGACGACAACATCTGCTTCTCAAAAAAGACAAGGTTCGGTTTCTTTCGATTAAAAAAATGCGCCCTCTTCGACCGAATCATTTTTAAGGTATATTATAAATATGGTTCGTAGTACGAGCATTTACTAGTTGAAATTTTTTCATTGCTGTAACTACTACTACATGAACAATTCTATATATAATTTCTACATATATTTTCCTAAAGAAATGCTCGCAGTCTTGGCCAGAGGGTCGTCGTCTTTTTTGGAGTGGGTGGGTGGGTGGATTTTTGGGAACGTTTAATAAAAATGAAACAATGACAACAGAACATTTTCCATCCAACCATCCATCCGATCCATCCGATCCAACCATCCATTCATTTCTAAGGATAGTTGTTGTGAGAAGGAATTTTGCGTTCAATGACAAGTATTTCTTCATCCCAGTAGGGTACCTGTCCATTTTCTGTTGGCAATATGCTTTCCATTTCTCCATCCAGTAAGAAAAATCCCATAGTGTAGGCCACGAACAGACCACAACCAACAAAGACAACAATGGACAGTATTGGATTTTCGTTTAACAGATCATTGGCCATAGTCTCCACATTTTTGAAAGACCGATGGAACGTTCGTAGTACAGTATTGGTCGTATCGATCAATTGTCGATTCTCTTGAAGAGGTTCATAATCTTCTTTCATCAGTACAACCGATTTGTTGTTGTTGTTGTTGTTGTTGTTGTTGTTGTTGGTCATCGTTCTAACAGATTCATCATCAGATTCGTCATCATCATAATCGGTATGCCATCCTTGAAACCCTTCTACAGGATCATTGTTAACGTATAACAACGGTTGTCGTTGTCGTTGTCGTCGTCGTCGACTTGTTCTGTAATGTTGTTCTTGTATATGTGGAGACTGACAACAAAATCCCTCAACGAGAACCACGAATAATGAACACGAAACGAAAAGTAGGCGTGCACGAGTAAGGTACTTCATCACGATGGGATAGGGTATGTGTGTGTGTGCAGTGTGTGCAGTGTGGTATGATGGTGTTGTTGTGTACTCTAACTGCTTTCCCCGCCTCTTTATCTCCAAACACAATACAGTGCTCTACTAGAGTAGTACCGAATACTCGTATTAAAATAATAATATAAGAAAGATTGGACAGAGTGGAACATCAAAAGACGACAGAATTCAGCCATCAATCATGGTCGCCTCGGACCTCCGACCTATTGCCTTCCAGGAGATACTTTGCTAGAGTAGTAGTATGGAACTATTCTCTACTACAGTAGCTACTACTAGTAAACTACCGTACTACTAGTAGTAGTAGTACCAGTAGTAAAGAATGACAAAACAAGGATCGAACGCATTACTGTATTATTCGATTTATTTGAATTTGCACCACGTCATACGCAAATAAAATAGCCGGGTGGATCAGCCAAATCATTCTTTTAAATAATTGGTACGTACTCTAGTACAGTTGTAGGAGTCGTCTACCACTCTAGCTACTGTAATAGCGGAACTCAAGCAACTAATAGCTAGTACTACTGGTAGCTATGATTACCCGATGTAGGCAGTAGAAAGTACTAAAGTTCTTTTTACTGCTCCTTTTTAAAGCAGGTATTCCTTCAATCGATTGGTAATCATTTGAATCAAAACCAATCGTGGTTCTAATCCGTAATGTGGTTTCAAATCACCTTGAATTCGTTCCTTTCCAAAGGACCGCGATTGAATGGCACCACCCCAATCGACGTAGGTCAAATAATTATTAGTAGTAGTAGTATGATGACAGTTGTTGTTGTTTTTTTGAATGAATCTTCCCAACGCACTACTACTAGTAGTTTGATTTTGTTCTTGTTGCGTCAATAGCAAAGAGGATAGTAATAATTGTTGATTCCTTTGATCAATGTAATCCATTACAAAATTATTCATTTCTTGTACAATCATATTGGCTTTGGACAGCTTTACTTGACCACTGTGATGATAATCGTTGTTGTTGTTGTTGTTGTTGTTGTTGTAGTTAGTGCTGTCATCATCTACAAATCCTGACGTTCTCCATAGTATTATCATATTCGGATTTAGTCGTTGTAATTGATTACATCGTTCCAGCACGGACAAGAGAATTGTCGTTCGATTTCTGGTAGTATCTTCCTGCTGATGGTCATTATTATTAAGTGTAAGTAGATCATGGTCGTGCTCATTTTCACGACAATCCCAAGGTCGTACTGCTTCCCATATTCCAAAACTTACAATAACAACAACAATACTGTTGTTGTTGTTGTTGTTGCTATTGTTGGATGGATGCGATAAAATAGGAAGTACAGTAGATCCTGTGGTTGTATTGTCGTTTTTCAGGTCTCCTCCTCCTCTTACTCCTTCTTCTTCTTGTTGTTGTAATTGTAATTGCTTTTGTAATTCCAATTCGAATTGTAAAAATCGATCCACATCCTTGGCACAATTTTGTCGTACAATGACAAAATCGTTCTTGCGTTGATGCTCTTCCTCCAATGATATTATTGCTGCTGTTGTAGCAGCAGCAGCAGCAGCAGCAGCAGCAGTAGTAGTAGTAGTAGTAGTAGTAGTAGTAGTAGTAGTAGTAGTAGTAGTAGTAGTAGTAGTAGTATTTCTACCAGCACTAGATGTAGCAGCACCAGCACCGCCAGCAGCACCAGCACCGCCAGCACCAGCACCGCCAGCAGATTGAACTGGCATAAAGGTACAATACAATGGTGATTCCCTTGTCAGTACTGTATAATGTGTTTGATTGTACTTGGTTCGAAGAGATGCCGACGGCCATTTGGTACAGGGATGTTCTTGATATTTCTTGTTAATATCAATCAGTTTTGGTGTCACAAGATCGCTCACCGAAACGGCCTTTTGACTGCTGCTGCTGCTGCTGCTGCTGCTGCTAGACGAAATGGATGACGGAACGGCCGACTCGTTCCTCCTGTTGGCATCAAAATGCTCTGACTGGTCGTTTGGAATATCCAACAACTGTAGCATCGTCATGGCAGTCCGTCGTCCCAAACTATCACCAATCCAAACAAGATGTATGTTGTTCGGTTTACTACTACTACTACTACTACTAGTCGTAGTAGTAGTAGTAGCAGTAGTAGTAGTAGTAGTAGTAGTCGTAGAAGTGGAAGTAGTAGTGTAAAAGTCTTGCAATTCTCTTGTCGAATAAAGCTTCCATTCGGATGGTGGAATCCAACTGTTGCCCTGCCAGGTACCTATCTGGTTTCTCCATTGTTGTTGTTGCTGTTGTTGTTGCTGCTGCTGTGGTGGGGGTGATGGTTGGTGACTGGTGTCGTGATTGTTGGTGGAACAAGACGTTTTGTTGCTGTTGTTGTTGTTGATTCCATTAACGTTGCTGGACAGTACTAACTTCTGATGGACGACATTTCGGATTTCTGTAAGATCCAAACATGTGCCAAGAATCACCAAAAGAAACAGCATAATCACAGGAACAAATCGTGTTGCTTTGTATCGTTTCGAATCCTTGGAAAATCCTCCACAGATGCCTGATAATGTTGTTGTTGATGTACTAGTCAATGTTGATGCCACCGGGACGTTCTGGTTCTCGGACGACAAGATAAAGGACGAATTCATGGTGTGCGATTTGTACAGCGATTTACTAGTACTGATTTAGTACCACCACGACAAGCAAACAATCCCAATAAATATATATACTAGCCAGTACTTGCTACTTGTACCAGCTAGTAATAGCTAGCGATACTCTGATGTGTGTAGTTGATAAATAATGCTCGTGATTATTATTCTACTGTATGTTCTATGTGGTATGTGGATAAAAGTGTGTGTTTTCAGTTTTCAGTTTTTCTTGGATACCGTACGTGCGTTTCAGGTTTGAGAGTCATTTGCAATGCCATTTAAAGTAGACTGGTGACCACTGGTGGTGCTCGAATAGTACAGGTACTAAAATACAACAGTTAACGGACAAGGACTAGTACTAGTAGAAGGTCTACTACTCTACTACAGTACCTGGTACCTGGTACTACTAGTTGAGACACTACTACTACTCTAGCTACTACTACTACTAGCTACCACTGGTAGTAGCTAGTAGTAGTAGTTACGAATAGTACTCTAGTACTGGAAGTAGAATACTACTGCTACATGTACTAGTAGTAGTATACTCTATCTAGCTAGTAGTAGTAGCTACTACTAGTAGCTACTCCTAATAGTAGACAACTGTGACGCTTCTATTTCCCAACCAAAAACATATTCCCCATCAACAACAAAAAGGAAACAAGTGAAGCAGCATTTTTGAATCATAAACATTATGACGGCAACATCATCACGTTCACAGCACCACCACCACCACCACCATGCTGTTGCTACTGCTACTACTACTAGTAATAGTGATGGAAAGAAAAAAAGCCATTTTTTGAATCATCTTTTTGACGTCTTGAATTGGATAGCCTTTGTGGGATGGTGTTGGGTATTGATGCTCATAATAACTAGTTACTACGAGTACTACAGCAGTTATAATAATAATAATAATAATAATAATATCAGTACAACACTGCTGCTGGGTCGTCGTCTGCCGTACCAGGAAAAGGAGCAGGAGGAGAACGATGACAGTATTCGTCTCATTATGTCATTATTGGATTCTACACGCTGTATCATTATGGTGTTGGAAGGAATTTGTGTCATTGAAGTACTGAGAATATTGGTCGGAGATTTGCCAGGAAATTTGATTTTGGGTATTATATTACACACGATACGTATCACTACCATAGTGGAAGTACTACCCCGTGCTGCTGCTGCTGCTAAAGGCATTCATGGCAAGAACATGGACAATGATTCGAATTCTAATAGTACAATCATAATGATGTGCACATGGATAGTACCAGCAGTGTTGGCATCATGGGCTGTAACTGAAGTTGCACGATATCCCATGTACATGTTCCCTACCAATTCATTGGTACGATCCATTCGCATGGTAGTACCACTTCTTACGTTTCCTATTGGTGCTTTTAGTGAATTTTTTGGTGCCTATCAAGTATTCCTTCTTGCAAGACCAGGCGAACAACAACAACAACAACAACAACAACAACAAAATAATCAACAATATAATCAACACAATGCCGATGCTACAATACCAGTTTGGTTACAAGGTATGCTTGTACTTATCATGGTCGTGAATGGCGTATTAGGACCAATATTGGCCTATCCAGCCCTCGTGAAAAAAGGATGGCCGATTGTCTTGGAATGTTTGGGTCAGACGCCACCAACCGATAAAACAAAGAAAAAACCAAAACTTCGTACGGCCTAAAATTTAAAATGGATCGATGGTCGAAGAATGTAAACAGAAGTGCAGAAGGATTGCAAACTAACAAACAAAGAAGCAAAGCAAGTGCACACACTGTGTAGGCTAAGTACACATTCGATCAGCACGTTGGGTTTTTTGCTAATATAATCGCAAGATAGTGAGTGATTTCAAATATCTTACTGAAATTGCAGACAAAATTTAGTCTGGCGGATTTGCTTGTGCTATTATAATTATACTACAGATTAAAAGCCGTGGTAGTCTAGTCATATGGCTTCGCGAGCGCAGGATGCGCGAAATCACCTCTGGGACGACAGCCTGCCGATTCGTTCACTACTCATCACTACTCATACTAGATTGATCCTTGTGTGATGGGGTGGGGTGGGGGTGGGGGTGGGGACAGAAACGTGCTGATATAAAAACCATAAAAATCATGCATGATTATTATGGACTTGGAAATCCAGTTAGACCCGTCTGTCCCTCAAAGCATAATTTCTTGGCTAGATCGTCTTCCAAAGAACTGATGGAACTCTTCTTGTCGCAACCACCCTCCCAGTCCATATTGTTGCTGGTGTTGGTGTTATCATCGTCGTCTCGAAAAGATCCAGAGGCTAACGTTTCAAACAAAATTTCGTCACCACAACTTTCATTGCTGGAAAAACTACTGGCATTGGATGATCCACTTTCTTCTGCTGAAGAAATAGGCGTCTTTATGAACAAAGCCTTATCGTTCTTCTTCCGGTCTGGTGGAGTTGTGGCTATTATGGGGTCAGCATTTCGAATTTCCTCATCTGCCTGTAAGTGAGGTGGTGGTGAAGTGATTGAGTCGGTTGGACTTGTTCTACGATCAGATGATGAAAGGCTTCCGGTACGTTCTTCCATCGATCCTTGACTTTGCTGACTTCGCGAACTGCTGTGGAGCTTGGTAATCATGATCGTCGGAGTAACTGGTAGTTGGGAACCTCTTTCGTCAATATTAGTAACCGCATAGTCAGTACTACTCACGTTCAGAGAATCACCTCCTGCGAAGCAATCAACGCTACGACCAGGGTTATCGCCGTCGTCGTCGTCGTGGTCGTCAATAACAACAAGCTCTTCTTGTGCAAACAAATTCTTGGTAATGGACTCTCCGCCGGGGGAGGAAGGGCTTGTGGGATGATCCATGGCACGTTTAGGGCTTACCAATCCTTCGATGAAGTTGCTCGTCATCTTGGTTCCGGTCCCAATCATTGTAGGACTGCGCTTTTTATCAAGTACAGGTGATGGTTCGAACGCCGCAATGACACTGTTTGAAAGTTTCGGCGATCCAAGCTGCTGCTGGTCGGGAAGATTCTTGAATGCTGAAACAACACTCTTTGGTATTTCTGGATTCGACGTAGCATCAGAAAGCTCCTCATTTTCCTCATCAGCGCCATCTCGGACGTTGTTCTCGTCGTTGTTTTTTAGGTAAGCATCTCCTTCACTCTCGGTGTCACTACAAGGATTATTTCGTCGAAGATAAAGGTAAACATAACAAACGCCAGCGGCAAGAACAACGATGATGGCCAATGTAATACCAAATCCAATGGCAAGACTCCGGTGAACGTTGTTTTCATCCGACGACGGTGCACGAACGACGGTATCGTCGTAGGCAGAGGGACCGTCTGTTCGCCGAGACAAAAGGATTGTGAGCGGCGTTTCGGGTTCGATCTCCAGTAGCAGGTGTGCCAGCATGCCATCATCAATGGCATCGTTTGTTAATCGAGTATACTCTTCAGCAATAGTTTTCAAATCACTAAACGTAACCCCGATCAATCGAAGATTGTAAAACCCGTACGCTACCCAGCAAAGTCCTCCTCCTCCATCCGCTACTCCAAGACAAGTTATCGAGTCAAGTGTCATAGTAAGACCAATGCTGTCGCTATCAACTACAGCATCAAGCAACCGTCGTGAAGGTCGTAGTTGGCGATGTTCCCGTTGTATGGGCGTACCATGTAGTTCCTCAACCATCAACATGTATGCTTGCTTCAATTCTTGTATTTCTTTCTCGGTGATTACATCATTTTCAGTTCGTAACATAATTTCGGAATCAATTCTAAGAACAGACTCTGACGGTAAAGGGGGAAGAGAGGCCGGAGCAGTGCTGCTAGGGCTTGGTGGAAATGGTGTACAGCAATCCGGTGCATGGCTCGTCATGGCATTGCAAACGTCCATGTTACCATTTTCAAAAGCAATATATGGCGCCATTTGTTCAAGTGCTCCACATGTTGTGGTGGGTGGTAATGTAATATTGAGCCGCTGCCACTTCCAGGTCCACTCAATCCGTTTTCGAATACTTTCTTCGGAAACGTACATCCCATCTTGACATATTGATACTAATCCACAAGATTGGGAGGCGCCCTCTTCCACCCCCTCGGGGATAAACTCTTGCGTGTCTCCTTCAAAGTTATCACCTTCTGCCACCATACCACTGGCAAAGGAACAACCACAATAACTTCCAATATCAACAGGAACCACAACGTATCTATCACGTAAGTTTTCCATGAGGGTCATCATGTTGGGATAGAATGCGTCATCATAATCCGTACAAGTAGTGTCATTGTTGGACAGCACTAATGATGATGGTGATGATGACAATGACGATGATACTACCGGTTGTACCATCGGTTTTATCCGGTAGAGATCACGCATGGCTTGACAAAAGAATGTGCTGGAAGAGTGGGAATGATTATCATTGTCGTCGATAGCCAGCAGCGGTATCAGGTAGATTCGTCCAGTGTTGAAGGAACAAAAATCACAACCCGCCTGGTAGGACTCACTTGCTGCTACTGTAACAAGAGTGTTCTTCTTGTCGTTTATTATATCGTAAAACATGGTCGGATCCTCGACAGTCCATTCTGTCATATTATTGGCATTCAAAATCTCTTGCATTAAATTGTTGTTGCTGTTGTTGTTGTTGTTGTGAGAGGAAAAATTGTCGTCATAGCCATCCGTAGAATCGACCATTGCCAATCTTCTTGTACGAATGACAAGTTGATGAAAAATGTATCGTTCCAGAGATTCCCGTTGATCGGTGGGAACGTACAACGACGGATCCTTTACCGTTACATTGAAACTTGCCATTACCTTAAAACATGTTGTTGCACTTTTCTGGCGGTTCCATAAAACAATGTTCTCCTCCTCATCACCTTCCTCCTCGTTGTTGTTCTCGGTAGCAATTTCGTTGTCGTGTGCAATAAAAGGGCAATCTATTGGCTCGATAGTACCAATTTGAGCTGTATCATCCATGTAAGAAACCAATTTGGACAATTCATTCGTCGTCGTCGTCGTGGCATTCGTAGTAGTTGTAGTGTTCCAAATAATATGACTGTTCGTATGACTATAGTCGAGCGTAGTAAAATCTGTTTGGCGAATGGATCCGAAAAAATCCGTCGAAATGTCTCGTACAAATTGAACATAGGCTGTCTGAAGTGTGGTAGTAGTGAGATTAACATCCATTGTTGTTGTTGTTGCTTGTTCTTGCTGCTGTTGTTCCGATTTTCGGGAAAGGAAAAAGATCACTGGTATTTGAAGTACAGATGATATTGATGATGATGGAATTGGTATTATTAGTGGTGGCGGTGGTGGTGATGGTGTAGATATGGCATTGCTGATGTTGTTGGTGGTGTTAGTGTTGGTAGGTCCTGTTACATTGACGGTCGCATCTTGGCAACACAAAGGGTCTAGAGCTGCCAATAAAGGACAAAGTTGTGGATTCCTCAAGTACGGTATCAATTGCTGAATATGTTGACAAGTAATACCACTTTCAAAGTCTAACAATCGATCGGGTACTAAAATGCTGCTGCTATTCCCAGTGCTGCATAGAAGTATTTGTGGTTGATTATTGTCATCATCATCGTCATCATTATTGTAGCCGCAGGTTGTCCCCATAGTAGTAGAAGTGGTGCTGGTATTACTACTACTGCTGCTATCATTTTCTTCTTCTGTTGTTGTTTGTTGTTCTGGACACTGACAATAGTTTGGCAAATCCAAGAATTGCATCATGCACTCTATGTAGTGCAGTGGAATAAGTGATGATGATAATAAAGTAGTAGTAGTAGTACTACTACTACTATATTGTTTTGGCAATACAATGGAAGAAGATACTGTCGTCTTCATGGTGCTTTCGGGTGCATGAAAATCTGAGACAGTGTCTTGATGAACGGCGGGAGTACTACTACTAGAAGTATTTGTAGTAAATGACGACTTTGCGACGAGTAGAGGCACGTCTTCTTCTTGTTGCTGCTGCTGCTGCTGCTGCTGCTGCTGCTGCTGCTGTTCGTACAGATCTGCTACATTTTGGCAAGTCCAACCCGGTAAAATTTCTTTATCAAGAGCTGTGGGTGGTTCTTGACTCGAACAAAAATGACGAAACGATCTTTCTTTCCCTTCTTTTTGTTCCCATGGTTGTTCCCATTGTTGCTTGGATTCACCACCAACAACAAAATTGCGATTCTGTTGAAAAATGTTGCTGCTGCTACTACCTCTTAAGCTACTACTGCTACTGGTAGATTCCTGAATAGCAACAGTACAGCTATCGGATACAGTAATAGCGGACAGAACCAGTGTAGTAGCGGTAGCTCGGATTCTTCGCTTCATGGTGGTGTTCTGATTATTCTTATTATTATTTTTTTATTTTTATTTTTGTTATCGTTGTTGTTATTGTTGTCGTTGTTTTGTGTCGAGGAGAGTAGCTATATTTTTATTGCTCTATTTTTTTGAATATTAACCATTCACAATTACTATTACTACTAGACTAGCTAGAGGAGTCGCGCGCGATTGGTACAGTTGAAAGCGTTAAATTCTACATAAAACCTGAATGATAAAAAAATAGGAATGAAAGAAAACAAACTACCCGGGCAATTAATTGAATACAGTACTAGAGTACTCTAGCTAGTAGTAGCACTGGAGGAGGAGGAGGAGGAGGAGGGTGTAGTAGATAGCGTAGTCTACTCCCGGGGGTAGATACAGTAGTATGCACTATTGAGTATCTGTCACCAATTCTTTTTGTCATCTACTCCAGCAGTACTCATACTGCAGTACGCAATCTTCTTTGACAAAACTGTCCTGAAATGACAAGACTTCTCTCGTCCTCTACTCTCCGTACAATCCAGTACAACAGATTGGATACATTATTTTCACACAAAAAAACGTGTTGAATGAACAAATTGTTGTTTGTAGAAAAATAAGGGAATGCACACCGACCCGTATCGGATCCTGTCACAACCCCGAGCTTGGATGCAGCGATTGCACTTGGTATATGACATGTGTGTGTAACTTTTTGTCGTCGTCGTCGTGCTTGGCTTGAAAAAAAGGTTCTTGGTGTGTGTGGTCATGTGCGTGCGGGAGCAAGAACAAAGGTTCTGATTGCGTTTGGTTTGATGTTACAAAAACGAGCGAGATTTGATTGCAAGTAGAAAGAGAAGAAGAAGAAGAAGAAGAAAAAACAGCGGAGATAGGTGAGCATTTGATGTTAGAGTGTGAGCATTTGATGTTAGAGTGATCGGTACAACCGTAAGCAGTGGAGAGTCATGTTAGAATCAAGTTGAGAAAGTAGCAATGGTCCCGCAGATTGTAACGATAGAACTTATGGTACTATACACATATGAGTACACGAGAACATGATGTTGTGTGCGCGGAACTCGGGGATTGCCGCAGACAAAAACAAGTGTACAATAAGTCTAGTGTGCGCCACTTTGGAAAAAAGCTTGAAATCAAGTGGAAAACAGACTCTTTTACAAGTCAAAAACGAAGGAGGATAGAAAATCATGTATTTCCTTAAATATTTCATCGTATTTATGTCGTCGGGGTTTGGTTGTGTATCGAAATACTACTAAAGAGAAAGAGAGACTGTGTATCGAACATTGAACATGCACGCATTCATCAATTGAAAAGCTATCAACAGCTTCTTCTTCTTTTTCATACAAGCTTAAGCAGCAGCAGTTTGTGTGGCTGCTTGTTCCTTTACAGAAACATCCTGCTGCTGTTTGTTCTTCCAATCTTGAACGGCTGCCTTGATGGCATCTTCGGCCAACATGCTGCAGTGCAATTTGACGGGAGGCAATTTCAAATGAGCGGCAATGTCAGCATTTTTAATACCGGAAATCTCGTCCACCGATTTTCCCTTGACCCATTCGGTAGCAACACTGCTCGAAGCAATAGCTGATCCACAACCAAAGGTTTTGAACTTGGATTCAATAATATTGCCATTATCGTCAACCTTTATTTGCAGCTTCATGACATCACCACAAGCAGGAGCACCAACGAGACCCTATTTTTTGCGGTAAAAAAAGGTAAAAGTACGATGATATGGTAAATGTGTTGTAGCGTGAGAGGCAAAGCAAAGAATAGTAGAGGTAATACCACCTGTAGTACTGATATAAGACACGATAGCTCTACTACTAGTAGTTGTAGGCTACTATGACAACTCCTACTTCTAGTAGCAGTGGAGCTACGACCAAAAAAAAACATGCATATCCATGTGTACAAAAGTCCATGCACTTACCGTTCCAACATTTCGATCATTCTTGTCCAGAGAACCCACGTTGCGTGGATTTTCGTAGTGTTCCACAATGTTTTCGTGATAACTGCGCTTGATCACGGAGGATGCAGCGGTAGTAGTAGCCGCCAGAGGCACTCTACTATTGATGATGAGTGACGAAGAGGGTGCCAAGGAACGAGTTGCAGCACGAGCCGTAGTGGAAGCTAAGAGAGAATACATGATTATTACTTCGTTGTCGTATTGTTTTGCTGTTATTACTGTTTTGTTGTTTGCAGTAGTAATAGTATGTTTCTGTGAATGAATGCGACAGCAATGAAGAATCGTCTCTGGTTATTTGTTTGATGATGTTATTCGAAGATTATTACCTGTGTGTATGTATTACGAGTAATATTGCGTGCTGTGCGGTGGTACGATAGAACTTCCTCGGCAGTCTCTAAAAGATACGTGTATACTATGGTTACTAAATTAGTTTTAGGACTGACAAGAAGTGTGACATCATCACATTCACTACGATCTAACTCTATCCCACACCGAGAAATGTTCACGTCATCATAACATCAGCAGCAAGATGGATCAAATCTTGGGACGACTCATGAGCTCATCGAGACCTATTAGTAGTGTGCGTCTTTAATAATATCGGGACTGGTACAGTGTAGTGGTACGGCACCAAAAATACCGGCTACTAAAAGAGAAAATGCTTAGTGCACGTGTGACACGAAAGAAATATATTGCATTGCTACTTAATCAAAGATGTGTACGTGTACAGTAATGTCTATCACACACAATACACAATATTCAAGGAATAAAAGACCTTCAGACTTCAGATACCACCACACCAGGCTGGACTGTCCCAGTTATCTGTATTAGGATGGTAAAAGAGAACGACCATCGTCCGTATTATTGTGCCTTGCACACAATAATTATGCGACTCACAGCTGCTTCGCAGAGGCAACGTTTGTTTTGTTGTGGTCTACTTCTGGTACTACTCTTTACAGCATCTGCAATGTTGATGGTGGCACGATTTTTCTGTTCCCAGAATAGTAGTTGTTCTTCTTCTTCATGTCTTTCGAGGTCCTTTGCTACTACTACTAGTACGACGACAGAATCAGTTGGTATCATCGAAAATGTCGCAAAGGAGGGTTCAACGACAGCCACAAAGAATGAAATGCCATCTCCAGTTTCAGCAGCAACGACAACACTCATTACAGAAACGCAGTACTATCTCAATGATCGAACAATACGGTTGAGTCCGTACGTTGATCGTTCATGGTTGCGCCTCAATTCGAACGTCTTTGCCGAACAAAGGAATCAATCTTCGACGACTGCTTCTGCTACTACTTCAACTATTCCTGAACCCAAAGTCAAACTGATACTGACAGACTTTGGATGGAACCATCCCATTCATGGTATCAAATTTTCAAGAACTTTGCGATCCCGAGAATTATTGCAAGCCTTTATTGATCATCCCTATTTCGATCCAACCTTTCGATGGTCGGAACAAATGGAACATGCTGCTGCTGCGTCTGCGTCTGCGTCCAACAACAATCAGAACGAGTACCAGTACTTTGATCCATCCGTTACCTATATAGTCATGTTCGATTTAGAAACTACATTTGAAAGTAATTATCCACATTATAGACCTTCTCAAGACATTCAAGTGAACAGCGATTTATTGCAAGGACGAAAGTGGAAACGACACGAACAAGAAGGTACGTTTGTTTGTTGCAATTGCGATTGCATATTGGGTTTTTTTTGTGGCATTGCCACACCTGACCCGACGCTAATTCTATTCTTTTTTTTTTTGTTATTGGTCTCGGTATTGGAAACAATCAAGATTGTGGACAATTTCATACTTGTGAGCGTCATTTCAAGAGCGTTGTAGAGTCGCCGTTGTTTCGACAACTGCCCACATCTACCCATTTGATCTATGTAGGATTTGGTTTTCCGGAAGAGACGCGCAAAAAGCAGTTGATATCGCCCCAAGTCTCGCTACTCTCCATTTCCGCGGAACCACACGAACTGCTACCAGAAGCCGATATGGGATTTCCTCCACCGTCCATCAATGCTTTGACTCTCACCTACCAGGAACGACTCGACATTGAAACCTGTGCCAGCGAATCACTACAGAGTCGTCCCTTTTTACTGTCATTTATTGGTCACGATCGCAAGGGATTTAGTAAGCGCGAAGAACTGTTTAAGCTTCACAACGACAAGGATATTATTGTTATGCCAACCGATGCCTTTCATGCGAAGTACCAGGGAAAGCACACGTACGATTCGGTTATGCGACAATCGCGATACGCAGCGGCACCACGAGGGCACAGTCTGTTCTCGTACCGATTTACAGAAGCCCTCAGTGCTGGTGCCATTCCGATCGTTCAGGCCGACAACTGGGTTCTGCCGTTTCGTAAGGAACTTATCGATTGGTCGGAATGTGCCATTATCGTACCCGAAAAGGATACGATTCGAACTCTGGATTTTATACAAAACATTACCGAAGAACAGCAGTGTCGCATGCGACAACGATGTTATTGGATCTATCAAACCTATATGGCCAATCCAGAGGGAGAAATTGCGGGTGCAGTCGACAGTCTGTTAGCCATGGATGCTGCTAAGAATGGAACTTGAATTACAATTCATTGTTTTAGACAATGGGGACTCCTAGGAAGAAAAATAAACTTGTAGAATACTGGTAATAGTTTTGGAACAAAAATTTCTGACCGGTACGAAGCGTGCTTCATGTTTGCAGCACTACTATGCGTGTACTTATTGTATTCGTCAGTCTCCAATTAATGAAAAGCACGACAACCAGGGAAACTTTCACTTCACTTATTTGGTAGCTTCTTTATGAATTACATCCTGACTGCATCATCTTCCACCGGAATCCAATCGACTCGAGCAGCTGCTGCTTCTCCAAACTCATTCGTCGACGGTCACCTGTAGCCAAAGCGTCCTTGTAGTTGGATCTCTGAGTGCTGACCCACCTTCCCAGAGCTGGATTGGCTGGATATTTTGTGGGAACTTCACAGTTGCCAAATCTTTCCTTGTACTCCTGCAGCTCTCGATACTTTTCATTCCAAGAAGCATCTCCCTTGCGTTTGGCCCAAACAAAGCCAATGGCATTTAGACTGTCAATTTTGCGTTGGGTCATGGAAGATCTCTCGTTGCCCTCGTCAAATGATTTTTTCTCCATTCGCTGTTTGTTTACCCAAATACCCAGGGCGTGGTTGGGAGAAAACTTCTGCGGGACGTTACCTGTATGCGAAAGGTCATAGGAGAAAAGAAAGAAGAAGAATGGTGAGCAGTGGTCAAGGAAGGCAATCAAGGCAATCATTGTAGCACAATACCTACAGTGGCCGTGCTTCATTTTGTACCTATACAAGTCCTCCAATCGTTGGTACCACGTAGTTAGAGCTCCTCGAGCTCTTTGGGTTCTTGCCTCTTCAAGTTCTTCTTGAGATGGGCCTCGACGGAACTGGCTGGAGAACTCACCACCGGACGTCGCGTACTCTTCAGGTGACGACTGGGTACGCTGTATTCTCAAAGGCGTCGCAGCAGTGGATCCTCTAGTACGCGGACGGTCTATAGCGTGGATAGCTGCCGTTGCATACCCTGGTACGTGGCACTGGTTGTATTCTTGTCGGGCAACAGCAGCTTGATACTCTTCCATCGACTGCTGTTGTTGTGTGTGAAAGTGATCAGGGTGCACAGCAGCTACCTGGTACGGTGCATACGCAGCTGACTGTAATGGGGGCATGTAGGATGCTTCATCCGGATGTGATTGACTTTGATAGGTTTGTCCGTACGGCATGCCTTGACTTGCATACATTGATTGCATAGATTCCTGATGCGCATACATCGATGGCTGGTACTGATAGTATTCGTGGCTGTTGTACAGTTGTGTAGCCGGAGGCGCTAAATGTGCACCAGGATGAAAGTAGTCAGACGCTGGCTGGTCGTAATATCTAGAGTAGGAGTGTGGCGAAGGAGAAGTTCCATCAAAATTCAACGACATTGTTAAGCGTCGTGCCCCGTAAGCATCGGTTCGGTCACGGCTGGGTGTTCGTGATATGCTTCCAGTAGG